>Ga0187878_1004641_pt1 | contig 10571 bp, 8 predicted proteins | sample June2016WEW_17_1_FD_132979 | JGI IMG/M metagenome (GOLD analysis project Ga0187878, IMG submission 132979) | Peatland microbial communities from SPRUCE experiment site at the Marcell Experimental Forest, Minnesota, USA - June2016WEW_17_150 | ecosystem: Environmental > Terrestrial > Soil >...
AACCTTGATTTCTTGGCGTCTTAGAGCCTTGGCGTCTTGGTGTTAGATTTTGGTCACGACTTAGTCCTTTTGGCAGACCGGGGAAAAGCACATGGAACTAGCCGCACACATCGAGACGATCAATCAGAAGGTCAGGGCCGAGAGCAGTTTCGTTCAGCAGTTGGTCGGTGAGGTGCACCGCGTCATCGTGGGGCAGAAGTACATGGTCGAACGCCTCCTGGTCGGGCTGTTGACGCGAGGGCATATTCTGCTCGAGGGGGTTCCAGGCCTTGCCAAAACGCTGGCAGTCAAGACGTTGGCTTCCGCCATCGACACCAGGTTTCAGCGCATTCAGTTTACCCCCGATCTACTTCCCGCCGACCTCATCGGGACGATGATTTTCAATCCCAGGGAAGGCACGTTTTATCCCAAGAAGGGGCCGATTTTTTCCAACATAGTGCTGGCTGACGAGATCAATCGCGCCCCTGCCAAGGTTCAGAGCGCTCTGCTGGAAGCCATGCAGGAGCGACAGGTAACGATCGGCGACACCACCTACCCGCTCGAGGAACCGTTTCTGGTCCTGGCAACGCAAAATCCTATCGAGCAGGAAGGCACCTACCCGCTCCCCGAGGCGCAGATCGACCGGTTCATGCTCAAGCTGAAGATCGATTATCCGGACACCAGGGAAGAGCGCCAGATTTTGGACCTGATGGCCCGGGATGAGGCGATTGAAGTCGGCAAAGTGGTGGGGCCTGCCGACATTTTACGCGTACGCCAGGTGGTTAAAGAGGTCTATATGGACGATCGAATCAAAGATTACATCGTCCAACTTGTATCCGCCTCCCGCAGGCCGCAGGATTTTAAGGTCGATCTCAAAGGCCTGATCCAATTCGGGGCCTCTCCGAGGGCAACGATTTTCCTGGCGCAGGCGGGACGCGCCCATGCGTTTATCAAGGGGCGTGGCTATGTCACGCCCGAGGATATCAAGGCCATAGGGATGGACGTGCTCAGGCACCGCATCATTCTCACCTACGAGGCCGAGGCCGAAGAGGTCACCACCGAGTCCATCGTCAGCCGGATTTTCGACGCGGTGCAAGTCCCCTGATTTTGGACTTTGGATTGCGGATTTTTGATTTCCGGGATCAGGCGGATTCCCAATCCAAAATCTAAAATTTAAGATTGAAATATGTTGCCGAAAGAGATTGTTCGCAAAATACGACGCATTCAGATCACGACCAGCCGGCTGGTGAACGAGTCCCTGGCAGGCGAATACCACTCCGTATTCAAGGGGCGCGGGATGGAATTCGACGAAGTCAGGGAATATCAGCACGGCGATGATATCCGTTCTATCGATTGGAATGTCACCTCGCGCACCGGTCATCCGTTCGTGAAACGATATGTTGAAGAACGCGAGCTCACCGTGATGCTCCTCGTGGACGCAAGTGCCTCGGGCACCTTCGGGTCGTTCGAGAAGACCAAGGCTGAAGTCGCTGCCGAGATCTCCGCCTTGCTCGCCTTCTCCGCCATTAAGAACAATGACCGCGTGGGGGCGATTTTGTTCACCGACCGCGTGGAAAAGTTCATCCCGCCTCGGCGCGGCAGCACGCACGTCCTGCGCGTCATCCGGGAGCTGCTCTTTTATCGGCCAGAGCGCCTGGGTACGCGCATCCAGCGGGCGCTTGAGCACCTGAACCTGGTGGTGCACAAACGTGCTGTGGTGTTCCTGATTTCTGATCTATGGGATCAAGGCTTCGAACAGCCACTGAAGGTGGCAAACCGCAGGCACGACGTGGTCATCATTCAGATTGTCGATCCGCGCGAGCAAGAACTTCCCGATGTTGGTATCCTGGAGGTCCGCGACGCGGAGACCGGCGAGGTCGTCCGCATCGACACCTCGCTTTCCAGGGTCCGTGCCGCCTATCGCGAGAATTGGGAACGGAACCATCTGGATCAGAAAAAACTGTTCCAATCGCATCGCATGGACCATGTTTTGATCAATGCTGCCGAGCCATATGACATTCCGCTGGTGCGCTTCTTCGAAGAGCGCGCCCGCAAACACCGTTGATGTCGCGAAGATGTCGTGTTCATAAGCTAATCAGTTCGCAAACAGGTGGGCGCATGATCCAAAAATGAGGGCGCTGGACGGAGGTAATGCTCGCTATGGGTGGCGATCATCGGTATCGGTATCGGAATCGGGGTCGCAATCGCAATCGGTTGTGTGGGTCTGCAAAAGCCGATAGCGACTGCGACCCCGATCCCGACCCCGACGGAAACAGCGCTCACCTTTCTGAAACCGCCAAAGGTCAACCGACTCATGGACGGATTAGTAATTTCCCTGGGGCCAGAAGTTGACTTTTATGGGCACGCCCCCCTGACTGACGTATAACTGAGAAAATGATGATTGAACCAATGACCGGATACAGCAGAGAAGGATGCCCGCGGCAATGTATTTGGCTTGCGGTTTGCCTGCTTTGCCTTTCCACCGGGTCTTTGCTGCCCATGGAGGTTCAGGCCCGGCAGAGCTCTGCATCCGCGCAACCGCCTCCCGGATTCGATGTCAGGATACAGGCACAGCCGCTGAAGGCGACGGTTGGCGATCCTATCCAGATCGATCTGGACTTCACGCTGCCTCTGGGCTATCAGCTTGTTTTGCCTCATCTGCCGGCGCAAGTGGGCGAGTTTACCATTCTGGAAGGCCCCGCCATCCGATCGCAGCAGGCGAGCGGCAAGGCGTCGTCACCTCCGCTTCCGGCCACAGGAACGCAGGGCTCCGGGGAGCGCCACCAACTGGCTCGCATTGTTGCCGCCGTCTACAAGACTGGCGATTTCGACTTCCCAGCGCTTCCCTTCGTCTTGCGGGATGCAGAGGGAAAGCAAATTGAAGTGGCCGGCCCCACGGTCAAAATACGGATCGAAAGCGTCCTGAGCGAAAAGGACCTGAGTTTGAAGGACCTCAAGAAGCAGGCCGATATCGAGGAGACGCACCGCTGGCTGCTTTGGCTTGGCTTGAGTCTTGCAGCGGTTGTTCTGTTTTCGTCAGTCTGGTGGTGGCTGAAACGCCGTCGTAGTCCTTCCCTTCTCCCGTTTGTCCGGCACGACGTAGATCCGCTGGATTTGGCCGAAGCCGACTTGCGAGATCTGATTGGGCGTGGATTGCCGCAGAAGGGCATGGTCAAGCAGTTTTATATCTGCCTGTCCGAAATTGTGAAGAAGGTGCTCTAGGCCGGATACGGAATACAAACCGTCGAGAAGACAACTTCAGAAATTATCGCCGCACTCTCGGCTGCGCCTCGAACCGGAACAGCAAGACCCGAGCCGGCGGCGTTGGAACCCATTGAAACCCTGTTGCTCTCATGCGACCTGGTGAAGTTCGCGCGCTATGCTCCGTCTGGGGCTGAAAACGAGGAGGTTGTAAACAAGGCTTCCCGGATTCTTGTTGATTGCCGCGCCAGACGGCAGCCCGTGATCGCAGGGGCGGCTCCGGTTGCGGGGGGCTCCTGATGCTTCATTTCGCCAGCCCCTGGTTCCTCCTCCTGCTTGTGCTTATCCCCGCCTTGGTTTGGCGCTACGTCCGACGCACGCGCGGGGGCGAAGGCAGCCTGCGCTTCGCCTCCACCGTGGCGTTGGAGGGCGTGCGCCCACCCTGGACCGTCCGGGCGCGCCACATCTTGTTCGGCATGAACATGCTCGCCCTGGCCCTTTGCATTACGGCGATGGCGCGCCCTCAGAGGGGGACCGAAGAGGAAGAAGTTACAACTGAAGGGGTGGATATCATCTTAGCGCTGGACGCCTCCGGCAGTATGGCAGCTGAAGATTTCGAGCCGCGAAATCGGCTCTTCGTCGCAAAACTGGTCGTCCGCCAATTCATCGAGGGGCTGAAGCACGATCGTGCAGGCCTGGTAGTGTTTGCAGGAAAGGCGTTCACCCGCTGCCCTCTGACGCTGGACTATGGCGTCCTGCTCAACGTCGTCGACGATATCGAACTGGGCACAAGCGAGGATGGGACAGCCATCGGAAACGCGCTCGCGACCTGTCTGAATCGCCTGCGCGAGAGCAAAGCCAAGAGCAAAGTAATTATTCTGGTAACCGACGGCGTCAACAATCGCGGAGAAATCCAGCCCCTTGATGCCGCGGAGATCGCCAGAACCTTGGGCGTGAAGATTTATACGGTGGGCATCGGCAGCACGGGCACGGCGCGTGTCCCGGTCATGGATCCCAACTACGGCAAGGTGTATGTGGATATGCAGGTAGAGATCGATGAAGGATCCCTCACCCGAATAGCTGAAATGACCGGAGGCCTTTATTATCGCGCCACCGACAAGCCATCGCTGGAAAAGATCTTCCAGGATATCGGGCGCCTCGAGAAAACCCGGATCCAGGTAAAGTCGTACACCCACTATGATGAGCGGTTCCTGGCGTTCCTTGCTCCCGCTCTGGCACTGACCCTCATCGCGACAATGTTCGGCTTTACCCGTTTCACCAAATTGCCTTAGGAATTGCAATGCATTTTGCCCGTTCGGAGTATCTCAACCTGTTGTGGGCGCTTCCGGTTCTGGGGGTTTTCTTCTGGTGGTCGTTCCGCCGCCGGCGCCGGAGGCTGGAGACGTTCATTTCCCATACCCTGGTCCGGCGGCTGACGAGTGAGTTCAGTCTGATGAAGGCCATCGCGCGCGCGTTGCTGCTGGCGGGTTTTCTCATCTTTGGCGTTTTGGCACTTGCACGCCCGCAGTGGGGAATGCGCCTGGACACGGTGTATCGGAAAGGCGTCGACGTCATCGCAGCCCTGGACACCTCCTACAGCATGAGCGCGGAGGATGTTGCCCCCAACAGACTGGAAAAGGCCAAAAGCGAAATCCGGGGCCTGATCGAGCGACTCAGGGGCGATCGCATCGGTCTGGTCGCCTTTGCCGGCACCGCCGTGGTGCAGTGCCCTCTCACCCTGGACTACGGAGCGGCCACCCTCTTCCTTGACATCGCAAATACCGAGATCATACCCGAGCCCGGCACCTCGCTGGCAGCCGCCATCCAGACCGCTACATCGGCATTCATCGCCAAAGAGACGAAATACAAGGTTCTGGTCATGTTCACCGACGGCGAGGATCTCGAGGGACAAATCGATGCCTCGATCGGCAGGGCCCGTGATGCGGGCGTCGTTATTTACACGGTGGGCATCGGATCGCCCGAAGGGAAACCCATACCCGTCCGTGACTCGAAGGGCGCTATAATGGAGTATCGTAAAGACGCGGATGGCCAGGTTGTGGTCAGCAGGCTGGACGAGCGGTCGCTTGCTGAGATTGCCTCGGGAACCGGCGGAAAATATCTCCGGGCCACCACTTCCGAGAACGAACTGGACCAGATTTATGACGATGTGTCACGCATGGAAAAGAAACAGCTGGAGTCGAGGCTCTACCAGAACTTCGAGGACCAGTTTCAGTATCCGCTGGGACTGGCAATTCTATGTCTCATCGTTGAATCATGGATCAGCGAACGGCGCCGGCCAGGACGAGGGTGGCTGGGGCGCGTTTATTCCGGGACCCGTCCAGCCCGCGGTGACGTATAAGAAGTAGATTGGGAGAATTTGCCATGGGAACTCAACGGCTCAAGACCCGCGGAATTTTCGAGTCTTGGAGTCTTTGTGGTTATCTCTTTGAAGCCATGAGACGAAATAGAATAGCGGCGATGATCGCGGTAGCCGTTTGGTTCGTGGCCGCCCCTGCTGCTCGTGCCGATTCGGCCGCCTCGAAAAACAAGGTGGGAAACCAGCTCTTCGACCAAGGAAAGTATCAGGATGCTGAAAAGGCTTACCTCGAAGCACAAGCAGACATGCCGGGCCGGCCGGAGCTTTCCTATAATCTGGGCAATAGCCTGATCAAGCAGAAGAAATACGATCAGGCGCTGCAGGCACTGCATCAGGCCGTCAGCAAAGGAGATAAAGGGCTGCAAGCCAACGGCTGGTACAACGTTGGCAACGCCCTATTTGACATGGGCAGCTTCAATGACTCCACCCAAGCCTACATCCAGGCATTACATCTGAATCCCGCCGATCGGGACGCGAAACATAACCTGGAGATCGCCCTTAGAAAAATGCAGGAACAGAAGCAAAAACAACAACAGGGGCAGGGTCAAGACCAGGGATCGAACCAGCCAAAACCCGAAGGCGGCCAGAACGAAGATAAAGGGAAAAACGAGCCCAGGCCGCAGGATAAGCAAGGTCAGCAATCCCAGCCCGAGCAACCAAAGGGGCAAAAGCCGGCTGAACCACAGCCGAGTCAATCGGTGCGTCCGGAGGGTGCGTTCAGCAAAGAGCGCGCCCTGCAGATATTGGATGCGCTGCAAAACCAGGAACTGGCCGACCAGCGTAAGCTCCTCGAGCGCACGGCGCGAAAGAAAGCTACCGGCAGGGATTGGTAACCGAGGCGAAGATAGTCCCCAGGGGTTTGCTACCGGGGGCAGTTGGGAATGGCGCTTAGATAAGGGTTTCAATTGGGACCCTGAAGGGGTCCAGCAGCAAAGCCCAGGGCGCAAGCCCTGGGAACTGACGTAGAGCAAGGAATTAGCCCTGAAAGGGCGGCGCAGGCTGCGTCGCCCTTTCAGGGCTCGTATCCCAGATGTTCATGATCCCAGGGCTCACGCCCTGGGCTTTCCTGCCCCGCCCCTTCGGGGCTTAATCACTTGATTTGGCGGAACAAACAGGTGATTGAGGGCCACTCTTGACTAAGCGCCATTCGGAGCCGATGGCAAATCGCCGGAGCGATGCGCCCGCCGCATAAACACCTGCCGGCAGGCGCGCGCGGCCCTCAATGCTGAGCTAAAGATTCAATGACCAAGCATCGTTGGACTGGGCCTCGACGAAGACAGACGCTTTCGGTTGCCATGTTGTTGGTTTGGCTTGCGGCTCTGCTCCCTGCGGCTCAGGCTCAGGATCTACAGGTAACTGCCACCGTAAGCAGTGACACGGTAGGGGTCCAGGACCAGTTCCAGCTCACCGTCACGATTGCTGGCAGCAACAGCGGAGATGCGCAGACCCCACGGCTGCCGCGCTTTCAAAATCTTCGGGTCGTGGCCGGACCCAGTCTAAGCACGCAATTTCAGTGGATCAACGGGCGGTCGACCAGTTCGAAGAGCTTTATCTACGTGTTGCTGCCGGAAAAGGAGGGACAGTTCACCATCGATCCTATCGAGGTGTCGGTTGGCGGCAAAACCTATAAAACCCAGCCGATTTCCGTACGGGTTACCTCCGCTTCACACGCCCCCATGCCATCACCCCGATCCATCCCGACCGATCCATTTGGTACGGACGAACCGGGGCGGCGCACCCAATCCACTGAAGACGAGGTTTTCGTCACCGCGGAGCTTGATCGCACCTCATGCTATCCAGGCCAACAAGTGACTTTGACTTACCATTTGTACACGCAAGTCAATGTAACCGGCCTGCAGTTGCAGGACAACCCTCCGCTCACCGGGTTCTGGGTCGAGAATCTCGACGTCGCAAATAAGCCGACTGCCGCGCGCAAGGTCATCAACGGCAAGGAATATTTGGATTATGTGATCAAGAAACAGGCCCTGTTCCCCAACACGGAGGGCAAGCTGAAGATCCTGTCATCGACCTTTGCCATATCTGTCAAATCGACCGGGGATTTTTTCAGCTTTTTTGGACAGACAGATACGGTCTACCGCAAGACGAGAGAAGTAAGTCTGGACGTAAAGCCTCTGCCGGTTCAGGGCCGTCCGGCGGGGTTTAATAATGCGGTCGGGTCATTCACCATTGCCGGCGAGTTGAACAAATCCGACGTCGCCACGGGAGACGCGGTGTCGCTTCGAGTAAAGCTGGCAGGAAGAGGCAACCTCAAGGAAATCCCGGATATTCCCCTGCCGGCGCTGCCGGATTTGACCATTTATTCGTCCAAGCGCGAGGACAACGTGCACCCGGTCGAAGGGGACCAAATCGGTGGAGAAAAGGTCTGGGAGTACGTGATTGTCCCCAAAGCTCCCGGCGACCACACGATTCCGGACCTCTCTTTCTCCTATTTCGATCCGGAGCGTGAGAGCTACGAAACCGTAACGACATCGCCCATCCCCTTGAAGGTCATACGCGGATCCGAAGCGGGAAATGCGATCACTGGCCTGTCGGGAATCAACAAACAGAACCTGACGCGCCAAGGTGCCGATATCAACTTCATCAAACTGTCCGCTGTGGATCTGGAGCGCCGGCAAGAGCCGATATACCGCTCGCCCTGGTTCTACCTGCTGGCCGTTCTGCCGCTGCTATTCAACGTCGGAGCCTTCCTTTATCAGCGTGAGCGGACCCGGCAGTCAAGCAATGTCGTTCTGGCGCGCAGCCGCCAGGCGAGACGTCTTGCTCTGGATCGGCTGCATAAGGCCGAGAAGGCAGGCCGGCTGGAACCGCGCCGCTTTTACGATGAGGCGGCCCTGGCGCTCGCGGGCTACCTTGGGGACAAGTTCAACCTTCCGGAGATCGCAGTCACTGCCGACAGCCTTGAACGAATCATGAGTGAAATGGCCATCGCTCCGGAAACCGTGAAGGAGACCGTGGCCACCCTCCAGGAATGCGACTTTGGCAGATTCGTATCCGCTTCAGCCGCACCCGAACGAAGGAGGGAGCTGTCCATCCGCATCCGCGGAATCATTGATTCTCTGGAGCATTCCGAGTGATGAAACGACGATCGGCGATGTTATTCGCCCTCCTGTCCGCCCTGCTTCTGGGTGGAGTTTGCCGGGCAGCCGGCACAGAATCACCGGCGGCCGCCTTTAACGAAGGCAACGCACATTATCAGAGCGGCGATTTCGCGGCGGCGGAGCGCTCCTACCGGCGACTGCTCGACCAGGGGCTCGACAGCGGCGCTGTCTACTACAATCTCGGCAACGCATGTTTTAAACAGAAAAGGCTTGGCGAGGCTATCTACTACTGGGAAAAAGCGCGCCGAAAGCTCCCGGGAGATTCCGACATTCGGGAGAACCTCCAATTCGCCAATCTCTTGATTGTGGACCGGATCGACGTTCCCGAGGATCCGATTCCAGTCCGGGTGGCCTCGAGCGCTGTGCATTTGTTTACGATCGCACAGGAGAGCAGGATCGTCCTGGCCCTCTTCATCCTGGCCAACACGCTTTTTGGAGTCTATCTTCTGACGCGCAGGCCTCGCCTCGCATTCTGGAGCTTAACGGGAAGTTTGGCCGCTGCCCTGCTCATGATCCTCTTTGCCGGTTCACTGACATGGAAAGTGTACCAGGAGAGCCATTTTCGGGAAGGCGTGATCGTCGAGCAGAAGGTCGACATCCGCAGCGGTCCCGGCGCGGAGAATATCACCGTCGTCACCGTGCACGAAGGGGTTCTCGTTCTCGTCCGAGGCGAGAGCAACGGGTGGTATCAGATCAGCCTTCCCAACGGCTGGACCGGGTGGCTCCCCGCCACCGCGATCCGGGTTCTGTAAAGCCAAGGGTAATCGACAAAGCGTTTTGCCGTCTCCGAGCCATGCACCGCTCGTCAGACGTAGATGGTTTTCAGCTCTGCGATCCTCTCGCCGATCCTGACATTCCTCGCGCATTGTGCGGAGCAGTCGGAACAGTCGGCGCATTTCCTCAAACCGGCGCTCTCAGGGATCTCTGCGAGCGTTCTCCGCGCTTGATCGAAGTTTGCGTAGCAGGCGGCGTACATGTGTGTGCGCATGAGCGTGGGGATGTCCACTCCCTTGGGGCACGTCGGCAGGCACGTCCCGCACTGTTGGCAGTAGTCGAGGGCGAGCCTGACGTTTTTATCGGCCAGCCACGTCTTTTCTTCGTTGGTGTAATCCAGACCGGAGGCGATGGCGAAACTCTCACTCAGCTGGTCGAAGTTTGTATAGCCCGGGATGGCAGTAGTGATTTCCGGATGCTGGAGTACCCACTTGAGCATGGCCGTCTGGTTGAGCGCACCAAGGTTTCTTACGCGTCCGCCGGTCTGGGTTTTCATTGCTACGACACCCACACCTTTGGCCGAGGCGTTCTTGATTGCCCGAAGGAAGTCTTGATCGCCGGCATTGGTAAAGTTGAAGCCAACCAGGATAACGTCATAGATCCCCGTCTCTGCCGCACTGTTCAGGATGCCTGCCTGACCCTGGTGCTGCGAGATGCCGACAAAGCGCGCCGTTTTTTGCTGCTTTACTTGCTTGAGCGCATCCATGACCTCCGGATGGTTCATCTGGTCGAGGGTGGCCTGATGGATCATGAGAACATCCACGTAACTGGTTTGGAGCCGCTTCAGGCAGCCGGCAAAGTCACTTAGGATCCTGTCTTTGATGCCGGAGGAGGATCCACGGGGGAAGGGCACCTTGGTTTGAATGATCACCTTGTCACGCACGCCAAGCTGCGAGATCACGCTGCCAACCATTTCCTCGTTTCTTCCACCCTGGTACGCTAGGGCCGTGTCGAAGAGGCGCACCCCGGCTTCATAGGCTTGCTTTACTACCTCCGGATTATTGGCGTTCATCACGCCCATGCTGACGATGGGCACTTTGATCCCGGTTCGTCCAAGCGTGCGCTGGATGATCGTCTTGCCTTTTGCCTGGGTCGCCGGCTGTTGCCGCCCGGGCAGCCAA
>Ga0187878_1004643_pt1 | contig 10567 bp, 9 predicted proteins | sample June2016WEW_17_1_FD_132979 | JGI IMG/M metagenome (GOLD analysis project Ga0187878, IMG submission 132979) | Peatland microbial communities from SPRUCE experiment site at the Marcell Experimental Forest, Minnesota, USA - June2016WEW_17_150 | ecosystem: Environmental > Terrestrial > Soil >...
CTTCTTCGTAAGGTTCAGGCATCGGATTTCTCCCTACTTTAGAGGGTATTCTCGAAATAAAACATGAGAACTAACGTCCTCTACATCTCAAATTAATCAAGGTAAGGACTTATTTTCATTTATGGGGAGGGATGAAACTCCCCACTCTGGCGATCCCTGCGCTATGTGGTTCTCAGGGGATACTTCTAGAGGTAGACCAGTGGCGATGCTACGGAGCCTAGACGATGACTCATACGTTCAGACCAGAATAGCCCAGTATCAGGCGTCTCTCGATGAGAGGACCTTCACGATAGCGAGGAGTCTTATCACAGCGAAGCTTGAGAGTCAAAACATTATCCTGTGTAAGTATGGGCTTGAGCCTCACTTAGACGACTTCAGGGGTATAATCGATAGGAGTGAAGCAAAGAGTCTCGAATTGTTCAGGCGTAGATTAACGGGTATCGAGGGAAAGCACACTCAGAGGTATTACAAGCAGATTTTCGCTTTGTTCCCTGAGAAGCTAAGACCCGAGAAACGTGAGGAATTCTTGGCCTACGATGGAATGAACAACTTGTTCAACCTCGCTTACGAGATTCTGGCTTGGAAGATTCATAAGGCGTTAGTGAGGGCGAAGCTTGAGCCTTATCTCGGTTTCCTGCACAGTAATCAGATGGCTAAGCTTAGTCTCATATGCGATTTTCAGGAGCTTTACCGCTACCTGATCGATGACTTTCTGATTGAGTACAGTCAAAAAATCAGCAAGAAGGATTTTAAGATGAAGACCGAGTCTGCGAGCCACGGGAAGAAGAGTAAGCGTGAATACCTGACAGACTCCGAGACAAAGACCATTCTTAAGGAGCTGAATGACTTCTTCGAAACAATGGTCGAGGTTAAGCGGATCAGGAAGGGGGAACATCAGACAATCGAGACATTAATCAACGAAGAGGCTCTTCTATTCGCTAAATATTTGAGAAATGAGATTAAAGAATGGAGTCCACGAATTGTAAATATTGTATAATTTCTTCAAATTTTGTTTTATTATAATTAATTTTAAATTATAATTGAATAATCTCTTAAGTAATGTCTAAAGAGATTAAACAAAGTTGTCCTATCTGCGGAGGTAATTTAGATCCTAAAAATTTCATTTGTACTTCTTGCAACAGAGACATAATTGATTTTAATCTAACTTTGGTAGGTGAAAAAGTTGACTTAATTGGCAATGGCATGTCGATGCAAGCTGGAATATTAATCGCATCAAGTTTTGGTTTTTTTTCAATTTTGCAAATTCTATGGATAAAAGAACTTCTATTATTTGGACATCAAGTCTTCTTTTTACTGTTAATAATGTTTGAGATTTTGGGCTATTATACTATTTATCGATTCGTGGACTATAGAAAACAACAGATACAAAACGAAGCCATCCTCCTAAATTTAAATTACCTAAAATATACTGATTACCCTAAGCTTAAAAAAGAATTGATTGAATTTATAAATAAAGATTATCCAACGGATGTCGCAAAAAAAAAATTCCCTATCAAGCAAATATATTTTCTACTTAAAAATAACAATATTAAACATACATACATTATTTGGATAATAATATTTGATTTAATTATCTTATTTACTAATCCCTACATCATATGGCCATATGTTTAATTCTATTAACAAAAAACAAATATTTGTCCGTTTGTCTGTCTGCTTGTTTCCCTGTCGTCCTAGAGAGAGTAGGAGACAGTGAGTGGAGAAGAAAAGCGAAGAGGGTTTGGGTTTGGGGCCATAGCCTTATTCCAGCTTCCACCTGACTCTAATCAGTGATTCTATTGGTTGATGCGCAGACGATCGGAGTATTGGTTACAGCGGCAAGTGTGACGGTAGCAGCGGTCTACTACGTATTCACATTGAGGACGAACCAGAGAAACCTCAAGATAAACCTCGAGACGAGGCAAGCCCAGTTCATGAATCAGATAAGTGATGGCCTCACCAGTCTGGAGTCCTCGAGGAGCCTACTCGAGACAATGAATATAGAATGGACGGACTGGGATGACTTCGAGAAGAGATGGGGTTCAACTGGAGATAACTTGGAGGGTGCGGCTGGGAGGTATTCCATCATGAACAAACTCGAGAATGTAGGAGGGCTAATCGAAAGGGTATGTTGGACTCTGAATGGGCCTATAGCCAGTTTCACTTGATGGCTACTCCGTTATGGGTAAAGTTTGAACCCTATGTGATGCAAATGAGGAAGAAGTTCAACTCCCCCCACGATATACATTGGCTTTGAGTACCTTGGGAGAAAGTTCCTGGAGATCGAGGAGCATAAGGGGATTAAGGCGATCATTGGTTCAACTAAGGAGAGTATGAAAGTCGGAGATTGATACTCGACTACATAGCCTTATCCTCGCTTCCACCTGATAATCAACAGTGATTGAACATTTGACCAATTTAATAGACCATTACGCCATAATTTGGAATAATAGTTAAAAGTAAGTGTTGGTTTGGCTCTGTAGAATGGACGGAATCGTGTACGACACCTCACGAGTCGGCCTCGAAGCCGTGCTCAGGGTGTGGCAGCTGAAGGCTCTACAAGTTCTGTGGAGCAGCCCAGAGGGAGCGAAGACCTTCACCGTGTGGGAGAAGGTAAACCAGACTCTTGGAGGAGAGACAATATCCCGAGCCAGCATCATCAACTTCCTAGAAGCGATGCGTGTGACTGGTGTTTTATCTGGAGTAGAGGAGACGGGGAAGGGTGGTTACCACTGGGTCTACTCCCCAACGTTGGATGAGGCGGGGTTCAAACAATTCATCGTCGATACTCTGCTGGGGAGGCTGATGAGTGAGTTTCCAGATGAGGTGAAGGGAGCCGTAGAGGCTCTGAATCGGTAAGGCTCCGGGTTTTCAAAGTTGTTTTTACTCGCATGTTCTATCCCCATAATCTTATCCTCACTTCCAACTGATTCTTCTCCAGTGACTTGTATTGGTTATGTTAGTTTGCTTCAGTCAGCGTCCTACGTGGCAGCGGCCATAGGAGTCTGCGTAGCGGCATTTTACTACGTAATGATGCTTAGGGAGCAGAGAAGAAACGCGAGACTTACCCTTGAGACCAGGCGAATTGGAATAGTTCGAGACCTGATGAATTTTATCAAATTATTATCGATTATTAAAGGGATGAATTGGTGAAGAGAATCGCACGCGCTAAGACCCAAATCTAGGAGGCTATTAATTAAAATTGATCGCCTACATGTTTTTTAAAAGAAAAAACAAATAGCGAATAAGAATATTAACCCAACAATCCTCTAATACTTTTGTCCCAATGCCCTATTCGATGAATTATTCTATCCTTCTGCAACTTTGCATCTAATATCTCAGCTTTCGTTTTTCTAGAGAGTTCTTCCCATCCTTCATTAAAAATATACGTTGCATTTCCATGCACAACACTTTCGCATACATAGAGATTCTTAGCCTCAAAACCCATAATGAAATAACCTGTAAATCCACCTTTCCCAAACGCCCAAAAATCCGGTCCATATTTGTTAATAAACTCTATTCTATGCCAGATAAAAGGACGATTTCCTTCTGGAGCTAGTTCAATAATAGGTCTGACATGCAGCATTACGGTTTCCCATGGCATTCGTCCGGGAGGCAGTACTTGCCAGTTCAATCTAAGAATCGGTGGTTTAATTATTTCTTTAAGGTTGCTTGAAAATATCTGACATTCTCTAAAAAGTTCAAAGAATAAGTTCAAAGTATGTTTGATAAGCTCCTTGTTGTCAGGAGTGTTCTTAATATAGGGGCCGATAATCATAAAATTATCCCTTAAATCTTTCGTGAGCGTAAGTTCTACACTGAATGGCGGGACATGAGTTCGAGGAAATCGCTTGTAAGGAACATCTACAAGTCTGGATTGAGGAGTTCGATCATAAGGTCCATCAAACTCTTCCCAATGCCATTCTACCTGTCTATAAGCAGTTTCTTTGGGGCGACCTCTATGGATAATATCGTACCCTTCTGCATTGATTTGACTTACTGGACCAAGAGAAACCGGGGGGAGAATTGACTCACCTATCTGCAAAGGTAATGTAAAACCAATGCGTCTTAATTTTTCTTTAAATCTCGCGGGATTCTGAATGCCAACTATAAAATTTGTTTCACGAGCTATTGAACTCAGAACTGGATCAATATTCACGATACGCTTTTTCCTTAGTATCATAGAATCACAACGTGTCGTTAAAACTAAAAGTAGCATAGCTTGATATAACTTTATTTGTATAATTAGAACAGTTTCTTGAATAGTGCGAAAAACAGGCGTGACAGAGCACGGGTGAGGCGGTGAAGCCACCCGGTCTACACCACCACTATGGATGAATCTAGATTCAAGAATTACATAACTGAGACACTAATTAGTTGCTTCATGAAAGATTTCTCAAAGGAAACCTTTGAGGTAATAACTCACTTATTTACTAAAAATAATAAAAAACTAACTACTTTCTCTACTTATTTAACTTTGGTGACGTAATAATTTCTCAATGATTAGCGAAAAAAAGCTGTGAAAAAAATGAACCCTGTTAAATATGTCCAAGAGAGTTCTTATTCATTGTCTCTGTCCTTTAAAGAAATCAAAAATACTCAGATTAATACAAAATCCGAATTTGTTAATATAATGCTCGATCTTATTTCATTTAATAATAACAGGCTTAACGAAAAATTTACTTTTCTGGATGCAGGTTGTGGACAGGGTAATTTTATCATTAATGCTATTGATAGATATTTATCAAATGTAAATCAACAGGAGTTAGGCTCTGACTTAATAAGTAATAATATTTCTAAGTATTTTTTAGGATATGAATATGACCCTGACCTTTATGCTGTGGCTAAAAAAAATATTTATGATTTATTATTGATTAAAGGACATTTTTCGAATTCCCTGTCGCATTCTATTACAGACAGTATAATTCAACGAGGTGATTTCTTAAAATATAATATTACAAATAAATTTGATTTCATCATAGAAAATCCACCTTTTCTTAGATATGATAACATCCCAAAAGAGTATGTTAAATGGATTAGAAATAATTTTGATTGTTTTAGAGGACGATCTGATTATTGTATCCCATTTATACAACATAGCCTTGACTTACTTTCTGAAAAGGGGAAATTGGCAATCATATGTACTAATAGATTTTCTTTATGTGATTATGGTAGAAACCTAAGAAACATGATTATCAATAATTTCAATATAACTAATATAATTGATTGTACTTCAATACAACCTTTTGATAAGGATGTTTCAACCTATCCTTGGATTTATATAATTGACAAAAATATAAAGAAATATATTAATTATGTCCATCTAATCGAATCTGAAAGTTATTCGATTGATAATTTATTATGGAATAAACTTGATAGCAATATCTTACTTAACAAACCTTGGAGATTTTTAGAAAAAAACGAACTTCTTCTTTTAAAACAGGTTGAAAAAAATAATAAAAATAAACTTGGTGATTCTTTATATGGTGTAGATATTAAGGTAGGATTAGCCACCGGAGCAGATGGCATATTTATCAATCCATTAAAAGAAGCAAATATCGAAAAGGAAGTATTAACTCCTTTTATATTATCAAATAAATTAAAAAATGATATATTTGATTATGAAAAAGATGTTTTATTAAATACATGGGATATAAATAACACCAAAAAATTAATTAATTTAAATGAATATTTGAACACATCTAAATATTTAGATGTACATCAATCAGAACTCAAAAAACGCTATGTAGCTAAAAAAAATAAAGATAATTGGTACAGATTAATTGACAAGTTCGATAATAAAATATTAAAAAAAGAAAAAATAATCATACCCTCATTGAGATCATCGTTATGTCTATATTTTGATGAAGGGATAGCGTACCCTCATCATAATTGTTATTTTATTATTAAAAATAATGAACGAAAACCATCACTTAAAAGCATAGGGGCAATTCTAAGCTCTAATACGATTAAAAAATTGGCTGAAATATATGCGATTAAATTTAATAGCAACGCGACACGGTTATTAAAAGCTAGTTTCTGTGAATTACCAATGCCTGATATTGAAAAAATATTAGATAACGAAAAAGATTTAGAAAGTGCCTTTATTAACCAAGAATTTGCAAAAATAAATGAAATATGTAATAAATTATTTGAAACTAAGTTTAAACTTTAAAATCTGTCGAACTCATTAGTTCTAGTAGAGTTTTATCAATTGGTTCATCTGAAAAATAATGTAATATTGAATCGTAATATTGTTTTAATCTAAAATTTTCACTGTTTTTAACCAATTTTTTCCAATATCGGTCTTCAACGAATTTTTTATCTATAGTAGTATTAAATTGTCTTAATAATAAATCAAATAATAAAATAAAATCTAAGGGAGGGTGTGGAAAACGAGGTGTTCCTATTTTAGAATCAATACAATAATGTAACTTTGGAAATGCCTGTAACTCTTCCTACGAAATCCTTCCTCCATAATGAAGATGAGATTTGGGCTCGGTAATAGAGGTAGATCCAACATCAAGATCTAAATGGAAACGTCTTATTACCCGGTCTTCATTATAATGAACAAGATCACAACAAGAGGTATTGATTGTAGTTTCAGGTTGCGTCATATTAGATGAAGATAATATTGTTGCTGAGTATGAATATTTAGATATTTTTTCTTCTAAATCCATACATCCTGTTAATAAAAAACAAGTACTTGAGTTTTTAAAATTATCATCACCATATAACGGAATTATCCAAGCAGGATCTATTTTAAAAAAGATTTTTTTATCACTTGAATTTTTAAGTCTTGAAAAAATATTTTTTGCATTACCGCTAATATATGAGCATTTTTCATTAATAAAATCACTATCAGCAATATACTTAAAACAGTTTTCTAAATGATTTTTATATTTTAATACTTCCTTATTTACCATATCAAATGTCCTCACTATGAAGTTCAAACTGCCTGAATTCATCGAAATATATGACTCTATCTTTTTTAGGATGACTTATGCTACATCTATAATGAACCGGCTCCTCAATCTCTTCATTATCTTTTAATAATCCTATTGTATCCGGATATTCTTCTCCGCATACTATACATTTAGGAATATCTGATTTATTTAATTTAAAAATATTTCTTGATATTTTTCTTGGATCTGTTTCATCTGGGAATTTTTTAATAGACAACTTAAATATCATATTTTTTAATAGTATATCCCACCATTTTTTCTCTTTCATTGAACGAGAAAATATCCCTGTATAACTTGCTGTATTAAATTTTGATGAAATTTTTAGAAAATAATCTTTTTTTAGTCCGATTTTTACAGAAGAATATGAAGCATTATAAATAAACCCAGGTAATTCAAGAAAAGTCTGCCTTATCCATCTAGCAAATGCAATGGAATTACCCGCAGAATAATTAGTTGATGTAATATTACTTAATCCATTTTTTAAATTAGCTGGTAAAGCATGTTTAATTTTATCGTATTCCTCTTCTGGCGCTTTTAATAACTTGAGCAATACATCAATGGATTCCTTTTCAGACTCTCTAATTTTTTTATAATCTTCAGCATCCCAAAATAAAATGTTGTGGCCATTTTCTTGAATTTCTTTAAACTCTAAAATTTGATCGGCCATACTTTCAGAGGCTTGAGCCAAGTTTCTATAAATTCCTGTTTCATCCTTAACTTCGCTAAAAAGGTATATTGGAATCTCAGGGTTTTCTTCCCTAATTCTAGCACCTATCGAATACCCCCGCTTATATATTTGAGATTTTGATTTATAGAGACGATCATCAATTAAATATAAGTCAACTAACGGAAATTGGAATTTATCTTTTTCAACATCAGAAGAGTTAATAAAAAAAATTCTCATTTTCGGGTTTTTACTTTTAATGGTTTCCGCCACAATTCTATGTTCGTCCTCGTCATCTATCCAAGCTATGCTGATTATTCTAGGACTCATGGCAATTTTACCTCAACACAAGTTACCCAAGGTTTCTCGGGATCAATAAATTGTACGTCTTTTCCATATGATCTAACTATATCCTTAATTATACTTAATCCTAAACCACTCCCCTCCCCAACTGATAATAAGTCTTTATATCGAATTTTCTCTTCTAGAGATTTATACAGTCGTCCTTCAGGATCTGCAACTAAAGGCTGGAAAATAAATTTTCTTGACTCTTTAGATAATCCTAGTCCATTATCATATACTCTTAATATCGTACCTTTATCATCTTTGGTTACTTCTACTTTAATCAAATTTGTAGAATTAGCTAATACCGCTTTTATTGCATTAGATATCAAATTTACTAAAATCGAATATAATTCAACTTCATACATTGACCCCACTATTAAACTTTCATCAAAACTTTTCTGTATATCAATGCCGTAATAATCAGTTAATGATTTGTAACTTTCAATCACATCATTATATATTTTATTAAATCTAATTTTTTTTCTATTTGTTTCTGAGAATCCTTTTGACATTTTATTAAAAAGTTTTAATTGATTATCAAATTTATTCCTAGTATCCCTTAGACCTTTAATAATTTTAACTAATTCACTTTTATATTTATCATCAATTTCAACGCTTATTCTTTCGATATAACCAGCATAGGTCTCCAATCTACTGCTAATATCTTTCGATTCATGAGAAAAAACAAAGATAAGAGCTCCCGTAGAAGCGGTAGTCCTTAATATATTTGTTTCCCTCTCCATATTATAAATAGACTCTTTAATAATCTTTGTAGCTAGTTCAGTTTTTCCTTTATACTCTTTTACTAAATCCGAGGAGGGATTTTTACTGATAAAATTTGTAGACTTTTCAATTACATTAATTGCGGATGTTATGATTGGAATTGATTCTTGACTGATCTGTTGATCTCCACCAATTATTTCTTCAGTACTAAGTTCTTTAAATTCATTATAAGTCTTATCTAGTTCTTCAACATCACTCATAAATAAAAATCTACCATAATATAATGTTGACCACATTAAACCTAATTTAATAAATTCTTTTAACTTATTATAATTAGCATCTTCAATCAGTCCTTCTCTATTCATAGTTACCGAATATCTTTCATTCGGAATGTTGCTAATTTTTACTCGCCCGATCAGATTTTGATTTCTGGGGTGATTGAGTAAGGGGCGTCTCTCTTTGAGACCTACAAGATTATCGACAACCCGTGAAAACATATCATCAATTTTTGTAAGTCTACGCGCTGTAATCTCATCAATCTCTAACCAATCATTTCCTGGTTCGCCATAAGGATATACTCTGAAACCTTCTAGGTATACTCGAACTCCGCTCCACTCTTGAAATATTTGGTCAATTAATTCGAGAGTTAGGGTATTGGGATCTCTACAGTAATCTTTCCGTCTCCAAATTATCGCAATATCAAATGATGACCCTGATAATTCCGTATATTTATTGGGAAGTTGGAATTCAGAGTGCTCGATTTTTTGTGCATCAAGGGTTAATTTAGCTACTCCTTCATTGTTTATTTCACCTTTTAATCTTCCCCAACCTGCATCCATGACCTGTTCGGATAATTCTCCTAGACCCATTTCAAACTCGGAGGCTTCAAAAACGATGTTGAAACCCGGATCATAGGGATATTCTTTACGTTTTACACCTGAAACAATAGATAGACCTAAGACTTGTCTCCTTAATGTATTAAAATCACGTTCTATCCAAACATCCTGTAAATCTACCAATTTTAATTTGATCGTCGGTTCAGTTTTATCTATAATTTTAGTTTCATAATAGTTAGGGATTTCAGTTAACAACTCTCCTGCTATATATTTACTCCAATCAAATTCAACTCGAGTATATTCAAATTTTGTAGTATCTTTATTTTCTGCGATAGACTCCAAAATTAATGTTTTTGCTAATCTACGACATGCAAATCTACCAATTCCTTTGTTACCCGTTTTTTTGCGTCCATAATAAGGAGAAATTGGTTCTCTTAATTTATTTGGCGTAGCAATTCTCATCCAAAATTCTTTAATTTGATCAAAAGTCATTCCATGCCCATTATCGATAACTATAATTTCACTAGTTACATTTTCCCCCATTTTTCCTTTAGCATTAATAAACTTTACAACTACCTGTGTCGCGTCTGCATCATAAGCATTTTTTATCAATTCTGCTAAAGCTATATAATTTTTTGTAACTAATCTTTCTCCTAACTCACCTAAAAGGAGACTATCGACACTAAATGTGAGCGGCTCTGCATCCATTTCTAATCCCTTAAAGGAATACAAATAAAGGATAAAAGTTTGGGGTTACTCTAAACCTCGCCAATTTGTTGATTATGCGGTCATCCGCTTATTCATAGCCCTTTATAATAACTCTTCAACTTGTTTGAGGAGTTCGATGAGTTCTGTATCAGGTCGTTTAAGGTTAGTGGCTTGGAGAACAAGTTTCTGAAGCTGCTTCTTGAAGACAGTATAATCTCCTTAACCGGTGGCCGGGGGCGAGAGAGGAGGCGTTGAAGGTCTTGGGTGAGGTTAATGCGAAGTTGTCGAGTTACACGCAGTTTAGTGGAACATCAGAATGATGAATC
>Ga0187878_1004645_pt1 | contig 10562 bp, 8 predicted proteins | sample June2016WEW_17_1_FD_132979 | JGI IMG/M metagenome (GOLD analysis project Ga0187878, IMG submission 132979) | Peatland microbial communities from SPRUCE experiment site at the Marcell Experimental Forest, Minnesota, USA - June2016WEW_17_150 | ecosystem: Environmental > Terrestrial > Soil >...
CATACCTCAACCGCTTGCCGCCGACAAAAAGCAACAGGTTGCTCTGTATGAATTTATCGAGGGGGAGAAATTATATGAAACAGATATTGGGGAGGATATCATTAAGCAGGCCATCCGTTTCATTCTCGAATTGAACCGATACAAACAATCCGGCGAGGCGCTTGACCTTCCTTTTGCGTCTGAGGCCTGCTTTTCCATCAGCGAACATTTAATTTGTGTCGAACGGCGTCTAAAGCGCCTGATAGATATCGTGCCAGACGATTCAGTCGACAAAAAAGCGGTTGATTTTATTAAACGCCAGCTTATCCCCGCCTGGATGATGTTTAAAAAAGGAATTTTAGAAAAGCTCGGTCCGTCGGATGTCGATATTGACGATGTGATTGACGATAAGAGCCGCTGCCTTTCCCCTTCCGACTTCGGTTTTCACAACGCCCTGCGCGAACGGAACGGGAATCTGCGCTTTATCGATTTTGAATATGCCGGTTGGGATGATCCGGCGAAAATGATTTGTGATTTTTTCTGTCAGCCCGAGGTAACCGTATCCAACACATTTTTGTCTCTTTTTGAAGATGACGTCATGCCATTATTCGATAAGAAGGACGTGATAAAAAAAAGGGTGGCCCTTCTTTTTCCTCTATATAGGATCAAGTGGTGTTGCATCATGCTCAATGAATTTATACCGGAGGGATATGCCAGGCGCAGCCATGCTAAAGAAGACGCAAAACCGCCGCGCAGGGAGGAACAGCTTGCGAAAGCTAAATCGTATCTGTCGGAAACCTTAAACTGTGCTCAAAAAAAGACTGCGCGAGGTATTAAATGGGAACTTTGTTGAACATCGTATCGCCATTGCATGAGCAAACTAAGCGCGATTACCTGGCCCGTATGATGGATGATAAGGTGCAGTGCATGTGCAAAGCCAAACAATACGGGTTTGACTACTGGGATGGTGACCGCCGCTATGGCTATGGTGGTTACGGTTATATGCCGGGCCGCTGGAAACCGGTTGCCGAGGCGCTTATCAGGACTTATGGCCTCAAACCCGGCGACAAGGTTCTGGACGTGGGGTGTGGGAAGGCTTTCCTGCTTTATGAATTGCAACTGCTGCTACCGGATCTGCAACTGGTGGGTTTTGATGTTTCACAACATGCACTGTCTCAGATGCACCCGGCATTCCAAGGAACTCTTTTCAGATACAAGGCCCAGGATGCGTATCCTTTCGATGATCAGGCGTTTGATCTTGTTATTTCACTGGCAACCCTTCACAATCTACGCATCTTTGAGCTGAAAACGGCCCTGACCGAAATCGAGCGAGTGGGCAAACAGAAATACATCATGTTGGAAAGCTACCGGGATGAGCAAGAGATGTTTAACCTTCAGTGCTGGGCACTGACGGCGCAGTCATTTTTCGATGCAGCGGAATGGATTTGGCTTTATCGACATTTCGGCTATACGGGTGACTACGAGTTCATATATTTCGAATGAGAGTTAGTAAAATGAAAGCGGCTATTCTAGTTGAGCAAAATAAACCATTGGTGATTGCTGATATTAAACTGCCCGATACGCTCGAATATGGACAGCTCCTCGTACAGGTCAGATACAGCGGGATTTGCGGCTCACAGATTGGAGAAATTGACGGTGTGAAAGGACCTGATCAGTATCTCCCCCATCTGCTCGGACATGAAGGGGGAGGCATCGTCATGGAGACAGGTCCCGGCGTGACAAGAGTCAAAAAAGGTGATCATGTCGTGATGCACTGGATGAAGGGCGCAGGCATTGAGTCACCAACGCCAAGATACGGATGGGACAACCAAGTGGTCAATGCGGGTTTGGTAACTACTTTCAGCAACTGCTCGATTGTCTCGGAGAATAGGGTAACGCCGATACCTGACGATTTTGATCTTAGATTGGCCCCCTTATTCGGGTGTGCCGTAACGACTGCTGTCGGGGTCGTCAACAATGATGCCCATATAAAGATTGGGCATTCCGTTGTCGTCTTTGGCGTGGGCGGTGTGGGATTGAATATTATCCAAGCCGCAGACATGGTTTCGGCTTATCCGATTATCGGGGTAGATCTTCTTGATTCGAAGCAAGACATGGCAATGCGTTTTGGTGCGTCATGCTATTTCAATTCAAAAAAAATTAAAAACTTGGATGAGGAAATCCGTAAAATAGTCGGAAATGAAGGCGCAGACATCGTCATCGACACAACAGGAAATCCCAGAATCATAGAACAGGCCTATGAATTGACCGGGCCCGATGGGAAAACGATTCTGGTGGGCGTACCTAAAAAAGGAAATAAAGTCTGGATTTACACGCTCCCGCTACATTTCGAAAAGGTCCTCACAGGATCACAGGGGGGCAGCGCAAAGCCGCATATGGACATCCCACGCCTTGTCAGGCTTTGCCAGACGGGAAGGCTGAAGCTTGACGGACTGATTACCCACGAATTCAGCCTGGATCTGATCAACGAAGCCATTGACGTCTTCAGAACCGGGGAAGCTGGGCGAGTCTTGGTGTCCATGGCATAATAAGCGGTAGACTCCTTGATAGCGAGGGCAAGGGGAAAAGTGAGACCAATCAGTATAGACCGCTGAACTCTTAATTTATGAATGATTTTCGGATTCTTTTAATAAGTTCTATCACGGAATTCAGTAACGCCTACGTTGCAAGGGCTCCTGCCGTAGGTCTCCATCGATTAAAGCACTATTTGAAACAAAGGAGTATTTGCTGTGACGTTCCCTCGTTTGACATCGATCCCGGTACTGTGGACGAGTTTCTAAAAAAAGTAAACCAAGGGGTTTACGATGGTGTTGGAATCAGCGTTTCGCACCATAATATGGCCTGCGATCTAGAAATGCTCTGGAAATTTCGATCTGCAGCCAGAAATTCAAATAAACGCGTTTTGTTCTTCGCAGGTGGAAGCGAAGCTACCCAGAACAGCAAACAGTGGCTCTTAAGTGGAGTAGATCTTGTCTTTCTAGGTTATGCCGAGAAGACGTTTCATCGTATATGCGAAAGGTTTAAGAACAACGCGAACGCCGCGGTTCATGAACTGGCCGGCAATATTCCCGGTGTCTCCTATTTAGATCCCCATGGGACACATATTTACAAGCCTCAGGAGATCATGACGGACGATGTGTTCAGAGAATTGTTCTTCACTCAGCTTCTGACCATGGATCTACCATATAAGGATTATTGGGATGTTCTTCGTCAGGAAGGAGGACGTCTCAATTTCAATGACAATGTCTTTATTCCCGAAACGGTTCGTCTTTATACATCCAGTCATTGTTCTCGCAATTGCGGGTTTTGCAGTTCGGCCCCCTTCCTGAAAAATGCTCAGCGCAAACCAAGCCGGGTCCTCATGCTTTCAGCGCAAGATGTCATGAGTTTGATTACCCACTATGTATATCACTACGGTGCCCGCGGGTTTCTGTTTGCAGATGACGATCTTTTTGTCGGAAGCAAAAAAGGTGTTCAGCGAATCATGGATCTGTGCAAGTTAATTACTGCCGCAAAAAAGAATGGTGTCCTTCCGGAGAATCTCGTCTTCAATTGTCAGGGGCATGTCCATGACTTCATCGTGTCCGATGAGAACAGAAATAAACGCATCAACGTCGAACTCATCAACGCATTGGACGAAGCAGGTTTTTATGGCTTGGGACTTGGTGCCGAGACGTTTTCAAACAAACTGTTACATTCTCCCTCAATCAGAAAATTAGACATAACGGAAGAAGATAGCCGCATGGTCATTCGAGCGTTGGGTCAGACGAAACACCTGAATCCCACCATCAACATCATCGTGATGATACCGGAGTCTACTACTGACGATATCCTCTATTCGATGAAGACTGCAACTCAATACGTCCTTGAAGGCTACCAAGTCGCGGCGACATCTTTGATGATGTCGTTTCCAGGTGCACCACTCTACGAACGACCCGAATATCGCAAAACAGTCGTCACTTGGAAGAATATGTATGGTGGCCCCGATGTCGATTTTTCTCAGTTCTACATCCCCCTTGACAGACGATGTGCCGAGACATTGCCGTTCCTTAGGGCATCAATAGCAACGGAGATTGAGAAAGTTAAGCGTGAGGCCCAATGGGAGGGCAATTCTGTGCCTAAAGCGATTAGTTCTTTGTGTATTTTTGCGGCCACAATGTCAGCGCTCGGTCAAGAAAACAACGCAAACGACTTTAGAGAAGTGATCCACACCCTTCTCAAAAAGGAAAAGGTTGTTCCATAAACCTTTCAGCAAGCGGAGGCCAAAATATAGATTTATGAAGACTAAATGGTTGCAATCCCTCTCCGGGCTTCACGACATAGGCGATATGAGAGCGGCTCTTGACGGCCATTGCCGGATTCTTTCGCCCGATTGGTATGGGCGAGTTGCCATCCTTGGTGCCGGCGCCCTGGGGCGACAATTCCTGCATGAGTCCAACAGCAGTCACGTGCAAATCCTGGGGTTATACGATGCAGATGAGTCACAATGGGGCAAGCTGGTCAGCGGCCAACCAGTTAGGCCTTTTACCGAATTGATTACCTTGGAGCGCGACGTTCCCGTGATCGTCGCCACACACCGAATTGGAAAGGCACACGATGCGGTGGCGGCGCTTGGTTTCAAACATATCTGGCCATTCGCGTTGCTTGTGACTGCCGGTGATGGACGTTTCGGCAATCACCCTTTTTACACAGGACTGTGGGAGGACCTGCTGAGTCACCGCCTGGATTATGAAAGGCTTTATGCCTCGGTAGCTGACGACCAATCGCGTAGCGTGCTCGATGCCGCAATTGGTTACAGATTGACCTTTGATGTATCGTTGTTAAGGCAAGTATTGACAGGTGAAGATTATTTCCCACGCGATGTTATGCCCTTTCATGATCATGAGATTTATATAGACGGTGGTGCTTTTGTGGGTGATACGGTGACGAACCTCTTGGAGGTTACAAACAACCGGTGCACCCGTATCTATGCTTTTGAGCCTGATGCCGTGAATTTTCGTGTCCTTGAACAGACCTTCCGGACTGACAACCGCATCCTATGCTTTGATAAGGGCCTATATTCACGAACGACTGAACTTTGCTTTGATTGCACGGGCAGGATGGATGCATCGTGTGTACCTGAGGGGGGCATTCGTGTCGGGGTCGTGGGAATTGATGAGGTTGTTAAAGAGGAACCTGTGACCTTCATCAAACTGAATATTGAGGGTGCTGAGTCCGAAGCACTGGCAGGCGCCCGGCAGACTATTCTGAAGTTCCGACCCAAACTAGCTATTGCGGCGTATCATAGGCCTGACCATCTGTGGTCGCTGGCGGGTATTTTGGCCGATATGCGCTGCAATTATAGGTTCTATTTGCGACAGCATGATATCGGCATAGTGGAGACAGTGCTTTACGCTATACCGGATGGTGTTTGATAAAGAGGGCGGACCTCGATAGTCTGTATTTCTTGCATGAGAAGATCGCCCCTTCCACATAGGAGTGAGGAGCGACATGACAAATGCCGACTAAGAAATCAAATGAAATACTGGCCATCAACGGCGGCACACCCGTCCGTGAAACGCCGATGCCTAGTCGGAGGCTCTTTGATGAATCGGCATTGAAGGCGGTACAGTCCGTGTTTGAGCGGGCTTGGGAGAAAGGCGTTGATTTCGGTTTTCATGGCGAGGCGGAGGATCTTTACACGCAGGCTTTCGTATCCTTCCAGGGCGGTGGATATGCTGATGCCGTTTCGAGCGGCACTGCTGGTATCTATCTGGCGTTGAAGGCACTGGACATACATGAGGGAAGCGAAGTCATTGTACCACCGGTCACTGATCCGGGCGGCGTGACACCCGTAGTGCTGACGGGGCTTAAACCTGTAGTTGCCGATGCCAGAGAAGGCGGGTTCAACCTGGGTGCAAAACAGGTCGAGCAGGTCATCACATCTCGCACGAAAGCGCTGATTGTTGCACACATCGGAGGTATACCTGCTGCCATGGATGAGATCGCGGCCGTGTGTCAACAACATAGTCTCAAACTCATCGAGGACTGTTCACAAGCCCACGGTGCTGAGTATCACAGCAAAAAGGTCGGTACGTTCGGCGACGTAGCTGTTTTTTCGACCATGTTCAGCAAGGCACATGCGTCGGGTGGTTGCGGTGGACTGGTTTACCTGAAGGACAAAAACCTGTACTGGCGTATACGCTCATTTGCTGATCGCGGTAAAAATTTTTTAGACACTGATTTTGATCCCAGGAACCCTAAGGGCAATCTGTTCCTCGCATTGAATTTTAATCAGGATGAGCTGTCCTGTGCAATCGGACTCTCAAATCTTAAAAAACTTCCGCGTATCATAGCGCGCCGCAACGAAATCGTTCAAATGATTAACGCCGGGCTTTCTGCATCACGCATAGTCCGCCCGGTGACGGAGGATGATGACATCACCGTTTCCCCCTTCTTTCATACGCTCACCGTGGCGGCTGACCGTATTGCAGTCAGTAAGGAAGCCTTTGCCCGCGCGATCATGGCAGAGGGTATTCCTTTGAACCCTGACTATAAACAGGTGGTGAGCGAGTGGCCCTGGTTCAGACCCCATTTGGGGGCCGCTTCGCATACGCCCAATGCTGTGGCGTTCCGTAACTCGAGTTTCAATGTTTTGTTCCATGAGAACTACAGAGAACAGGATGTAGCCGATATCGTCAATGCGATTCTGAAGGTTGAGCGGGTGCTGGGAAAACAATAACAAGCTTGCCTCCCCGTTACCCTCTTACCTACGATGAGAGGATGATGATCAAGGAGATTAAAATGATCGATAACAATCAAGACAAACTCATTCAAAAATTCCGTCATGTGACCTTTGACCAGTATGATGAACTGGGTCCCGTGCGGTTAGGTACCTCAGCAAGCTATACGTGGCGCCATGATCCCAAACACATTTTGTTTTCATTGGCGCGCTATAAGTTTTGCTCCAAAATGTTGGCAGGGAAAGAACTGGTACTGGAGGTGGGATGCGGCGACAGCTTTTGCGTTCCCATCATGCTTCAAACGGTGGGTCGTATGCACGGTGTTGACCTTGAAGATTTAATTATCGCCCAAAACAAAGACTACATAAACCAGTTTCCTGAATTGCGCGATCGCTACTTGTGCGAGGCACACGACATGCTTTTGGGACCTCTAGGAAAGAAGTTTGACGCTGCTTTCTGCCTTGATGTCATCGAACACATCCCTTGTGACAAAGAAGACCTGTTTGTCAGAAACATTTGCCAGTCGCTTGTGCCACAGGGAGTATTAATAATCGGTACACCCAATGTTACGGCTGATCAGTATGCGAGTCCCATCAGCAGAGCGGGCCACATCAACCTTAAGAGCTCAGACAGGCTGCGCGAGCTTGCGGCCAGACACTTTCATAATGTGTTCAGTTTTTCGATGAACGACGAGGTTGTGCACACCGGCTATTCACCCATGGCGCATTTTATCATCGTGATGGGTGTCGGAGTAAAACAGCCCTAGTTCCATGATGATGGAGGTGGTCTTGATTCCAATTATCACTATCGATAGACAAAAACCGATATATCCAAACTTCATAACGGGTGGGCCATGAAGAAAATAACTGTTCTCGTCTCAGGTCATTTCAATGTCCTTCACCCCGGCCACCTGCGCTTGCTTCGATTTGCAAAACAATGTGGCGACCATCTCATCGTAGCAGTGCAGAGCGACCGAATTGCCGGTAACGCCGCCCATGTGCCAGAACAGTTTCGTCTGGAGGGGGTGCAAAGCAACAGTTGGGTCAATGAAGCCTTCATCATGGACGAACCGGTGACGGAAGTGATTGCCCGTCTGCGCCCTAATATCGTTGTCAAAGGCAAAGAACACGAGCCTCTCTTCAACCCTGAACTCGCGGTTTTGGATCAGTATGGCGGGCGTCTACTGTTCAGTTCGGGAGAAACGGTCTTTTCCTCCCTCGACTTGCTGCGGAAAGAGTTTTACGAATCCGATCCACGTTCCATCGGTCTTCCCCAAGATTACTTAGTCCGTCATGGCATTCAACCTACAAGGCTCAGAACGCTGTTGCAGCAATTCCCCTCCCTCAAGGTGTGCGTGGTCGGTGACCTGATCATTGACGAGTACATCACCTGCCAGCCCTTGGGCATGTCCCAGGAAGACCCCACCATCGTCGTCACGCCCGTCGACTCCATTCGCTTTGTTGGTGGTGCTGGGATAGTTGCCGCCCATGCCGCCGGCCTTGGCGCATCGGTGCAGTTTGTGACCGTCGCCGGGGCTGATGCCACTCGGGATTTCGCGCAGGAAGAATTGGCCTCCGCGGGTGTGAAAACATTCGTGCTCGTAGACAACAGCCGACCGACCACCCTCAAGCAGCGCTTCCGCTGTACGGGCAAGACGTTACTACGGGTCAGCCATCTGCACCAGCGATCCATCAGCATTAAATTCCAGGCCCAATTGCTGGAGCATATCGAAATGGCTCTGGATGACGCGAATTTGCTTGTTTTTTCTGATTTCAACTACGGTTGTCTTCCCCAAGCCTTGGTGGACAAGGTTATCCCCATGGCCAAAGCCCGGGGTGTGCTCCTTGCGGCCGACAGTCAATCTTCTTCCCAGGTGGGTAATATCAGCCGCTTCAGAAAAATGGATTTACTGACACCTACGGAGCATGAAGCGCGAATCAGCACCCGCAATCATGAAGACGGCCTAGTGGTGATGGCCGAGGCGCTCAGACAACAGGCAGGGGCAAAAAATATTATCCTCAAGTTAGGTGAAGAAGGCATGGTGATACACGCTGGCAATGGGTCCGAACTAGACTGGCTGACTGATCGCATTGGGGCTCTAAATTCTGCACCCAGAGATGTGGCAGGGGCAGGAGATTCCTTGCTTATCACCAGCGCCCTGACATTAGCAAGTGGCGGCGACATTTGGGAAGCGGCCTGTTTAGGGGCGCTAGCCGCCGCGGTGCAGGTGGGTCGGGTGGGTAACACTCCTCTTCGCGCCAAAGATTTGTTGCAGGAGTTAACGTGATGCGGGCGATTCTTTTGGCCGGGGGTTACGGAACGCGGCTGCAGCCGATTACTAATACCATTCCCAAATGCCTGCTTCCGATCAATGGGATACCTTTATTGGAAATTTGGCTCGACAACTTGAGCCGCGCCGGAATTGGCCCGTACCTAATCAACACCCATTACCTGGCAGATCAGGTCGAAAGACATTTCCTCACCAGCCCGCACAAACACGAGGTGCGCCTGGTCTATGAGCCTGAACTGCTGGGAACTGCGGGGACGCTATTTGCGAATATTGATTTCTTTCAGGACGAGGATGGGTTCCTCATTCACGCAGATAATTACTCCTTGTGTGATTTGACGCGGCTCATCAAGGCACATAGGGAACGGCCCGCTGATTGCCTGATGACGATACTTACATTTTGCACAGATGACCTCTCCTCATGCGGCATCGTGGAAATCGATGAACGCGGAGTTGTGGTGCGTTTCCATGAAAAAGTAGCCCATCCACCCGGTAACAGGGCTAATGGCGCTGTTTACATTCTGAGCAAGGAATTCATTGCGGATATTCTACCTCATGCGGGCAAGGTTCAGGACATCAGCACGCAGTTGATCTGTCAATATCTGGGTAGAATCTATACTTATCATACGGATGCGGCGCATATCGATATCGGAACACCAGCATCCTACATCAAAGCACTTGGACATGGGTCCGGCGCCACCTAAGGTTATCAATCAAGGAGACGTAAGTAATGGCACAAGACGATCTTATAGGCTACCATTTATTACACGCCATCAATGCATTCGGTCATATGATGCTTGAACCATTCTTTCTGCTCAATCCTGGTCCGGAAGATCCAAAACAGGTAATGGTACTGTACCCGGATGACCGTCAACCGGCCAACTCGGCCGTCCTGAAAATCATCCAGCGGTATTTCACCGTTTTTCCCATGGCTGCTGAGAAATTTTGGCTCCTTATGCAGGGGAAATTAACCATGAAGGATATAGACGGACGACCCTGTGTCCCTTTAAGGTCTGTGGATTTCGCCCTTGATCGATGGGCGGAAAAGTTACTCAGGGGAGATTTTGCCTCCCCCCGGTTTATGGCGCTTTCCGATGAGGAAATCGAGGAGGGAAAAAGAATTCAAGAAAATATCGGCATAGGCACCGACGAACCCTTTATCTGTATTCATAATCGGGATGCCGGGTATCATCCACATATTACGAATCAAAAATACCGGGACTCACAAGTCTCGTCTTTTATTCCAGCTATTCAGTTTCTTCTCCAAAAGAAATTCCGTGTTGTACGCATCGGCGATGAGTCCATGACCCCCCTGCCTGCGATGCCGGGTCTTTTTGACTTGACGCAGATGAAGAATAAACACCCACTTACGGATATCTGGATTGGCAGCCGCTGCTTGTTCATGCTCTGTCACCCGTCAGGCCCGCTCAACATTCCCATTGCATTCAACGGTCCTCCCGTATTGATAGTCAATTTAGTGGATCACCCGACGTACCCGATGAATGCACTTGACCGATATATCCTGAAGCCGATCCGAATTAAACATCAAGGCG
>Ga0187878_1004647_pt1 | contig 10561 bp, 9 predicted proteins | sample June2016WEW_17_1_FD_132979 | JGI IMG/M metagenome (GOLD analysis project Ga0187878, IMG submission 132979) | Peatland microbial communities from SPRUCE experiment site at the Marcell Experimental Forest, Minnesota, USA - June2016WEW_17_150 | ecosystem: Environmental > Terrestrial > Soil >...
ACAATGACCAAAGAAAAAATTTTTATTGATAAGGAGAAGCTTTAGTGGTATTAGGCCTGCGAGTAGCATCATGAACCATATCATGATCCGGATGACGTCGTCACTCTACGAAGTTCAGGAAGGGAAAGAATGCTTTCTATCCCAGTCGACGGAAGTTAATTACGGACGGAAACTTGCTGGGGGATCGTTCAATGGTAGGACAACGGACTCTGACTCCGTATATCCAGGTTCGAATCCTGGTCTCCCAGCCAAATGAACCGGACAAGTAGCTGCCTGAACCTGTCCGGGATATCCGAGAAAAATTCAATTTAACCAATTCTCTGACTAATTGTGCTTTTTAGTAGTTTTCCCCCATTAGTTGCGCTGCAGTTATGAAGCAGCTGTCACATGCCGTGTTTCATGTCTCATGGAAATATTCCCGTCTTAAAAACGTCGGGTAACATGCCTGCGCTGTCAGAATAGACGTTATATCTCCAAGGCCATGAGCCGGTGCCGGATATTATGGCACTGCAATTATTTCCCCTTCTCCGTGATTTTTGTCCAGGAATCGCGTAATGTTACCGTCCGGTTGAACACCAGAGCCTTGTCGTCGGAATAACGAACTGGATCAACGCAGAAATAGCCTACCCTTTCAAACTGGAAGGGATTTCCGGGCACGGCATCTGCCAGGCTTGGCTCCACTTGGCATGATCGGAGAGTTTCGAGCGATTTGGGATCCAGGTTCTCCGTTATGTCGGCGCCTTCTGCGAGGGGATCGGCGACGCGGAAAAGACGCTCATAGAGGCGGACTTCGGCAGGAACGGCATGCGCCGCTGACACCCAGTGGATGGTTGCGTCCACCTTGCGTCCATCGGGGGCAAATCCGCTTCGCGTCTCCGGGTCGTACGTACAGTGCACTTCGGTTACTTCTCCCGTGCTGTCATCCTTAGCGATACTCACACACTTCATAAAATAACCGTAGCGCAGACGAACCTCCCTGCCGGGGGCGAGCCGGTAAAACTTCTTCGGTGGGTTCTCCATAAAGTCATCGGCGTCGATGTAGATCTCTCGCGAGAAGGGGACTTTCCGGAAGCCCATGGCGGCCTTCTTGGGATGATAGGGGCAGTCAAACTCCTCAACCTGGCCTGCCGGGTAATTGTCAATCACAACGCGCAGTGGTCTGAGAACAGCCATGACGCGTGGTGCCCTTTCATTTAGATCTTCTCTCACACAGTGCTCAAGGAGGGCCATATCAACGATACTATCGTTCTTGGCAACGCCTATGCGCTCGCAGAAGTTCCGTATGGCCTCTGGGGTGTAACCCCGTCTCCGCATGCCCGATATGGTGGGCATCCGGGGGTCGTCCCAGCCGGCGATAAGCTTTCGTTCGACTAATTCGAGGAGTTTGCGTTTACTCATTATTGTATAGCTGAGGTTGAGACGGGCAAATTCGATCTGCTGAGGTTGATGTTCAACTTTCAATTCGTCGAGAAACCAATCATAAAGAGGACGATTATTTTCAAACTCGAGAGTGCAAATAGAATGGGTAATTCCCTCGATGGAGTCGGAGAGACAATGTGCGAAGTCGTACATGGGATAAATGCACCATGCATCACCGGTTCTATAATGTGTCTCTTTCTTAATGCGGTACATGACCGGGTCACGCATGGTAATATTGGGTGATGCCATATCAATTTTTGCGCGCAGGACATGGGTTCCATCGGGAAACTCTCCCGCCCGCATGCGTTCGAATAGATCCAGGTTCTCTTCAATTGTTCTATTGCGATAAGGGCTTTCTTTGCCCGGCTCCGTGAATGTGCCGCGGTACTGGCGAATCTCATCGGCACTCAGACTGCAAACATAGGCCTTGCTCATCTTTATGAGCTGCAGGGCATATTGGTAGAGTTTTTCATAGTAATCAGAGGCAAAGTATAAACGGTCTTCCCAGTCGAAGCCCAGCCATTTGACATCCCGAATAATGGCATTCACATATTCCATGCTCTCGCCGCTCGGGTCCGTGTCATCCATGCGCAAATTACATGTGCCTTTATATTGGGCGGCGATACCAAAATTAAGGCAGATGGACTTGGCGTGTCCTATATGGGGGTATCCATTAGGCTCGGGCGGGAATCTGGTAGCCGCACGTCCCTGATGTTTGTTGGTTTTCAAGTCGTCTTCAATGATATCCCTGATAAAATCGGACGGAAGCGATGAATTGGTTTGAGCCATATTGCCTATTTCCTTTCTGCTGCTTTCAAGCTATCTTAGGCGTTGTCACTGGGATAGAATGTAGCACATTTTGATTCAGACTTCTGCCATTTTTTGTTTGTTTAGAGATAAATACCTGTGCACGGAAAAAAATTGACGAATTGCCGAGTGTGGGAGATCACAGAACGCAGCATAGCTGGCGGGAAGGATGACCCGGAGACCCGCCGTCAGTATGGGATGAGGGGGCGATATTGGCGGCGCTTTCCTTGCGGGGAAGTCATTGCCGCTGGAGGCAAATTTTACAATTTCTGTAGTGACAGCTCCGGACCTGGCCCACTACTTTATTTCCACAAGCTTCGCCCTTGCCATTCGCGCCTGACTTGTGCCGGGATAATCTTTTGCCAGCCCCTCGAGAAGGAGTTTTGCGCTTGACTTATCACCCAGATTCAGAAAAGAAAACCCCTGTTTGAGCAAGGCATTAGGCACCTTGTTACCCTGCGGATAATCTTTTATTACTTTCTCGTATTCCAGGATTGCCTGTTCATATTTCCTTTCAAAATAGTAACTCTCACCAATCCAGAATTGGGCACTGTCAGAATACTCCGTGTTTGGATATTTTTTCAGAAAGTCTTGAAATCCCTCTCGAGCCTTCTCATACTTCTCTTCCCTGAAAGCTTCATAGGCCGAGTCATAAGCCAAGTCCTGCTCTGTCTTTCCGGGCGCGGTACTATTAGAATTGTCGCTTATGACTTTTTTGCCCTTCGGAGTTTGATTGGGGCTTTTCCCAATCTCCAGGAGATTCTCCATGACATTCATGCGGGATGAGAGTTGATCAAGCAGGTTCTTTATATTGCCGAATTCCTTTTCCTTACGAACGAACTCCGCTTTTATGTCAGACTCGCCTTTGCCCAGTACTTCACGATCTCCCTTCAAGCTCTCCATGTCTTCTCTGATTTCGGTCATATCGGCTGCAATATCGGCAATCCTCTTGCGTAATTCGGTCATTGTCTGATCATTCTTTTCCGCATCCTTGCGTATGCCGGCGTTTTCCTCCTTGAGGGCGCGAATTTCCGCGTCGATCTTTCCCTGAGTCTCTTGAAGGTCTATGGTTGTCGCGCAGCCTGTGTAAGACAGAGAATAAAGTATCAAGATTAGAAAAAGAAATTTATTCAATTGCCATACCTCCCATGGACATAACCTTTTCTGGCGGGGATTGCATAGTGCCATCTGCGTGGGGAGAAGTCCTAAGGCACTTGTTATTGATTATCATATATTCATGTCTTTTCAAATAATGAATCGCAATTGGGAAAAATCTCATTTGCCATAATGAAAAAGATGAAGAGAATTGTTTTCTGACAAGACTTCTGCATGCATATGGTCTCTACCGCGAGACAGTCAAATGATATTTATCTCTCGGCGGAAATTGCCCCGGGCCAAAGGTAGTAAAAACCGGTCTTCAGAACGAATATTTCAGGCAGTTCGATGTTGACAGCAGGGACGTTCAAACCGTAAGATGCGGCACTCGACGTATTATAGTAGTTATCATCGGGGAACTCCGTGCGTCTATACGCAACAACTCTGGCGTCGGCAGGGAGACCAGCCAGTTGTTTTGATTCTCTCACTGCATCGCTCAAATAGCAAACCTTGTCCACCAGTCCCAGTTTCATGGCCTCGTCGGCCAGGAAAACGCGGGCAGTCGAAATTTCAGCAAGTGCGTTCCGGTCAGGCTTGCGATGTCTTTGCACGAGGCGGATAAATCGTTCTCCCATATCATCTACGGATTTTTGCATAAATCGTTGTTCTTCTTCGGTGCTCTCTCTGAAAGGAGTACCCATATCTTTGTTCTTTCCGAATTTTTTCACGTCTACGCTGAGGCCGATTTTCTCCATCAGGCCGGCTATCTTCGGCTGAAGGAAGAGAACCCCTACAGAGCCCGTTACTGTTGTCGGGTGTGCCGTAATCATATCCGCAGGAAGAGACACGTAGTAGGCGCCGGAAGTCGCGATATCCATCATGGAAACAGCGATTTTTTTGCCCGTCCGTTCTTTGAAGGATGATATTTCATGGTAAAGGAGATCACTCGCAGTGATTGTGCCACCAGGCGAATTGATCTCGAACAAAACAGCCTTAATACGATCATCTTTTTCAGCTTTCCTTAATTGCGATACGACATTCTCAACCATACTCTGCGACTGGGCGAGAAATCTTTCTTTTGGCGTGTCCGTAATAATTCCATGCATAGGAATCAGCAGGATCTTATCTGAACCTCTGCCTTCAAGAGTAAATTCTTTAAGCGGTTCTCCTGCGTCGCTGAAGAGTTTGATTCTGGGACCTCCGCACGCAGTGACCAAAATCAAAACGAATAGTACTATTATGAGATAAGGTTTTTGCATATGGTTCCTCCCTTACGACCAACCTTCAGATATCACAGAGATTACAGGGTCACACTGCCAGCGCAACTTTTCCACAGGCACTTCAAATCTTTTCATGTCCATGCGGTAAATCCTTACGTAATTATGGGGAACTGTCTTTGAGTGGTGAGATGTATATTCTAAGAATAATAAAGAAATGGTGATTGTCTGTCAATAACAAATCACCACTCTACTTTGACAGAGCAAAGAGTAATGTCATTTAGGAAGATCAGAATTCTATGGGGCTTCGTGCATGGAACATATTTAGAAAATGAGAGGGATGAGCCTTTTTGTGGTTTTCATGTAGGCCTCGTATTCCACAAACTGTTTTTTCAGAAGGCCCTCTTCGAACAGCATCTTTGTTATCAAATCGATGGTGAGGATAAGCCCTGCGGCGATGCGCAGAAAGGAAAAGCTGTCAATGATGAGCGGCCAGACGACGAGCAATACAGCCAGATACATGGGGTGTCTGATGAGTCTGTAAGGCCCTCTTGTTACGAGCACCACCCCCTGCTTCACGAGAGGCGAAATATTGATGTTGCCGATACCCATGACGGAGAAAGCCCAGACCCCGATTGCCATTCCGCCAATCTGGGTAAGAAGAAGCAGAAAATGGTTTGCCACAGGGGAGCCTGACGCAAAGATAAAAATGATACAAGCTAATTGTATAAAGATGAGAATGCGCGCTTCTATTGTATCCGCTGTCATTTCCGGATCAAGAGGCCTTTTTGGAACGGTAGTCGATCATGAAAAGGGCGTCTGCCGACGTGAAACGGCCGATAGGTCCAGTGCTGTACACAGCCTCATCGACTTTGCCGTCCGGTCTGAGGATAAAGCCGGTTGCATGTACGTAACCCTTCGCATCGTCGAAAAAGGCCCCTGTTGCAGCGGCGAACGCCCTCGCATCAAGTCCATAGGCAATCGGGAAGGTCAGTTTTTTTCTCTCTACGGATTTCTGGGCATTTTCGAGACTATCCGTTGAAGCCGCAATTACTTTAATGTTCCTATTATCGTAATCAGAGATGCGTGACTGAAATTCAGCTAACTGCTGACGACAGAACGGTCACCATGATCCTCGGTAAAATAGCAGAACGGTCCAGGAACCGTAAAGCGTATCGGGAATATGGATGGAAGTGCCGTCTGTAAATCGAAGCTCCATCCGCGGAAACAAGTCACCGCTGTCAAGTTTCAGCTTTTCTGTCTGCGCCATAATGACCTCCTGCCTGAGTCCTGCGCGCAAAAATAGAATTTGATAAACTCTTTTTTGAATGTGGAAAGGATATGGATAAATAATTATGGGTTAACAGAATATTTGCTGACTTTCCTTTTTTTAATTAAGTCACTCGTTGTCAGACGTTAGAATGATCGGTTATCAGACAGTATCAGCTTGTTCATGAAGTGGATATATATTCGCATAGCTGTGGAAACCAGCCTTAGTGAAAATCAATCTTTCTTATTTTCTGTTTTGTCAGCGTTTACGGCACCCTCAATTTTCTCTTTCGTGTCTTCCATAGACCGTTTGAAACCCCTTATGGCTTTGCCTATAGCGCTTCCCAACTCAGGAAGTTTGCCGGGACCAAAGATTATGAGGACAATCACCAATATTACCAAAATGTGCATTGGTTGAAGAAGACCTCTCATCTATCTTGCCTCCTATGATATGTAATTTTTTATATTTTATAACATTTTGTCTAAACAGTCAATCAGCATCTTCAGGTGGCGATGACTTGCGCTTGGTATTCGATGAAATATGAACAGGAAGATGAAAGGCAGCAGAATGATTACTCCAGGCGAAAGATATCGATTTGACTTTGAGGATAATGCGTTGTAAGAGTCCTCAAATCTTATCTGAGAAAGAAGGACGTTCTTGCGGTCTCAAGATTGCCCTAAGGGATTGTTTTTTAGTAAAGATTTTCTTAAACCACTCATCTCGTTAATTCTAAGGACATAAGCCTTGGCTCCAGCTAAACAAGATAAACGGATGGTCGTATCGAATAACCGCTGCATCCTCCAGATTTTGCTGCTAATCATATTAGTTATCGTAGGTATTAAGTTCGCTTTCAGCTACAAATATTACGCGTATATTGATTATTACAACCAGAAAATTGTTTATTTCATCGAATCATTTCATCCTTATGATGATCTCGTTTTCATCATTATTCAAATCTTTCAAGTATTGACAGTGGGAACACTACCTGCCGAAATATCCGGATTTGTCGGCGGCTATCTCTACGGCCCCGTCGTAGGGGCAATCTATTCAACAATAGGTCTCAGCGTTGGTTCATGGTTAGCCTTTCTGCTCTCTCGGACATTCGGGTTGCCGCTCGTGAGAAGGCTGGTAAGGCCTTCGATTATGGAGAAATACGATCACGTCATCGAAATGCGGGGGCCCTTAGTCTGGTTCATACTTTTTCTGATTCCGGGGTTTCCTAAAGCTGCACTCTGTTACATAGTAGGTCTGAGCCATATGAATGAATATCTGGACATTCATGGCTGTTTCGACTGTGGGTAGGTTATTTGGGACCATATTGCTTTCGGTAAGCGGAGATAGTTTTAGGGCCTTGCGCATCTGGGTGCTTCTCTTAATTCTGATATTCGTTGTTGTATTTTTTCTGCTGATTTTCATCTATCGAGACAGGTTGCTCAAAATGGCTGGAAAAAAAGAGAGGTAGGCAAACGGATAAACAAGATTCATACAAGAAGGAAGAATTTAAGCTGTCAAGTTCGGTTATGGTTGCTCGTTACGCGAGGTATAGAGCTTTCAGCCCATCAAAAACTTTTTATAAATTTCACAAAGATCAAAATCAGAAGGAAGATCAAATAAAATCTCAAAAAGTATAGCGCAACCTTGGTCGTTCTGGTCATTTGTACGCGGGGCATTTCATCCTCCTCAAATCTTGATCCGGGTTTCCACACCCTTCATGATGTCATTGTAGCGTATAACACCAAGAATATTATCCTGGTTGTCTACAACGGGTATCATCCTGTAGTGATACTTGGCGAACATTTCAGACAGGTCGTCCTGAACATCGTCCTCCTCTGCGGTTACCACAGGCGCTATCATAATCTCGCCAAGAGTTAGGTGGTCGGCTGCAAGAATCAATTCACGTAGATCGATGACGCCGAGGAGCGGCTGGCCATTCTCGCCGACAACATATATATAAGAAATACTTTCCGGCTCCAGGGAGGATTGCCTGATTTTCTTCAATGCCTCGCTGACAGTTGTTTCCTTCGCCATGGTAAGGAAGTCGGAGGACATCATTCCTTTAGCCGTCGCTTCCCGTTCAGACAGGATAGCTTTTACACGATTTGCCTGCTCCTGCGGGAGCAGTTCCATCAACTCAGAAACATAATCATGGGGTAACACTGAAAATAAGCTGGCCAATTGAGGAATATTCATTTCTGAAAAGATGTTGCGGGCTCGCTCCTTGCGAAGAGCGGCGATGATCTGGCGCTGTGTCCGCGGCTCCGCTTCCGCGAGGGTTTCAGCGGCCTTCTCCGAATCGAGGGCCGAAAAGAGGGCATCCTTTTCCTCTTTGCCCAGTTCTTCGAGCATATCGGCCAGATCCTCGCTGGGTAGTTCATGAATCTGTCTGCGGGTAACTGACAGTGATACCTTGTCGGTAGATACGGCGTCTTCAACGGATAGAGGTTGAACATACTTCCAGGAAATAAGGTCATCCTTCATCCAGTTAAGTTTCCCCAAACCCCAGCGTCGCAGGAAACCGTTGAAGGAAATATCGACATGGACGAGGAGAAACCGTCCCTTTGCTTCGAGGAGATGAACGTCATTGACCACCTCGACGCGCCTGTCATCCATGTCCACGACGGTGCGACCCATCAGATGCTTATCCATAAGTATCCAGCCAGGCTGGTCGACGAAGGGAGGGTATTCGTTTCCTTCATCAGGGGGCTGAACAAAAATTGCGTCGTCTTCGATGCGGAGGACTCTGTTCCACGGGATGAATGTGGTGGGTTTGCCCCAGCCACGCTCGATATAAATGCCGACAGCTTCGGGGTAAGGCTCAGCAACAGCAAAGACGAGATCAGTGAGTCTGCCGATGCGGTTCCCGATCTTTCCTATACAGATGGGCTTTTTTAAGAGCTCTGAGAAATAGATGAACCGATAACTGCCTATTCCGTGGGGCAGGTCTGGGACTTTTAATTTCTGATTCATCTCTGCCATATCCTTACTCCTCTTGAGGTTATTTGAATAAGTCCGGGAAAAGCGTGCTGATGCCCAACAAAGATGACATGATCACGACGAGAAAGACAATGGACCAGTTCATGATGTTTTCCCAGAGAGTATTGACATGCCCACCCATGAGGGGTTTATCATTGAGCAGCAAGAGCAGAAAGACGAGCGCTGCCGGAAGCAGGGTCACCGCAACAACCTGCACAAACATCGTAATGGTGATTAAAGGAGCGCCTGGGATCAGAACGACGACTCCCGAAGTGATTAGCATAACAAGGTAAATCGAATAGAACCACGGTGCTTCCTTGACTTTCTTGTTCAAGGAATGCGCCCACCCGAAAACTTCCCCCACAGCCCATGAGGTGGATAGGGAAATGCAGAGAGCTCCCAGGAAACCAGCGTCAAAAAGACCGATGGCGAATAGTTTTCGGGCCAGGTTGCCCTGTCCGACGGGGAGGAATGGCACGATGGCCTCAGCTGTCTGGGCTGCATCCTCGATGAGAATGGACGGCTTGTGGAAAAAAAAGACCGCTGCTGTGGCGACGATGATAAAAACCGCAACAATGCATGTTGACATTGACCCAATAAAAGTTTCCAATTTGCCATACTTGATGTCATGGATGTCCAGACCCTTATCGACGACGGCGCTCTGCTGGAAAAAGAGCATCCAAGGGGCAATAGTAGTTCCGATGTTGGCCAGAATGATGAAGATCAGGTCTGCGTTAAAGACATCCAAATCAGGACGATAGAATCCTTTAAATACCGCGTTCCATGTGGGAGCATTTGGCGTTTCCATGGCCCAGAGGGCGGCGGGGATGTAAACGAGATTAAAGCAGCAGAAGAAAAGCGTTATTTTTTCAAAGGTCCAGTATTGACCTGAAACGATTACAGTAAAAAGAATTGCTGTAACCACGATGACGGTCAGCCACGGCGGTACTCCGAAAAGACTCATCGCTGCCGTCATCCCCACATATTCCGTTACCAAGGTGAGCCAGTTTACTATAGTCAGATCAATTAGAGAAAACCACCCCCAGAAGGGGCCAAATCCGTCAAAGATTGCCTCCGCATGGCCGCGCTTGGTAACAGCCCCCAGGCGCACTGTCATCTCCTGAACGTAATAGGCCATGGGAAGAAGGATGATGAACATCCATAGCAGGGAAAAGCCATACTTGGAACCTGTCACGGCATACGTCGAAATACCTCCTGCATCGTTATCAGCAACCATTACAATAATGCCCGGGCCGAGAACTGAGAGAAATATGATGAACTGCCTACGAAAGCGATTCAGGATGTGGATACTCTTGCTTACCCAGAACATAAGACGCGCGCCATCAAAAGGGAAACGAACTACCCTGATAGGACTAAATAAATCAGAAGATTTAGAAAGTCGGGTTAATCAATATAGGAGATAGAGGTATGAGAGCGGCCGCGATTTCCGGTTCAAATATATACCCCGGAAATCTGCGGAGGACGGGCTAACAGATCGGTGACGTAAATACTTCCGGGATAGGACTTCTATTTTGTTTTACCGGGAACCATGGTCGGGCAATCGTCAATCCCTCTACAACCAGGAGGCTCCATATAATTTGGTTTACTCCAAAAAGAGAATTCAAATTCAGTATCAATGTTTCGGTTTTTTTCCGTTATACATAAAAAAAATTTGACGTCAAGGTAAAAAAGTTCGTGCATCATTTTTACGCAACATAATTCGGTATGCGGCATCGTGCAATGAGCTTTGTCAATTACTCCGGAGATGCTTGGAAGGGGT
>Ga0187878_1004649_pt1 | contig 10556 bp, 6 predicted proteins | sample June2016WEW_17_1_FD_132979 | JGI IMG/M metagenome (GOLD analysis project Ga0187878, IMG submission 132979) | Peatland microbial communities from SPRUCE experiment site at the Marcell Experimental Forest, Minnesota, USA - June2016WEW_17_150 | ecosystem: Environmental > Terrestrial > Soil >...
GAGTCCTGGGATGGTGCGCATGCGTTTCTCGAAATCGGCGCCCACCCGGTATAGCTGGTCGATATCGGGGCCCTGCAACGTGTATTGGTACAGGCTCCGGCTCATCATGCCGCCGATACGCACCAGAGGCGGATTCGATAAATAGGTCCGAATGGACGGAAGCGCATTCAACTTTGGACGCAGGCTTTCGATGACCTGTTCCGGGCTCAACTTCCGTTGACCGCGGGGCTTCAGGCGGATGTTGAAACGGCCCGAGTTTCCGCCCGAAACATTGGAAATAAATCCATCGATATCGGGGCATGCGTGGAGGATATCGGCCACTTGCTGCTGCAGCTTGACCATGCCTTCATAGGAGATATCCTGCGGGGCCTCGGTGGATCCGGAGAGAATCCCGGTGTCCTGAGTGGGAATGAATCCCTTCTGCACATAGCCATACAGGTAGATCGTGGCCACAAGCGTTCCGACGGCCGTGGCCAAGGTGAGAAAACGGTGGCGCAGCACGGCCCGGAGGGTCCAGTCGTAGGCATTGCGCATCCCTTGGAAACCGCCCTCAGTGACTCGGTAGAAGGCGCTACTGCTCTCGTGCTCCGGCTTCAGGATGCGGCTTCCAAGCATCGGAGTGAGACTGAGCGCAACAAAACCGGAGATCAAGATGGCGACACTGATCACGACCGCAAACTCATGGAACAGCCTGCCCATGATCCCGGCCATAAACAGTATGGGAATGAACACGGCCGCCAGAGAGAGTGTCATCGAGAGGATCGTGAAGCCGATCTCCTTGGCCCCGTCGAGCGCCGCTCTCATTTTCTGTTTCCCCATCTCCATGTGGCGGACGATGTTTTCCAGCATGACGATTGCGTCATCCACCACGAACGCCACCGAGAGCGTGAGCGCCATTAGCGAGAGATTATCCAACGTGTATCCCAGCATCGCCATGGCGGCAAACGTGCCAATGATCGACATGGGCAGCGCCAGGCTCGGGATCAAAGTAGCGGAGACGTTCCGGAGGAACAGGAAAATCACCAGCACTACCAGCACTACCGTCAGGAGCAGGGTGATCTTGACGTCATTGACCGAATCGCGAATCGATTCGGAACGGTCGATCAAAACGTCCATCTTGACGGAGGGCGGAAGGAACGCCGAGAAAGTAGGCAGCAAACGCTTGATCGAATCAACAACCTCGACTGTGTTGGTCCCCGGCTGTCGTTGGATGGCAAGGCTGATTGAGCGTGCATTGTTGAACCACGCAGCCGACTTGTCGTTCTCCACGCTGTCGATGACTCGTCCCAACTCCTGCAGGTGCACGGGCGCACCCTTGCGATAGCTTACAATCAGCGAACGATACCCCTCTGCATTCATGAGTTGGCCGCTGGCTTGCACGGTGTAGGCCTGCCTGGACCCCCAAAGTGTGCCGCTGGGCATGTTGACGTTGTGCGCGTTGATGGCTGCCACCACGTCGCTCATGGCGATACCGCGCGCGGCCAGAATGGCCGGGTCGACCTGCACCCGCACGGCATACTTCATGGCGCCGTAAACGTTGACCTGCGCAACACCCGAGATCATCGAGATGCGATTCGCAATCATGTTCTCGGCGTAATTGTCGACGGTTGAAAGCGGCAGCGTTTGCGAGTTGAGCGAAATCATCAGAATCGCCTGGTCAGCCGGGTTGACTTTGCGCAGGGTTGGAGGGCTTGGCATGCCCGGAGGTAACCGGCGCTGGGCCGTGGAGATGGCGGTTTGAACGTCCTGCGCCGCGGCGTCGATGTTGCGATCCAGTGTGAACTGCAGAGTGACGTTGGTGAAGCCGAGAGAGCTCGAAGACGACATCGAGTCGATGCCCGGAATGGTCGAAAACTGCCGCTCGAGCGGCGTCGCCACCGATGCGGCCATCATCTCGGGACTGGCACCCGGAAGGCTCGCACTCACCTGTATCGTCGGGAAATCCACATTGGGGAGATCGCTGACTGGCAGGGTGCGATACCCGACCACTCCAAAAATAACTATCCCCAACATCACCAGCGTCGTCATGACCGGACGCTTGATAAAAATCTCAGTGATATTCATCGTCAAGCCCTATTTCGACTAAATCCCAGCCATCGGTGTTTCTGAACTCAAGACATCATAGAGTTTTTCGCTTCAAAGGGAAAGGAAAGAGAGCATTGAGGCCAAGCGTGGGGAAGACCGTTACCAGGAGCGGACCAGTTCCCTTCCCTTTGGCGTACAGAGTCATGTTGCCTGGCGACGTGGGACGGGCGCACAATCTTTGGGTGTACGGGATTCCTTAAACTTGGCGCTGATAATCAGGATAAGAAGATGGCCCATATCCGTCCGGCAAAGTGCCCGCGCTGCGGCTCGGCGCGCGTAGCGGCAATCATCCCGAATCCTCCCGCCGCCCATAGCAGACTCTTTGAAGACCTGAAGGCTCGGCGCGCGGTTCTCGCCAAGCGAGCCCCCACCGGAAACGACCCTCGCTGGTGCTGCCTCAAGTGCCGCCTGGAATGGGGGCACCCACGCGGCCTGTCCGGATCCTCAGCCAGCCAAAACGATCTGGCCTGAGCAGACAACAAGCGGGTGCGTTGTCGCTTGCGAATTTACGTGTGCTGTCGTATAAAGCCGGTCAGGTATCATGCGCATTTGGGCGCGGCCGGGAGAAGGATATTATCCGGAGAACCGCACTGCGAAGAGCGCCAACGAGGAGGAGCCGATGGACGTTCTGACGCTGGCACGGCTGCAGTTTGCGCTGACGATTGCCTTCCACTACATTTTTCCACCGTTCTCCATCGGCCTGGGGTTGATCCTCGTGGTCATGGAGGGACTTTACCTGGCAACCAAGCGCCCGCTTTACCATTCCATGACGCGTTTTTGGGTGAAAATATTTGGCCTGATGTTTGCCATCGGCGTGGCGACGGGCATCGTGATGGAGTTTCAGTTTGGCACGAATTGGGCCGCTTACTCACGGTTTGTGGGAGACATTTTCGGCAGTGCCCTGGCTGCGGAAGGTATCTTTGCCTTTTTTCTGGAATCGGGCTTTCTCGCACTTCTTCTCTTTGGCTGGGATCGGGTGAGCCCGAAGATGCACTTCTTCTCTACCATCATGGTTTCGCTGGGATCGGTGTTTAGCGCGGTCTGGATTATTGTAGCCAATTCATGGCAGCAAACCCCCGCCGGATACCATCTCGTTGAGACTGCCGCGGGGAGAAGAGCTGAGGTTACCTCTTTTATGAGTGTAGTCCTGAATCCCTCCACTCTCAACCGGCTCAGCCACGTTCTGGTGGCGGCTTGCCAGACCGGCGCTTTTCTGGTGATCAGCGTCAGCGCGTTTTATCTCATCAAGAATCGTCACCGTGATTTCGCCCAGGCATCACTGAAAATCGGCCTCCTGATGGCGTTGGTGTCCGCACCCCTTCAACTTCTCACGGGGCACTCGAGCGCCGTCGGTGTGGCCCGAACCCAACCCTCCAAGTTGGCGGCGTTCGAAGGCCACTATGCGGTTAGCGCTCCAGCCGCGCTGAATCTGTTCGGGTGGGTAAGCGAGCGCAACGAGCGCGTCGAATTCTCTGTGGCGATTCCCGGTATGCTCAGCTGGCTGATCTCCGGCAACTCGCAAACACCGGTGACCGGCCTTAGGGCTTTTGCGCCGGAGGATCGGCCGCCGATAAACTTCGTTTTTCAGACCTATCACGCCATGGTGGCAATCGGCATGATGCTTCTTGCACTCAGCCTGCTCGGTGCCTTCTACTGGCTCCGTGGGACGCTCTTCCAAAGCCGCTGGCTGCTATGGATCTATGTGTTCGCAGTCGGGCTGCCGCAACTCGCCAACCAACTCGGCTGGCTGTCAGCCGAACTTGGGCGCCAGCCTTGGATCGTTTACGGCCTGCTGCGCACCAAAGATGGCCTGTCCAGAGTCGTAGGAGCCGGAGAGATCCTCTCGTCCCTCATCTTGTTTTCCTTTGTCTACTTTCTGCTTTTTGCGCTGTTTACCTATCTCCTGGACCACAAGATAAGACACGGGCCCATCGAGGAGGAACTCGGAATGCCGGGAAAGGCGGCGCTATGATGAACCTGAACCTCAATGCCGTCTGGTTTATATTGATCGGGACACTGCTGACAGGGTATGCGTTGCTTGACGGCTTTGACCTGGGAGTCGGAGCCCTCCACCTGCTGGTCAAGAAGGACGAGGAGCGACGGATCATGCTCAATGCCATCGGGCCCGTCTGGGATGGGAACGAAGTCTGGCTGGTGACCGCAGGAGGGGCGCTCTTCGCGGCGTTCCCTCACGTCTACGCTACTGTCTTCTCTGGTTTTTACATGGCACTCATGCTGCTGCTGGTCATGCTCATCTTCCGGGCGGTAGCGATCGAGTTCCGGAGCAAGCAACCGATGGCTTGGTGGCGCAAGACCTGGGACATCAGCTTCAGCGTCACCAGCCTTGCGTCGAGCCTCCTGCTGGGAGTGGCGCTGGGCAATATTGCCTACGGCGTCCCCCTGCGCCCGGATCATGAATTTGCCGGGACCTTCTTCGGGCTGCTGAACCCTTTCTCGCTGATGGTGGGAGTAACCACGGTCGCACTCTTCATGATGCATGGCGCGATCTATTTGGTGCTGAAAACAGAGGGCTCTTTGCATGAGCGGGTCCGTGGCTGGGCCAAGAACGCCATCATTTTTTTCAGTATCTCCTTCACGATCACCACCATGGCGACGCTTCTTTTCCTACCGCACATGGTGGCAACGATTCGAGCTCATCCGATGCTCTTCGGCATCTCGCTGCTGAATACGCTGGCGATCGCCAACATCCCGCGGGAGCTTCATCGCGGCCGCGATTTTTATGCGTTTCTCTGTTCGTGTGCAGCCATGGCCGCGCTTCTGATGCTGTTCGGTATCGGCATGTACCCCGACATGGTCGTGGCCTCAAACGATCCGGCGAACAGCCTTACCATTTATAACGCGGCTTCTTCCCAAAAGACCCTCGGCATCATGTTGAGGATCGCGATCATCGGAGTGCCTCTCGTGCTTGCTTATACCGCGAGTATATACTGGGTATTTAGAGGCAAAGTAAGACTGGATCGGTCCAGCTATTGAAGGATTTCAGGTCGGCACGTAAGTTATGGGACGGCCGCCAAGCCGAAGGAATTATGTCGCTCACTGCCACAGCCGTAGTGCGAGCCCTCCGGAAGATAGAAACCGATCCATCGCATCCCATATATATTCTCACTGAGCCGTGGGTCGGTTACGTCTTTGTCCCGCCCGAATCCTGAGGGTGATTATGCCGTCTGAGAGCGGCCGCAGGCCGAATCCAGAAGAACTGCTTCGTCAGCTACAGGTTGAAGAACAGAGAAACCGGGCCGGCAGGCTGAAGATTTTTTTGGGCTACGCTTCGAGAGTGGGCAAGTCCTTCCGCATGTACGACGAGGGGCGGCGACGCAAGATGCGCGGTCAGGACGTGGTGGTCGCCTCCGTGCAGTCGAAATTGACTCCCGACCTGCTGGACCTTCTCAAGACGCTGGAATTCATCCCGCCCATCCGCGTAACCCTTGGCGAGAAGGCCTACGAGGTGCTCAACGTCGCGGCAGTGCTTCAGAGGCACCCCCAGGTGTGTTTTGTGGACGAGCTCGCGTACGACAATCCGCCGGGAAGTCGGCACTCGCAGCGCTGGCAAGACGTAAGAGAACTTCTCGACAATGGCATCGATGTTGTCGCGGCAGTGAACCTACAGCACATCGCGGAGCAGCAGGACGGGGTCGCCAGGATTACCGGCAAGAGGCCGGCTCAGACCATTCCTGAGGAATTTGTCCGCACTGCGGATGAGATCGTGCTCGTGGATGTCCCGCCCGAGGAACTCCAGAAGCGAGACGCCTCGGCCGGCGCGGACACACGCCCGCTTTCCGAGCTGCGTGAACTGGCGCTGCTGTTGACGGCAGAAGTCGTGGAAGGCCAGTTGCAAAGCTACCTCAAATCCCATGGGCTCGAAATGCGCCCGGGCAGCCAGGAGCGCATCCTCGTCTGCTTGACTCCCCGCAGCAATGCTCGAAGAATGCTGGAGCGCGGCAGGCGCAACGCCGATCGATTCCACTGCGAGCTGCTGGCCTTGTACGTTCGCCAGAAAAATTTGAGCAGCTCGGATCAGGCGGCGATCGACAGCCACCTGGCACTAGCCCGCGAATTGGGGGCGGAGGTGCATTTCCTGGAAACCGGGAACCCCGTGACTGCAATCGTGGAATTCGCCCGTGTCCATGGAGTCAGCCAACTCTTCGTCGGACACAGCCTTCCCCGGGGCTGGCGGGGCTTCATGTCCCGAAATGCCTTGGACCGGCTTATTCGCGCCTCCCAAGGGATGGATGTGCGCATCTTTCCGCAGCCGGCAGGCACATGATGAGCGGCACTGGCGGCAACCGAGGAAAACACAAAATTTACCTGGGCTATGCGGCAGGAGTCGGCAAGACCTACCAGATGCTGGATGAGGCCAACCACATGTTGCGCCGGGGCGTAGATGTCGTCATCGGCTATTTTGAACCGCATGGCCGGAAAGACACGATTGCCAGGACGGCAGGGTTGGAGATCATCCCGCGCCGGCAAATCACCTATCGCGGCGCAACCTTCGAGGAGATGGACACTCAGGCTATACTGCTGCGCCGGCCACAAGTCTGCCTCGTTGACGAATTGGCTCACACCAACGTCCCCGGATCTGAAAGAACAAAGCGTTGGGAAGATGTCTTCGTATTGCTCGACGCGGGCATCGATGTTTGCAGCACAATCAATGTGCAGCATCTCGAAAGCCTCAATGACCAGATCTGGCAGCTAACCGGCGTCCGCGTGCGTGAGACGGTCCCCGATTGGATTGTCGATGAAGCCGCGCAGGTGGAACTGGTTGATGCAACCGCGGGTGCCTTGCTGAACCGCCTGGAGCGTGGCGCCATTTATCCCCCGGAGAAGGCGCGCCAGGCGATGGAAAACTTCTTCACCGAGCAGAATCTCAGCGCGCTACGCGACCTGGCGCTACGGCACGCCGCTCATGAGGTGGAAGAAAAACTTCCGGAGACTCCTTCTCCGTTATCCTCCGAAAGCCAGGCAGGGCATGAATGCATCTTGATCTGCCTGGACGAGGAACCTGCCGCCGCCATACTGATTCGCCGCGGCAAGCGTGTGGCAGACTACCTCATGGGAAGCTGCCTGGCCCTTTATGTACTGCCGGATCTCGATTGGGAGCGGTTGGCGCCGGCAGAGCATGAGGCCGTCGAGAAGCACCTCAGCTTCGCGCGCAATCTGCGCATCGAAACTCATGTCCTGGAGGGCAAGGACATCGCTCAGACCATTGCCAATTTCGCGCGCTCGCACGACGTCACGCAGATCTTCATGAGGCGAAGTGCGCCCAAGGGTTGGTTGCGGTCGTTCCGCAGCGGCAACGTCCACCGCGTCGTGCGCCTGACTCGCGATCTGGAAGTCACTATCGTCGCCGAGCGCAGTCCCCAGACCGTCGCGGCCTTCAGAAATTGAGGGCGTCAGCCTTTCACGAGACCTAACCAGGCAAGGGCTGCGCCCTGGATATCCCGCTAAAAAGCAGCGGGATAAGGAAGCCAGAAGTCAGGCGTCAGGAGCCAGAAGCCAGGAGCCAGAAGGCGGAACGCAGGAGCCAGTGCGCGGTGGACGGCTGACTTCTTCCAATGAGTTCATAGGGGGATCAGTTTGACTATAACCAGGAGCTTGCGCCAGAATTCGATAAAAACAGCTTGCCTCGAGCGAACTCTCGGCAATCCCGTCACGCAATATCCTGATGTTACAACTGCCCTAACTTGGCCGACGCGGTCGGCCTTAAAGTAGCGTAGGAGGCGCTTATGAAAATTTCGGCTCCTGGCTTCTTGCTTCTCACACGAACAAAATTCGCGTAACGTCACGCATAACAGCTTAAATCACCTTTGATTGAGGTCCTGATCGATTCGGAGAAAGGGTAGGGATATGGCAAGTTCTCGCAGGGAGTTCCTTGGCCGCACCGCGGCCGGTATGGTTGGTGTTGCCGCTGTTGGGACAATAGTCGGCTGCAAGAAGTCTGCCAATGAGACCAGTCAGGCACCGGCGCAGCTGCCGGCCGGTTCGCCGCCTGTTTTCGGGGCTGCCACGCCGATCGGTCCTGAGGTCACCCCAGCGACGATCGCCGAGGCCGAGAAGCTGGTGCAGGTCAACTACACGCCAAGCGAGCGAGCGCAGGCCGCAGGCAATTGGCGCGTATCGATGGCTCCTCTTTACGAGCGTCGCACCGGACCGCACAAGGTCGTGCTCGAACCGGCGGTTTCGCCGGCCACGCGGTGGGACCCGGTGCTGCCCGGTGTCAGCGCCGGTCCCATGCGCGACCGGTTCGTCCGTAGCCGGCAGCCGGGGGGCCCGCTTCCGATGCGCGACGAAGACATCGCGCACGCGCCTGTGACCGCGCTGGCTCGGTGGCTTGAATCGCATGCTCTCTCCTCCGAGCGGCTGACGCGCATCTACCTCGATCGCTTAGAGCGTTTCGACCCGAAGCTGCGATGCGCGATTACGGTGACCCGTGATCTTGCGCTTGCCCAGGCGCGGCGCGCGGATGCCGAGATTGCTGCCGGCAAATATCGCGGACCGCTGCACGGCATTCCCTGGGGCGCCAAGGATCTGCTTGATACTGCCGGCATCGCGACGACCTACGGCGCCGAGCCCTATCGCAACCGCATCCCCAATGCCGACGCGGCCGTCGTTGCCCGGCTGCGCGAGGCCGGCGCGGTGCTGATCGCGAAGCTGAGTCTCGGCGCACTCGCCCTTAACGACGTCTGGTTCGGCGGCCAGACCATGAACCCCTGGCTGCTCGAGGAAGGCTCCTCGGGCAGCAGTGCCGGGCCAGGTGCGGCTACGGCGGCGGCCTGTGTCGCATTTGCCATCGGCAGCGAGACGGGCGGCAGCATCGTCGGGCCCTCGATGCGTTGCGGCGTGGCCGGCCTTCGCCCCACGTTCGGCCGCGTCCCGCGCACCGGTGCGATGACGCTCTGCTGGTCGCTCGACAAGCTGGGACCGATGGCACGCGGCGTCGAGGACACGCTTCTGGTGCTGGCGGCAATCACCGGCCCGGATGCCGGCGACGTTGCCAGTGTGCCGAGCAGGCTCGATTTCGATGCGACTGCCGATGTGAAGGGATTGCGCCTGGGTTACATCCCGGCGTGGATGAGTAGCCCGCCTGCCACGGAAGTGGATCGAGCCGCGCTTGAATCGGCGAAACACGCCGGAATGCTCCCCGTCGAAGTGTCACTCCCCGATTGGGCGTACGACTCCCTTAGCATTATTCTTTTCGCCGAGGCGGCGGCCGCCTTCGAGGAGCTGACGCTTTCTCACGGCGTCGACCAACTCAAGATGCAGGTGCCCGACGCTTGGCCCAACACCTTCCGCCAGTCCCGTTTCCTGTCGGCGGTCGACTTCGTCCAGGCGGACCGGCTGCGGCGCAAGGTGGCTCAGGAGATGGCCCGTATCTTCGCCAATGTCGATCTGCTTCTCGTGCCTTCACTGCGCGATGAAATTCTCACCATCACCAATTTCACGGGCCACCCGTCGCTTACGGTGCGCGCGGGCTTTATCGAGGTGGACAAAGCGCGCAGCGACTGGGCGCCGGATCCCGCGCATCCGCTCCCGAACTTCTCGACGAAGCGGCGGGTGCCGCACGGGGTCACGCTGATCGGGCGTCTCTTCGACGAGGGCATGCTTGGCTGCGCAGGCATCGCTCTGGAGCGCGCATTCGGCGTTGCCGCTGAACGCCCCCCGGGCTTCTAGCGGAAAGGACTTTTGCCGCCGAGACTCGAAAACTCCAAGGTGCCAAGAGCCTTAATCATCGATTTCGTGGCGTCTTAGAGTCTTTGCATCTTGGTGTTGAGGTTTAGTTGCTGCTATGCCGCGCCATGGGATTCGCGGCTGATTTTGGGTTGCGGTGTCTGAATTGCAGGCGTGCCATGGAAAGGGTTTCGTTTCGATCGGGAAATGTGATAAGAGATCCTCCGCAATCAGGTGCCTTGGGTTTAATCAGCATCGGGTTTTACCTTCGGGAGTCACTATCACCACATGACAATAAAGAATCTCCAGCAATCTAAGAGTCCTCTTGCCTCGAGGCGCTATCTTCCCTGGCTGCTCGTACTGTTTGTCGGCAGCGGCTGCGCGGCGCTTATTTACGAAATTGTCTGGTTGCAGCTGTTGCAACTGGTAATCGGTTCATCCGGCATCTCGCTGGGAGTGCTGCTCGGGACCTTCATGGGAGGGATGTGCCTGGGCAGCTTTGTACTGCCGCGGCTGATCTCCGAAAAAGTCCATCCGCTTCGGGTTTATGCATTTCTCGAGCTGGGGATCGGGATCATTGGCATCCTGGTGTTGTTTGGCATGCCCTTGATCGCTGATTTGTACACCTACTACCTTGGGCACGGCGTGGTAATGCGAGGGCTGGTGGCCGCGATATGCCTGCTGCCGCCGACCCTGTTGATGGGAGCAACGCTTCCGGCCATTGCCCGCTGGGTGGAGGCCACGCCCGAGGGTGTTTCCTGGATGGGCTTCTTCTACGGCGGCAA
>Ga0187878_1004653_pt1 | contig 10549 bp, 5 predicted proteins | sample June2016WEW_17_1_FD_132979 | JGI IMG/M metagenome (GOLD analysis project Ga0187878, IMG submission 132979) | Peatland microbial communities from SPRUCE experiment site at the Marcell Experimental Forest, Minnesota, USA - June2016WEW_17_150 | ecosystem: Environmental > Terrestrial > Soil >...
ATAACCAGATCAACTATAGCACCGTGAGTGGGTCAACTGCAAGGGAAATTTTACGATTTAATATTGCCGGGATCGAGGGCGGAACTTCTGAGACGGGGTACTAGCGGATTGCCGAGAGTTCTCACCTCGTAAGTCATTTGAGCGGGCGGACGGATGTTTTGCAAGTAGGTGACGTAGATCATCGGCCGGGGATCATCTCGTATCGCCATGAACACCGCATCTCTGACGACTCCAACGATCAGATACGAAGTTTTCCCTATAGCCACCATGTGGCCGACCGGAGCGTCCATGCCAAGTATTTTCACCAACCGCTCATTAACGATTGCGACCAGGGGCGATCCGGTCGCGTCGTGCTCGTTGAATTCCCGGCCCGCACTGAGTGGAATCTGCATCGTCTCGAAAAACGCTGGTCCAACACCTAACAGGCCCACTTGCTTTGCTTGAGGACCTGCAGAAGGCAAGCCTGATAGGAGCTGAGCGCCAGGCGCAACGACAGGGACGAGCGATCCACCGCCCGTAGGCAGCGGCCGTACTGACAAACTCACGCTGCGAACGCCCGGAGCCTTGTTTAACCGTTCCTGCAGGTCGGTGTAAAGGCGGTTGAGCGCTGGTTCGCTGTAGCCCATTGTCTGGGGCTTGATCGTGAATAGCAGCACTCCTTCGCGGTTGAATCCCAGGTTGATGGCATGCAAGTTTGAGAGTGTTCTCAAGAACAGTCCTGCCGCTACCAGCAGTAAGAACGAGAATGCGATTTGAGTTACAACCAGGGACCTTGCCAATGTGAGTGAATTACGGGTCCGGCGGCTTTTGCCGGCAAGCATGGTTGTTCGCATCTGCTTGAGCGCCGGCATCACATCAAATCCTGTAGCGTGTATGGCAGGCACCAAGCCAAAAAGCAATCCGGTCAGGACCGAGAGTGCGATCGTGAAATTCAAAACGGTCCAGTTAAGCTCAGCGTGGAGGGTGAAATTGTCTCGACCGTTGGCCAGCAACAGTGTCAACGCCCGGATACCCCATGCTGCAATTGCCACTCCGAGCGCTCCTCCGAGCAACGCAAGAAGCATACTCTCGGTCATAAGCTGCCGCATGACCCGCAACCGGCTTGCGCCCATGCTCAGCCGCACCGCGATCTCGCGCCTTCGCGCCGCGGCTCGTGCCAATAGGAGATTCGCAATGTTGGCGCAGGCCACTAAGAGAATCAGCCCGGCCATCCCCATCAGCACAAAAACCGGCGCTGAGTAATGCCGCCGCAGGCTGTCCAATCCTGTGGCGCCTTCCGTGACCATTAATTCAGGAAGATCTGAGCGCTCACGTTCATTCGAAGCGCTTTCCTCGACAAACCGGTGGAATTGCGGCGCCAGCACTGCTTGTGCCTGGGCCAGACTTACGCCCGGATTGAGACGACCCATGACCTCGATCCAATAAAAGTTTTGATCCTGGTACCGCTGGGCTACTCCGGCGAGTGCTGTCGCCGGGCTGAGAAGCAGATTGGCATGCAACGGCACATAGATGTCCGGCAAATAACCCGGCTCTGCGCCAAAAAACTCCGGCGGCGCTACGCCAATTACGGTAAACGCCTTGTCGTTGATCCGTATCGATTGGTTCACAGCCCGGCTCGCATCTCCAAATCTCTGGATGCTGAACCGATAGCTTAAAACCGCGACCGCCTCCATACCAACCTTTTCATCCGCTGCGAGAATTAATCGGCCCGCGGAGGAACGCACCCCCATGCCACGGAAATAATCTCCCGACACATATTGCCCGGTGACGGCGTCCGTGTTTTCACGAACTGTCACACTGAGACTCTCCGTTACAAAGTAGCAAAATGTGCTTGACAGGACGTCCTTGTTGCTCTGAAAGAGTTTCAGCGTGGGATAGGGGAACTCCGTGCCAACCCAGCCTTCACTTGGATCGGTATGGGTCCCGCCCGTGGACGGCGATATGCTCATGGCCACCGAAGGGAAGTTCTTGGCGCGCCACTTCATCACCACCAGTGATTTCGGATCCGGGACCGGCAAAGCACGCAGCAGGATCGATTCCATGAAGCTGTATATCGCCGTGTTCGCGCCGATTCCCAGCGCCAGCGAAAGCATGGCCAGCGCCGTGAAGGTCTTGTTATGGACCATCGAGCGCAGGGCGTAGCGGAGATCCTGCCCAAGGCGCTCGAACCACATCCACGTGTAAACCGCGCGGGCATCCTCCGCCACCAGCGTGAGGTTGCCGAGTTCTCCGGGTTCGGCCATCTCCTTCAAAGATCTTAATTCCTCCTGCATGTCGCGCTCTTCGGCGCGACGTCGCGCCGGCAGCAAATATGCAAGTTTTTTCAACAAACTCATTCCGCACCTTCCGGGCCAGGACCCATGACTCGCGATATGGCCGAGGCGAACTCCACCCACTGGGAATGTTCCTTGCGAAGTTGCTTTTTTCCTGCACTGGTAAGCCGATAGTACTTCGCGGAACGGTTGTGTTCGGAGGTCTCCCACTTGGAAACGATCCATCCCTTGATTTCAAGACGTTTCAGCGCAGGATACAGAGACCCGAATTCGATGTCCAACGACTCCTTCGAACTGCTGTGAATGGACTTGGCAATGCCGTACCCATGCAAGGGTCCGAATACAAGTGTCCTGAGCACCAGCATGTCGAGCAGGCCGTAGAGTGGTTCCATGCAGGGGATCCTATCAGAAGACTGTCTTTATATCAAGACTATCTTAATAACTGAGCGGAAATTGGGGCGAAGGGTGCAAGACTCATTTCGAGTAGGGACTCTGATCTTGAACGGCGTGCGATCTGAATCACACGCCACATGAAGGCACGAATCGACGAAAGCATCATCGCCTCCTCCGATCCTAATAAGGACTGAACATCACTTACTCGCTGCGCAACGCGAGCATGGGATCCACGCAAGTAGCTCGCCGCGCGGGAATGTAACAGGCAGCGAGGGCGGCGATCGTCAGAAAAATCGCCACGCCAACAAACGTCGCCGGATCCGTCGGCCCAATTTCAAAGAGTATGCCGCGCAGAACCCGGGTCAACGCCAAGGCTCCTCCAATCCCGGCGGCAGTACCGTAAACCGCAAGCAGCATCCCCTCTCGCAGAATCATGTACAGGACGTCTTTCCGCTGCGCGCCCAACGCCATTCGCACGCCAATCTCATGCGTGCGTTGGACGACGGAATAGGAGATCACTCCATAAACCCCGATGACCGCCAGGAGCAATCCCAGAACGCCGAACGATCCCACGAGCGCCGTCTGGAACCTTGGCTCTGCGGAGGAATTAGCGAGGATCTGATCCAGGGTCTCGATATTCGTGATGCGCGCTTCCCGGTCATCGGACTGAACCACGCGCACGATCGCCGGAACGGAAAGCATGGGATCCGAGGAGGTCCTCGCGATTATTCTCCACCGGTCGCTGAGAAATAGGAACGGGGTATAAAACGTCGGGCTCTCGGAATCTTTGATGGCCCGATCCCGAACGTCGTTCACTACGCCGACGATTTCCATCCACACGCGTCGCCCGTCCCCGTCCTGTCTGAAGCTGAATCGCTTCCCCAGCGGATCTCCCTGTATGTATTTACGAGCGAACTCCTGGCTGACGACAGCCACCTGGGAAGTCCTGTCTCCCGGTTCAAAATCACGCCCCCTCAGAAGCCGTATTCCGAGCGCGGCAAAATAGCCGGGTGTTACCGAGCTGAAATAGGTCCACTGGCCGGGTGGAATCTGATCGCCCTCCCGGCCTTCAACATACAATCCATACCCCCCGGATCCGGGGTAATGCCCTATGATCGACGCTCCATGCAACGGGATGCCGGAAGAGAGTGACGCTTGCTGAACTCCGGAAAGCGATCGAATCCTGTTAAGGATATCCGACGCCGCCATGCCGCACTTATCCCTGTCCTTGCCGACCAGATCCGAGAGACCCACTCTCATCGTCAGAACCCGGCCCGCGCTGAGCCCGGTGTCGACGCTCATAAGCTTATAGAAGCTGCGTCCCATCAACATGCCGCCTGCTGCCAGAATGACGGCAAGCAGCACCTCCAGAATGACGAGCGCTCTTCGGAGATGATGCGACGGCTTTATCGAGATCGCTGCAAACGAACCGCCCAAGCCGTTTTTCAAGGCATAGCCCATGCGCCGCGACGACGCCTGCAATGCCGGCGCCAGCCCGACCAGGACGCCCACCAGGAGCGAAATCCCTATCGTGAACCACAGCACGCCGGCGTCAAGCCGGATGCGATCCACCCGCGGAGTGTCCGGCGGAGCGATCACGCGCACCAGATGAATGCCCCACGTGGAAAAGAACAGGCCCGTGGCACAGCCGGCCAGGGCCAGCAACAGACTTTCCGCCAGGAGCTGGCGCAGGATGCGCAGGCGCGTCGCACCGAGCGCGCTGCGGATCGCCAGCTCTCTCTGGCGAGTCCACGACCGGGCCACCAGAAGCGACGTCACGTTCACGCAAGCCATCAGCAGCACGAATCCCACCGCGCCCAGGAGGATCCATAGTGCGGTTTGCACACGTGGATCGATTCCGAGATCGAAGCTCTTTGCGAACAGCCTCAGCCCTTGTGCGCCGGCGCCGGCGGGATAGGTCGCTGCAAAACGGTCGGAAAGCGGCTTCAGCTGGGCGTTGAGCTGCGCCAGCGTAGCGTCCTCTTTGAGTCGCGCCAGGAGATAGGGATATCCGCTCACTGCACGAGGCCTCGGCGGCAGAGGAACCTGGGGCACCCACATGGCGTCGAAACTCCCATCGTAATACTCCGGCTGATATGAAAACATCCCGGCGCCGAAATCCCTCGGCATCACTCCGACGACGGTATATGGCTTGTGATCCACTGAAATGTCACGCCCGACAATGCCGGTGTCGCCGCCGAATTCATCCATCCAGAGGCTATGGCTCAGGACGGCTACCCTGTCATTCCCGGGTTGCATCTCTTGCGGAAGGATGGTTCTTCCGAGTAACGGCCTGGTTCCCAGCAAGGAAAAGTAATCGCTGGATACGCGGGCAGCATCCACATCCTTGGGTACAACGCCTCCCGTCAGAGTGAGAATTGTGTTGTCGTAGGTCGCGATACGTCCCAACGCCGTGCACCGCTCTGTGATCTCACGCAATTGGTCAGGGGTAATGTAGGGGGGACACTGTTCCCGCAGAATCACCACCAGCCGCGAGAGGTCGGGATACGGCAGCGGTGTGAGGAGTATTCCGTTGACGGCGCTGAAAATGGCGCTGTTGGCGCCTATGCCGAGAGCCAGTGTCAGGACTGCGATGGCGGTGAACTTGGGAGATTTCCGCATCATGCGCCATCCGAAAGCGAGGTCCCGCCTGAATTCCGCTGCCCACCGGATCGCGCAGGTTTCCCGGCACGCTTCTCTCGTCTGTTCCATGCCCCCAAGGGAGATGAGAGCTTGCCGCCGCGCCTCTTCGTGGTTCATGCCCTGACGCAGGTTCTCCTCGATCTCCATCTGCATGTGGAATTCCAATTCCCTCTCGAATGAGGACTCTGATCCTGAACTTCGCGCAAGGTGAATCACACGCCAGAGAAAGGCACGAATCGATGCCAGCATTATTACCCTCCGCTTCGCTGCGTGAGAATCACTCAGCACGATCCAGGCGCACAGGTCGAGACATGAAGAGCACTATCTCATTCGTTCCGCAACGATTCCATCGGATCCGTGTTGGTGGCGCGCATAGCGGGGAAGAAGCCAGACAGCGCAGTCACCAACGCTATTACCGTGGTAACAACAATCAGGGTCGGTGCGTCGTGAGGACCGATACTAAAAAGAAGGCTCGCAAGGAATCGCGTCAAGGCCAGGGATAACAGCAGGCCGGAGGACAAGCCGAAGAATGCCGATGTCATTACTTGCGCCAAAATCATCCGAACGATTTCAGGTGGACGCGCTCCCAGGGCAACCCGAATCCCGATCTCGCGGGTCCTGAGGCCGACAGAAAACGAGACCACTCCATACACACCGACTGCCGCCAGCAACGTTCCCAACACCGCAAAGAGCCCAACCAGCGTGGAGTAGAAACGGGGTTGATCCACTGATTCCCAAAGGATATCTTCCACGCGCTGGATTCGCTGGATCAGCGCCGTTTTGTCAACAGACAGGATTCGGCTGCGTATTTCTGGGATTAGCCTGGCCGAATCCGACCGGGTTTGCACTATCATGGAAAAATAACTGCCTCCTCGATTCAGCCGGTAAAGAGTGAGACGCGGCTGTTGCTGCAACCCGTGCTGCCTTACGTCCCGCACAACTCCGACAACCGGGATCCAAGGAAGGGAACGAGAACCCAAATGGAGACGTTTGCCGATCGGATTTTCCCCGGGCCAGAGCAAGCGAGCAAGCGACTCGCTCACAATCAACTCTGCCGGCCAATCGCGCTCAGATTCTACAAACGTCCTGCCTTTCAAAATCTCAAGGCCCATGGTCCGGAAGTAGTCTGGGCTCACGCGTGCATCGTCAAGGTCTTCAATAGTATCCCCTAGACCTGCCGGAGGTTCCTGTTCTAACAGACCCTTCGTGCGCAACGAATAAGAGCCTGCTACGCCGGTCAACGGCAACGAGGTGACTACACATGAAGACACCACTTGGGGAAGAGCATTAATGCGGCGCAAGATGTCTTCGTAAGCCAATGGCGGGCCCTCCGGCCCTTGACCAAGCGAGAGCTGGAGTATAAGCAGGTTTTTCCGCTGAAATCCCGGATCAACGCTTATTAGCCTCACGAAACTGTTGATCAACAGGCCGGCCCCAGTCGCTAGGACGAGCGCCAGCGCGATCTCGGAAATCATGAGCGCATTGAGGTATCGGCTGTGCGGCTTTCCTCTATTCCCATGGGCCCACTTTAAGGTCGAGTTGAGATCGAGCCGCCAGGCGCGCAGTGCGGGAGCGAGTCCGAACAAAACACCTGTCAAAATGGATAAGCCCATGGCGAACGCGAATACTCGGAAATCAACATTGATTTCGAGGATGCGCGGAATCGTCTCCGGACACGCGGCGACAATCAGGTCAATGCCCCACCTTACTGCCAGGAAACTGATCGCTCCTGCAACCAGGGCAAGCAATCCGCTTTCGGTCAACTGCTGCCTCAGAAGACGCATGCGGCCGGCGCCGACCACGGCTCGGACTGCAAATTCCCTTTCTCGACCAAGTGCTCGGGCAAAAAATAGATTAGCGACGTTGGCGCAAGCGATCAAGAGCACCAGCGCGACTGCTCCGAGCAATAGCTTCATCGGGCCCTCAATATTGCCGACGATTTCTTCCCGCAGCGGCACAACCGTGACGCCCGATTTTGCCACTCCGACGGGTCCGCGATTTTCCTGTGCCAGCCGGCTCGCGATCAGAACCATTTCAGTGCAAGCACGGTCGAAAGGCACTCCAGGCCTTATTCGCGCAACTACCTGCAGCCAGCTGGCTGCGTTGCTGAGCGACCTCATCTCTGGCGCTATTGAAACCCAAAGTTGAGGTTGCTGAAATCCATACTCCGGCCTTGTAAGCCCAGGGAGCACTGGCCTGAAATCAGGCAACAAAACGCCTGCCACTGTATAGCTCTTCCCGTTCAGTTGAAGTTCGCGTCCGACGACGGATGGATCCGATCCGAAGCGAACTCTCCAAAATTGATCGCTGATGACGGCCACGGGTGCCGCGCCATTTTGCTCGTCTGAGGCAAGGATGGTCCGACCAAGGGCGGCATTGATACCAAGCGTCGAGAAAAAGGTGCCCGAGACGGTGGCTCCTGGAATGATTTCCTTAGCGCCCGACTGGTCGATGACGAAACCTCCGGAACTGTAGGCAGCAATATCCTCAAAGTTCGATCTTGCTGCCCGCCAATTGAAGAAGTTGAAATAGGAAACCCGCTGAATCGTGCCGCGCCGGATGTCCTTCTGCCAAATCATGACGAGTGAGCCGGGATCCTTATAGGGCAGCGGCCGCAAAATAACTGCATTGACCACGCTGAAAATTGCCGTGTTGGCTCCAATCCCCAACGCCAGCGTGATGATGGCCACTATCGTGAAGCTCGGATTTCTTCGCAATATGCGAACTGCGTAACGTAGATCCTGTTGGAGTTCATCCAGTAGGCGGATTCGGCGGGTGTCGCGATATTCCTCCTTGGTTTGCTCGATTCCACCAAGTGCGATCAGCGCATCCCGCCGCGCCTGCGCCGGGCTCATACCTTGACGCACGTTCTCCTCGATCTCCATTTGCAGGTGGGACTCCAACTCTCTGTTAAAGGAGGATTCTGAACTTGAACGTCGCGCAAGGTGAATCACACGCCACACAAAGGTACGAATCGACGCCAACATAATCGCCTCGCCCGATCCTAATAAGGACTGAAGAGAACTTACTCGCAGCACAACGCGAGCATGGGATCCACGCGGGTGGCTCGCCGCGCGGGAACGTAACAGGCAGCGAGGGCGGCGATCGTCAGGATAATCGCCACGCCAACAAACGTCGCAGGATCGGTCGGCTCAATTTCAAAGAGCATGCTGCGCAGAACTCGTGTCAACACCAAAGCGCCTCCAATGCCGACGGCAATGCCGGTAGTGGCGAGCAGCATTCCTTCTCTCAGAATCATATGGAGGACGTCCCCACGCTGCGCGCCCAGCGCCATCCGAATGCCAATCTCATGCGTCCGCTGGACGACGGAATAGGAGATCACGCCATAAATCCCGATAACCGCCAGAACTAATCCGAGGACACCGAACGACCCTACGAGCGTCGTCTGAAATCTCGGTTCCGCGGCGGAATTGGAGAGCGTCTGACCCACCGTCTCGATATTCGTGATTCGAGCATCCTTGTCCACGGACTGAACCACGCGCGTCACCGCCGGGACCAAGGGCATGGGATTCGCGGGGGTCTGCGCGATTATGTTCCACCCATTGCCAATGATTATGTTCCACCCATTGCCATTGAATGTGAACGGCATGTAATAGACCGGGATGGGGGAATCCTTCAGGGCGTGGTCCCGGACGTCGTTCACCACGCCGACGACTTCCATCCACGAGTGCCGGCCTTCCTTGTCCTCGTTGGTGCTGAATCGCTTCCCCAGCGGATCCCCCGGTATATATTTGCGGGCAAAACCCTGGCTGACGATGGCTACGCCAGCAGCATACGAATCTCCCGGTTCAAAATCGCGGCCCTTCAGAAGGCGGATTCCAAGTGCGGCAAAATAGCCCGGAGTGACGGCATTACCAAAGATGAACTGGTCGGCTGGGAGCTGATCGCCCCGCCGGCCCTCAACGTATAGCCCGATTCGCCCTGAACCAGGGTAATGAAATGTGCCCACAGCTCCACTCAACGGGCCGCCGAAAGAGAGCGCCGCTCGTTGAACTTGCGGGAGCGATCGAATTCCATCGAGAACATCCTGGGCCGCCGTCTGGCACTTCGTTGCCCGAACCTTGTCGTTGCAGACCGAATTGGAAAAACGCACCTGCATCGTGAGAACATGGTTCGCGTCGACGCCGGTGCTCACGCTCATGAGTCTGTAGAAACTGTGCCCCATCAGCGCTCCGCCCACCACCACAACAACGGCGAGCAGCACTTCCAGAACTACGAGCGCGCTTCGGAGACGATGCGACGGCTTCATCGCAATTCCGGCAAACGAAGCGCCTAAGCCATCTTTCAAACTGCTTCGCGTGCGCCGGGACGATGCCTGCAAAGCCGGAGCCAGGCCGACCAAGACGGCCACGAGAAGCGAAATCCCCATCGTGAACCAAAGCGCGTTGGCGTCAAGCAGGATGCGATCCACACGCGGGGTGTAAGGCGGGGCCATCACTCGCAGCAGGTGAATCCCCCACAGGGCAAAGAACAGGCCCACAGCGCCGCCGGCCAGCGCGAGCAACAGGCTTTCCGCTAAAAGCTGTCGCAGAATGCGCAACCGTGTCGCGCCCAGCGCCGTTCGAATCGCCAACTCCCGCTGGCGCGTCCATGACCGGGCTACCAGAAGCGATGTCACGTTCACGCAAGCCATCAACAGCACGAACCCCACCGCGCCCAAGAGAATCAACAGCCCGGCTCGCACTTGCGGATCGATACCGGGCTCCAGACTGCGCGCGAACAGTTTCACCCCTTGCGCACCGGGGCGATATGTCTCCGCGAAACGGGCGGACAGCGGGTCCAGCTGGGCATTTAATTGCGCCAGTGTTGCACCCTTTTTGAGCCGCGCAATAAAGATGGCACCGGCTTCGCGATGCAGCGCGCCTTGGGGAGCATGAATCCGGGGCAGCCACATTAGCGTGTCACTCCCGTACCTTCGCCAAATGCCCACACCGAATTCATTCGGCATCACGCCGATGACGGTATACGGGTCGTGATTCACCGAAATGCGGAGCCCAACAATGCCCATGTCGCCGCCAAACTCGTCCATCCAGAAACGGTAGCCCAGGACTGCTACCCTGTCATTCCCGGGTTGCGTGTCTTCGGGAAGGATGGCTCTCCCGAGTAAAGGCTTGCCTCCCAGCAGGCTGAAGTAATAGCTGGATACGTAGGTAGCCGACACTTCCTTTTGCACTGCGCCTGCCGTGATGAGAAGTCTGTTGGAATCGTAGGTCGCCATA
>Ga0187878_1004655_pt1 | contig 10546 bp, 7 predicted proteins | sample June2016WEW_17_1_FD_132979 | JGI IMG/M metagenome (GOLD analysis project Ga0187878, IMG submission 132979) | Peatland microbial communities from SPRUCE experiment site at the Marcell Experimental Forest, Minnesota, USA - June2016WEW_17_150 | ecosystem: Environmental > Terrestrial > Soil >...
CGTTGAGGGTCAGCGTTACGACGTGTCAACCCGGTGGCTGCGGGCTCAACTCGAGGCCGTCGAAAAGAATCCGAAGTCTGTGCGGAGTTGCGATGAGATCCAGCAACATATTCAGGCACTTCGGGCCGAAGCCCTGCGCCTGAGCGGCCTGCCTCCACCGCCCGGAGTGGAAGCACGCGCCAAACTCGACGCCATCCTGCAGCGCCCGGAGTTTCGCAACGTTCACGGCCCCACGTGGTTCGATCAACTTCGCGAGCGAATCAGGCAGTGGGTGGACGAGATGGCGAACAAGCTCTTTGGCGGCATGCAGAGCCACCCCATGACCGGGAGGATTATCTTCTGGTCACTCATCGCGGCGCTGGCCTTGGTTCTGGTCGTCTGGATGGTCCGACGGCTCCTGGCGCGCCAGTCGCCGCTGGCGCTGACGCTCGAGGCCAGCCAGCAAACCTCCAAGACCTGGCAGGAACGGGCCCGCGAAGCCTTTGCGGCTGCAGCGCGCGGTGATTATCGCGAGGCGACCCGCCTCGCCTACTGGGCGGGGGTTTACCGGTTGGAAGAGTTGGGCCTGTGGAAGACTGACCGCACGCGCACGCATCGCGAATACGCGCGGCTGCTTCCATCCAACCATCCGCAGCACGAAACCTTTTCCGAAATCACCCGCCATTTCGAACTCGCTTGGTTTGCCAAGCGCGAGATCACGGCGGACCGTTTCGGCGCAGTAGTCAAGAATCTGGAGAGAATGGGATGCGTGTTCCCCTCGAGGCCGGCGACCGGACCCTCCTGATCGTTGCCGGTGTCCTCCTGGTCGCCATGTCGCTCGCGGCGCTGGTCGTCTCGCCCCACAGTCCCGTGGCGCAATCCCTGGGGTATCCCTCCAGCTATTCCACTGCCAACGATGGAGCGAAGGCGGCGTACCTTCTCCTCACCGAGATGGGATATCGGATCGAACGCTCGACCAGCTCACCCGGCGAACTTCCCGAGCGCGTGCAAGGGACGGTCCTCGTCCTCGCCGACCCGCTCATTCCAGCTTCGGGAGACGAGAAGTTGCAGATTGAGCGGTTCGTTCGCCGTGGCGGGCGGGTTGTCACGACCGGCTGGCTCGCTTCTTCCCTGTTGCCAGCGACGGATTTCAACCGCGGGTACGAAGCCGGTCTCGAGTGGCAGGATTTTCGCGCCCAGCAGCCAGGGCCACTATCGCAGCAAGCGATGGCCGTCTCGATGAAGACCGGAGCACGATGGGGAAACAAGTTTCCCGCTTATGTCCCCTACTTCGGCGATGAGCACGGAGCCGTAGTGGTCGCTGCGCGGCTGGGGCAAGGCACGGTAATCTGGTGGGCGAGTTCCGGCCCGCTCACCAATTACGGGCTGACACGCGCTGCCAACCTGCGGCTTCTATTGAACTCCATCGGCCCTCCCGCAGGAACGCACGTTCTTTGGGACGAATATTTCCACGGCGTCCGGGCAGGGTTCTGGGACTACCTCGGGCAGACCCCTGTCCCCTGGGCGCTCGCCCAGCTCGGGGTTCTGTTCCTGTGTATTCTGCTGACTTACGGTCGCCGGAGCGGCCCGATCGCAGTGCACCATGAAGAATCCAGGCTATCGCCGCTCGAATTCGTCGAAACGATGGGCGATCTTTATGAGCGAAAGCGCGCCCCGGCAGGAGCGGTCGAGGCGGCATTCCGGCGCTTCCGGTCACTGCTCGAGCGTCGGCTGGGGCTCGCTCCATCGGCGAGCATCGAAAACCTGGAGCGCGCCGTGAGCGTTCGCGCTAGCCGGCAGGAGGCAGGATTGCTCCAGACGCTCCGCCTCTGCGACCAAGTCCTGCGGGGCGGCCGGGTGACCGGACCGCAGGCCATGGCCCTGGTTCAATCGCTGCATGACCACACGCGCCGTCTGCGTTTGGGGAAAATGGGAGGATGATCTATGGGAGGAGCTGCGGGGCAATTTGCACGTCAGGCCCGGACGGAACTCGGCAAGGTGATTGTCGGCCAGGAGGACGTCATCAGTCAGCTGCTGGCCGTGCTCCTGGCGGGGGGTCACGCCCTGCTCGAAGGCGTGCCCGGCATCGCCAAGACTCTGGCCGTCAAGGCTCTGGCGCAGCTTTGCCACCTGAACTTCCAGCGTGTGCAGTGCACGCCCGACTTGATGCCCGCCGATATTCTGGGCGTGAACGTCTACAGCGCGGCGAGCGGGACGTTTTCCTTCCGCCGCGGCCCGGTCTTTACCGATCTGCTGCTCGTGGACGAAGTGAACCGCATGCCGCCCCGCACGCAGGCGGCGCTGCTCGAGTGCATGGAAGAGCACCAGGTCACGCTCGACGGCACGCGCTATCCACTCTCCAACTTCTTCACCGCCTTCGCCACCCAGAACCCCGTAGAATTCGAGGGCACGTATCCCCTGCCCGAGGCGCAGCTTGACCGCTTCCTGATGAAAATCCACATCGGCTACCCCGAAACCAATCACGAAATTGAAATCCTGAACCGCTATCAGAACGGTTTCGACCCGCGCGATTTGGGCGCGCTGGGATTGCAGGCGATGGAGAGCGAACTGCTCGCTGCCGCGCGGCGCGAGAGCGCGGCGGTGACCGTCGAGGCCACCCTCTTCAAATACATCGTCCTCATTGTCCGCCGCACACGCGACTTGCCCGCCCTGACGCTCGGCGGCAGTCCGCGCGCCACGGTCAGCCTGATGCAGGCCGCGAAAGCTCTGGCGGCGCTCGACGGCCGCGACTACCTGGTGCCGGATGATGTAAAGCAGGCCGCACCCGCCGTCCTGCGTCATCGCCTGCTGGTGAAGCCCGAGGCGGATCTGGAAGGCGTTACTCCGGACCGCGTCATCGCGGAAGTCCTCGCCGGCGTTGAGGTGCCGAAGTGACGGAGCAGCCCCGGCTGATCCCTCCGCGCATTACGCGAGCCGCCCGCGGCTTTGGCCGCTGGCCCGGGGCGTTCTCGACCCGATTCTTCATGGCATTGATCGTGGGTCTGGTGTGGCTGGGCCCAGCCTGGTGGGAGCCTCGCTTCGCCTACGCGATGATGGCCTGGGACGTATTGGTGGCTGTCCTGTGGTGGAACGACTGGTGGCGCCTGCCCCGGCCCGAGGAAATAGACATCGCACGCGTCTGGTCGGCGCCCGTAGCGCTGGCGAACGATGCCACAGTGTGCCTGGAAGTGACGAACCGCGGCCGGGTCGCCATCGACTGCAACATCGAGGATGAGGTTCCACCGCCTCTGCGGACACTGCCGCCGGCCGTCCCGGCGCGGGCGGCACCAGGCGCTTCCGCGCAGGCCCACTACACGATCTTCCCCCGGGCGCGCGGAGACCATTCATTGGGCCGGGTCTTCATTCGTTATCGCAGTGGGCTGCAATTCGCTGAGCGCCGCGCCATGGCCGACCTCCGCCAGACGGTGCGCGTCTATCCCAATCTCCAGGAAGCGAAAAAGCTTTCGCTCTATCTGATTCGCAGCCGGCAAATCGAACTCGAGAAACGCTTGCAGCATCGCCCGGAGCGCGGGCGCGAATTCGAGAACCTGCGTGATTATCGTGAAGGCGACGACCTGCGCGACATCTGCTGGACGGCCTCTGCGCGCCGCGGCAAGCTGATTACCAAGGTTTATCGAGCCGAGCGCAGCCAGACCGTGCAGGTGGTGCTCGACGCCGGCCGCTTGATGCTGGCGCGGCTGGGCGACTTGACCAAGCTCGATTATGCCGCCACCGCAGTCCTGAGCCTCGCCCAGGTGGCGATTGCGGGCGGCGACATGGTCGGGCTGCTCGCTTACGGGAGGGACGTGCAGGCACGGATGGCGCCGGCGCGCGGCGCTTCCCACCTGCGCGAGATGCTCGACCGGCTGGCGCTGGTTCACGGCGAATTCCTCGAGGCCGATCACAGCCGCGCTGCCGACACGCTTCTCTCCCGCCAGCGTCGCCGCAGCCTGGTGGTTTGGATTACCGACCTCGCCGAGACCGCCGGCACGCCGGACGTCATCGAAAGCGCCTCGCGCCTGGCGATGCATCACCTGGTGCTCTTCGTAGCTCTTGGCCAGCCCGACCTGGAGAATCTGCTCAACCAGCGGCCGGAAACACAAACGGGAATGTACCGCTACGTGGCGGGCCTGGAGCTCGTCCACCGGCGCGAAGTGCTGCTCCGCCGCCTGCGCGAGCAGGGCGCGCTGGCGCTCGAGATCGAACCCGGGCGGCTCGCGACCGGCCTCGTCAATCAATACTTGCAGGTGAAGGAGCGAAGCCTGCTGTAGAGCGGCGCCTCAGCCCAGCAACTTGCAACCGTTGGCCGGCCTTTCGCCCGACGTCGCGCCGCCCCGAAGGGTGGCGCGACAAGACGCTATGAGGCGCTTGGCTTTCCCGCCTGCGTGACGTAGAGTGCGGCCACGCCCCCCAGTCCCGCAGCGAGGAGGAATTTGCTCACGGCGGGTAGCGTAGTGGGTGAAACGAATCCTTCCACAATTCCTGCCACGACCAGCCAGGGGATAATCCCAAGTACCAGACGAATGGCCTGGCTGGAATAGAATACGAGCGCATCGCGCCGCGCTCGCTGCCCGGGAAAAAGGAGCCCGCGCGCGATCAGCAGCCCCGCGCCGCCGGCAATGAAAATAGCGGGCAGCTCCAGCACGCCGTGGGGCGTCACGAACTCCGCCAGTTGTCGGCTCATCCCGGCCTGCCAGCACGCCGCGCCGATGACGCCCATCAGCAAACCGTTCTGGAGAAGCATGAAGACGGTTCCCAGGCCGCCCGTGATGCCGAGCGCGAAAACCACGAAGGAGACGGAGAGGTTGTTGGTCATGATCGTGCTCGATGCCAGCGGCTTGATGCTGACGATCGAGTGAGTCCACATCTCGTGCCGCTCGATGGTTTCCGTCATTCTCGGGCCGAGGAAATAGCGCTGGAAGCCTGGGTCGGCCAGGCTGGCAAGCAGTCCGGCCACGGCCCCGGCGGCGAAGATCGCAAATGCCAGTAGGGTGTAGTTGAATGTAGCGCGGAATACTTCCGGAAAAGTTCGCTGGTAAAAATAGAGAATTCCCTTGGCGCGAACCTGCCGGCCCATGTAGATCAGGTTGTGCGCGCGGCCGAGAAGCTGATTGAGGTAGTCTGCAAGGCGTCGGCTGAGCGGGTCTTCACGAGCTGCCGCCAAATCCGCCGCCACTTGGCGGTACAATTGGCCCAACTCCTGCAGTTCTCCATAGGAGAGCACAGCGACGCCGCCGCGCCCCGCCCGCTCGACGATCTGTTCCAGGCGGGTCCAGTAGGGCTTGCGTTTTTCGAGCCAGCGCGCCGAGAGCATGGAGGTCCAGTGGAAGATAAGCTTACCATCGAAACGCCCGAACAGATTCCCCTGGAATTTCCCCTGGCCGGCATTGGCAGCCGATTCCTCGCTGTTCTGGTCGATACGCTCATTCAAACGGCGATCTCGATCGTTTTGGTGGTGCTGGGGCTATTAGTTGTCATCGGCCTTTTGTCGTCTTCGCAGGCTGCAGGCCTGTGGGCTTTTGCGGGATTCATTCTCGTGATCTTCCTGCTCCAATTCGGCTACTTCGCTTTTTTTGAAGCCGTCTGGAACGGCCAGACGCCCGGCAAGCGCCAGCTTCACCTGCGCGTCATCAAGGACTCGGGCCGGCCCATCACCACCTACGAAGCCGTGACTCGCAACTTGCTGCGCATCGTCGACAGCATCCCCGGCTACGGCATCGGCATCCTCTCCATCCTGCTCAGCGCGAAGAACCAGCGGCTGGGAGACCACGTGGCCGGTACGGTAGTGGTGCTCGAAAAGCCGCTCTCCACACAGGCCAACATCTCCTGGAATCCCGCCCCCGCCGCGCCACCCACGGGCTACGACATTGGGCGGATTTCACCCGAGGAATTCCAGTTGATTGAGGCTTTCCTGCTGCGGCGATATCAGCTCGAACCTCCAGTGCGCTACAAGATCGCTCGCCAGATCTCCGACCGCCTCGCCGGGAAACTTCAGATCGCGCCAGAGGACCGCCACCAGTCCGAACCCCTCCTCGAACGCCTCGCCAACGAATACCGCAGCCAGGCACAATACCGGTAGGGGTGGCTTGCGGCCCCGTCCAAGACACACCTCCATTCGCCGCCTCCTGCTATACTGTCTGGCCCTTTCCGCAATTTTGAGGGAATCACACGATGCCGTGGAGGCCGTTCATGAGGCATTCCTTATGCGTGTTGGGAGTAATCACGTGTTCATTCCTACCGCTGTCGCTTGGCGCGCAGGAGAGCCCGTTCCTGCCCGAACCGACTTACGAAAAGCTGACGAACGAAATCTCCGGCGACATTGCTTATGACAGTCTGCGGTCGCTTGTGATGTACCACGCGACCAGCGGCGGTAACGATGATTTCCACAAAGAAGCGCAGTGGGTGCTCGAGCGTGCCAAGGCCAACGGCCTCGAAGACGCGAAGTATATTCCCCTGCCCCCCTGGCGAACGTCCGAAAAAACTCCCGACCAGGGCTGGACGCTCAAGGGCGGCGAGCTGTGGCTGGTCGAGCCGAAGATGATGAAGCTCGGCGACGTGCGCGAGACTCCTCTGTTTGTTGCCGACGACAGCCCCTCCGCCGATATCATTGCCGAACTCGTCGACGTGGGCGAAGGAACCGCGGATGCCGATTTCTCGGGAAAGGACGTTGCGGGCAGGGTCGTGCTGGCTTACGGATCCATCACCAAGGTCAAGGAGAAGGCCTGCTGGGAGCGCAACGCCGTGGGCATCGTTTCCTATGCCTCGAAGCGCGTTGGCCCGTGGACGGACTTCCCCGACCAAGTCGCTTGGTCGCGGGTCGGACGGTCCAAGGAGGACGAGAAACCCGCGCCCCCGGTCATGGTGGTTTCACCCCGCACGGGCTTGATGCTCAGCCAATGGATGACCGGCCGAGGCCCTTCACATATCTTTGCCGAAGATGCGCAGGGGTCGACGAGCCGACCAACCTTCAAGGTTCACTTGAAGATTCAGTCGGAAGTCACTCATCCGGGAAGGTCTGGGATGGTGGAAGGAATAATCCGGGGAACCACCTTTCACGACCAGGCCCTTGTTCTGACGGCCCACATGCAGGAGGAAAAGACTTCCGCCAATGATGATCGCAGCGGCTGCGCCAACCTGCTCGAAATTGCCCGGGCGCTCAGCGCCATGATCGCCGATGGCCGCCTGCCCCGCCCCCAGCGCGACATCCGTTTCTGGTGGACGGACGAAATCGCGGCCGAGTATCAATACTTCTCGGATCATCCCGATGAGCGGTCCAAAATCCTCGCCGACATCAATCAGGATATGGTGGGCGCAAAGCAGTCTCTGGGGGGGCGAGCCCAGCATATCAGCCGTACGCCCTGGTCGCGCTGGAGCTTCCTGAATGATGTGGTGGAAAGCATCGTCGGAAGCCTGGTCCGCGGGAACAACGCCTACCTCGCTTCCTGGCAAAATAAGAATCCTGCCCCGTATTCGCGCGCTATCTTCGCACATCTCGGCAGCCGCGAACCCTATAACGCGCAGATGGTTCCCTACTTCGATTCGACCGACCATATGGTCTTCAACGAATCGGCGGTGGGCATTCCCGGCGTGACGTTCACCAACTGGCCGGATGAGTACATCCACTCCACCGGCGATGACCTCGGGCAGATCGACAGCACCCAGCTCCAGCGCAACGCTGTGGCGGTCGCCGCCTCGGCGTGGTATCTGGCCAATCTTGGTGAGGCAGACGTTCCCACACTCGCTGCGGTGATGGCCGGCGAGGCGCGGGAGCGGATTTCCCACGACATGGCCAGCGGGCTTTCCCAGCTCGCCCAGGCGACAGAGTCCGACCGCCACGCCGCCTCTGAAGACGCCTTGAACCTTCTCACTCAGTCTGTGGCGCGCGAAACCGCCGGACTCGAATCCCTCCGCTGGTTTGCCGACGTCCGCACACGCAAGCTCCTGGACAGCCTCGTTGCCGACCTGCGGCTTACCGAACTCAACCACCGCAAACGCATTGAGGAGTGGGACGTATCGTTGGGCGGCATGAGATCGCCCGCGGCCTCAACAAAACTCGAGAAAGCGATGGCTGCCAAAGTTCCCCGGAATCTCGGTACTCCGGGCGAATATCTGGCCGCCAAGGACCGTATCGAGGGTCCCAAGAGCCTCCACGGCCTGATGAAGTGGGAAGCTCTGAACTACGTGGACGGCAAACGATCGATTCTGGAGATCTACAACGTGGTCCGCGCCGAGGCCATGTCGGCAGGTGAGTGGTACTACGGTAAAGTAACACTTGAAGATATCGAGGCTCTTTTCACGGCCGCGGAAAAGGAAAAGGCCGTCGAGATTACGCTGAAGCCCGCTGAGAAACCGACTGCGCCCGGCCGCGTGAAAGAATGAGCCCGGCGCCGAGTGCGGAGCGCCACTTTTGTTCGGTTCTTACCATGGCCCGGTCACACGCGGGGCGGACGGAGGAACATGGCTATTCGAAAAAGGTCACTTGACGCCCGCTGCTGGAGGACGCTCGCCTCCGTAGTTCTGCTTGTCGCAGCGTTGCTTCTAGTTCCCGGCGATGCCGCCGGGGCCCGCCACCCGCGCCTGCAGTTCCTCGTCTCCTTCCCACCCGCAGCGCACAGCGAACCCATCACCGGCCGGGCGTTTGTGGTGCTCACCCGCTCGGAGAAGTCAGAGCCTCGGCTGCAAGTGGGTTATTGGGGTGACGCGACGCCCCTGTTCGGAGCGGACGTCAGCCAACTCAAGCCCGGCGCGGCGGCCCTGATCGACGCGAAGACTCCCGGTTATCCGGTCGAAAGCCTGGCCGCGATTACTGCCGGAGATTACTACGTCCAAGGGCTGCTCAACGTTTATACGGAGTTCCACCGCTCTGACGGCCACGTCATCTGGGCGCACATGGACCAGTGGGAGGGCCAGCAATTCAACCTGTCACCGGGGAATCTCTATAGCGAGCCCGTAAAGCTCCACCTTAACCCCGCCAAGGGCTATCAGGTGCGCCTCAGCCTAGACAAGGTAATTCCGACCATCCAAGTCCCTCCAGACACGCCGTGGGTGAAGCACGTCAAGATTCAAAGCAGATTGCTGACGCAGTTCTGGGGCCAACCCATGTACATCGGCGCGGTCGTGCTGTTGCCGAAGGGATACGACACGCACCCAGAGGTTTCCTATCCGACCGTGTACGTCCAGGACCATTTTAACCTCGGTGCGCCCTTGCCTTTCGACCCTGATGAGTCGAAGGGAAAGCCTCACGAATTCTATGAAGCCTGGAACTCGGACAGCTTTCCGCGCATGATTGCGCTGAGCTTCCTCCACCCCACGCCGTATTTTGACGATTCTTATGCAGTCAACTCTGCCAACAACGGCCCATACGGCGACGCGCTCCTGACCGAGCTGATCCCTTATCTCGAGCAGCATTTCCGCATGATTCAGAAGCCCTACGCGCGGGTGCTGATGGGCGGGTCAACGGGGGGGTGGGAATCATTGGCGTTGCAGCTCTATCATCCCGATTTCTTCGGCGGGACGTGGACCTTCTTCCCCGATCCCATCGATTTCCGCCGCTACCAATTGACTAACATCTACGAGGACGAGAACGCCTTTTACGAGCCGGGACACGAGTGGACCAAGGTTGAGCGCTTCATGATGAGATCCTCAAGCGGTCAGCCGCTCATCACCATGCGCGCCTTCAGCCGACTGCACGAGGTTCTAGGCAGCAAGGGACGGTCCGGGCAGCAATTGGACGCTTGGGAAGCCGCCTACGGGCCCACGGACCCCGAGGGTTACACCAAGCCGCTCTGGAACAAGCAAACGGGCGTGATCGACCGTAGCGTTGCGGAATACATGCGCGACCACGGGTACGATTTACGGGTTTACGCGGAAAAGAACTGGCCGGCGCTGGGGCCGCAACTTGCCGGCAGGATCCACCTCTACTGCGGCGACATGGACAACTATTATCTCAACCTGGCGGTTTACCTCTTCGAGGATTCCTTGAAAAAACTTCAGAATCCTACCTCCGACGCCACGTTCGAATACGGCCGCCCTATGAAAGGGCACGGCTGGATGCCGATGAGTTTTGAAGAACTCATCCGGATGATGGCCGATCACATTACTCATCAGACCCCACCGGGCGAACTCCCCGCCCGGTGGAGATACTGAGGCTGAGACGCCGAGGTCCGCTTACCAGATGCGGCAACGTTGCTCTTCGCTGCGCACCATCGGATCACCCGCCTGGCAGGAAAACGCCTGAGCGAATTCCGGGAGATTCGACAGCGGGCCGATCACGCGGAAGCGCGCCAGCGGGTGCGGATCGGTGTTCGTGAGCAGGCGTGCGAACTCGGGACGTGTATTGTCCGTCCAAGATTGCCCGTGCCCCAGGAAGAAGCGTTGCTCGGGAGTGAAACCCTCGATATCGGCAGGCCGTGGCTTCCCTTGGAGCGATTTCTGATAGGCGGCGAAGGCGATTCGCAGTCCGCCGAGGTCGGCAATGCTTTCGCCCAGCACCAGCTTACCGTTCTGATTGAGGCCCTTTTCGACCTCGAAGCCGTCGAACTGTTTCACCACGCACTCGGCGCGGGCA
>Ga0187878_1004661_pt1 | contig 10540 bp, 14 predicted proteins | sample June2016WEW_17_1_FD_132979 | JGI IMG/M metagenome (GOLD analysis project Ga0187878, IMG submission 132979) | Peatland microbial communities from SPRUCE experiment site at the Marcell Experimental Forest, Minnesota, USA - June2016WEW_17_150 | ecosystem: Environmental > Terrestrial > Soil >...
CCGCCGTCACCCCCGTGTACGCGACGGTGTTGCCGTCCACGACGATCGTCCCGCTCGACGCGAAGCCCGTCGTCGAGTCCACGTAGAGCGTGCCGACGGGGAGCACCGCCGAGGCCGTCAGCGTCGTCGACTCGGTGGCGAGCGTGAGCTGCAGCTCCTGCCCGCTCGTGAGCTGGTAACTGAACTCCACCGCCCCCTCGACGTACGCCTGCGCCTCGAACTCGACCTTGCCCACCGACGTGTCGACCCGCACCGCGATGAGCGAGCTGAACTTGAGCCCGCTCATCTGCACGAACGCGTTGCCGTTCCAGTACTCGGGCAGCCCACCATCAGCCTGCCGGACCGGCGCCGACGGGTACGCGGCGGCAGCCCCCGCGTACTGGTAGCCGAGCGTGCCCCACGTCCGCATCAGGTCCGTCACGCCCAGCACCTGCTGGGGGGTCTTGTACGGGCCGTTCTCGAACTCGCCGACCACGATGACGGTGCCCGACCCCACCCCGGTGAAGCTCGCGGGCGGCGTCAGGTCGAGGATGTTGATCGACTCGATCTCGAGCAGGACGGTGTCACCGGGGTCGCTCTGGAAGCGTCGCACGTACATCGGTCAGACTCCTTGCGGTTCGGGCGGGACTCCCGGGAACACGCACCGAGGCTACGTCCCACCCTTCCCCCCCGTCCACTTCCCCCACCCTCCCGACGAAACTCGAGTTTCGTCGGGGTCAGGGAGGCACGGACGGGGAGCCGGGCGGGAGCACGACGGGGTTGCCGTCCGACCCGTCGTCGACCTCCACCACCACGGTCGGCCGCATCGGCACCGTGTTGACCAGCGCCACCACGTTGAACCGCATCTCGATCCCGAGCGTGGCCCGCCTGCGGTTGCGCAGGCTGTCGGGCTCGTCAATGAGCCGCCGGTCGTTGAGCGTGAAGCACACCAGCTGATCGTAGTAGTCGGGCATGTGGAACCGCACCCCGCTCATCTGCTCGGTCGGGGACAGGGCGGTCTCGATGCCGGCGAGCAACGCGCGCCGCTCCGCCTTGTGGTTGCACCACAGCTCGAGCTGGATGTTCTCGACGTACTCCCCCTGCCACTGCACGACCGTGTTCGGCGCCCACACGCCGGCGCTGTCCTCCTCGACGTAGCTGGTCAACCCGATCACGTCGTACTTGGCCGTGTCGTGCACGATCGCGATGCACGGGAACGGCATATTGCGGGTGTTGTCCGGCATCTCGATGAAGAAGTGCTCGGTCGGGATCTTGAACGGGATCGCCGGGCCGCTCCCGCCCCCGGGCAGCGCCGCGCCGGGGCGCCAGAACGTCAGCGCCGCGACGTACTTGGCCAGCGTCCTCAGCGCGACCGTGCGCCCGTCGACCGACGGCCCCTGCGGGCTCGGGCGGGCCGGCCACACCCGACCGTAGAGTCGCCCCTTGATCAGCTTCGTCAGCGAGGGCCCGAGGTCGACGTCGTTGGGCATGCCCTCAGCCTAACGCGCTTCGGATCTCTACCGCGATCTCTTCCTTGAGGATCGCCGGCAGGCGGGCGCCCGCCTTCTCGGCGATGCGCAGCCCGCCCCGCTCGTCGTCCCGGTTGAAGATGCCGTGCCGGGGGTAGCGCCCGTGCTCGCCGAAGCCTGCCATGCTCTTCGCGATCGCCCACGCCATGCTTTGCGCCTCGTCCTCGAGCGCGCGGCTCTGGTGGCTCCCCGGCCCCCCGCCGACCAAACCCTTGCGCACCACCCACTCCGCGAGCGCCTGGATCATCTTGGCGCCGATCTTGATCTTCTCCGCGCGCGCGCCGTACTCGATCACGACGGCGTGCGGGGCGTCGTTGAATACGTCCGCCCCCCCGGTCGTCGCGGCGCACTGCCACGCGTCCCGGTACGTCTTCTGGTCGACCGGCTGCGGGTCCTCGGCCGGGATCAGCTCGCCCTTGATCACCTGCACGAGCCGCATGCCCGCGCTCAGCACCCCGTCCGACACCGCTCGCCCGATCTTGCCCGACAGGTGCGCCTTCAGCGCCCCCGACTGGTCGATGCGGAAGATCATCGCGGCCCTTCGGGCGGGCCGAACACCGACCGGTCCTTGCGCGTGCGCTGGCGGCTCGTGCGCTCGAGCGTCATCACCCACTCCTGCGAGTCCGCCTTCAAGAACGGGCACCCGTTCAGCCGGAACCGCGGGCGCTCTGGCATCTTGCCGCCCCTGCCGTCCTGCACGACCTCGTAGAAGAAGTCCCACGGCTCGGGGATCGTCGGGTTCGCCCCCATCAGGTCGAGGCCCGGGATCAGCTTGGGGTCGAGCCCCCGCAGGATGTCCTCGGTGTACGCGACGACCGACACCTCGCTCACGTCGATCGCCCCCTCCTGCAGCACGCCCCCGTGCCACGGGGCATAGCGCATGTTCTCCTTCACGAGAGGCGTCGGCAAGAGCTCGATCCGCTGCTTGAGCACCTCGTACCCCTCGCCAGTCTCCGTCCCCTCCCACCGGGTCCACGTCAGGAAGACCCGGTACGGCCGGACGCCGAAGGTCGTGTTGAGCTGGCGCAGGTTGTCTGCGACCGGGGCGAGCCGGCTGGCGAGGCTCCTGCCCGCCTGCCCGGGCGCGAGGGGCCGGATCGCGCGCGAGCGCCGGTAGCCGGTGGGCGCGACGCACTCGGCGCGCGGCCGGCCGCACCCGCAGTCGCAGGCGTCGCTCTCCGCGGGCGGCAGCTCGGGCGCGTCCGGGCACCGCCCCGCACACCCCTCCCGGCCGCACCACTGGCACGCCACGGCGCTACCTCGCGCCGTCCTTCACCATCGGCACCGGCGCCGCGGGCAGCGCCCCGACCACGGACGAGCAGTTCGAGTTGGCGAAGTTGCTCGCGGCGTAGCCCGCGATCGCCGCCCCCGTGACGGTGAGCGCGCCTAGGCCCACCGCGACGATCGCCATGTCGGTCTTCGCGCTGCCAGGCGCGAGCCCGGCCGACACTCCGGCGAGCCCGCTCGTGGCGCCGCCCACCACGAAGTCCCCGATGACGACGCCGTTGTGGAGCTGCGCGTCCTGCTGACACATCGAGACCTGCTGCTGGTTCGCCGGGGTCACCGGCACGACCGGCGCGCTGCTGATGCACCCGCAGAGCGCCGCCACCATCATCGCCGCCACGATCCTCATCGCCCGTCTCCTATCCCGTCACCGATACGTTGACGCCGCCGCCCGCCGAGTTCCACTGCATGTACCGCTGGTCGTAGGGGTTGGCGACGCACCCCAGGAGGTTGCACAGGCTGCCCACCCAGTAGCGGTACTGCCGGACGAACTCTCGGAACGCCTTCGGGTTGACCTTGATCGATCCGACCTCGCTCGCCGCGACGTTCGGCATGTTCTCGAGGATCTGCCGCTCGTGGTCGTCGAGGATCTGCAGGTGCCGGCGGAACTCCGGCTCGCTCTGCGGCAGCAGGCGCTTCATCGCCCCCTCGACCACGAACTGCGTCTGCACGCCCGCCGGCACGCCGAGGCTGAACGTGCTTTGCTCGGCCACCCCGAGGTAGCCCGTGTGGTGCCTGCAGCGGACCTTCTCCTCCTCGGTGATCACGCCGACCTCCTTCGCCTACGCGACCTCGCCGGCCTTGGCGGGCTCGCCGTCGCGGCACTCCGCGACCAGAGGCCGCGCGATCTCCTGCAGCTCCACCCCCTGCCGCCTCAGCACGTCGAGGTCGCAGCTCGCGTCGCTCACGATCTTGCCGACTGGCAGCCGCGTCTTTCCCTGCCCCGGGTACGTGACGAGGTTCGGCGCCGCCGTCACCTTGTACTGACGCCCTGTCGCGGCCCGTGCGTCCACCGGCTGCCGCCCCATCGTCGCGGGCAGCGCGGACGCCCGGGTCTGCGTGGTCGTCACGCCGAGCGTGCCGCCCTTGAGCGGCGGCACCTCGCCCACGACGGGCTGCCCGGGCTCCGGTTGGTCGTTGATCTGCTTGGGTAGGTTCCTTGCCATCGCTTCACGCCTCCACCGCCGAGGCTACACGCGCGCAGGCGAGCACGCCACTGCGACGAGGCTCGAGCCCCGCCGACCGCACAAAGCGAAGCCCCCCGACTCCCACTCGGGGGGTCAGGGGGCTCGCGCTGCCGGGTCGACCGTCAGTCGTTCGCGCTGTAGACCTGCTTCTTCGACATCTCCTGAGACTATTTCGGGAGAGTCTCAAAAGTCAAGTCTAACCGCTGGCGAACTCACAGATGATGGCCCGCTTGTACCTCTCGGGCCCGCTCGGCGCGGTGATGTCGCTCGGCGTCGGGAAGCTCGTGCTGATGCTCCACGAGGTCGTGACGGTCTGCTGCAACTTGTCCATCGGCGCGCGCAGGATGAGCCGGATGCGCTCCGTCAGGATCTGCAGGCCGTTGTTCTGCACGTTGAACTCGCCGATCTTGCCGAGCGTGCCGGCCTCGGTCACGTACTGCGACTCGTCGAGGTACCGCTCGTAGATCGACCCCTTGCCGGTGATGAGGACGCGGCCGATCTGCACACCGCTCCCGTTGGCGACCTCGCCGCCCAGCTCGTCCGCGTAATAGCCGAGCCCGCTCGTCGCGACGAGGTTGCCGCTGTTGTACTCCTCGGGCGCCTCGTTGTTCATGATGAACATGATGCCCGAGATCGTCCCGATAAAGCCCTGCTTGTAGATCACGTGCTCGGGCAAGCTCTGGTTGAGCCGCTGGAACACGGGGTCGGCGAAGAACTGCGCGTTGCCGAGGCTCGACAGGTGCGCGTGGAAGAAGCCGTCGTCGTGCGGCTGCACGCTCGCCCGGCGCAGGAACGCGACCGCGTTGATGCACTGCTGCAGTGTGATCGAGTCGCCCGGGCCGATCGCGTCCACGCTGTCGCCCGGCGCCGAGCGCACGACGCGCGGCGCGTACGCGCTCTTGACGGTGAGCCGCACCGTCGTGGTGGCCTGCCCGGCCGAGATGGCCGTGCCGAGCGTGAGCGTGCCGGGGCCGTTCGTGTCGTCCTGGTCGTCCGGGATGTACCCGATGACGGTGTTGGAGAACGAGGCAGTGCCGGTCCCGATCGTGATCGGGAGCGGGTACGCGCTCGAGACGGTCTGCGGGGCGACGTTGCCCCCCGGGATCACGACGTCCGTGAAGCCGCTGAGGGCGGCGACGCGGACCTGCGTGGCCCCGCTCACGAGCGTGCCGATCGTCACGGTCTGCCCGCTGAGGTACGCCTGGAAGAGCGCGTTGCGGGAGACGCGGTTGACCGACTGGCCCGCCTGCAGGCCGAGCTGCTTGATGTTCCGGAGGAACATGTTGGCCGACGACGTCACGCTCGTCGGGATGTGGGTGTCGACGCTGTCGGCGTACTGCGCGAGCTGCGCGACCCACTGCTCGTACGTGACCGACTGCCCCTGCGGGTCCGTGCCCGGCGCGATCGGCTTGACCCGCGGGGTGAGCAGGCCCGGCCGGGTCTGGAACTGCTGCGTGCCGGTGTTGGCGGGCCACTCCTCGGGCATCGCCTCTACGCGGAACGCGAGGTTGGGGAACAGGCCGTCGTGGAAGGCGCGCTCGATGAGCCCCTTCTGGTTGAGCGAAAGGATGCTGCTCGGGACGCCGAGGATGATGTCAGGCATGGGGGGGTCGCTCCGGTGCTGGTCGTTGTGGGGGAGAACCGCAGGCCCTCGCGGGCGCGTTCGTCGGGGGTCACAACGTCATTTCGGAGAACCACCTGTTGCCGCCGGTGTGCCGCGTGTTCCGTCTTGGCGCTGCGCCACCCCGCCGGCTACCAGCCCTGTTGATGCGATCTCGGGGCGGGGTCTGCGCGGGGTGACAGCCCCCAAGCTACGCGCGGCCTTCCGCCCGTGTCCACTCCCCCCGCTTCACCGAAATTCGAGTTTCGGTGAAGTGTGCTTCCTCCCTACCCCCTCTCACCAGTCGTACCCCTCCCGCCGCCCCTTGACGCGGGCCTCCTGCGAGCTCAGCGCGTTCGGCGCGCTCGGCGAGTAGTTCGGCTCCGGGTGGGCGCCCGTCTGCGGCGCCGCCCGGTCCTGGCTGGCCGCCCGCACCCCGTTGGTGAGCGGCTGCACGACCGGAGCCGCCTGGTAGTCGCGCCCGAACTCCGGCGTCTCCCGCACCTGCTCGGCGAACCACGCGCCGATCTGCTCGTCGGTCATCGCGTCGATCTCGGCCTCGCTCTTCGTGCGCAGGTGGTCGCGGAACAGCTCCATCACCACCCCCTTCACCTTCGGCTTGAGGTGCTGCCCCGCGATGCCGTCGATGCGCGAGTGGGCCTGCCCGATCTCCTGCGCGTCCCGCGCGCTCGAGTACTTCTGCCGCCACTCCTCACTCTCGTTCTCGGCCTTCACGCGCAGCTCGCGCTCGCGCTCGATCTCCGACAGGCTGGCGAGGCGCTGCTCCTCGGCCTGCTTCTCGTACTGCGCGAGCTTGTCGAGCTTCGCCTTGATCTCCTCCGGGTTGTCGGTGCCGAACCGGTCGCGAAGCTCGCGCCGCGTGTGCCGCGCGAGCCGGCTGTTGAGCGCCGTCCTCGACAGCGAGAACAGCTCCGCGTCCTCGGGGATCTCGTCGCCGTCCCCCGCCAGCGTGACCACGCGCGGCCCCTGCGAGGCGCTCGGGGCACCCCCCGGCGTCCCTGCCGGCGCGGCCGGGGGTGCCGGGTTGGCCGGCGCCGGGATCACGACGTCCGGCACGGAGACGCTCACGGGCGCCTTGATCGGGGTGGTAGCGGGGTCCTGCGGGGTCGTCTGCACTACTACGGCTTCGACTGGCATCGGTTTCGCCTCCTAGACGTGAGAACGGGCAGGCAGAGGAGTCCGCCTGCCCGTCGGGTGCGCGGGTTGCTGGTGGATCAGATGAACGCGCTGGTCGCCTCGAGCAGCGCGTTGATGTCGACCGGGTCGACCACGCCGAGCTTGAGCCGCACGCTCGTCGCGGCGTCCGCGCTGTCGAGCAGCACGTGGGTCTTGGCGAGGTCGAAGCACGCGGTCCCCGTCGAGGAGTTGGTCGCGGCCGGGACCGTGACGACGAGGTTCGCCGTGCTGGTGTCGGCGCGCTGCGCCTCGAGCAGCTCGCACGCCGTCCCAACGCCGGTCGGCAGCGTGACGACGCCGGTCGCGACCGGCAGCGTGACCTCGAGCACGTGGATGTGCTTGGGGATGTACAGCACGTCGACGCTCGTGAACGCGTCGGTCGGGTAGAACGCGATGTTGCCGTTGGCGCTCGGCGCGACGTAGCCGGCCGTGCCGACCGCTGCGCCCGGGGGCTGCGGGATGAGCTGACGGGTTGCCCCCGTGCCGGTGCGCGCATAGCCGGCGAGCACGACCTCACACTTGGCGTCGTCCGGCAGGACGATCGAGGTATTCGACGCCGGCCCGTACGGGTCGAGCGTGAGCGCGACCGCGCGGAGCTGCGTGGGCTCCCTGCGGAGCACGTCGCCGAACAGGACGCTCTTCAGCATCGACGCGAGGCTGTTCGGGTTGGAGCGGTTGAGGGCAGCCTTGAGCGAGGTGGCGAGCGACGTGAGCGGCATGGTCGGGTTCTCCTTGGGTCCTTGTGGGTCGCCGTCGAAGCTACACCCCTCGCGCGGCGCGTGTCTTGTTTCGCGTGCTACCCCCCTAGCTCGGCCCGACGACGGTCCCCGCCGGGCCGCCGACGAAGTACTCGACCTCGCCCACCCCCTGGACCTCGAGCAGCGCGAGGTAGTGGTCGGGGTCGAACTCCACCACTTTCAGCCCGCTGACGGGCTCGACCGCTTGCACGTTGCCCGACCCGTTGTAGGTGGTGGTGCGGACCAGCATCGGGCCGTCCGTCCACAGGTAGAGGAACGCGCCCTGCAGCACCGGGCCGCCAGGGCCGACCCCCGGGAGCGGCACGAACGAGCCGCCGCTCGCCACCGTCATCCGCATGTCGCCGGTCGCGGAGCCGAGCCACTTCGGCGCTGGGCTCGTCTGGTAGGGGATGTTGCTCGACCCCCCCGGCGACTCGTCGTCCGAGACGTCGGCCGGGCCGCAGTTCAGCGTGCCCGAGAAGTCGAGCTTGATTCCCATCTCAGCGCAGGTTCTTGAACGGGAGCGGGGCCTTCACGCCCTCGACGGCGCCGGACTGCCCGGACTGCCCGCTCGGGTCGGCCAGCAGCACCTTACCCCCGCTCGGGATCTCGCCCGGGCTCGGCACGACCTCGGGCCGGGCCTCGGTCTGCGGCCGGTCCTGCGGCATCGCCGCGCCGTCGCCGCCGGACTTCACGGTCGGCAGCCCGTCCTTCGTCGCGAAGGGGGGGGCCGCGGGGTCGGAGGAGGGGAGACCGTTCTGCATCGCCATGGGGGAACCTCGTTGTCTTTCGTGTGCGGGAGCTTCGCGCACCGTCCCGTCAGCGCAGGGATCGGTACGGCTTGGCGGCGTCGTCGGGGCCGCCCGCGGGCGGCCACTTGATCGTCGGGGAGTGTGCGACCCCGTCCGAGCCTTGCTGGCTCGGCGTCGGGAGCGGCTGCGGGGGCCACACGGGCGGCGGCGGCGCGGCCGTCTCATCGGCGGGCAAGGCGAACGGTCGCGCGGGCTGGGGCATCGGGCACTCCTGCACCGAAACTCGAGGTTCGGTGACCTCCCAAGGCGTAACAGGCGCGAGGAGGATGCGCAACTTCCCCCCGGCGCGGCATAAGGAGGGTCGGAGGAACCATCACCATGCTGACCATGCACCCCGTCGCGTCCTCGAACATTGCCGAGATCGGCTACGACCCCGACACCAAGCAGGCGCGCGTGCGCTTCACCAACGGCGGGCTCTATGCCTACAACGGCGTCTCGCTGCAGGACTTCGAGAAGCTCCGCACCGCCCCGAGCGTCGGCCGGTACTTCGCCAACTCGTTCAAGAGCGCGTTCAAGAGCGAGAAGCTCGAGGCCCCCACGACGACGGCGGACGATCAGAAGCGGCGCAAGGCCGACATCGAGGCGTTCTACGCGCTGCGCGACACCGTGGTGAACGCCGCGATCCAAGCGGTCGACCGACCCTCGACCGCGAATGCGGACCTTCAGGAAGCCGGCGAAACTCGCTACGACGCCCTCTGCCGCGCAGTGAGCGCGTACCGCAGCCACCCGCTGTACGCCCACAAGGGGCCGGACGGCTAGTCGATCTCCCCGAACCCCCCGACCGTGCTCATGAGCGGCCGGCCCGGCATCTCGCCCTTGTGCCGCTCGCGCGCCCACGCCTCCTCGACCTCGTCGTCGGTGCGTGGGCGCAGCTCATCGGGCAGCGGCCAGCGCGCCCGGTGAGGCACGAGCGCGCTGCGGTCGTTCGGCCGGTTCGCCGGGTGCGGGTAGAGCCAAGTCTCCCCGCTCGCCGCGACGAACTCGAAGTCCTCCTCGGGCCGGCGCACCTGCCCTGAGCCGTTGTACGAGTCCCACGCGGTCCGGTCGTCGAACGTCTCGCTGATGATCTTGAGCATGCCGTCGAGCCGCTTGCCGGCTTCGACGATCGAGTGGTGCGCGGCCGCCCCGTACGCAGTCGCGATCTCCGTGCGGACGATCCGGTGCGCCCAGAACGCCGGTGCCCCCTGCAGGAACGGCGACTCGCGCGTGATGTCGCCCCTCATCTCGATCCACGACCTCTTCGCGACGAGCCCACGCTGCAGCACCTTCTCGAAGTGCCCGATCGTCTCGAGCCCGTAGCGCCCGAGGATGCCCGCCTTCGCCTTCCGAGCCTTGCGCCCCCTCCGGTCGACCCCGTGTGCGAGCCGGCTCAGGAGCGAGGAGTGCGTCCCCCGGGCCGCGCTCTCCAGCATGGCAGCGGGGCGCAGCGCGATCGGCTGCTCGCCCACCCCTCGGTACGCCCGGTCGGCCGCCGCCAGGTAGTCGACGACGTGTTGCGCGCTCGCGCCCGCGGCATTCCCCCCCTGCTCGGCCACGGCGCTGCGGAGCCCCGGCACCGTCACGGTCGCCAGCACGTGCCGCACCTGCGCGAGCGTCGCCCGGAGCTGCACGACCGTGAAACTGTCCTCGCCAAGCGCCGGGGCGATCTGCCGGATGCGCGCCTCCAGATCGGCTGCGCTCCTGCGCAGGAGGTCGTTGGTCGCGCGGGCTCCCGCGGCGTGCGCGAGGTCGAGCGCGGCGTCGCGGCTCGCGCTCAGCGCCGCCAGCGCGGCCTTCCCGGCTTGCTCGTTCGCCATGCCTCCATCCTACCTCACCGAAACTCGAGTTTCGCTCACGCCGGCGGGAACCCCCCCGGCTTGGGAGGGGGCGGTGGCGCCGGGGGAGCACCGCCAGGTGGCTTGGGAGGGCTGCCGAACGGGGGAGCTGTCCCGCCGCCAGGAGGGCCGCCGCTGCCCGCCGGGCTCGTGCCGACCTTGCCAAGCCCCGCGTTCGCCGCCTTCGCGATCGGCGCCGCGTACTTCGCCTGATACGCCGCCAGGCTGAGGTGACCATCGGGCAGCGACATCGGGTCGAGCCCGAGCGAGTGCCGCGCCTCGTTCACCGTGATGATGGCGCTCGCGCTCGTCGGCGTCATCGGGAGCGGCGTGGGCTCGCCCACGTCCGGCGCCGGGGGCGGCGCCGCGGGGGCCGGCGGCGGCGTGACGACCGGGGGAGG
>Ga0187878_1004662_pt1 | contig 10539 bp, 24 predicted proteins | sample June2016WEW_17_1_FD_132979 | JGI IMG/M metagenome (GOLD analysis project Ga0187878, IMG submission 132979) | Peatland microbial communities from SPRUCE experiment site at the Marcell Experimental Forest, Minnesota, USA - June2016WEW_17_150 | ecosystem: Environmental > Terrestrial > Soil >...
ATTAATATCCGGTATAAACACATTACTAGGCAATCCAAATTGGACTTTATTTACTAGTCTTACAACTGCACTAGGTACACAACAAGGGGCGGGAATAATTGGTAATACCAGTACTGATGCAGTCATAAGAGGATTTCAACCCGCAGGACTAGTTTATGATTCAGGTGATTTAATATTAATATTTTATGCGGGGGCAGCCGGGATACTAGCAGTACTAAAAGTTCATTGTAATAACGTTGCTTATGGAACATTCTTAAATTCATTTGTATCTGACTTAATAACCATTAACACATTAAGACTGATTGTTCCGATAGCTAACATTAATCAATATTTGAATCCTTTAATTTTTGGTTATCAGACATTATTTGGAAAACTCACAACTGATAATGTTGACCCAAGAATGTACATAACATCAACAGATTTTCAACAACAGATTTGCGACATACCGATAAATTTGCCAATTGATAAGGCAGCATTATTACAATTTAATTTGAATTATGACACTCAGTTTATGAGTATAGTTTTATTTGTTGAAAAGGTTGAATCATTAACGCATACAAGTAAATTAAAAACAAAATAACATGGCATACAATCCAAATTTACCAATGTCATCTACCAATCACCCGGACACTATTGCAAGCCCGGCAGTTGTAGTTAGCCCCGTGACAGGAATTTTACAACCTGCTGTACAATCAATAAGCCCTGCCACGCCTGACTTATCAGTACAGCCTATTGTTTCAGTTATTGCACCGCCTGTCAGACCTGCGGGGATAACTGATACGGCATGGGCTGAAATGCAAAATCAGGGAGCAGCGAAAGTTGAAGCACAGGCAGCACAGGTAGCACAGGATGTGCAAGCTAAACAGGTTGCAGATGCTATTGCCACAAGTGAGAAAGCAGCAGCAGCTTATTCCGGTCAGGATGCCATTGCTTCAGCTAGTCACGCAGCAGATTTAGCAGCAGTTATAAATTCTGGTGTTCCATCGGGAGCAGCATTAGAGATTGCCAGTCAGATACAACGAGCCGCTGATGCCGCCGCCGTTGCCGCAGCATTGCCGGAAGCTGATCAGGATGACAAGACAGCAGCAACGGTTGCGAATGTTATTGCTTCGCAAGCGTTAGCTGATGCCGCCGCAATAAAGAACGACGAGGTTAAAGCATCAACAACGGAAGCGGAACAAACCGCCAACGCATTAAAGGCAAAAGCAGATGCGACAGGCACTTCAGAAGATTTGATTGCAGCCAATCAGGCACAGGCTAGACTTGATCAGGCTAATAATGATTTGATGAGCGCACAACAAACAGCCGCCGACGCCGCACAGCAAGCAAGTGTTATTAAGGCACAGGCTGATTCTGATGCAGCCGCAATTGCCGCAGCTTTATTAAAGCCGAAGGTCACAACCCCGGCAGTAGTAAAACAGAATATTTTTGATAAGTTAATTGATTTTATTTATAATAAATTTTACGGGTGACGCAGTCACTTTTATAATTTACTTAATATAACTCAAAAAAAACCGTTTTACATATTGATTATAATAACTCAAAAAAGACTCAAAAAAGAAAAAAAATGGAAAGCAGCAATTTATCAGTAGCAGATACAGGCATACCCGGTGGCGCAGTAGTAGACAAAATTGCGTCTGACTTAGGTCATGGATTGCTTGTCAATGCAAAAACAAAGTCGGCGCAGAGTGATGCAGATGCCGGGAACTATTGGACTCTTAGGCCTTATCTAAAATCATTGATTACTATTCCACAGTATATCATTGATCAGGTGAAAGGTCAAAACATTTCCTATTTTGCAGTATTGCAATTGCCCGCACAAGGTGTAGGCGCTAGCAATACAACTATCATAACAGCATTACAGGCAATGACGAAAAATCCTAACATGGCAGGGGTGACAGGTCAGGCAGCTAAGCCAGCAGCACAATCTATAATTGGTTCTGGTGGCACAGCCGTTGCAGCGGGTTCACCAGAGGCAGGAGCAGCAAGTACAAACTTGAAAACTTATTTGCCGTACATCATTGGCGCAATAATTTTAGGTATTATAATTTATTTAATTGTAAAAAGTAAAAAGTAAAATGGAAAAAGGCATGAAACTTATTATTTGGGCAATTGTTATTATAGCCGTTGGGTTTATAGCTATTACTCAATACAAAAATTATCTGATAAAACAGATATTTGCAAAGGGACTTTTGGAAGATACGCCTTTGAACAGGACGGCATTGGCTAATCAAAGTATTTTACAAGTCTTACAGACTTTAAGAAATATTAAAGCACCGGGAACATACGAAGCAGCAGCACTTTAATTTATCATCACTTTTAAATTATAATTATTATTTATTTAATCGTGCCTTAGGCACTTAATTTTATTTATTATGGCAGACACAACAACAACAGGCGCAGCAACGGACGTTACCGTTGACACCGCAGCAGCAACCGCAGCAGCAGCTTCAGAAGCTAACAAGAAAAAAATTATCAAGTGGGTGATCATTATAGTTGTAGTGATCGTTTTGTTTTGGGTTGTAAAAAAATATGTTTTAAAACGTTAAACTTAACAGCATGGACTTAACAGACAGATTTCAAATTGATAATCAGCCTGTAAATGTCGAACCTATTAAACGCAAAGACCGAAGTCATTTGAAGCCTTTTAGGGTGAATCATTTTCAAAAGAATGAACCATCTTACGGTGATCAGGTGACTTCGGAACTTTTGCCGTTCAATAATGTTATGGCGTTTCAGTTGAAAAGACGGGGGTTTAATACTAATCACTTGTCAAGAACGGAACTCATAGCATTGTATTATAATGAATTTGTCAGCAATAAAGATAACAATGCGAGTGTTTATAAGCCTATTAATAGTTATGATTTCAGGAACAATGCTTCATTCAAATTAAAACCTTCCGATTCTTTTAACGGTGATTTGGAAAGTTATGTAAACCAAACTCATTTTGCAGAAGTGTCCTCGGTTGTTGACAGGATTGTAAAGCATTTCAGAACTTCGCAGCTTAAAAAACGTTACGCTTTTGAACAAGGATTGAATCTTCGTGAGGCATTGACAAATGATGAACTGATACAAGCTAGAGCAACGGATAAGATTGCAAGCCAATTGGAAGCAAATAGTTTAATGGCTGAACCAGTTAATAAAGGTCAGCTTATTAATCTTTTGTTTTGGGGATTTATAGTTTTAGCACTTTGGTATATACTTGAATGATATGCGCCCATTAAACATAGATAAAAAAACAGGATTTCGTTCTACAATGCCGTTTATTATAAATGACCAAAGGGGAATAATATTTTACTCGTCAGATTTCACAGACAAAATTGCGTCCGGTAAACCTTTAGAGTTTAATGTTATGCCGGGAATGTTTACCTATGATGGCAATTTTGTAAAACTAGATTCCCCTGTGCCAGTTAAAAATATTGCCACACCTTTAAAGGAAAGGAATATAAATAGCAAAAGATATGATATTCAGTTTGGCAATAATCCAAACAAATGTACTATCTTTTATGATGCGGGGGTTATACTTTTCGATAATAGTTTTTTGAACAAACCGTTATACATTAAATATACAATATATTTTCATGAACTTGCACATCATTATTACGTAACAGAATCAAAAGCCGATCTTTATGCAGCAAAGGTTTTATTAGAGTTAGGATTTAACCCTAGTCAGATTGAATTGGCTTTTTTGGAATCATTATCAGAGGCAAGTATTGAAAGACAGATGAATATTGTTTACTCACTAACAACAAATGAAGGATGAAAAAACCTAAATGGTTTACGTTAAAGGAACCCGGCAAAAAGAAGGGACTATTAACAGTTACAGCGAAAGCTAAGAGAACGGTAAGAAGATTAAAAAAACATAAATTGCAACTTTAACATTAATTTGATAATGATTTAAAAAATGAAGATACCAGACACAAATAAGATAATGTCAATTGCAATGATAATCGGAATTGTGGTCGCATTATATATTATTTATAAAATTTTAAATGCCTTCGGTTTGTTAAAGACAGCCGCAGATAAACGAGACGACGCAGCAAAGGCAGCCGCCGTTTCAGCTTTAAGAGTTGACCAGTATTTTGACCCTAATTTTTATGCTGATAAAACATTTAACGCTTTGGATTTAGATACAGCTGTTGAGGATGCAAAAAATATACGTTCTGCAATGGTCGGTATTGGTGTAGATGAGGAAAAGGTATATACTATATTTGGTGGATTGCCTTGTAAGATAGCAATTTCACAGATTGCAGATTGTTATAAACAGCAGTACGGTTTTCCTTTTTATATATTATCAGATGACATGAAAGCAGATATACTTAATTACTTTAGTGCAGAAAAAGTAAATACCCTGATGGGGATAATAAATAATTTACCAGATAATTAACTTAAATCAAAATAAAATGTTATACAGGAACAAAGAAACAAAACCCCCGGTTGTCACAGGGGAAAAAGTTGAAAAATTTGAAAAATCACTTTCAGAAAATGAACCAGTTAAGAAACCATTAGAAAAAATTCCTGAAGATGATATAAATGTCAGTATGAAAAAACTTCATGAAGTGATTGCAGAAAGCAATAAACGTCAGGAAGAAATTTTAAAAGCTATTCAAGGGCTTAAAAAGACAGATGAAGAAGTTCATGGAAAGCTAGAAAAAACTGAAGAACAATTAGCAGCAGAAGAGAAATTAAAATTAGAAAAAAATGAATAAGGATACTAGATTGCACAGAGAAAAATCAGCGAATAAGAATCTTTTTCGTACAAGCAGAAAGAAGTCTCATGTAGTAAGAAAACCCAAGGGTTGGTTTTTTGGTAAGTCCGGGGATGTGAAATATTTAATAGAATCTCCTATTGTAGTACACGCTAAGTAGCGCATATATAATAAAAATGTAAAAAATGGCAAACTGGTTAAGAATAACTTTGTATGTACTGATAGGCATGGCATTAATGTATGTTATCCTAAAAGTATTATCCAAATTACCGGACAAATCATCAGAGACAGCAGCAGCAGCAAAGACTCTTATATTGTCCACACAATTTTACAACCTGACAAAGACAAACGAGTTCCGGGAATTGGCTAAGATGCCAGAATTTTCTGTACTATTAAGCACATTAGCAGAAGATCAACTTTCAAGTATTTCACAACAACTAGTATGAAACAATGGAAATATTTATTGATACCTTTAGTCATAGTTTTATTGATAATTTTATTTCGTAAACCTATCATTTCAGTTATGGCAAAAGGATATAAGAATAATAATCCGGGCAACATCAGGCTAACATTTGATGCAGCCGGGAATAAAATAATTCTCTATCAGGGTGAGATAGATGGCTCGTCTAAGTCTTTCAGGGCTTTCGAGTCAATGGCTTATGGCTACCGGGCAATGTTCTCTTTGTTGACTCATTATGTCAATACGGAAGGACTGAACACAATAAGGAAAATTGTATCTACCTATGCACCGCCGGAAGATAACAATGATACTGAAGCATACATAAAAAATGTATCTGATCTTACTAATGTAGCCCCGGATGATATTGTTGATATAACTGATACTGAATTTTTTCAACAAATGGTCGCTGCTATGTCATTGCAAGAAAACGGGATAGATGCCGATATGAATGAAGTGAATGAAGGTTTAAACTTACTTTATGCATAATAACAAAAATGGAAAATCCTAATAAAAGCCTGACAAGGCAAAATACTTACGTTCATTTGCCTACATGGTTCGCAGCTATATTACTGACCGCTTCTCTTACTGTTATAGGATATCTATTCAATAACATTAATAATAGATTAGATCGCCTTGAAACTAAATTAGATAATTATATAATGCTTCATTATGATCATCTTGATAGTTCATTAAACGGTCATTGACCGTTTTACATATTGATTATAATAACTCAAAAAAAGAAAAAAATGATAAAGAGCAAACGCTTTTGGATTGGATCACTCTCATTTGTAGTATGGCTCATTGCTGTATTATTTTTCAAACAAGACCCTATGAGATTTGCTTCGGGGATTACTCTTATTATAACACCGTATATTGCCGGGGAGACATTCAGACCCTCTTCTGGTCAAAATAAATCTGCCTTAGGCAGTAAATTACAATAGTCATGCCATACATATCATTACAATATTTGCTTAGGTCTACAACTGACCCGGAAAGACAATTATTTTTAGAGCAATTTTACAATATTTTTGACAGAGGGGGCGTTCATAAAAAGATCGTAAATGTTGAGCCATTGTATTATCAGGGATTTATTGCTGCAACGGAATTTCTTGTTTATTCAGTAAATAAGATGTATTTAGCTTATAAAGTTACAGCTTACAAAGATACTGGTTCATTACAAACAAATCCCCCGTATTTTTTGCTTAATGATGAAACAGATAATGATTCATTATTAGAGGGATGCTATTCAGCTTTTTATAATACAACTCTTCCACAAACTGAATATGGCATACTTCCTGCGATATTTAATAATGTATATTTTAGCAGAGCCATTGTACAACTTTATGATATGATAAATTTTAACGGTTACAGAATAACGCTTAATTAAATGTAAAAAAATGTTTAAAAAAATAAAAACGTGGTTAATTAACTTACTAGTCTCAATTATTAATAGGCTTTCAAAATTATTAGCATGGCTAAAAAAAGAAAAAGACTTAATAGAAGCTGATATTAAAAGAGCAAATGAGTCACAAACATTAATAGATATTGATAAAACTATTAATAACGTTGTAAGGAAAAGTATAAGTGATTTGCAAGACGGTGATAAATTTATTTGTCACTATTGTTCTAAAGAATTTATTTTACTGACTAAAAATATTTTTCCTACTTCTGTAAGAGTTCTTTATAAAGATTGTTATACCACAGGAAAAGGAATACTTTGCCCTCATTGTGGCCAAACTTGTATAACCGGGTAGCGCAGCTATTTTTATTAGATAAGCTTTCACTCCCGTTCGTCGGGAATCATAACGTAAATAATTAAAATCATGGGATATATAGCACAACCTGATTTAGTTCAGAACATGACACCGGAACAAAGAATTTTAGTGTCACAATTTTATAGTAAATTTGATATTGGTTCTGGTTTAGCGCACAAAAAGATTATAAATGTAGAACCATTGTTTTATTTAGGAGCAATTGCTGCAAGTGAATTTGCCACTTACGCACTTACTAAAATGTATTTATGTTTGGAATCTTATTTTTCTTCAGATAATGATGCCGTAAGCGTTCCTTCAGGCTCTATAATAATATACGATTCAGGAAATAATGCAATACAGAGATTTGTAAACTCTGCAATTGTTTGGGATACAACGGGAGCAGCAGAAAAATATTTATTGGAATCAATTACTGTTAATAATTATTTTTGCTCATATTATACAGCTACTAATTATATCAGTATGAAGTTTATCGGTTATCGCATAACACTTACATAACATAAATTAATAAAACCCCGAAGGTAAACTTACCAACGGGGTTTTTTGTTATTGATAATTAAACGAACTGAAGTTCTCAATAAATCTTAATTGTCTTGTGAAAATGTTCGTCGTCTGAAGCAATGGCTTCCTTATATGCTTCCAAAACTTTTGGATTATCAAATCTTCCTTTCACAGAATCTAAGTTATCATTAGTCTTGAAAACAATTACATAATCTAATAAATTGTAAATACCTTTTGGAATACTGCTAAACGAATGAAAGTTTACGTGAATAATATTCCCGGTATGTCTCGCTCGCACCAGAACATTTTTCATATCTTGGAAGTTGCTTTGAGTATTAAAAAATATAGTTGCTTCCTCAATGATAATATAATGATGCCTCGTTTCCTCAAATGATAATTTTTGAAGAAAAACATCAAAGTCCTCAAAAGGTTCAGGATATTCTTTTAAGTATTCCTGATTAATGTCATATATCATACATGGCATTCCCTTTGGTCTTTGCGATAGCATTTCCTTTGTTAATGTGGTCTTGCCACAGCCGGAACGCCCGACAATCAAAACTCTTAATCCGCTCATGTCTTTATATTCGATTAATTAAGAGCGCATTAGGCTCTGTTCTTTATCCCTTTTGAAGATAAGCATAAAGGCAGTTATTACCACAGGCATTTGACCTAAAATCTTAGGTTGTATTATCTTCTGTGCCGGGATGACAGCAGTTAGTTCCCAACAGAGTTTTCCTTGATCGGTCAATGCCTGAAAGAGTTCCGGTTCTTCAACCGTTATGTTCTCATATTCCCAAATTCTCATTTTTTCTTCAGTATATATGGTATCAAAATATATCCCCAAAAGCACAGAACTATTGCTATGCAAATCCAAACAGCCCAATGATGTTTTATGGGCGTGACAGTTTTATCTTTCTCGGTGGTGGTCACCTTAGTTGTTTCAGAAATTTTTATAGGCTCTGAAAAAGGCTTGCCCTGCAATGATAATTCAATCTTTTGCTTTGCCGGATTGAAATATGATTTTGCAATAGCCGTTTTGTTTTCCACAGTAACAGTATCATGTACTATTCTATTCGTTGTAGAATTGTAACGTGATATGTCAACTTCGTTCTTTATTGGTATTGTGTCATGTTTAAAGATTATCACAGTATCAACAAGACGTTTTATTTCCGCCACAGTTGTTTTTTCTGTCTTTTTCATGCTTGCACAGGAACTTAACCCATAGGAAAATGATGCAAATAGAAGCAGCAGCAGAAAGCAGCGCAATGTCTGACCAATCGAAAGTGTCCATTTTTTCATAATTATTTTATGTTATGATTATTTAGGTGAATCTGGCTTAGGCGAGCTTTCCCATCCGTTCGTCGGCAACTCCATTTTAATCGCAATGATATTGTTAGTGTACATAAATGCGGATATTAAAAAGAATCCGGCAACAGGATTTAGATGTATGGTCATATAGTCAGCTGCTTGGTCAGCTAATGGCTCTAATTTATTAAAATCTTTTTCAGCTAAACGAAGTTCATCAGCTGATATTTTTTTGTGTTTTTTATCAATGAGATTGTTAATAAATGCTAAAAGAGTTGGGAATACCGTATCAGTAGCAAGCAATAATATATAGCCTTCAATGCGAAAAGAGTCCGGGCTAGATTCCCCCCGTTTGCGCTTACGTTTCTCTTTTGTTATCAGAGGTTGATTGCTTTTCTCTTTCGGTTGCCCGGCGGAAGCGCCCTTTACTTTTCCTAACAGTTCATCAAAATCATCAGTCCCGGTCTTCACTTCCGGTTCAGGTGTTACTTCTGGTTCATTAACATTTCCATTTGCTGTAGCTTTAGTTGAGCTTTCCCTGCCGTTCGTCGGCAATTTCTGATCAGGCTCTAAAGTTAATGGTTCATTGTGTTCGTGCGTTTCAATATTTAGCTGATCAAAAAGACCTTGTAAAACGGATTTTTCTGATCTCATGGTTACGCCTAACGTTTCAAATTCAGCTTCATTAGTGTTTGCTTTGATCGCTTCAAATAATTCATTTTTTGTCATGTCAATTTGTTTTAAATGTAATTAAATTTCTCAACTGTTCCTGTGGTATCTTCAATGAATATTTCTAATAATGATTCATCTATGCCAATCTGTAAAATAATATTTCTCATCTCATTAAAAGAATTTTCCTTATACTTGCGAATAATACGACTAATAAAAACTTTTTTAATCATATTGATCTCATTAGATTCTAAAGGGACTTTAGTTTTTTTATCTTCTATGTCAGTCAGAATAATATTATATTTGTCTGTCTCAACATTAAAGATCATAGATATTTTTTTGACCCCCGTCCCTTCCAATTTATCCTTTATTGCGTTCAGGATAATATTTTTCGGCATTAATGCGTCTTTTATGTTCATGATTTTACTTTTGTTATTCTAATTTTTCAATATCATCAAGTAATTCAGTGTACCTTTCATACCAACCGTCAAATAATTTACGCATCAATCCGAAATCCTCACCTTTTGCATATAGTCCCATCATAGGAATAAATCTGCCTGAAAGTCTTTGTCCGTAACATAGGCCACACTCAGCGGCAGCATCTTTGCCGGACGGTCCTACATAGATCAGTAAGTCACAAGTCATTGCATTATTTGTATCGAAATCAAACGATTGATCTGATTCCTTTGAATTAACCCACGTTTCAAAATCGAATTTCTTAGTTACGTGGTTATGATTTTCACCGTAATTATTCTCAACAAATGACATAACGGAGTGACCTTTTGCTTTTAAAAGTGCGGTAAGCATTTCAACGGCATGCTGATTTTTCCAACTTGATGCGATGTAAATTTTCATTCTTTAAGTTTTTTATAAGATACCGGAGTAAAACATCCCGGTATTTTAATTGCTTCAACGGCAAAACTTTCTTCTTCTTCAATAATCTCAATTTTAATAAGTTTGCCGTTAGTTGCAGATTCATATACCCTTAGGTCACGTTTTATGCTTGACCCATCTTCGTAAGTAAATTTTACATTTTTGCTCATAATTTTATTGGTTTAAATTAACAAACTCTACTTTCATAAATCCTTTATAGGGATATTTCATAACATTTTTTAAATGCAAT
>Ga0187878_1004665_pt1 | contig 10535 bp, 11 predicted proteins | sample June2016WEW_17_1_FD_132979 | JGI IMG/M metagenome (GOLD analysis project Ga0187878, IMG submission 132979) | Peatland microbial communities from SPRUCE experiment site at the Marcell Experimental Forest, Minnesota, USA - June2016WEW_17_150 | ecosystem: Environmental > Terrestrial > Soil >...
AGTCGGTTTGCCGGGTACCCCCGATGAATCACGGATCTTGAGCGGTAAGCACCTGGCACGGGGGTGGTAATCTGCATCGAAAATCGCCCCGGCCGCGAAAACGAAAATACCCACTTCACCTACTACTATTGCTTTTAGCGTTTCGCAATTTTTTGAAGATAACCACCAGTAGTGTTATCACAGTCTATTGACGCCATAATCATGTGCATGGAGATGGTCGAGCCGGGAGAAGCTCCGAAAGGCATCCGAGTCCACGACGAGTGCGGAAAACCACAGCGAATCATCGGCTATTTGCAAGATATTTCAAGGAATTTAGGTTTCAGGGTGGAGACTAGTTAAAGATATAAGAGGTACAAACCGATAACCTAACGAGGGCATCAGGCCCGTTGCGACATCTTCTGCCCGTTCATAAAATGGAAGCGACTGTTGAGCTGAAGCCCATGGAAGGCGACGGTTAAGGAAACGAAAAAGGCCACGGCAAAGGCAACAGTAGGTCATGTTGAGTACCCCGTACGAGGCGTGTTTGTCCCTCACGAGGTGGAGGAAATACTCCTTCACTTCCTTCTCGCCGAGCTTGTCGGGGAGTCTTCCGAAATACCGGGCAAAAAGGGTCACCCGCATGAGGTACTCCTTCTGCGTATGCGGACTGAACCCCCTCAGTTGCAGGTCTTCCCGCATCCTCTGCTTGAGCGCCTTTTTCTCCATGATGCACTCTCCTTCATGAGACAGATTCACCGCCGCGAGCGGCGGTGTTGAAGGAGATTGTACGCCCATACGGGCTTATCGATATAGAGATAAGAATGCTATTGAGAGGAAGGGACAGGGGCCTTAGTGGGGTTGACCACCGCGGAGCGGTTTAGTTCTGCTACCGGTAATCGTTCAAGACCGCTTCCGTGAACTGGACGCCGTCACCTTTAATGGGTACCAGTCCGTAAGCCCCTTCTCTTCAGCCTGGTGATCGGTACCGTATGAAAGTGGCAACACTTATTGTCGATCCGCCCTCCTTTTTTTGTGCTCCTTTTTTCTTCGCTCCTACTATGCGTCGTTTTAGATGCGTACAATTTGAAAAGGCCAAACCACCCATGAGGATGGGGGTAAAGCTTAGGAGTCGCTTGACAGCCGGATCGACGCGACAAACATCGACATGATCGTGCACCAGGGTATCGTAATCCTGACTCCGTGAATAACCTTGGCATGAAGCGCCATACTGAGCACATCGTGGGGTTAGTATTCCTCACAAAACGCGTCGGCATAAGTGAATAGACTGCACAGATACGATTTGTGTTGACAAACAGCAGCGGTGACGTATATGGTAAAAGGTATGACCGATACATTCCGGCCGATCAAGAGCAACAAGAGGACATTCGAGCTTGTTGCCGAACAGATCAGAGAGGCCATTCTCTCCGGACAGTTCAAACCGGGCTCAAAGCTTCCCTCCGAGCGGGACCTCGCAGTCAAAATGAATGTGGGCAGACCTGTGATTAGGGAGTCGCTCAGGGCACTCGAGATGTCCGGGTTGATCCGGGTAAAGCCGGGCGCGGAGGGCGGTATCTTTATCAAGCGGCCCGATGCGTCCGGAATGATCAAAATCTTCTCCGACCTCGTGAGGCTCGACTATATCGGGATCGACGAGCTAACCGAGGCAAGGCTCATGATCGAGCAGGACGTACTGGAGCTCGCGGTGCAAAAGATAAACCCCGAGGACTACCGGGCGCTTGACGAATTGCTGGCGCAGGCCACGGAGAAAATCAACCGCGGTGAGAAGATCCGGAGGGAAAATTTCCAGTTTCACACAGAGCTCACCAGGCTCGCGGGCAATGCATTCCTGGTCATCGTGATCAATTCACTTGTGGCGGTCATTTCCGTGTTCGTCGAAAATCTGGATCCGCCTCTTGCACACTCGCGGAAGATCCTCGAGAGCCACAAGAGAATACTCCAGGACCTGAAGAGGGGCGATCTCTCGAAGGCAAAAAAGCGAGTGGCCGACCATATACTTTATTTCGGCAAAGAGTTTCATAAGGTGAGACCACTGAAACGCGTAAAGTTCGATGAGGCAATAATGGGGGAATGGAGGTACTTATGAAGAATTCCGAAGAGGGGCATGGGACAGCAGACGTTCTTATTGTGGGGGGAGGTTTGGCGGGTGCTTTTGCAGCAATAAAAGCAAAGGCAGGAGGCGCGAAGAATGTTGTACTGGTGGACAGGGCCAAGGTCGGGAAGAGCGGGTGCAGCGCGTTCGCCGCGGGCGTGATCGCAGTTTTCTTCCCCGAGGAAGACGACCTTGAGGAATGGTACAAGATTACCGTCGAACTGGGAGACTACCTCAACGACCAGGATTGGGTACTTTATCACCTGAACGAGACACACAAGCACATCAAGGACATGGAGAAGTGGGGCGTCGCCTTCGAGAAGACCAAAGAGGGACGGTTCGAGAGGCGCCTGATGCGCTGCGCCTCCGACAAAGTACCCACTATAAAACAGATCATGTTCCACGGTCCTCAGATGATGGATGTCCTCAGAAAGAAGGTGCTGGAGCTCGGGGTAACAATCATGGACCGCGTGAGGATAACGGACCTTCTCACGGACAACGACCGCGTGGTCGGTGCAGTCGGTTTCAATACCGTTACAGGGGAGTTTGTGAGCTTCAAGGCACGCGCAACCGTGATCGCATCGGGCGGTACGGCGTACAAGTCTCTCTTCGCGTCGCACAAGATGCTGTCCGGCGACGGGCATGCGATGATCTGGAGGGCGGGAGGCGACCTCATGCACTACGAGAGGGGCGCACACCACGCCACTTGCGCCTGGTACGATCTCCTCGGCATGAACATCTTCGTCTCCTTCGGCGCTAAGTTCGTCAATTCAGCCGGGGAAGAATTCGTCGGGGATTACGATCCGATCTACCAGGACCACACGCAAACGTATATGTACGCGGGCGCTATGGCCATGGAAGTGAGGGCAGGCCGTGGTCCCATCTTCTTCGACATGACCCACTTTAGTGAAGAGGAGGTCCGGAAGCTGCGGACGGTCATCCCGCTGTCCGTTTCGAAGATGGAGAGAGGCGGCATCATCGTCGGCGATAAATTCGTCAAGAAAATGGAGTGGGTGCCGACGAACTTCGGCAATATTGGCTCTGGGGGTGGAGCAAAGATAGACCTCGACTGCAAGACCAGCCTGGAAAGCCTCTATGCAGCGGGAGACGCAGCGTGCGGCATTGGTGCAGGAACGTATGGTTTCCCGCTGATTGCAATCCCCTGGGCGATCACATCGGGGGCCCGTGCTGGCGAAATGGCTGCAAAGGCAGCAGCGGAAACCGGAGACGTGCGGGTGAACAAAAACCAGGAGAACGATTTTCACGGGAGCTACATGGCCGCCCGTAAAACGAAGGGGGGAGTGGATCCCGAACATGCGATCCTGAGCGTGCAGGAAGTGATCATTCGCCCGGACGTGTATATCATCTCTCGGGAGGAAACGATCAAAGCCGCGCTGGCAGCGATCGAAGAGATCAGACGGGACCAGATACCGAACCTCTATTCGCTCGATGTCCAGTCGTACAACCTCGTGCTCGACGCATGCAACATGGCGCTCTGCGCCGAGATGTGGCTACGCAGCCTCCTCACGAGAAAAGAGAGTAGGGCCGGCGTGATGAGAGAGGATTACCCGTACCGTGACAACGTGAACTGGCTGAAATGGATCATCGTCAACAAGGCGGGCGACGAGAAGATAAAGATCCGACTGGAGGATGTGCCGCTTCATAAATTCAGGATGCAACCGACGAAAGATAAACAGCTTCACCGTATTTTTGAGGCCGCGAAAAGGAGGGGAGTACAATGGGGATAAGAAGGATCGATACTGAAAAATGTATCGGATGCGGCACGTGCGTGGACGACTGCCCGATGAACGTGATCGTCCTCAACGAGGAGGGGAATAAGGCTGAAATAAAGTATTTGAGGGACTGCCAGTCTTGTTTCCTGTGCGAGGTCGAATGCCCCGTAAGCGCAATCTTCGTCACCCCGCACAGGGAGCGGAGAATACCGCTGCCCTGGTAATTTCACCAGTGCCGTCATGACTAAGAGAAAGCGGTTCATCGAATCCGCCGTCTGGCTGGCCGTCGCAGCGCTCGTCGCGTACAAGTCGGTTGAACTGAAGCTCGGGACCTTCACCTCGCCGGAGGCCGGTTTCATGCCTTTCCTCGCGGCCCTCGTCCTGGCATTTCTGGGCCTTCTGATCTTTTTTCAGAAGGATAGTTCGCCGCGTGAAGGAGACCACGAAGTGTCTCTCCCGTTGAACGTGACCCCCACTGCTCTTATCATCGCCTCCCTCCTTGTCGTCTTTGTGGTTCTCCTCAAGACGCTCGGTTACCTTATATCGAGCTTTCTCCTGATGATGTTCCTTTTTCGTCTTGCGGGGAACAGAAAGTGGATGACTGTTCTCCTTAATTCCTTTCTGGCTGCGACTCTATCATATCTCCTTTTCGGCGTGCTCCTAAAGTTGGACCTGCCGGAAGGAGTACTGCTCGGTCTCTTGAGATAGGACCGGAAGGAGCTAAAGTTGGACGCCTTCACGAACCTTATGGCCGGTCTCGAAGCCGCCCTTCAGCCAATCAATTTCTTCTATTGCTTTATAGGAACCCTTCTGGGCACCCTGCTCGGCGTGCTCCCCGGGATAGGGCCTCTGGCCGGGATAGCTCTTCTTCTGCCCCTGACTTACGGGCTCACACCCACCGCAGCGATGATTCTTCTCGCCGGCGTCTACTATGGCTGCCAATATGGCGGCTCAACCACTTCGATCCTGATGAATGTCCCGGGAGAAGTCTCGTCCATAGTCACCTGCCTCGATGGCAATAAAATGGCGAAGCAGGGGAGGGCGGGCGCCGCGCTCGGGATAGCTGCCTTTGGCTCGTTCATCGCGGGGACAGGAGGGGTCGTGGGGCTCATGCTTATCTCGGTTCCCGTTGCGAAGGTGACCGTGAAATTCGGTCCCCCCGAATTCTTCTCCCTCATGGTGCTAGCCATTGTCATTCTCACATCTATCTCGAGAGGCTCAACCGCAAAGGCTATGATAATGGCCGTCCTTGGCTTCATCTTGAGTTTTATCGGCATCGACCCTGTCTCCGGCAGAGAAAGGCTTACCTTTGGTTCTATCCAGCTCACCTCCGGCATCGAGCTATCATCCCTCGCCATCGGCCTTTTTGGCGTCTCGGAAATGTTGATAAACATGGAGGAATCGATAGAGACGACGGCAATTCAGCTGAAGCAAAAGATAAAGGGCTACCTACCGACCCTGAAGGACTGGCGAATGTCGGCAGGACCGATCACAAGGGGGACGATAGTTGGATTCGTCACGGGCACAATCCCGGGCGGAGGCGCCATCGTCGCTTCCTTCGTCTCCTATGCCCTCGAAAAGAGGCTCTCCAAACATCCGGAGAAATTCGGGACGGGGACAATCGAAGGCGTGGCCGGTCCGGAAAGCGCCAACAATTCAGCTACGAGCGGGGCCTTCATCCCCCTTCTCACCATGGGTATCCCTTCGAATGTCATTATGGCCCTCCTGCTCGGTGCCCTGATGATTCATGGAATAAGGCCGGGACCGCTTTTTCTCGTGGAGCACAAGGATATCTTCTGGGCAGTGATAGGGAGTATGTACATCGGAAACGTCATGCTGCTCGTCCTCAACCTACCCCTCATACCCCTCTGGGTGCAGCTTCTGAAGGTGCCCAACAGGATCCTGCTGCCGACGATCCTGCTCATCTGCGTCATAGGGTCGTACAGCGTGAACAACAATGTGTTCGACATCCTGGTTATGGCTCTGGCAGGGATCGCCGGATATGTTCTGAGAAAGTCCGGCTATGAAGTGGCACCGCTGTGTCTAGCCTTCGTCCTTGGACCTACCATGGAGAACTCGTTTCGTCAGGCGTTGATCATGTCGGACGGGAGCTTCAGCATCTTCGTGACCAGGCCCATTGCGGCGGTGACACTCGCTTTCGCCGCGTTGGCCCTTGGAGTCTTGGCTATCAAGGGTAGAAAGATACCCGGCGTGCAACTGGACACCTGAATAAGGTGAGGCTAAAAACAAGGGGGATGAATGCTATGAAAACGAAAGGAAAGATTGTAGGTGTCCTCATGGTGATTTTTCTGCTCCATTTTGCCGCTTCAGGTGTCAGCGGGAAGGATGCCCCATTTCCTGAAAAGGAGATACGCCTCCTCTGCGGCTACTCGCCCGGCAGCGTTTCTGACCTGAACGCGCGCTCCATTGCTAAAGTCGCCTCCAAGTACCTGAAAAAACCAATCGTAGTAGTCAATATGCCGGGAGCAGCCGCGACGATCGCGGCAAACGAGCTGGTGCGATCGCCCGGGGACGGCTATACGGTCATCACCATCACTACTGGCTATTTCGCATACACGATCCACCAGCAGAAGGTACCCTTCGATCCAGCCCTCATCAAGCCCCTTCTCGGTTACTGGCAGTACAGCCACATTCTGTTTGCGAAAGGAGACGGCCCTTTCCGGACGGCGAAGGAGCTCGTCGATTTCGGCCGGAAACACCCGGACGCGATTAAGTACGCGCTACCCGCCAGGGGAACGGGACCGCACCTCATGGGGATCGAGTTTTTCCGGAATGCGCAAGTGAAAGCGGTCGACCTTCCCTTCAAGGGCTCGGGAGAGAACGCCCAAGCCGTAATCGGCGGAAACGCGATAGTGGGCGTGGATGACTTTGCACCTGTCAAACACTACATAAAGGCGGGTAGCCTGAGGGCCCTGGTCGCTTTCCTCGACAAACGGCACAAGGACCTGCCCGACGTGCCGACATCCGGTGAGCTGGGCTACGGGAACCTCGGCTCGCTCAACGCGTACGGCATCCTATGCATCCGCAAGGATACGCCGCCGGACAGGGCTAAAAAACTGCACGACATCTTCAGAAAGGTCATCGAGGACCAGGAGTTCACGAAGACCTGCGACGATCTAGGGCAGAGATGCGGCTACGCGGACACTGACGTTGTGGAGCAGAATATCCGGAAGCAGGAGAAACTCTCGATGCCCGTCCTCAAAGAGTTGAAGCTCTTCGTGCGGTAAGGATTCGAGCGATCAGGAGAGGACACTATGATCTTCAATAACCTGAGAGAATATATCGATGAGCTGGAGAAGGAGGGAGAGCTCGTCAGGATCAGCAAGGAGGTCGATTGGAACCTTGAGCTGGGTGCGATCGTCCGCCGCTCCTACGACTTAAAGGCGCCTGCACCTCTCTTTGAAAATATAAGAGGCTACCCTCGCGGTCAAGCAATCCTCGGCGCACCGCTCGGCACTAGCGCCCGTCCCGGAAGATACCTCGCAAGGCTCGCGGTCTCCCTCGACATGCCACCCGAAAGCACGTATCAGCAGATCGTCGATGAATACAACACGAGAAGCGGGAAGCCGATCGCGCCGCTGATAGTAGACACAGGACCCTGCAAGGAACATGTCCTCCTCGGAGACGACATCGACCTTCTCAAGTTCCCTGTGCCCTATCTTCACGACGGCGACGGTGGCCGCTACATCGGCACGTGGCACATCGTGATCACGAAGGACCCCGACACCGGGTGGGTGAACTGGGGCATGTATCGTTTGATGGTAGTTGACGGCAAGACGATGGCCTGCCAGATCCGGAGAGACCAGCATATCGGCATGCACTATCACCTGAAGTACGAGGTGCGCAATCAACCGATGGAATTCGCTGTCGTAGTCGGCACGGAACCCATTTCCACCATAATGGCAGCCACCCGGTGCCTCCCGGGCGTGGACGAAGCGTCGGTCGCGGGCGCGATACGACGAAAGCCCGTCGAGCTGACAAAATGCGAAACAGTGGATCTCTATGTACCTGCTACTGCGGAGATCGTGATCGAGGGCATAGTGCCTCCGCACGAAAGAGTTTCTGAAGGACCCTTTGGCGAATACACAGGTTACCTTCCGCCGGACAGTACACCCAAACCCGTATTCAAGGTCACCGCCATCACCCATCGCACGAACCCCATACAGGTGCACTCCGTCATGGGCGTTCCCGTGGACGATTCGGCAGTCGTCACTACCGTGATCCGTGCCGCAAACATCCTAGAGGAACTGAAGAACAAAGGTTTTCCGGTGAAAACCGTCTATTGTCCGCCGGAGGCCGTCTGCCACATGGCGATCATCTCCACGAAGGTTCCCTTCGCGAATTTTGCAAAACATCTCGCCTTCGCCGTGTGGGGATCGAGTCCGGGAAGGACAACATGGTACCTCATTGTTGTGAATGACGATGTGGATGTCACATCGTGGGAGGAAGTGCTCTGGGCATTGACGACGCGATTGCATCCCCAGAGGGGAATATTCACAACTGGGGCGTCATGGGGGATCCGCCTGCTCCCCTTCGTGAGCGAGTATGAGAGGGAGAATGGGCTCGGGTCGCAGGTCCTTTTCGACTGCACGTGGCCCAAGGAATGGCCTGAGGAGCAGATACCGAAAGTAGCATCGTTCGAAGGCGTGTGGCCAGAGGAGATCCGACAGAAGGTGCTGCGAAACTGGGAGGCGTACGGCTTTCCGGGAAAATAAAATGACGCGACTTATCCTTCTAGGAACGATGGGCGGCGCCAGGGTCGTGGCGAACCGCGCAAATTCATCTTGCGCGATCGTCGTGGACGGAGTGATCTACGTGATCGACTGCGGCAGCGGGGTGGCCCGCCAGCTCGTGCGAGCGGGCTTGCGGCTCAAGGACCTGAGCGCTATCTTCATCACGCACCACCACGACGATCACAACATCGAACTCGGCAACCTTCTACAGGCGGCGAGAATGTCGGGGCTCGAACATCCTGTCCGCGCGTACGGTCCGCCTCCACTCGCTGAAATAGTCCGGTTTTATCTGAAGATGAACGAGTATACGTTCAGGCACTATGCTATCGACAGGACGCCTCTCGAGCAGCTGATCGACGTCCGTGAAATCGATGAAGGGTCAGTAATACGGGACGACAATGTGAAGGTCCGTTCCGTTGCGAACATGCATCCGCCGATCCCATCCTTCGCCTATCGCTTCGAGACGAGGGACAGGGTTATTACTGTGTCCGGCGACACAACTCCCTATTCGAGGGTGACGGACCTTGCGCGGAACTCAGATGTGCTCGTCCATGAGGCGATGCACCGGCCTTCGCTGAAAAAACTGAGCGCGCGCCTCCCTCACTGCAAGGACCTTGTGAAGTCTCTTCTCGCCTCTCATACAACTTCCGAGCAGGCGGGTAAGGTCGCACGCGATGCCGGCGTGAACACACTGGTCATCACCCACCTCATCCCCGGTGACGACGATACGATCACGGATGAGATGTGGAAAGAAGGCCCTGCAAAATGGTTCAAGGGAAAGATCCTCATCGGCAAGGACCTCATGAAGATATGAGTTAGCAAGTTTAGCCTGCTATTGAGAGGAGGTTCCGGCGGATCTTGCAATCTCGTTTTCTAACGTTTCTTTCTCTGTCATTCCACACGTGATGCGAAGTCCAGTCTCTTATCATTGCGATGAGCCCGCGTGTGCAATTGTTCATTCCAGCATGTTGCGCCCAAATAAGACAGGTACGAAGGTTCGAATCCATCGCTCAAGTTAAACCACGAATGCCGCCTGTACTCTTCGCCATTTCTTAGCCCATTCAACATTGAGCAGTTCAGGAAGGAAGCGGTGGGCAATGGAGTGAGGTCTTGTGACAATGGCGTCAGGTGTTGCAGGACTCGGCCCCCTGAGCGAATGGCCACGCAAGGGGACATACAGGCCCGGCGCTCCGCATCCCGCCCCGGCACGGCCCGCGCCTCCTGCGGCCGGGTGCGGGGTACCCCGCCGCTTATTTTAGAGTACGCCCCGGTGGGCGCCTTCCCCATACTAAAGCGAACCAAGTCGGTTTGCCGGGTACCCCCGATGAACCACGGATCTTGAGCGTAAGCACCCGGCTCGGGGGTGGTAATCTGCATCAAAAATCGCCCTGCCCCGGTGCGTCTTACACGGCGCGTGGGCGGACGGTCGATCGGTCAGCAGTAATCAAGGGGCCGGAGGAAATTTCGATGATAGGCACCGTGATCAAGGGGTCGCCGGCCGGAGCGTACTTTAACAGTACGTGAGGATCGCGCGACCCCGAGGGACAGGCGCATGGCGCGGAATTAACCCGGGCCCCCTTTGGAGGCGAGGGCCTCCAAAAGCTCTCTCACCCTCTTCCTGGTCGGCTCGTCGACCAGCCTGCCGCTCCCGTCGAACTTGCCCTCCGCGAAGGGGACCATCACTTCCGGCCTGTTAAGGGGGTACATGTTCAGGAAGACCATGCTCTGCCTGAGATGGTACTGGGCCCTTGCAGTACCCAGCATGCCGATGGACGCGCCCATGATCGCGGCGCGCTTCCCGTCGAAGGCGTTGTCCCCATAGGGGCGGGACGCCCAGTCGATGGCGTTTTTCACCACGCCGGGCATGGAGTAGTTATATTCGGGCGTGACGATCAGGATGGCGTCGGCAGCCCTTATGCGGGCCTTGAACTCCCTCACCGATTCGGGAGGCTGCCCTTC
>Ga0187878_1004666_pt1 | contig 10535 bp, 6 predicted proteins | sample June2016WEW_17_1_FD_132979 | JGI IMG/M metagenome (GOLD analysis project Ga0187878, IMG submission 132979) | Peatland microbial communities from SPRUCE experiment site at the Marcell Experimental Forest, Minnesota, USA - June2016WEW_17_150 | ecosystem: Environmental > Terrestrial > Soil >...
GCGATCCCCGGCACCCCGCTGATCACCGCCTCCATGGCCGCCGTGACGGTCCCGGAGTAGGTGACGTCGTGCCCGAGGTTGGCGCCATTGTTGATTCCGGAGACGCACAGATCAATCTTCTCGGGAATGAGGCCGAGCATGGCCAAGGCCACACAATCGGAAGGAGCCCCGTCGGAGGAGTAGGCCGGGGTCCCGTCCGGCAGCTGGGTCGGCCGGGCCCGCAGGGGCTTGTGCAGAGTCTTGACATGGCCGCTGGCGGACCAGTTGTGATCGGGTGCCAGAATGGTCACCTTGCCCAGGGGTTCGAGGGCATGGGCCAAGGCGGCCAGCCCTGGCGAATTGACGCCATCATCATTGGTGACCAGGATGTGTGTCATGCTCGCCTCATAGGTGCGCAACCCGTCAGGCCGCCTCTCGCGTGGGCGGGAAGATCTCGTCCAGGCGGGCCAAGACCTCGGCCGTGAGTTGGGACCGGGCCTCTGCCGCTCCCAGGTTCTCCCGCACCTGCTCGACCCGCGAGGCGCCCGTGATCACCGAGCTCACCAGCGGTGAGCGCAGGCACCAGGCAATGGCCAGTTGGGCCGGAGGGAGCCCCAACTCCTTGGCCAGCCGTGTGAAGCGGCGCGCTTTCTCAATCCGCTCCGGCGCGAGCGACTCCTCCCGCATCCACTCGTAGCCCGGCAGGGTCGCGCGGGAGCCGGCGGGAATGCCCTCGTTGTACTTGCCGGTCAAAAGCCCGAGGGCCAGAGGGCTAAAGACCGTGAGTCCGATCCCGTAGCGGTCCGTCAAGCGTGCGAGTTCATGTTCCACGCGGCGCCGGCGGAGAAGGTTGTACTGCGGCTGGTCCATGCTCGGAGGCTGGCAGTGAAACTGGCGAGCCGCGTCAAAGGCGGAGGCAATCTGGTCGGCGTGCCACTCACTCGTGCCCCAGTAAAGGACCCGGCCCTGATGAACCAGGTCGTCCATCGCCCGCACCGTCTCCTCGATGGGCACTTCCGGATCGAATCGATGGCAGAAGAACAGATCAACATAGTCCAGCCCCAGCCGCTCCAGCGAGGCCGCGATCGACTCAAAGATGTGCTTGCGGGAAAGACCTCGGCCGTTGGGCCCTTTCATGGTCGGCCAGAACAACTTGGTCGAGATCACCAATTCGTTTCTGGGGATTCCCTGGATGGCCCTCCCCAGCACCTGTTCCGCCTTGCCCTCGGCGTAGATGTCGGCGCAGTCGAAGTAGTTCACGCCCAGATCGAAGGCTTGCCGAATGCAGCGAAGGCTGGAGCCCTCGTCGACCTGGCCTCCGTAGGTCACCCACGACCCGAGCGAGAGCTCGCTGACCTTGAGTCCCGAACGCCCAAGACGGCGGTAATTCATCAATGGCCTCCATGCGCCTGGCTGACCCGTCCGCAGATCGCAGGCTTGCGGCGGTTGCGTGGCAATCGGACGGCCAGTAGCCCGACCCGCGCGCTCCCCGCTCGGCGCATGGGCTCACTTGCCGAGTCCCCCCGCACGAGAGCGATCGCCCTGCGCCCTGGGGTTGCCCCCAACGGATCTGGTCGGGATTATACATCCCAGAAACGGGCGAACCGAGTTCGGGCGGATCGGAATCCGAACCAGCACCCGGGGCTCCCGAGCCAGCGCGGAGGCTCCCCTTTTCAGCCGGGATTGGGGGAGGTAGAATGATCGCGCCGCATTGCGCGGGGCAGGACGGAAGACAAAGAGGGACATGGATCGGTATGCCGTTTGAGCCAACGCGAGACCGCACACGCAGGGGCGAGGGCCAGGTCAAAGAAGCGGCCCGCCCCGCTCGCCGCCCGGAATGGATCAAGGTCAGAGCACCGACCGGAGAAGCGGTCGAAGGCTTGCGCAGCCTGATGCGCTCCAAAGCGCTTCACACGGTCTGCGAGGAGGCCATGTGCCCCAACCTGGGCGAATGCTGGGGACGGGGGACCGCAACCTTCCTGATGATAGGGGACATCTGCACCCGGTCTTGCGGGTTCTGCGATATCAAGCATGGCAAACCTTTGGCCCTGGATTTCGCTGAGCCGGAGCGGGTGGCGCAGGCCGTCAAGTCCATGAGACTCCGCCATGTGGTGATCACCAGCGTCAACCGTGACGAGCGCAAGGATGGCGGCGCGCCGATTTTTGCCATGGTCATCCGCCGCATCCGCGAGGTCCACCCGGGTTGCTCGATAGAGGTGCTGATCCCTGACTTTAAGGGGAGCCTCGAAGCGCTGCGGACGGTCATGGAGGCTCGGCCGGAAATCCTCAACCACAACGTGGAGACCGTCCCGCGACTCTTTTACCAGGTGCAGCCACAGGACCACTACGAGTGGGCACGGGCCACCTTGAGCAACGCCAAGTCCTTGGACCCCGAGGTCCTTACCAAGTCTGGGATCATGCTCGGGCTGGGGGAGACCTTCTCCGAGGTGGTCGAGGTGATGCAGGCACTGCGCTCGTGGGGCGTGGACATCCTCACCCTGGGACAATATCTTCAGCCCTCGCGCGAGCACCTTCCCGTCGAGCGCTTCTATACTCCGCAGGAGTTCGTGGAGTTGCGCAGAATGGGTCTGGAAGATCTCGGCTTCCGCTGGGTGGAAGCTGGACCCCTGGTCCGCTCCTCCTACCACGCCGAAGAGCAGGTGCGCGCCCTCTCGGCCGTCCACCGGGATCTGTGGTCCAGGCCGGAGGACCGGTGAGGAGCCCTCGGCGGGCGCCGTCCGGGGCCGGTCGCGGCCAGCCCAGGACGGGCTAGGGGCGGCTTGAGGCCTGCTGTTTCGTGATCCAGTTTGCGATCTGTCGGTCGGTTTTCCCCATGGGGAAGTCCTCGAACTGAGCCGGCGCGACCCAACGAACGGAGGCGGCCCTCGCCCGAGCGGGTCCGGACGAGCCGAGGCATTCGAAAGCATGGTGCGTAATACGGAAATGGCTGTAGGCGTGCTGTAGGCGTAGCACGCGGCGCCCTGCCCGCGCCCGGATCCCCAGCTCCTGCCGCAGCCTGCGCTCGAGCGAGGTCGCCAGAGTCTCCCCGCGCTCCGATCGGCCACCCGGAAACTCCCACAAATCAGCGAGCAGCCCCTGGCTCGGCCGACGGCGGATGAGGTAGCGGCCGTTGCGGCGGAGAATCGCCGCGCAGACCTGATAGTGAGGTCGCGAGGCGGATCGCTTGGGCCGCGGGCGGTCTTCCTGGACGCCGCGGCGGAAAGCCAAGCATCGGGCTCGCAGAGGGCAGCGCCGGCAATACGGCTGGCGGGGGGTGCAGACCATGGCCCCCAGATCCATCAGGGCCTGGTTGAAATCGCCGGGCCGGCGGCAGGGGACCAGGTCCGCGGCAACCTGGGCCAAGTCGCGCTGCCCTTGCGCCGAGCGAACATCTGCGCGGTAATCGAGCAGTCGGGCCAGCACACGGCGCACGTTGCCATCCACGACCGGGGTGCACTCGCCATAGGCTATGGAAGCGATCGCGCCGGCCGTGTAGGCTCCCACGCCCGGAAGGCAGCGCCAGGCCTGGGCCGTCTTGGGCCAGTCTCGGTCTGGCCGGTCCGCAAGCAGACGCGCGGCCCGGTGAAGGTTTTGGGCGCGGGCATAGTAACCCAAGCCCTCCCAACTTCTCAGGACCCGTTTGAGGGGCGCGCGCGCGAGCGAGCCAACATTGGGGAACTCTGCCAGCAGCCGCTGATAATACGGCAGGACAGTTTCCACCCGGGTTTGCTGGAGCAGAACTTCGCTCAGCCAGATCGCGTAGGGGTCGCGGGACCGGCGCCAGGGCAGGTCGCGACCGTTGCGGTCGTACCAGCTCAGGAGGCGGCGCGCGAGGGCAGCCGCCGAGGGAAAGCGGGCCACGTTCATCTAGAGCACATGCACCTGGGATCCTTCCGGGGATTTGACGATTTCGATGCGCGTAGGGAAGGCGTCGCGGATTTCGTCCAAATGGCTGATGACCAGGATGCGGTCGAAGTCCTCCTGGATGCTGTTGATGACTGCAATCATGCGCTCCCGGCCCAGGCTATCCTGTGTCCCGAAACCCTCATCAATGAAAAGCGCACGCAGTTGGGCGCCGGCCCGCTGCGCCAGGAGTTTGGAGAGGGCGATGCGGACCGCAAAGTTGATCCGGAAGGCCTCGCCTCCCGAGTACATCTCGTAGCTGCGCGTACCCAGCTCATCCCCGACTTGGATATCGAGGGATTCACGCAGCTCCCCCTCCTTGGTCTCCCGTTGAGTCTCCATGCGCAGAGTCATCCGCCCCTCGCTCATGCGGGACAAGAGAGCATTGGCAGTTTCTTCGAGTTCCGGGACGGCGGTCTCGATGATCATGCTTGGCACTCCCTTTCGGTTGAAGGCTTCGCGCAATTCCTCGAGGAGCGCGAGCCGCTCGCGACCGCTCTCGAGCTCCTTCGCGAGGGATCCCTCCTGGACCTGGAGTTGCTCGAGCGCGGCGAGCCTCTGGCGAGCTCCTCCCACCCGCTCGTCCGCCAGGCGCTTCTCCAAACGGGCTTGGTCGAGATTCCTGCGCAGGCCCTCTGCCTGGCGGAGCTGTTGCTCCACTTGGCGGAGCCTCTCCTGGATCGCCGGCTGGGCAGCCTGGGCTTCCTGCAGGGCGGCCTGCCAACGCTGGCGACGGGCTTCCGCCGAGCCAATTCTGGCGCGGGCCTCCTCCGCAGACTGCAGCGCGGCGCGGATCTCGGCCCGGCGTCTCTCCAGCTCCGGCTTTCGCTTGGCGGCCCCTTGGAGTGCCTGCATCTTCGTCAGGATGGATCCGAGGGTGTCCTGGATCAGGTGGATGCGTCCGGCATTGCTGCGGAACCGTTCGCGCATGTTCTCCAGACCCCGTTCCAGCTCCGCCTCGACCTGCTCCCGGTGCGCGGGGCTCAGGGGTTGACCACAAGTGGGACAGGTCGGATCCGTGGTGCTTCGTAGCAGGGCGAGGCGCTGTTTGATGGGCTCGGACTGGGGCGTGAGGACCTCATTCTCGCCGCGCAGCTGGCCCAGTTCCTGATTCCAGCGCTGTTGCTCCTCTCGCAGATTCTCTGTTTCCAGCTCCGCAGAGGCGATCTCTGCCCCTCGACGGTCGAGCTCCGCGAGCTCGATCTGCAGGGCCTCGGCCTCCGCCCGCGAGCGAAGAGCGACCAGTTCCTGCTCGACCTCATGCAGCTCGCCTGTGGCCTCGGTTTCCCGGTGAGCTAGGTTTCCCAGCTGTCGGATGAACTCCTGCTCGCTCGCCCGCACGGCCTCCGCCGCCGACCAAGCCTGCTCGACCGCCTGCAGTTGTTGCGCCAGGTCGCGGGCGAGGGCCTCGGCCCGGGTGAGGTCCTGTGCGTATACCTCGCGCTGGGACAGTTCGGCCTGGATGGCCTCGCGCCGGCCCTCGAGCCGTTGTATCTCCTGTCGCAGAGTGCGGATCGATTCCTTGGCCCGCTCCTCGTACGTCTGCCATTTCTCGAGCCCTAAGATGTTGGCCAGGATCTGCAAGCGCTGCGAGGGGGGCTTGGCGGTGAACTCGTCGGCCCGCCCCTGGGCAATGAAGGCCGAGTTCACAAAGGTCTCGTAGTCCAGTCGCAGGACCTGAACGATCTTTGCTTCCGTTTCGCGCAGGGTGTGCTCCGAAAGGCTCCTCCAGGATCCATCAACGGCGTCGCAAACCTGGAACTCGAGCAGGGAGCTTCCTCCCCTCCCTTCCTTCCGCCTCTGGCGGATCACCCGGTAGCGCAAACCCTCCAGCTCGAAAACCAAGGCAGTGCGCATCTCCCGTTGACCCTGGTGGATGAGATCATCCACGGAGCGACCTCGGGCCTTGCCCCAGAGCGTCCAGGTGATGGCGTCGAGCAGGGAGGACTTGCCTGCGCCGTTTTCTCCGGACAGGCAAGCCACATGCAAACCCTCGAAATCGATGGGATCGGGATGCCGGTAGGCCAGGAAGTTCTGGAGCTCGAGGCGAACAGGAATCATCGGCGGGCAGCCCCTGACAAGCTGTGACCCCCCTCCCCGTCCGGTCCCGCGGGCACAACCTGCCCCGTCGGCCGCGGCGGGCCGGGCCGCCTGGGCCACGCCCGGAGCGCCCTGATCTTGACCTGGCCGTGCGCGTGCAGGTGGCGGAGAGTTGAGAAGACGGTCGCGGCGGCTCTACCCTCACGGGGGGTCATGGGTATCTCCCAGAAGGGAGCCGGCCAACGCCAGGAGCGAGGCGAGCCGCTCCGCCGGGACGCCCTTCGACTGGAAGTACCGATCCAACAGCTGAGGTGGGGCAAGCGCCTCGGGCGACGCGCCACCCAGCCGAGTTCGATCCGGCCGCAGGATCTCTTTTTGAATGGCCACATGAGCAGAGCCCGCCAGGGCTCTCAGAACTTGGCGGTCATCGAAGCTGGCGAGCTGGTCTGCCTTCAGTCTGACCAGCAGCCGCACGACAGACCCCTCCAACTCCTGACCTCTCCGTTTCAGTTGATCGAGCAGCGCCTGGGTGGGTTCGGGTTCGTCCGCAAGATCCGCTCGAACCGTCACAAACGGGCGTGCCTTGACCGGCACGAATTGGTAATTCGCCCTGCCCCGCTCCAACTCGACCCAGGCGAATCCTTTGGGTTCCCTCTCCTCTCCAAAATCGATGCGCTCCAGCGACCCCGAATAGACCACGGGCGGCAAGCCCGGAACTCCAGCGGTCAAATTCTGATGTTGATGGATATGGCCCATGGCCACGTAGTCCCAGACCGGATCGGCCACCTCGCTGCGGGGGACGGTTACCTCCCGGCCGATGAGGACGGTGCGTTCCGAACCCAGCCGTGCCTCTGCGATGGAGAAGTGGCCAGCCAGCACGCGGGGCATGGAACGAGTCTGTGCATCCTGGCGAAAGCCGCGGAGAAAATCGATCAGGACGCCCCGTAGCGCCTGGTCAAGTTCTTCCATCGTCTTGAGCCGGTGCTCCTCCTCAACCAGCAGCCGATTTCGCATCGGATAGGGGATCCAGGCCAGGAACACGGGTCCACTGGCCGTTTCCACCACTTGGGCGGACGGGGAATTGCCGACGATCACGTTGGGAACGTCGAGGACGCGGTAGATGTCCACGCTGCTTGCTTTGTGGACGGTTCCGGCCAGATCGTGGTTGCCCACCAGGAGCAAGGTGGGAGTGCTCTCCGCAAGGCGTTTGATCCGGCGTGCAAATTCTCGCTGCTGGGTCGGCTCGGGGTCGCGAGTCTTGAACGCGTCACCGGTGAAGAGCACGAGGTCCGCTCGGTGCTCCAGAGCATAATCTACGACCTCATCCAAGCGATCCAGAAAGTCCCGGACGCGAGTGGAGGTTCCGGTGGAGGCATCCAGCCGCCCGTAGTTCTCCATGCCGATGTGCAGATCGGAGAAATGCAACAGGCGAATCGCGGCAGGCATGGCGGTATTGTATCAGCCACTTGGCGCCCGGTTACACCCCGGAGCCAGTGTGCGGCAGCCTCCTGGCGGATAGGGAGACTCAAGTCCGGCCCTTGGCCGCGCTCAGGAACGCGGGCCGGACCTTCCCCCCCTGCGCCGCAAGCCGATCCGGGCAATCGCCTGGCTGCCCTCGCCGAGGTGTTCGCTCCAGGCCGCGTGCTCCGAGAGTGAATTTCGCGCTGATCCTGCCTGGTCGGGACCTGCCCGAACCGCCGACTAGGCTCCTCGGTACACGAGCAAACCAAGCATGGCGGCCGCCAAAATCACCAGGGCGGGATTGATGCCGGTGAGGGTCAGCAGGGTGAAGGTTCCGAGGCTGATCAAGACCTTGTCCCAACCTCGAACCAAGGCCATAGGCCAGGCCGTGCCCTGAATGGCGAAGACCGCCCGCGCCATGTCATAGGCAGTCCACAGGAGCAGGCCGACCACGACCGGGCGAACCGCGGCCAGCATGGCGCGGATGGCGGGACTATCTTTAATGCCGAAAAAGAATATGACCATGAGGAGCATGAGCAGGGTCGTGGGCAGGACTGTCCCGGAGGCCGCGACAACGGCGCCGGGAACACCGGCCATCCGGTACCCGACATAGGCGGAGACTTGGGGGGCAATCGGCCCCGGCAGGGCATTCCCGAGTGCAACGGCGTCCGCAAACTCGGCCTCCGAGATCCATCCGGCGGATGTGGTCTCGCGCTGCATGAGCGCGAGCGAGGCCGGGCCACCCCCCCAAGAGAACACGGCTACGCGGGTGAACAGGACAGAGATATTCCAGAGCAGCATGAGGGTCTCCGTGGGCGACATCCCCGATCGGCCAGCCGGCAGGCGAGGGGAAGGCGCTCTAGTTCAAGCGGCTGGGAGGGCAACGCGAATTGAGAGAGCGTGAGGCCAGAAGCCTGACCCGATCAGGACAGGATTATAGAGCCGGAAACGGGTGGGGCTTCTGGGATTCCAAAGGCCGGATCGGGAGGCCAGGGCGCTGAGGGGCGGTCGAGGGGATCCCCAGGCGGGGCTAGCTGGCTTCTCGCCTCAAGATGGCCTGCAGATACTGCCCGGTGAAGGAGGCGGGAATCCCTGCCACCTCCTCGGGCGGACCCTCGGCCACGATGCGTCCTCCCCCCTCGCCCCCCTCGGGACCCAGGTCGAAAATCCAGTCCGCCGTCTTGATGACATCCAGGTTGTGTTCGATGACGATCACGGTGTTCCCGGCGTCCGTGAGGTGATGCAGGACGTCGAGCAGTTTCTGAATATCTGCGAAGTGAAGCCCCGTGGTCGGTTCATCCAGGATGTAGAGGGTGCGACCGGTCGCCACGCGGCTCAGCTCTTTGGCGAGCTTGACTCGCTGGGCCTCGCCTCCGGAGAGCGTGGTTGCCGACTGGCCCAACTTGATGTAGTCCAATCCCACGCTATGCAGAGTTCCCAGAAGCCGGCGGACCACTGGAAACGCATTGAAGAACTGCAGCGCCTCCTCCACATCCATTTCCAACACGTCCGAAATGGATCTTCCCTTGTACTTGATCTGCAGGGTCTCGCGATTGAAGCGCGTCCCCTTGCAGGCATCGCAGGGGATCCACACATCGGGCAAGAAGTGCATCTCGACGCGTTTCTGGCCGTGGCCCTGGCAGGCCTCGCAGCGCCCCCCCCTCACGTTAAAGGAGAACCTTCCCGCGCTGTACCCCCGCGCCTTCGCTTCGGGAACCTGCGCCAGGATCTTGCGGATGTCATCGTAAACCCCGATGTAGGTGGCGGGATTGGAGCGCGGCGTGCGGCCAATGGGGTCTTGGGTGATGTTGACCGCTTTGTTGAAATGCTGGAGTCCTTCGATGCGGCGGAAAGCTCCCGGCCGCAGGTTGGATCCATGCAATCGGGCTGCGAGGGCCGGATAGAGGGTTTCCGCGATGAGTGAGGACTTGCCGGATCCCGATACTCCCGTCACGCAGGTGAAAAGCCCGACCGGGAAACGGGCGTCGAGGTTCTTGAGATTGTTGTGTCGCGCGCCCAGAAGGGTGAGCCAGTTGCCGTTGGGGCATCGCCGGCCGTAACAGGAACCCGGCTGCGAGGTTCCCGCGGCCACCTCCAGTTCGTGCCGGAGGTAGCGCCCGGTGAGCGAGCGGGGATTGTCGGCGATCTCGGCCGGCGTTCCAGTGGCCACGATTCGGCCTCCTTGGAGGCCTGCCCCCGGTCCAAAATCCACCACCCAGTCCGCCGTCTCGATGGTTTCGCGGTCGTGCTCCACGGCAATCACCGTATTGCCCAGATCCCGCAGTCGCAAGAGGGAGTCCAGCAAGCGACGGTTGTCGCGCGCGTGCAGGCCGATCGAAGGCTCATCGAGGATATACAGGACCCCGACCAGCCCGGATCCAATCTGCGAGGCAAGATGAATCCGCTGCCCTTCACCTCCGGAAAGACTGGGTGCCGCCCGCTCCAGGGTCAGGTAGTGAAGGCCGACATTCAGAAGGAAGTCGAGCCGGGCGCGGATTTCCTTGAGAACCTCCCCGGCCACCGCCAGCTGGGCCTGGCTCAGATCCAATCCCGAGAAGAACTCCTTGGCCTCGGCGATGGACATCGCCTGGATCTCCACAATGGTCTTGCCGCAGAAGCGGACGGCGGCCGCCTCCCGACGCAGGCGCGTGCCGTGGCAGGTCGCACAGGGCTGGTAAGACATGAATTGCGAATACCACTGACGCATGTCCTCCGACTGGGTCTGGTGGTACCGGCGCTGGGTGTTGGGAATGGCCCCCGCGTAGGAGGAAATCCAGGAGCCCTGCCCACCGTCGTGGTCGCCCCACTCCCACTTTACCTTCACCTCCGGATCGCCCCACAAGATCCCCTGCCGAACTTTTTCGGGCAGCCTCTTCCAGGGCGCATCCAGCGGGAACTTGTAGCGCCGGACAAACGCGTTGGCAATGACCCGCGCAGACTTGGAGGTCTGGAGTGGACCCCAGGAGCGGACGGCGCCGTCCAGGATGGACTTGCCGGGCTCGACGAATTTCTCTGGGTCGAAACTGAAGAGCTGGCCCAGGCCATTGCAATCCGGACACATGCCCAGGGGGGAATTGAAGGAGAACATGGGCGGCTCGAGTTCGGGGAAGGAGATGCCACAGTGCGGGCAAGCGTTTTGCTCGCTCATCTCC
>Ga0187878_1004667_pt1 | contig 10534 bp, 10 predicted proteins | sample June2016WEW_17_1_FD_132979 | JGI IMG/M metagenome (GOLD analysis project Ga0187878, IMG submission 132979) | Peatland microbial communities from SPRUCE experiment site at the Marcell Experimental Forest, Minnesota, USA - June2016WEW_17_150 | ecosystem: Environmental > Terrestrial > Soil >...
CGTATGAGCGGGTCGGCACCATGTGGCTGTCCACTGCACGAATCCTGGGCAACTTCTGGGTGTGATAGCGAAGCCGCGAAGTTCTACCGTCGGAAATCAGCGTCCCCTTTGTGCCCAGCAGCATCCAAGCGTAAGCTGGGATGGCGACCGCGGTCGTGACCTCCACATCTGCCACCATCCCGCTCTCAGCCCGGATCACCACCTTGACGTGATCCTCCGCATCGCCCGGGATCAGCACCTGCTGCAGATCGCCCCACACATCCTTCACGGGCGAGTCGAGTAGCTGGAGCACCTGGTCAACGGCATGCACGCCGTTATTGTTGAGGTTCCCGCCGCCATACTTGCGCAGCACCTGCCAGTCGTTCCGGCGACCAAAGCTGTACTGCCCCCGCTTGATCATGTAGATGTCGCCCAGGACGCCGCTCTTCATCACGTCCTTGATGTGAAGGAAGTCCGCCCCGAGCCGGGCATTCTGGTGAACTGTGAAGCAGCCCTTGCTGCTCTTTGCCGCCGCCAGCGCCCTATCCGTCTCGCGGACGCTCATCGCCATCGGCTTCTCCGACATGATGACCTGATGCGGCCTCGCGATCTTCAGGGCCTCTATCGACATCGGAGCGTGGTCTTTAGACTGGGTTGCCACAACGACCAAATCGGCGTCCGTCTCTCGCAGCATTTGCTTGTAGTCCAAGAAGGTCCGACACCCGAACTCCGCCTTCGCCTCTGCGAGACGGGTCTTCTCCAGATCGGCGACATCCGTCAGCACGAAATCCTTTCGGCCCCGGATCGCCGCGACATGAATGTCCCATCCTGCCCTGCCTAGTCCGATGACAGCCATGCGAACCGGACCACTGCCTCTGGTCGCCATTGTCACATCTCCCCGTAGAAGGATTCGCAAACCGCGCGATATGCCAGGTTATTCTGCACAACGACCCCGATACTCCTCTTCTCGTCGCTTATTCCACGAGGCGCGGAGCCCTTGCGGAAGGAATCGCAGGGGCCTGATCGAAGGCGTGGGAAGCGATCAGAACACGGAGACCCACAATGGCAAGGACCGCGCTGTCCTTCTACCTCGATGACACCAGCCCGTATGGCCGTCCGTCCGACACGTTCAAGAGGTTCCTCGACTTCGTACGCAGCGAGGGCATCGCAGGTGAGTCCAGCGTGATCCTGGGATCGGGATGGGAGCACGGGCTTCTGAGTCGTCCCACGACCGACATCCAGAAGGCGTACATCGACCAGCTCCACCGCGCCTGGGACTGTGGCATCGACTCCCAGATGGAGCTGATGACACATTCGGGTGTGTTCGACTTCAAGACAGGACGCGTCCCCGAGGGAGCGCAGCACGAGGGGATCTGGCTGTACGAGCCGGCGGTACCGGTCGAAGCATACGAGGCGTACTTCGAGAGCATCATCAACGAAGGGGAAACGATCGGCGTGAAATTCACCGGGGTCACCTGGCCCGGCTGCTCGTGCGAAGCCTGCACCGCGCGGTACGCTGAGCTTCGGGAAGATCCCAGCTTCGGCATCAACCCCAATGTGTGGAAGGCGCTCCTGAACCTGGCGAAGCGACGAAGGTTTCGCGGCCGCACTATTCCCTGCTTCAGCAACGGATCGCAGCAGTGCAAGCCGATGGCCGGCGACGGCGACTACGGTGTGTACGACTTTGGCCCGAACGCGGCGGACCAGTTCGGCATCTGGGACAACACCCTCGACCGCGTCAGCGCTGACTACTACATCACGGCTGACGGTGCGTCTGGCAGTATCGTCGAACTCGTGCGCAGCGGCGCGCCGTACTGCCTCTTCTATGCTCACTGGCAGGGACTGAATCCGGCGACTGGCGTGGGCTGGCACGCGTTCACGGAGGTGGTGGCGCGCGTCCGGAAGTTCCTATCGGACAAGGTGGAATGGATGCGTCCAAGCGCCTACACGGACCGGGTGCACGGGCTGAAGTAACCACACGAAGGAGGCAGCCACCGAGTGGACAGAAGGACCGTCGTCACAGAGAGCCAGATGAAGCGCGGCTTTCGGGCGCTTGGCATGACCAAAGGCGACGTCGTCGGCGTGCACAGCTCGCTGTCGAGTTTCGGATACGTCGAGGGCGGTGCTGGCGCGGTCGCCGATGCCATGCTGGAGACCGTGGGGAAGAGCGGCTCTGTTGTGGTGCCATCGTACTCGAACAACTGCGAGCGACTCGAGGCCACGCCGGAGGAGAAAGCGATGGGCGTGACCTGGAAGTCGCGCATACTGCCATTCGACCCGGCGGCCGAGCCGTGCTGGACCGGGAAGATTCCGGACGCGTTCTGGAGACGTCCGGGGGCGCTCCGCGGCACCCAGCGGCTGCACTCCCTCGCGGCCATCGGCCCGCACGCGTCCGAACTGATCGAGGGATGGCACAAGCTCCGGGATCTCGACGGCTATGTCCTGCTGCTTGGCGTAACGCTGCGCTGCTGCTCTTCGATGCACTTGGCCGAGGAGCACGTCCGCCTGCCGCGCTACATCGTCGAGAAGACGACGGTTCCCGACGAGCTGCGACGAAAGTATCCGTCCAGCGAATGGGAGATAGGGTATGGCCCCTATCCAGACTTCATGATGATGGAAGGTCCGTGCCAGGACGCGGGCATCATGAGAATCGCCAGGATCGGCGATGCAGTGGTGAGGTTCATCCGACTGCGCGAGCTGATCGATCTCTACGCCCGCTATCTGCGGAAATGCCCGGAGGCATTCTACCACGGGTGCGTGCCTGCGTCGTGAACTCACGTATCGATCCGGTGCAGATTTGCCTTGCCGCATGGCTATCTCTGACGGCAGCAAGTCCTGAACCAGCATGCCTTCAGTCACTGCGGTCCTCTCGTAAACGCACCCCCGAGCCAGGGCAGCGGAATTGAACGCGCCGGGAAGATCGGGCGCGACCTTACCACCGACAGCATTCCCCGTCATCTGATTGCCTTCTCTCTGCCCATGCTGGCAGGCGGCATACTCCAGACCCATCCGCCCTGATGAACGTAGGCCAGGGCCAGCGTCCTGTGACTCCGCCCCCTGTGAGGAAGTTGGCCAATGAGGTGCAGGTGCAGGGGAAGTACAACGACATTCTGGCGCTCATCGTCCGCCTGGAGAACTACGAGCGGACCCTCAGCGTAAGCAGGTGCCGGATCAGCCTCTCCTCGTAGCGGAACTACCCGCGGTTGCAGGACGTTTTCGCTGTAAGCTGATTCGCCGTCGCTCCCGAGCTGCCCACGGGAACGAAGACGGCATCTGCAGTTCAGCCTAGTACAGGCGCGCGCTGAGGCCCACGATATGATAGACATCCACCCCTGTCATTGCCATCAGCGCCGACCAGCACAGGAACCTAACGCGCGCCGCTCGGGGATAGAGGAGCCCGATCAGGGCAGCGACAACGATGGTCAGCAGCAGCTTCGTCGGCACGAAGAGTCCGTACCGCTCCATCAGCGCCAAGAATGGATTGCCTTCACTAACGCCGAGGCGGAACGCGACCAGCGAGAACCCGAGATCGGCCACGCCAAGCACGACATACACCAGAGCGACGAACTCGCCGCTCACCCTACTCAGGCTCAGAGACAGGCTCTCTCTTCTCATTACCAGATCGCTCCCACTTTTCTGCCTTATACCACACTATACCGCAAGCCCGCAGGGCCTAATCGGCGGGAGGGACCGGATCGCGCGCCCGTGAGGTCACGATGATAACCTACATGAAGAGCGATCTATGGAAGGCTGCAATCCTCAGTGTTCTCATCACCAAGGGCAAGGAGCGGGTGCGACTGCAGTTGCGGGGACAGGACGAGAAGCGCGCGAAGTAGTACGCGGCATACAGCACCGCCCGCCTGCAACGGAGCATGAGCCGACCAGATAGCGCTCCTCGCTCCTGCGGCCATTGAGGCGAGAACGGCGCGCAGGTCTTTCGCAATACCGCGGATTGTGGTATCCTGATCGTGCGCTGCAGCAGCAGACTCCCGGCAGGCGCCAGGGAGGGCAGTTTGGTCTGTCGGCTATGTGGAGCCGCGAACGCGCCGCAGCAGGCGAGTTGCATCGTCTGCGGCTCGCCTCTGGAGCGCGCTCCCGAGGCACAGGGCCCACGCAAGCAGGTAGAGTCCCATGCAGGACGGGCGGCGTGGCTGCTTCTCTGCATGCTGCTCGGCGCCGGTCTGGGCTTGGTCGTGGTGCGGCGGCATTCGGACGCGCCGCCCGAGATGGACCTCATCATCGCCGGCCTTGTCCTCGGCGCTGCCGCCGGAGCCGGCCTCGGGATACTTCCGGGCCCGGGAGCGCGGGTGGCCAAGCGTCGCTGCGCGGCTGCCCTCTCCTCCCTCTTCAGCCGCCTCTCGCGACGCAAACTCAGCCAGGTGGCGCGCGCGTGTGACCGCTCGCTTGAGCAAGATCCGACCGACCTCGACACGCAGGCTCGGCTGGCAGCGATGCTATGGCTCGAGGGAACGAAGGAGCGCGCCGAGCAGGTGCTCCTTCGCATCGCCGAATCATCCGATGCACCCGCGTTGGTCAGACACAATTTCGCAGCTATCGAGGCCGCCTCCGGCCGACATGCCCGGGCGATCGAGGAACTCCAGACTGCCAGGCCTCGCATGAGCAGTTCCGTGAACCTGGTCTGGAATCTCGGGCTCGCGCGATGGGCGCAGGGCCAGCTGGACGAGGCGGCCGCGTGTCTCCGGGACGCCCTCAGACTCGATCCAGATCATCACCGCGCTCGTAACGCGCTGGCGCTGGTATCTGCCCGGCAGGGCGGACTCGACCAGGCGATCACCGAGTTCGAGGAGATATTGAAGGCCAGTCCTCGCGATCCTGACGTACTGTGCAATCTCGGTATCATCCATCAGGCACGCGGGGATCTGGTGGTCGCCACCCGCTATTTCACTGCCGCATTGCACCGACGTCCGAGCCACGCCGCAGCTCGCTATAACCGCGGCCTATGCGCCATGCTGCACGGCAGGATGTACGCCGCGATCGACGATTTCAGTGCTGTCGCTCGGGTCGCTCCTGACCATGGGTGGGCGCTAGTCCAGAAGGGATGCTGCTGGTACCGCGTGGGGCAGACCGGGCGCGCGCTCGATGCGGCCCGCCACGCACTGAGGGCCGCGCCAGGCAACTTCATCGTTCGCTATAACGCCGGCACGCTGCTCCTGCGAGAAGGCATCGTTGACCAGGCCGTGCGCGAACTGGAGCGGGCCTACGAGCTCGATCCCAGAAATGTAGATGTCGTCGTCAACCTCGGGGTTGCGACATACCTCGACGGGCGGGTGAGACAGGCCTTCGATCATTTTCGCGCCGCGGCCCGTATGAATCCGAAGCACGCGCTCTCCCGGTACGATTGCGCCATCGCCGCACAGATGCTGGAGCAATACGACGAGGCAGAGCGCGAGCTCGACGCCCTCATGCAGCTCTACCCTGACTTCCCGGAGCTACTGAACGCCATGGGCGTCGTAAGGCTACTGCAAGACCGGCTCGTCGACGCGGCCGAGCAGTTCCGGCGCGCGGCCGACGCAATGCCCCGTAGCGCCATCGTGCGGTCAAATCTGGGCCTCTGCTACTACCTCGAAGGTGATCTGGCCGCAGCGGCCGAGCAAGCGCGCATGGCCGCCGGTCTCGATCCCGATCTCGCGGCCGCACGTGACTTGCTAGGCCACGTGGCAGTCGACCTGAGGGTGCTTGACGAGGCCATCGACCACTTCAGAACGCTGTCCAAACTGGAGCCATCGAATCCTGATGCGCATGCCAATCTCGGCCTCGCGTACTATAAGGACGACCGGCTGAATGAGGCAGTGGAGTCATACAAGCGCGTGCTGATCTTCTCTCCCCGGTCGGCGGAGGGTCACAACGACCTCGGGCTCGCCTACGCGAAGAACAAGATGCTCGCGGAGTCGGCGCGGCACCTCAGCAAGGTGATCGAGTGGCGCCCGAGCAACCCGATCGCTCACAGCAATCTCGGGCTCGTCTACTTCTTCAAGGGCGACACCGAAGAGGCCGTCGGGGAATGGCGAGAGGTGACCCGTCTGTCGCCCGCCTATGCCCGGATGCGGGAGGCGACCCGTTTTTCGGCTTACGACGATCAGGAAATGGTTATGAGGGCGATCGATCGGCGACGGCGCTCGGTGCAGTTTCCGCTCAAGGTGGCAGCGTTCCGCCACAGCTTCCAACTCGCGCTCGACGAGAACGACTACCAGATGGAACTCCCCTGGCCGGACCTGCAGGCCGCAGAGCGTTGGCAGCGCCGCGCACGGCACTTCCGCGCGGCCATGATGGCGCCGTAGCCGGACGCCTCCCCGCTCGATGGTTCTTGCTGAGCAGCGGCATTTCCTGTACCATTGGTGCCCGTGGCACCGTAGCTCAGTGGTAGAGCGGGCGGTTCATAACCGCCATGTCGCTGGTCCGAATCCAGCCGGTGCCACCAGTCCTCTGCCGTCTGTACAATTCCCCTCCGGCTTGGTTCAGGATCGCTTCCCCAGCCCGCTTCTGTTGGATTTTTCGACAGGGCCTGGATTATCTGTCTTACAAATCGGCGTTAGCTTGTCTTGTTTTCATTCCCATCAGGTCCCTCCGCCTGTAGTGTTCCGAGCCATCCGTACGGTAGAATCTGGGTCGCCGTCCCGATGGGATAGAGTGGTTTCCTTCCTCGCCTCCTTGACAGGGCCACATCGGGGCGGTTTGGTCCGTCTGAGCCGGCCGGCGACATGAATTGCCGTTGCCGGAGTGGGCTCCGTCTCCCAGAGGAATCACCCTTGGCAGGTCGAAAGAAATAGCGTTACTGGCGCGCGAGTACACTACCACAGGAGCTTCCGATGAAGGTACCCGTTGTTGATCCTGATCTGTGCACCGGCTGCGGCGCTTGCACCGAAACCTGCCCAGAGGTCTTCGAAATGGGGGATGACGACATCGCTGTGGTCAAGAACCCTACCGGCGCTTCCCAGAGCGCGATTCAGGAAGCGATCGATAGCTGTCCGGCTGAAGCCATAAGTTGGAGCGAGTAGACCCTCCGGACGCAGTGACCAGCGGCCCTGCGGACCCCGCAGGGCCGCTTTCTCATGGCCAGGCCGCCGCACATCCGCCCTCCGCGACGGCCCTTCCCCAAATCCGTATAGTTTTCATGGACCCTTATGGTATGAGATCACTGTGGAGGCGCCGATCACGCAGCTCGTCCCGGGCCTGCCCGCGCGTCAACCCCTGGGGACTTGGCGGGACGACGCGGTACCGGCGGACGCGGCGTGATCCCTGCCTCACCGGCGGTGCGCGAGAGGGAGACGATGAAGCGGGACCAGCGGAATCTGGGCAACCTGGCAGTCTTTGGTGCGGCGCTGGCTGTAGTTGTGATCGGCGTCACGATGAGCTTCACGCATGCGCGTACCGTTCACCACGCAGTTCCGGAGCGCCGGCCAGTGTCGGCACCTATGCCGCCCCAGCCCCTTCTGGGCACGCCCCAGGCTCTGGCCGCCGCGAAGCCGGATGCCGCTGCGACTCTGCCCGTGGCTGACAGGCCGGCCGCACTGCCAAAGCCTAGCACTGCCAAGTCACAGACGCTTCCGAAGCGTACAGCACCATCGTCGATCCCTGCGCCACCGCCACAGAAGCGATTTGCCGCACGCCAATCCGCCACCGGGAGAGGCCCGGTCCCACCGCTCCTGCCGCCATTGTACGGCCCTCAGCTGACCGGCATCGCCGCGCGCCCTCCGGACGTACTGCGACTGACCGGCACTATGGAGGGACGGGAGCGGCTAGCGATCATGCGTCGCGGCACGAACCGGTACATGGCGCGCCTGGACGACATCGTCGACGGCCAGCGGGTCGTCGGGATCAGCGCCGACTCGGTGGTCCTGCAGCGCGGCACACACAAGAGAACGCTGCGGCTGTCGAGAAAACCTTGACACCCGACACAACAGAACAGCGCCGGCATCCATCCTGCCGGCGCTGCTGTTTCGCCGAGCAGCTACGACCCTGAGGTGCCGGTCGTTGGCGTTATCTCCGGCGCGGGTGGAATGTGCAGCCTCCGATGCGACCAGTCGGCCCTCGCGCCCAGTCCCGTCATCAACGCAACCCCGTAAGCGAACACGCACAACGTGGTCACGACCAGCGCCCCTATGAACGGAATCACGGAGGCCGCTGCAGTGAGTAAGACCCCGAGAAGGACAGCGGCCACCGCCCCCTTGCTGCCCAGAGCCAAGCGAAGGGTAATCACCTCGCCCAGGCCCAGCCACACCCCTCCAAGTCCCATGCAGAGCACAACCACGATCCCGATAGAGGCAGCAACGAGCAGCAGCGCTACCGCCGGGATGAGCGCGATGCCGATGATCGTCACCGCCAGAACGATGCATACCGCGACCGCGACGACGACGAGAAGAAGCATCACCGCCGGGGTCAGGACTGCACCGATGACCCCATGCGCAGCCGCCCAGCCGGGATAGAGAGGAAGCGCTCGGGCCATCGTCTCCAGACGCTTTGGCAGCAGGAGCGCCAAGATCAGCCCGAGGATGCCCCACGAGATCAGCCGCCTCAGGAAATCGTTCAGCGCGGAGAAGTGACCGAACGCGAAGGGCCAGGCGAGAAACCCCAGCCCGGGCATCGCCCACGGGAACAGCGTTACCTGGGTCACGCCGCCCTTCACGGTTGCGCTCTCGTCTCGGCTGACGCTGCCTCCCACTGCGGTGACATCGCCGTCCACACGGCTATCGGGCATCAGCCGCACGGAGCCGCCAACGGCCACCACATCTCCGGTGACGTAGCCGCGGACCTCAACGGATCCACCCACGGCAACGGCGTCCCCCTGTACCTTCGTCCCTTTTGGCACCGTAACGCTGCCGAATACCTGGACCATATCCCCGCGTTTCTCGCGGGTGGCTGGGGAGGGCGCCTCAGGCGCTTCCGGCGCCTCGGGCGCAGCGACCGGCGCAGGCGCTTCTCGCTCGATCTCCACGGGCTTCTTGACGATGCCGCCCACGCCCTTGATATCCAACACTCGGATGGCGATGACGTTGTCGGCTCCGGGCTTGAGTACGCCGGGGGCGACCGCGTACTCTCGCTCCTCATCATCTGAGCGCTCGCCGGTCGTCGACCCGACGAGCTGACCGTTGATGTACGTCCAGTCCATATCATCGATCGCCCCGATCCGCAGGGTGACCTTGGTCTGACCCCAATCCGCGGGAAGCTGGACATGGCGCCGGTACCACGCATAGCCATTGTAACCGTCGTCCGGGCCGCCTGCCGGCCAGCGGGGGTTGTTCGTTTTGACGCCCTGGTCCTCCCAGTTCCCTGGGACGAGGATGTCGCGCCACGCAGAGTCGTCGAATTCCGTCTTCTGCCAGCCTGCTGCGAGCCCGTTCTCGGCCCAGTCGGCCTTAAACTTCCAGGCGCCGCTCAGGTCAATGACATCAGCCGCTAGCACAGGGAGTTGGGCGAGCAGAAGAGCACATACGAGCATGCATGCCCTACCTGCCCGCAACACCGGGAGCGATCTCAGAGCTGCGCCACAAGGTCCACGCACGGTCTGCCTCCTTTACACCAGCATACTCAATGAAGCCGATCGCAGCCGATGGGCGCGCGGCCCTACAAGAACGACAGCGATGATAAAGGCTATCTCCGCGATCGCGTACAGACCCAGAATCGGCGCTACCTTGGCGGCTGCCAGGCCGAGAGCGCCGGATACCCCCTGAAGTGCGGCCCACAAGTTCTCTCCGACCACAGACAGCGCCGCCATCCGGGTCATCACGAATTGAGCGCCAGCGTGGAGCCAGCTGATGATCGGCACCCTCGCGGCCTCATTTGAGAGCAGCAGCGGTAGTGCATAGCGCCAGATCCCTAGCAGAACCACCGAGGCGGCTGCTATCACCTCCACCCGCCGCCAGCCGGCTACCAGACGGCGGCTGCTGGCCGGCGCCGGCAGCGCCAAGACCATCGTGGATATCCGCCGGGAAAGATCGGCCTGCGGCTCAGCACGCGGCACTGCCTCGAGCGCCAGCGCGATTCTCTCGATCTGCGCTAGTTCATAGGCGCACGACGGGCACGCCTGAAGATGCAGGCTGACAGCCGTCGATTCCCGAGGCGTCAGAGCATCCTCATAGTAGGCTTCGAGCAGCTCCTGCACTCGTGCGCACGTCCTGTTACGCAAGCTCATAGATCACCCACCATCTCCCTCACCGCCTGCCGTCCGCGGAAGAGGTTCACCTTCACTGTTCCGAGCGGCCAGCGCAGCGCCGCCGCGATCTCGTCAAGCGTCATGCCTTCGATATGCCTCATGATCAGCACCGCCCTCTGCTTGGGCGGCAGCTTCTGAACGGCGGCCAGAATCCGACGCGAATCTTCGGCAATCTCCATTCGGTGTTCCGGAGAGCTGCCCGGCTTCTCGTCAGCCTGCTCGATCCCGGCCTCCAACCGCTCGTCTAGCGACGCCGCTGGCTCCCCTCGACGGCGCAGATGATCGATGCTGAGGTTGGCGGCGATGCGCCGGATCCAGGCGGTGAATGATCGACCGGTCTGGAAAGTCTCCAGCCGCGTGTAAGCCTCAGGAAGGTCTCCTGAG
>Ga0187878_1004668_pt1 | contig 10534 bp, 9 predicted proteins | sample June2016WEW_17_1_FD_132979 | JGI IMG/M metagenome (GOLD analysis project Ga0187878, IMG submission 132979) | Peatland microbial communities from SPRUCE experiment site at the Marcell Experimental Forest, Minnesota, USA - June2016WEW_17_150 | ecosystem: Environmental > Terrestrial > Soil >...
CACCGACGGCGGCAAGACGTGGAAGAAGACGCTGTACGTGGATAACGAAACCGGAATCCAGGGCATTGCCTGGGCCTTCGACCGCCCCGACGTCCTCCTGGCCTCCACGGTGCGGCATTATACAGCTCCGGCCGCTGGCCCTCGCGGGGGTGCGGCGCCGGCAGCGGCGGGTCCGACCGGCACCGCCGTATACAAATCAACCGATGAAGGGGTGACCTGGAAAGAGCTTATCGGTGGCGGCTTGCCGAGCCCGCTGAACGGGCGCACGAGCGTGGCGGTGGCAGCCAACACCAACGCACAGCGTATGTTCCTCGTGGGCACATTCGGACTTTACCGATCCGACGATGGCGGCAACAATTGGCGCCAAATGGACGCCGCGGACCGGCGTATCGTGGGCAGCGGCTATATTTGCCACGTGTACGTGGATTCCAAAAACCCCGACATCGTTTACAACATGAACACGTCGATATACAGGTCCACCGACGGCGGCAAGACCTGGAGTTCCTGGTACAACCAGTCGACGGCGCAGGTCTACCACATTTCCACCGACACGCAGTACCCATATTGGGTTTACGCTACGCAGCAGGACAGCGGCGCGATCGGCACGCGTAGCCGGGGCGACCTTGGCGCAATTACGCCTCTCGACTGGTACCCGGTCGCGGGCTACGAGTTTGGCTGCATCGTAGCCGACCCGCTTAATCCCAAGATCGTCTACTCCGGCGGTCCGGGCAGCGGCATCGTAAAGATCACCTATCCCAGCGGTCAATGGATCAATGTCAGCCCCAACGTGGACACGAGTGAGACGCTGCGGGAGGTAGGCAACCAGCCGATTCTCTGGTCGCCCGCGAACCCGCACGAGTTGCTGGTCGGCTTCCAATACCTGATGGCGACCACCGATGGCGCCATGCATTGGCACAAACTCAGCCCCGACCTCGGCTATCCCAAGGGCGAGACGCCGCCCCCAAGCGCGCCGCCCACTGCGGGCGCCCGCGGCGGGCGGGGCGGTGGCCCGGGTGGAGGCTCGATCGAATCCGTTTCGCCGTCTTCGAACGCGGCAGGGGTGATCTGGGTGGGAACCAATAACGGCTTGATCAAGCTGACCAAGGATCACGGCACGACGTGGACGGATGTCACCATCCCCAACTTACCCAACCCCACGCGCGCCGATATCTCGGCAATCGATGCTTCTCATACCGATTCCGCGGCGGCGTACGTGGCGATTGACTACCACACCACGGGCGACTACAAACCTTACTTCTACCGCACGCACGACTATGGCAAGACTTGGACTGAGATCATCAACGGTCTGCCGGCCGATCAGCCGAGCGGTAGCTTCGCGCGGGTGATCCGGGCCGACACCAAGAAGGCCGGCTTGATTTTCGCGGGCACCGAGAGCTCGGTCTACGTATCCTTCAACGACGGCGACGACTGGCAGTCGCTGATGCTTAACCTGCCCAACACGTCGTACCGCGACATGACCATTCATGACAACGACCTGGTGGTAGGCACCTACGGCCGCGGGTTCTGGATCCTCGACGACTACTCGCCGCTGCGCCAGATCACGCCGGCGGTGGCTTTGGAGGCGGCGCATCTGTTCAAGCCGGGCGATGCCGTACGGGTGCGGCGCAACGTGAATGGCGACACGCCGTTCCCACCGGAGGTGCCGCACGCGGCTAACCCGCCGCTGGGCGCGATCATTTATTACTACCTGGGCACGAGGCCCTCGGGTGATATCACGCTCGATATCATGGATGCGGCCGGCAAGGTAGTGCGGCACATGTCGAGCGCTCCGATTCCGCCGCTTCCGGATGCTCCGCCGCCGGTGCCCAACTTCTGGCTGGAAAAGCCCAAGCCAATGCCCACGGAAGTAGGTACCAACCGGATCAATTGGAACATCCGCTACGACAACCCGCCGGCGTTTACCCACAATTTTGCCCAGGTGATGGGCGCGATGACGGAGGACACGCCGTATTCGCCCGAGGGTCCGCTCGCCCTCCCCGGCGTCTACACATTGAAGTTGACAGTGAACGGCAAGAGCTACACGCAGACGCTGACCGTGAAGAACGATCCCCGGTCGCCGGCGACGGCGGCCGATCTGCGCGCCCAGCACGAGCTGCAGATGAATCTTTATAACTACGCGAAAGAGGCCTAAGGCTACCAGCAAATCGCCGCCATGCGGGCCGCGGTGGCCAACATCACCAAGTCGAATCCGCCTCCGGAGGTAGCGTCGGCCGCAACGGCGTTTGACGCCAAGCTGGCCGGCGCAGGCGGCGCCACGGGTGGAGGCCGTCGCGGAGGAGGAGGCGGCGGATTTGGCGGACCAGGGGCGGCCGGAACAGTGCCCCCGCCGCCGAACTTTGCCGGCATGAACGGCACCATCAACCGCCAGCTCGACACGCTGGATTTCGGTGACATGGCACCCAACGAGCCCATGCAGAAGGCCTATGTCGCCGTCTGCACCGGGCTCAAAACCGCGGTGACGAACTGGAACACGATCCTCAAACAGGACTTGGTTGCATTAAACGCCGTTCTGATCAGAAGCAACCTCAAGCCGATCGAGGCAGCATTGCCACCTCTGGCGATGCCGCTGTGTTTACTGACTCCACCTCCGGCTGCCGGAAAATAGGAATTTGGAATCGGAGACGGTCACCATAATTCCCAAACTTTTTGGAAGTGCTCCACATCAATGTTGGTCCTGGAAATTTGGGGATTTTGGTGACGGTCCCCGAAATTCCCTTCATTCAAGCAGGGTTTCTATGAGACGAGAGATCATCTTGGCGATAGGGCTTCAAGCCCTGAGTTTAGTGGCGGTTGCGCAGTCGTTGGAGGTTTCGCCTCAGGACCAGCAGATCTGGCTTGCATGGCCCGATGGGAAACGCGAACAATTGACGCATGGGCCGCAAAATGCGAATGCCCCAGCCTGGTCGGCCGATCACGCGAGCATCGCATATTTTCGGTATTGCCCTTTGCCAGCCCAGTGCGATCCGGCCTTGGTGATGGTGGATCCTAGCGGAAAGGTGCTGAAGGAGTTTTCGCTTGCAGCAACTTCAGATTGGGACGGTTGCGGTGCGGTGATGAAGATCGACTTCCTGGATTCCAGACGCATCGGCTTTCACTGCCACATTAATCCATCGTTGGGGGAGTACACGACGATGGACCCGTCAAGCGGCCAGATGCTGAGGCACTGGCTCGGATTCGCTTTTACCTGGTCCCCGGACAAGTCGCACATCGCGCATCACGGCTGGATTCCCCATTTTTCTCCTCCGTTCGCGCACTCCAGCTACCTGCAGATCGACGATCAAACGGTTTACCCTCCGGAGGCGATTACTGGTGCATCCGTTTCTGAAGGCCCGCATGGTGCGAGACTGGAGATGCACGCGATAGAAAAGTGGGGCGGCCTGTACCGGAACATCCATGAGTTCGGCCAGTTCTTCTGGGCTCCGGATAGCAAGAAAGCTGCCTTCATCGATCGTGTATATGACTGGAAGGAAGTCGAAAATCAACCACAGGATGTCGGGGAACAAAATGTCCGCAGATTCCTGGTGATAGCCGGATTAGGTATCAAGTCGTCTACCTTACCCGATGTGAAAAGCTGTAATTCCCAGAGCCGGATTGAGTGGCGGTATGATAACGAGCTAGATTTTGTGTGCGGTGCCGGTTCGACACGTTATGTGATTGACAAGGCGGGGATTCTCTCGGAGAGCAAAAGAATCCCATGAATTCTGCCGCAAGGAACTAGAGGCCTCACGGGCGGGCACAGGCCCCGCCCTTATGGAAGCAAGGGAAAACCCCCTGAAGCCGTCACTTGAAGGCGAGGGTTTTGACCCTCCCAGCATCGGACAATAAGAGCGCGTTCCCGGTCTTCTGACGAGGTAGGCCCGTTGTGATGGATCTGCGGGGCTTGTTGATGTTTTGATGTCTACCATTCATATGCTATGATGCAAACATGCGAACAACACTGACTATCGATGACAAGCTGGCAGAGGCGCTTCGTAAAAAAGCATACGAGTCCGGCAAGTCATTCAAAGAGGTCGTGAACTGCACCTTGCAAGCCGGGATTCAAGCGGAGCACACCTTGCCCAGAAGCCGACCCTACAAGATCAAGCCTGCGTCCCTGGGCGGAGTGCTCCCGGGTATCAACCTAGACAAGGCGTTGCGGCTGGCCGATGAAATCGAAACCACGGAAATTGCCGGCAAGCTTCGTCTTAGAAAATGATTCTGATCGACGCCAACCTGTTGATTTATGCGATCGATTCCGCATCACCCCATCATGATGCCGCACGGCGCTGGCTTGAAAAGGTCCTGTCGAGCAGTGAAAACGTCGGCCTGACATGGGGTGTGATCCTGGCGTTCCTTCGAATCGTAACCCACCCGGCTGTCGTGCGGCATCCCCTCTCGCCGGAGGCTGCCCTGGAGTACGTTGACTCCTGGCTGGCACAGCCATACGTCCGAACCGTCGCTCCTGGCGAAAAGCATTGGCTCATTTTGCGCAATCTGCTCCGCTCCTCCGGCACTGCGGGAAATCTGACTTCGGACGCGCATCTTGCCGCCCTTGCCCTCGAACTCGATTGCGAAATATTTTCCAGCGATCATGATTTCAAGCGCTTCCAAGGCGTCAAACATGTAAATCCCCTCGAAAAGTAGGAAATGGGGACGCTCCGACAATCGGCCCCGGCAGCCAGCGGCCGAAGAGGAGGACGGCCGCATAGAGAGCCGGTCCAATCCACTTCCAACGTCTCCAGATCTTCTTCGCAGGAGCGTCACTTTGCGGTTCCAGGAGTTGTTGGGTCATCATAGCTGTCGATTATAGATATAAAAACGCAGAAACTGAGCCATGAATTCACACGGAATTTTTCCAGTCGTGACTCGTGCCCTTCCGCGCTCATGCGCAGTTGTTACTCCTTGTGTGCTCTGCGCGGCGGCGGTTCGTTCTTTGGGGTTATGTCCAGAGCGGCCCTGGCCGTTCGTGCCTGTTTGGTCACGATTGGTCATACGGTTGATCCCGATGAGTCCGGCGCGCCAACTCGCTCGCATAACGGACGCCGAGCGAGTCAGCGTGCCGCCCGACCCACGCCGTAAGCCGGGTCGGCCCGGCGGGCTCCGATGCGGTACACAGGAGGCCCCGCATCAAGCCCTCAATTTCGGCACGCGTCAGGAAGACGTCTCCTACGATCTTTCCTATCACTAAAGCCACGCAGTATCCAAGCCATGGAGAGACGGTGATGATCCGCCGGGGTTTCCCAATGCTTGCCCCGATTGCTTCGACCAGGCCACGAAAGGTAAACGTCTCTGGCCCGACGGCATCGATGATGCGATTCTTGTCGCCTTTCCCTTCGCGCACCGCCAGTTCCGCCAGGTCCTCCACGTAGATAGGCTGCAGCCGATACATTCCGTCACCGAAGACGCCAAACACCGGCAGGTGGCGCAGCGTCCAAGCAATGTTGTTTACCAGGATGTCTTCTCTCCCGAACAGAACCGTGGGACGGAGAATCGCGAAGGATAGACCCGAGTCTACCAACTCGCGCTCCAGACGCGCCTTGCCGCGGAAGTATTCGAGGTCACTCTCCTCCGAAGGGTTGGTGATGCTGATGTGAACCACCCGGCGGACGCCGGCTTCTTTGGCGGCAGCGAACAGCTTGATGGTGTTTTCAACCGCCACCGCGTGGGTAAAGCCCCTGTGATTGAATCGCACCCAGTAGGTGTTGTAGAGCACATCGGCCCCGCGAAGCGTGGCGGCGAGTTTTTGCGGCTCATCGAAATGATACGGCTGCGCCTTCACTCTCTCGCCGAATGGATTCGGGCGGCTCAGAGAGTTGGTGATTGTCCGGACGGTCTCTCCCTGGTCCAGGAGTCGGCCCGCAATGTACTTGCCTGAGTATCCGTAGGCGCCGGTTACCACATGAATGCTCATCCGCAACCCCCTAATGATTCGGAAATTACGCAACTAGTTGAGACAAATCGGACCACGTCACGTTTTTTCAAGTTGTCGCAAGGGGCCAAGGTGTCTATGGGCAAAGGGCCCAAGGAAACATCTTAGTCCTCTGTGAAGGTTGAACTCTTTAGCTGCTGATCCCTTTGACCCTAGGCCCCTCTGTTCCTTGGCACCTGAAGTTTGCGAGCGAAGCGAGCTAAGATCGCTATCTGGCGCGTGGAGAAGACAGGGAAACCGTCTTAAGACGAGCTAAATCCACGGCCTCTGGCCGTGCGACCCTGACAGGCTCCGCCGTTCCGGCGAGCCGTATCGTGCATTTCGCCGGGCCGGAAAAACCGAACCGCGAAGACCACGAAGACCTCAAAGAAGACGCTTCGAGGTCTTTGAGGTCTTCGTGGTTTAAATCCCCGTATTTCGCCCCGCTTTGCGGGGCAGGCCAAAGCCACGCCTTCTAGAGACTCATCCGGAAAGGCCGTTTCTTGCGAATGACGACATTGAAAACAAAGGACTTCTGGGCCGTGAAATCGCAAAAAAGAGGCTTTCCGGATTCGTCTCTAGGCGTGGTCGATTACAGCTTTGGATTGCGCCGCTGCAGTTCTTGCTGCGCAAGATCGCGGATCTTGGCGCAATCAACGGCCGGAGTTCCCGATCCGCCGGCTGCGCCCTGAATGACGGCGTCGGGCAGGACGGCCATGCGCTGCAGATCCGCAATAGGAACGGCCGCGGAGCCCCTCGCCAGGATCTTCTCCAGGGCGGCGGCGGCGGCTCGGATCCCCTCGACCGATTCCAGGTACTCTTTCGGTATGGCGCAATTCTGCTCAACGGCGCCGGCGAGTGCTCTTGCAGTCAGCGGGTCGCCGATCTCGCCCAGGGCGCGCGCGGCCAGACGCTGCACGGTGGGATCATGATGTGACAGCGCACCCACCAACCCATCAAGTGCCGCCGGCCCGATGCCGGCTAACGCCCTAGCCGTGGCATCCTGAACCGCCGGACTGTGATCGCGCAACGCCCGCAGCAAGGGATCGACGGCGGCCGGCGCGCGCAGTAACGCAAGGGCTTCGGCGGCCTGCTGCCGCCGGAGCTCGTTTTTGGAGCCAAGCGTTGCGATCAGCGCCCCCACGGCCGCCTCCCCTTCGGTGACTGCCGCCTTAAAATCTCCGGTCAGGACCGCGGCTGCAGCGCGCTCTCCTGGGGTCGTCGGCGTGAGCTTCAGGGAATTCAACGCAAACGAGGCTGCCTCACGCACATTTTTTCTGCCGCCGTCTGTGATCGTCCTCAAGCCGGCCGCTGCATGTAAGCCTCCGATCTTGCTCAGGGCTTCCACAACAGCCAGTTGGACCGGTTCATGCGGATCCTCGGAGATGGCACACAAGGCGTCGACAGCCTGATCGCTGCTGATTGCGCCGAGAGCGATTGCCGCGGCCCGGCGCGTCTCATGATCGCGGTTGGCGAGAGCTTTAACCAGAGGATCAAGCGCACGCGGATCTCCGATCTCTCCCAGGGCTAAGGCAGCCGCCTTGCGCGCATCGGAACGACTATCGCCCAACCGTTTGATCAGCGGCTCGACGGCCCGAGAGTCCCGTGCAAGCCCGAGCGCCTGGGCCGCCCAACGGCGGGTTTCCTTGTCGTCGGAATCAAGCAGGCGCAAGAGAGGCGCGACCGCGGCGCCACCCAACGCCCCGAGCGCGCCGGCCAGTGCCTCGAATTCGGCGCTTTCCGCGTCCGCCCGCGGCCCCTTGGGCCGCCTGACTATGCGGGCCAACGCCGCCGCCAGGGGCTCTGCCGCCGCGGGGTGGCAGAGCACGGCAAGTGCGTTGATGACCGCCAGGCGCGCTTGCCCGTTTTCATCTGCCAACGCCCTAATCAGAGAAGGGACGGCTTTTTGTTGATTCGATGCCGCCAGGCGCGCCGCGGCTGCCGCTCGCGTCTGCCAGTTTGACGATTTCAGCTGCTGCAATGTCCACCAGAGCATATTGAGTCTCCCCCGCAGTGCTGCCGCATTGCGCTGACGAGACGCGCGCGGCTTGAGCATTATAGAGACATGCGCCTCAGAGCTTCAACTCATCCGAATCCAGTTAAACCTCGTCGACCCGCACCCACTTCGCGAGCATGCCATTCGTCAGTCAGCCGGAGTGCCGCTTCTGTAGAGCGCAATGTCGCCGCCGGACTGCGACTTTGCCGGGCCGTGCGTGGCTGGGAGAGCTTATGGACACCACAGCAGAATTTATGGTAGGCTGCCTCTCGACTAAGTCATTGGAAACACCGCATGCGCCTGTAGCTCAGTTGGACTAGAGCGTCGGTCTCCGGAACCGAAGGTCGCAGGTTCGAACCCTGCCAGGCGTACCACTTAACCCTTTGATTTCGAGCCCTTTATCCCGCATCGCCCATTCAAGCATCTTCGATCCTTTTCCCCCTGTGGGTACATGGTGGGTAATTATGCAGTTTTAACCGTCGTTTCGGCTTCCCTTGTGAGTGCTTCACCCAGTATATCCACAGCCGATTTTTTGTGACTTGGTGAAAGGTGGGCATAGCGGAGGGTCGTTTCAAAATCCTTGTGCCGAAGAATCTCTTTTATCGTTGTTAGAGGTACTCCGTTCATTGCCATATGGGAAGCCGCCGTATGCCGGAGGACATGAAAGGTAGCCCAAGAAAGGTTTGCGTTACCTGCCGCCTTCTCATATTGTCCCTTTAGATCGACAAAGGGTTTGCCGGGGATCTTGCCAGGGAAGACATAGGGCGAATCCAATCGCCGGGGGATTCTCCGCAAAATCTCAATAACGGACTGATTAAGCGGGATCGTGTCATACTCCCCATTCTTCTGTTCGACGATTTCCAGATACTCTTGCTTTAGGTTGATGTGCTCCCACTTCAGATTTAAAAGCTCGCTTTTCCGCATCCCCGTGTTTAGGGCAAGCTCAATGACGGCTTTAAGCGTAGTGCCTGGGCAAGCACCTTTCTTTGAGTCTTCGTCCACTGTGGACGCAGCATCCAGCAAGGTTTTGCACTCTTCTACGCTTAGAAATACGGTCCTCATATTATTCTCTTTGAGACTCTTCACCTTCCTGCATGGGTGATCGGAGATAACATTCCATTCCACAGCCTTGTTCAGCATATGGCGCAAAGTGGTCATATGACGATTAACCGTTCCCGGCCTAAAGGCTCTTTTTCTTTTACTCGGGGATGATATCAGCAAGGCTTGATATCCTTCTACTTCGGCACGGCCAATCTTGGAAAGCAGTGTGTCCTTTCCGAAACAGCCCTGGATGCTTTCCAGATGAGATATTTTACTATTCACAGCCTTCTGTCTGATATCCCGGCACCATTGAAGATACCGCTTCGCAAATTGCCCCACTGTTTCTTTTGATTCCCGCTTCATTTCCATGTAGCGGCCTTCGTCGATCAGGGTTTTCATCTTACGAAGATTTTGCTCTGCCATTTCCTGGGTGGCGCATCTTTCTCGAAGCCGGATTCCCTTATAGAAGGTATCGATCTGCCAGCAATTGCCGCGCTGGGAAATGCCAAGGATCTTCTTCCGCCGCTTCTTTGTTTCGGTGGGTGTACTTTCGAGTGTGGAATTCGGGATAGCATCCCTTAGAATGTCTTCAGCCATGCGTTCCTCCTCGTAGGAATGCCGGGTCAGGGGTCGGTTGCTGTTCTAGCAGCTTCCGGCCCCGCTCCATGCGGGTTACGGTTTCAATCGTTTCTCGATCACAAGTCTGATCCCCTGCCGAACGAAGTAGCTTACGGGCAAGTTCTCCCGATCCGCAATCTTCTCCAGGGCTTCCATTTCGTCGTCTTTCACGCGGACAGCAATCAGGTTCTTTTTCCGCTCCTCGTCCGGTATCCGTCTTCGCTGTTTCCTTTGACGTGTCATAGATAATGTATAACATGATAGCGTCCTTGTTGTCAAGCGTCATTTTGACTCGCCTTTGCTCTGTATTGCCCCAGGATGAACGATCTTTGACGGGCGCATATGATTCTCTGCTGTGAATCCGATCCCAAAATCCCGCATGCGGAGATCATTTGTTGATCTCGTGCCGTCTCAGCCAACTCATCAGGTCCGAGGGGCGAACCCGAAACACGCGGCGGCGCGCACCGGCAGAAATGATCAGCGACGGTATTTCCCCGCTGGCAAGCATCCGGGCGACCTTGCTTTTCTTCAGGCCGAGAACCTCACCAACTTCTTTCGGCCCCAACAGCTTCTCAAGGTTCGCCATGATTCCTGGCCTCTTTTTCCACGCCTCTTCCTGTTTCCGTCACCACACTGATGACCCTCTCGCAGCTCAGGCAACATGTCTTAGCAAAGCCAAACCTCACATCCAGGTTGACCATCCCCGATCCCATCCCAGCAGAGATTAAGCTCAATTGCGGCGGTCGCACCCAGCACCATGCGAACATGTCTGTGTGCCGTTTGCATGAGCTTGATTGTGCCGGCACCAAGATTGTGTAATTCTTGGCCAATGGCTCTCGCTCTGGCTCGGCCTGCGCCTATCCCGTAAAATAATGATGGACAATTCTCCTCGATTAGTATAACTAAGAGAGGCATGAAAACAGCCGAAACCATTCTCGAACTCTTATCAAGCAAGAGTACAGTCGCTAAGG
>Ga0187878_1004669_pt1 | contig 10534 bp, 6 predicted proteins | sample June2016WEW_17_1_FD_132979 | JGI IMG/M metagenome (GOLD analysis project Ga0187878, IMG submission 132979) | Peatland microbial communities from SPRUCE experiment site at the Marcell Experimental Forest, Minnesota, USA - June2016WEW_17_150 | ecosystem: Environmental > Terrestrial > Soil >...
ACACGTTCAAAAGGGCGCGGTGCTCGTCGCCGGACACAGCACGCGGATCAGGCGCGTGGTTTGAAGGAACTACGGCTGTACGTTCGTCGGGGCAGCCGCCCTCGCGGGTTGGAAGTGTTTCTCGTACCAGGAGATCGAACGGTCGATGCTGTCAATGATGTGCTTGGTTTCGCGGCAGCCATGCCCTTCTCGCGGGTACCTCACCATAATCGTTTCCACGCCTACGTCCTTCAGTGCGACGTAAAACTGTTCGGCCTCGGCAATGGGGACGTCGCTATCATTCTCACCATGCATCAGCATGATGGGTGTTTGCACGTTTGCGGCGTGCTTTAAGGCCGACCGTTCCCACAGGATATTCATGAGATCGCCCTGGTGCAAGAATTGGCCAAATTCCATCTCTTCATATTGGTTGTAATACGTCATATAGTTGTAACTGATCAGATTCGAGATGCCGTCAATGGAGATCGCCGCTTTGAACTCGTGGGTTTGCGTAACGAGCCACTCGGTGAGCTGCCCCCCATAGCTGCCACCTTCAAGACCCATTCGCTCGCGGTCGATCCAGAGATAACGCCGTACTGCGGCGCTAACACTATAGAGCACATCTTGACCTTCGTTCCCGTTCTGATCGCCGAAAACCGCATCGGCGAATTGTTGCCCGTATCCTGTTGAGCCCCGGTAGTTAACCAGCATTGTAGCCCAACCCCGCGCCGCAAGAACCTGCGCTTCGAAATTGAAGGCCGGTCCATCCTGGGCGTGAGGGCCGCCATGAATGTCCACGATCAGCGGGTGCTTGGAATTCACTGTCATGTCGAGCGGCTTAGTGAGAAACGCTTCAACTTCATACTTGTTGTCGTTGCTGATAAAAGTGAACGGCTCAACCTCGGCAATCTGTTTGCCGGCGAGCACCGGGGCGTTTAAATCCGTGACCTGTTTCACGACGCTACCTATCTTGAGATACACCTCCGAAAAGTCTCTCGGGCTCTGGAGACTAAAAGCGACTGTCGCTTCTTTGCTTACGGACCACGAGCCGACGGCGCCGAGCTCCTTGACGACCACCTCGGGTTGGCCTCCCGTGACCGGCAACCGGCAAAGGTGGACGCTCCCCCGCTCCTGGACGGTGAAGTAGACCGTGCTGCCGTCAGGTGCCCAACCCGCTTGCCCCTGACGATTGTCGATCCTGGCACCGAGTTCTCGCCGGTTGCTCCCATCGGCATTCATCAGCCAGACGTGCGGGTCCTCCATTGTGGTCTCTCGATCGGTGAGCCCTCGCTTCGTCCCCAGGTAGGCTATCGTCTGGCCGTTCGGCGACCATCGCGGTTCGTACTCGGCACTCTCCGTGGCCGTCAGCCTCCGGATGGAACCGTCCGAGACTTTTAAGGCGAAGATGTCATAGTTAAAGAACTCGTCGGCATTCCGCTCGCGGTTGGAAACGAAGAGAATTTCCTCGCCCTTCGGGGACCAGTCGATCGAATGTTCGTCATAAACCCCGTCCGTGAGCTGCCGGACTCGCTGTGTTGCCAAGTCCACCACAAAGATGTGGAGACGCCGATTGTCGTTGAAATGCGAAAGGCCCTCCGAGTAATCGGGCTTGTACAGATACCGGGTTATGACCATGGGGTCGCCATTGGCCGCCTCAGTCTCAGGACCGGGAGTGGCTGAAACGAAAGCGATGCTCTTACTGTCGGGGGACCAAGTAATAGGTTTTCCCATCTCGGGCAAGGGGGTGTTCGTTCCTTTGACCGGCGCCAGGAACGTCGTGCCGGTGCCATCCGCGTGTGCAATGGTCAGCCGGGACTCGTCCCCTTCCCCTGCGACATAGCTGACCCAGTGGCCATCCGGCGACCACACAGGACTTGCGCTAGGCTGCTTAGGCCCATCGAACCGAACCGATTTGCCGGAGGCGATGTCCATTACCCACACTTGTGAGTACGGTCGGCCTGGCCGGTCACTATTCTCGACCGTGTAGGCAATTCGCGTTCCGTCTGGGGAAAATTGTACCTCTCCGACTGACCGCAGGCGGTAGAGGTCGCTGCTCTCCAACCCATTCGCTCCCGCAAGCGTCGCCGGAGTTATTGCGATTATCAGCAGAGCCACAATCCAAAGCAACAAACGAAGAGAAAAGGGAATACGCATATGCGTTATCACCTCGTGTTGGTTCGTTCTTGCCTTTGATCTATCCAATCACTTGCGACACCGCATACTTTGGGGGGGGATCGCGATCATCATATGCACATGATCCTGCCTCAGATGCCCTTCTTCGATCTGAGTCTCCTTCTGCTCTGCCAGCCGACGGAATACCTCCCCCAGATACTGCCTCAGTTCCTGGTACAAAGTCTTCCTTCGGCACTTCGGGATGAAAACTACGTCGTATTTGCACTCCCACTTCGTATGGTTTAGGCTTTGCTTTTCGTCCATGGTGGAACTCCTTTTCGTGTGCTTTGGCGGCTCACGTTAAGGAGGTTCCCCGATGGACTCCGGTCTTTGTGAAACTTTTACTGCCTCCCCAGCAGAGCTGCGGGGTCTCCCTACTGACTCGAGCAATTACCCCGACGACAGGAGCAACATGTTCAACTTGGGCCGTTCGCCGGAAGGCCTGACTTATCTGACTTAGAACTGCAGCTTCAGACCGAATTGTGTGTCCCGGCCGTCGCTAGCGCTCCCAATCTGCCCAATATTAGGATCGCCAACGATCGGAACCGGATAACCGAAATGGGCTTGGTTGAAGATGTTGAACGACTCCGCCCGGAACTGGAGCTTGAATCGCTCCCCCATCCGGAAGTCCTTCATCAGGGCAAGGTCTATGTTATTCCGCCCCGGTACATCCAGGATGTTTCGCCCCGAATTGCCAAAGCGCGGTTGCCCGCTTGCCAAAGCCAGTGCCAGAGCGGTCGTGGTAAAACAACTCGCGTCGAACCAGCTACTAACCGTTTTGTGGCCCACTCCGCTACAAGTCCTGTCGGGATACGGAGTCACCGACCCGGTGTTAGAGAAGTCCTGCGACGAAACAGCACCGAACGGGAAACCTGACTGGATGCTCCAGACGGCGGAAATCTCCCAGCCTCCCAGGATGCCATTGACAACACCACTCCGGTTCAACCATCGCTTGCCATTTCCGACCGGCAACTGCCAAATGGGGCTGAAAACAAGCCGATGACGTGCGTCAACCGCGGAGCGTGCCCAGTTCGCTTTGCGATTGTTATCGTCTTGTGGATACTGGCCAAACTCGCTTCCTCCTCCGTCGTCCATCGCTTTGGAGAAGGTATACGACGTCAGAGCAGTGAAGCCCCCGGAAAACTTCTTGGTCAGCTCCACCTGAAGGGCGTTGTAGAAAGAGTTTTGGTCGGAGGTGAAGAACCCCATTATACTGAAGTCAGGATAGGGACGGCGAGGCTGCAGGTCGCCAACGCCCGGCTCAGGCTGATTGAAGAATTGGCGCTGGGCGTCGAGGTGGTTTGCCTTCGTGCCAACGTAGTTGGCCTCCAGTGCCCAGTTCTGTGCCAATTGTGACTGGATGCCAAAGCTCCACATCTGTGCACGTGGAGCTTGAAAGTCGGGCGCGACCCAGAGTGCCGCATACTGCTGGCTGAGGGGTGGAACGCCACCAGACGCAAAAACATTCTGAGTCGTGGTAGGCAAGCCGTTGGTCAAAGGTGGAGGAGAGCCGAACGCCGGGGCGTAATATGGCTTTGGCGAGGATATCGGATTGCCAGTCACGTGCTGCCAGATATTCAAGTTCCCCAGGTCGTAGAAGATTCCATACCCCGTCCGCACAATCAGTTTGTCTGAAGCCAGCGGTCGCCAAGTCAAGCCAAAACGGGGCGCAAAGTCGCGGTAGTACGGCCTATCGATCGACCGGCGCGTGCGCCCCGTAAAACCCAACTGTCGACGCAGCGCAGAACTCGCCACCAGGCATTGGCCGGAGTCTGATGTCAGAAAGGAATAGGCGGGGCTGGTGCAAAGCGCATCATTCACCGCGTCGGGCAGCGCCGTCAGCAATAGACCATCTCCCGGTCCCGAGAAGGGTGGTGCCGTGGGAATGAACTGTACGACGTTATCTCGCTTATCCACCGTGGGCCGGCGATCCTCCCAGCGCAGACCGATATTCAAGCTCAGGTTGGAACTGACTTTGATATCGTCCTGCCCGTAAAGACTCAAGAACATTCCACCTACTAGATTTGCATCGGTGTACGCCAGCATGCTACCCGCATTGTCGGAGTAGCCTAATTCTAAATCGGCCAAGTCTGACACCGCACCCACGTTCGGAATCTCCCCCGCTAAACCGGAATACTGGCCGTTGAAGAAGAATTGGCCGTGAGGTGAATAGGGATTCTGCTGCCGAAACTCCTGCCACGGCTGTAAGTCCGCGCCGACGACGATGGTATGGCGCCCGTGGGTCCAAGTCAGGTTATCTTCGTACTTCTCCACCATCTCCACGTTCGTGACCGGACGATAGCCGGCATCCCCGACACCACCGTAGTTGACGAAGCCAAAGAATGGGAACCCTTCCAGAGCTGGTGCCAGCGCGCGCACATTCTTAATCCCAAAACTCTCAATGAAACCCTGAGAGCGAGGACATTCCTGGCAATCGTCGACTGGATTGTTGCGCTGAAATCCGAGGCGTGCTTCATTCAAAAGGTGGGGCCCAAATGTGTGTATCCATTCCACTGAGACATTTTGACCCCGAAAGAATATTCGGTCGCCAAAACCCGGAAGCGAGGTGTAGCCCCCTGATGGGTCCGTGATGTTGGATTGGCCGAACATGTAGCGGGCGAAGAACTGGTCCTTGTCGCTCATAGATTGGTCAATGCGGAAACCAAATTGGTTATCGGAGCGGACGCGAGGTGTCTGGTTAACGTAGTTTGGGAAGCCGGGACGGTTGGGCTCGGGGAAGGCGGCCAGGACCTTCTGCGCGACGGGGTCGAGGGTGGTGATGATGTCGCCAGGGATGGGACTTCCCGCAAGAATCGTCGAACCTGCGCTGGCACTCCCCGGGGGGCATGCAAACAGGTATTCCGTGGCCGGGTCAAAGAGTTGACCACTGTCGAAGTTGAGGTTTGCCGGCCCGCCCGCGCCGCAGAGATTCATCGTCTGGCCAGTCAGTGCGTCACTGAAGTCTCCTGCTTTCTGACTATCAGTGGGGACCAGGTTCGTCAACGACAAACCTTTGATTTCGCGCAACGCGTCGTAATAGCCGAAAGCGAAGGTCTTGTTCCTGCGGATAGGCCCGCCCAATGTGAGACCAAACTGGTTGCGCCGGTATTCCGGTCGAGCGGAACCTGGAATCTCCGCCCCAGTGAGCGGGTTCGTCTGGTTCGTGGCAAAGAAATTCCTCGCATCTAAGTCGTTGTTCCGCAAAAATTCGTAAGCGTTACCATGCAGTTCGTTGGTTCCAGACCTGGTGACCAAGTTCATGGTAGAGCCTGCCGTCTTGCCAAAGGCGGCAGAGTAAATGTTGGTCTGGATCTTAAACTCCTGGACGGCATCTGGAGGAGGCTCAAGACCGAAGCCCCCGGTACTCCAGGCTCTCGATTCCATGCCGTCAATTAAAAGCGTGTTACTTGCATCGCGAAAACCTCCGGCGCTGTACGTTACCTCGCTGAAAGCTGAACCACCGCCCAGGTATGAGGCATATCCCTGGCCCAGGTTGTCAACGGTCCCCGGAACCAGAGTGGCCAACGTGGTGATGCGCCGCAGATTCAAGGGAAGGTCGACCACCTCCCGCTCCCCGACGACCGTCCCGACGCTGGCCGTTTTGGTATCGACCAGGGGCGCCGCGCCGCTGACTTCCACGGTGGTGGTGACCTGGCCCACTTGTAGTTGGATATCCACACGGGCCTTCTGGTCCACCAACAGCGTAACGCCGGAAATCACGGTGGTCTTGAAACCCGCCTTTTTGACCGCAATACTGTAAGTGGCAGGGGTTAGCGACGGAAGTATGTAATCTCCCGCAGCGTCAGCCGTAGTTTTGGTTTCGATCCCCATTGCGACGTTCGTGGCCGTAATCGTCGCCGAAGGTATGGCGGCACCCGAGGGGTCCGCGACGCTCCCATAGAGGGTCGCGGTGACAACCTGGGTGTAACCGGGCTGCGCATAGGCCAGGAAAACCAAGACCAGCGCCATAGGGATGGCAGCGGTTAGGATCGTACTGCTCACTACTCTGTGTCGACACATTTCGACCTCCAAAAGGTAGAATAGTATCATATTATCATACGTGCAGATCATGTTTTGTCAAGACCTATTTATTGTCGATCAAGAGAAATTCAATCCCGCTGGGTCGGTCACCTGAAAGGTGGTTCTCAGCGTATCTCGATGTGATTGAAAGAGCGCATAAGAGAGATCGCAAGCAAACCTATCGGGAGAAGATTGCCATACAGGGAGCCAACATCTTATGCTAGTATGTTTGTCAGTAGGGTACGTATGTACATTTGAGGAGAACTGATACCTTTGGACATGACACCCATACCCGTTCAGGCGCAGGGGGCAGACGAACCCGTCCTAGTCCTGAACCCTTCGAGCTTCGTGCCCTACTACGAGCAGATTGCCGAGCAAGTGCGCCGTCTCATTGAGGGGAAAAAGCTTAGACCGGGCCAGACCTTTTACTCTGAGGCTGCTGTTGCTCGCAAGCTTGGGATCAGTAAGATGCCTGTCCGGCAGGCCTTCCAGAAGTTGCGCGCGGAGGGGTTACTGCTCACTAAGAAGGGCAAAACACCGGTGATCGGTAGAGGCCCTGTCCCATGGAATTTCCAAGAACTCCGTGGCTTTAGCGAAGAGATGCAAAGGCGCGGACTCGTGCCTTCTACGAAGTTACTCGCCCTCGGACTCCAGTATCCTGATCCCGAGACAGCCGATGCCTTGAGGGTTGATCCCTCAGAGCAAGTGTACCTGATGAAACGTTTACGCTTCGTCAACCACGAGCCTGTTGCCATCGTCACGAGTTACCTTACCGGAAGTATCTTTGCAGGGCTCGATAAGCAGGACCTGGAGGGGCAGTCTCTCTACTACATCTTCGAGCATATATATGGGCGAAAGCTTCTGCGGTCCGAGGAAACCATTGGTGCTGTAAATGCCGGGCACGAGGAGGCACAGATTCTGCAGACCAGGATTGGGAGCGCACTTCTTCTTATCAAAGAAACCGCCTTTGATGTTCAGGAAACTGCGCTGGAGTACGCCATTTCACTCTTACGTGCTGACCGTTACACAGCCTCGGTTGTTTCAGTGAGGAAGAGCTAGAACCAGAAGTCGCGGAGCAGAACCTGCGCTTCGCCAATATCCCATCTGCCTGAAGATAATTGACTTTTCTCAACGTCCCCTCCGATATTCATATGCATGTCGGCGCTTCAAACTTCGTTGTTACGGCGTCCTCCTTCCAGCGCCGATACGAAACGGAACAAAATTCCTCAATCAGGCCTGCGGCGCAGCTGGCACGGGCGCGATCATCAAGAGGGGATCGGGAGCCGAGCCCGGGGCGCCGGAACTGGAATCGCCGCGGGAGCCATGAACTTGCGCTGGTACCACACCATTTCGCAAGCACGCTGCCAGAGCCGCATGGCGAAGCCCCACAGGACCACGAGTTCGAGCAGGAGAATCGTCCACTCGAAGCCTGCAGCGGGCCTCCGGGCCCAAATCCAAAGACCCAGCCCGAACGCGATCCAACCGAGCACGGCGAGGCGGAGATACATCCAGAAGAGGGTGGGGAAGTTCCCGAACGTGAGCATCAACGCGTGCCGCAAGTTGCACAGCATTCCGCTGTCTTCTTCGACGACGGTCCGAACCTGCGCGATATCGAACCAGAGGCGCACGCAGATTAACAGGAACCCGATCACTCCGGCGCTGGCGAAGAAGAACCAAAAGCCCGCCTTCTCGCTGGGCGAGTCCTCGAGGAGAGTCCCGGTATATTTGAGCAGTGCCTCGCCCAGGAACACGATGGGAATCAAGATGATTGCCATCATGAGCAGAAGCCTGATCCAGCGCCAGAAATAGTTGCCGCACGCTTCGAAGAATTCGCGCGTCGTCAGCTTCCGGTTGGCGCGGTAGGCTTCGAGCACGCCCCCCGTCAGAAACAGGGAAAACAGCATGAACAGGAGCGCGAAGTGCAGAGAATTAGCGGCGGTGGAGAAGAGTTTCACTTCGGAATTGTAACCCTCTGCGGAGAAGGCTCCGATGAAATACAGAGAATGACCTGTGGTGGAGAACAGATTTACTTCGGGGTCGGAAGCCAGCGAGGAAAAGGCTCCGATGTCAAAGCTGTCCACCAGACGCCGCGCCTGCAGGCTGTGAGCGGTCGCCATGTGCATCGATTTCGCCGCCGGGAATGCCCCCAGCGTGGCCAGAACCAGGTTCACGATAAACATCCACCACAGTATCCGCTTATAGTTCTTGAGGCGGAAGAAGCCTTCGCGCAACAGCCCACGTTGTTCAATCATGATTAGTTCTCGGTCCTCAGTTCTCGGTTCTCATCTCAATAGCTGCGAGCTACGGGCTACGAGCGTCGAGTTTTGAATAAGCCAATTTCTGGCTGCTTTGCTTTTGGCTACCTAGCTTGTAGCTCAAGAATTACACCAGCCACGCCAGCCACTGCGCGACGATTTGCGTAATCCACGTCCAATAATAGAGCAGCTTGCGAGCGGCGCGCGTATCAGACTCCTTCGTGTAGCTGTTGTTGAAGTAGTTCTTGTCGAGAAGCACCGCGTTTTCCGGATCGATTTGCGCGGATACCAGCTTGGCCTTCTTGTCGTAAGCAAGGCTGACCCAGCGGTCGCGGCCGTCCCAATGTTCGGTGACCGTTTCGCCGTTGTCGAACTTGACCGCCACATCGACGGGGAAGATGAAGTCTCCCTTGCGATGCACCAGCACCATGGTGCGGTACATGGTTTCGCCCTGTTTTCCGTTGGGCGGATCTTTTACATACCAATCCGTGCGGTCCGAGCTGGCGCGCAGGATTTCGTAATCCAGCACCTGCGTCCCATACACCGCCTGATCAAAGTACCAGCGAAGGTTCTGCCCGCTGACTTCCTCGACCGTCTTCAGGAAATCTTCCTTGGTTGGATGTTTGAAGCGGTAGCGCATGAAATAAGTGCGGATAGCGCGCTTGAGCGTTTCTTCCCCGATGACCTTTTCGAGCGTAAACAGGACGGTGGTCGTCTTGCCGTAGACGATGTCGTAGTAAGAAACACCGTTGATGTACTGGTAGGCAAACCGCGATATGGGGTCGAGGTCGGCGGCGGCGCGATAACTATTGCGCTGCTCCGCGGCGTCGCTTTCGGTGATCCCCCACAGGTCCATTAACGATTTCTCTTTGCCGAAGATATCGTCCAGGATCTTGCACTCGGTGTAACTGTTGAGGCCTTCATCCAGCCACGGATCCTCGAATTCGTTGGTAGCTACCATGCCGTACCAGTATTGATGGCCGAACTCGTGTTCCAGGGTCTGTTCGAGAAGACGGACCCCCTCGGGCATCCACCAGGTCGCGTTGCCGGTAATCAGCATTGGATACTCCATGCCTCCGGCGCGCTGGCCGCCGCCGTACGCTGGATCGACGACCGTGATCTGTTTGTAAGGGTAGGGGCCGTACCACTCCTCAAAGCGCTTCATGGTTTCTTTCATGATGCGCATGTGGCGCGCGGCCTGGGATACGTGGCCGGGCTGCATCAGCAAGCGGATCTTGACGTTTCCCATGCTGCCGGTGAAAGAGTCCTCGACGACGCGATAGTCGGGCTGCGCGGTCCAGGCAAAATCGTGAATATCCTCTCCGCGGAAGGTCAGGGTCTTGGTGCCATCGCGGTTGTTGACCTCGGCGAGTTGCACGCCGCTGGCGCCGACCACTTCATTCCGCGGCACGGTCAGCTTCACGTCGAAGGTGCCAAAATTCGCGAAGAATTCCGTGCTGGCATGGAACTGATGGCAGTTCCATGCGCCCTGCCACCACATGCCAATTTTCGGGAACCACTGCCCGCCCAAGATGGAATCGCGCTTGTAGCCAGTGCGGCTGAAGACTTCGCCGAACTGGTCGTGGAACGCGATTTTGAATTGGACCGACTCGTTGGGTGCGACCGGCCGCGGCAGCTTGACTTGAAAGACGGTGCGGTCTTCGAGGTTGCCATCGTCGGGCGCGATGAACCTGATCTGAGAAGTGAGGTCGCCCATGCCCACGACTTCCAGCGACCTTACTTCCGCTGAGGCTCTGTACTTATCCTCCCACTCGAACGTGGAGCTTGCGCGGCGTTGTTCTTTCATATAGGTGGAAGTCGGCTGGAACGCGTTTAAGTAGAGGTGGAACGGGAAGGTGTCCTGCGGCTGGCCGGTCAGGTTGCGATAAGTCAGGACCTCGGTGGCGTCGAGCGTGTTCTTGACGGCATCGAAGCGGGCGTCGATCTGATACGCGACAACACGCACGGAGAGCGCCTGACTGGCCAGCGTGGACACGGAGGCCGGGGAAGGCGCGAGTGCGGATTGCGCACTCGTTGCTGCAAAACACGGGACCGTCACGAGCGTAAACAGGAAAAACGGAAGCAGGAAGGTTCGAGAGAATGGCATG
>Ga0187878_1004674_pt1 | contig 10526 bp, 10 predicted proteins | sample June2016WEW_17_1_FD_132979 | JGI IMG/M metagenome (GOLD analysis project Ga0187878, IMG submission 132979) | Peatland microbial communities from SPRUCE experiment site at the Marcell Experimental Forest, Minnesota, USA - June2016WEW_17_150 | ecosystem: Environmental > Terrestrial > Soil >...
AAACTGATGCGCTTATTAATTTCATTTGCCTTCATTTTCTTGCTTGCCGGCGCGTCAATTGTCTGTGCCCAAGATCAACAGAAATCGTTGGATGACGATTTTCTTCATCAGCTCTTTCTTTCCGCTAAGGATGGAAAAGCGGACAAAGAGACCTTGGTAAAAAGAATAAACACTCTGGCAAAAGAAAAGTTTGATGAGCAGTATAAGGGAAACGTCAAAAACATGGAGTTAGAAGGCATCTATGAGCTTGCTAAAAATTGTTATGTGACTTGTCATACCGCGCAATTGACGGGCGGCGAGGAGGTTTTTTTATTTCATGCCCACATATTTGGTAAAATTGAAAACAGCGATGTCCAGATCCATGGTCGCGGAAAAGAGGATATGGCAGAATTCGGAAAATTCATGATGATGAGCGAAAGCGGGAAAATAAAATTTATCAGATACTTCTTCAAGACGTATGCAAAAATTGAATTGCCTTCGTAAGAGAGGCAGGTTCTAAATTACGCCTGCCGGCGATTGAAGCTCTCCGCAGCACGCTGCGGAGAAGCTTCGATTCTTAGGGAACAGTCGTTCGTCATTCGCTCGCTTACCCCGCAGCAAGCTACGGGGAATGCGCTGGCTACGGAATTCATGTAAAATCAAAATCAAATTCTCCCTGACATACACCGCTATCAAGCATCAAACATCGTCGTACCTGGGGTGTGACATTATACCTGATTCCCAGGTTGTCAAACCAGCACTGAAGTCTGTAGATAACCCCGCATTCATATTGATCGATAGCCCCTATTCTCTTTATTCCTTTGTATGCGAAGCAGTTACCGGGCTCAAATTCCCAGTGGAGCACGTTATCTTTCGGGAAGGATATGGTGATATTCATAAAAGCGGGTATAAATAAATGGGAGGCGGCCGCAAAGAAATCTTTGAACTCCTGAAAATTCTCAATCCGTTTCTCGAGTCCCAGGGCCTTCGTGATTCTGTCTATCTCCATCGGCGCTAATAATCTAATTGCCGCTTTGTTCAGCTCATTCGCCTTTTCTATGCCGAAGTTCTTTAGACAGTGATAGAACCACATTCCGTCATGGGTCATCCAGCAACGGTTCAAAAGCTCGATGATCTCTTCTTCTTGCAGTGCGCGCACAGGACTCATGGGCGTATCCTTTCGTCACGTGTTCTCGTAACCATTCTTGCATACGAGAACGGTTCAAGCATCTTATAATCTTCTCAACTGAAAGTTACCGTGGACAATGCAGCAGACATTTCCCTGCTCATCCTTCAGTTCGAGATCCAAAGTCCAATCCGCTTTTCCGATTTCATCAGTAAGCTTTTTAATACCTTCAGCCTGTTCAGGGGTCATCGATGCCTCAACTGTGATGTCTGTGGTCGCCGGTCTCTTGAAGGTGATTGTAACCTCCTTCAGCAAGGGATAGTATTTCCTGAGATCGAATGCGGAATAGAACAGGACCCCACCTGCAAAATCCGCCAGTGAGAAGAGAGACCCGGCATATACCGTACCGATGTGATTCAGGTTCGGTTCTTTCGGCAGCATTATCCTTACGGACTGCTTCTCAAGATCGAGGATGCGCATGCCCATTTTTTCAATGATCGGGATTGCCTTTTCGAGATAACCGACAAGGTCCTTATACTCATCGCTGATTGCCATTTGTCAATTCTCCTAATATGATTTTATCCTCTCGCTCAGAAGGAACAAGTATAGTACGAAATCGGCATGCTGCGCATAATTATGCATTAACCGTCAGCAATTGCTGCAATCGCCTGCGCAGTATTATGTATCATTAGTTGCAAGGGAAATCTACGGTGACATTGCAAGAAATATGTCAATCGTTTATGGGAAGGGAATGGTGGTTACACATGCAAATCCTCGTCCTGCAGGTAAAGTGAATTTGCATGGCTCACGATAGTAAGGGTGAATAACCCGGACTGATAATGCCGGACGCTTTATAGGCAAGATCAATTACCACAAAGGCAGGAATATCGGGATTAAGTGAATAGATAGAGCCTGATCCCGGTTTCTCAATCCATTATCTGCAAAAAGGCTGGGGGGTGCCGTATTTAGTGAAGACAATCTGCCAGATTTGATTGCTTCTTGCACGGAATGCGCCTGCACAGGACAGCAAATAATAATCCCACATGCGCTTGAATTTCTCGTCATATCTCTCTTTCAGCGTGGCCCATGCCTTCTGAAAGTTCCCATGCCAGGCCATAAGCGTCTTTTCATAGTGTGGTCCCAGGTTGTGGAGATCTTCCGTAACGAAAATACCTTCAACGGCCTTGCTGATCTGAGAAATGCTGGGCAACATCCCATTGGGAAATATATATTTGTTGATCCAGGGATCGCATTTTATCTGTGATTCGTTGCCGCCGATTGTATGCAGAAGGAAGATGCCGGTATCTTTGAGACAGCGGTGGACGGTCTTCATGAAGGTTCTGTAGTTCTTATGGCCGACGTGTTCAAACATTCCGATGGAAACGATCTTATCGAATGAGCCCTGGAGATCGCGGTAATCACACTGGAGGATCTCAACCGGCAGGTCTTTGCAGAAATCTCTCGCATAGCTGATCTGTTTCTCGGAGATATTGATGGCCGTGACCTTGCAGCCGTACTGTTCGGCCATGTACTTCGCAAATCCTCCCCAGCCGCAGCCGATATCCAGGACATTATCATCCTTGCTGAGATTAATCTTCCGGCAGATCATGTCCATTTTCTTGATCTGGGCTTCGTTTAATGCATCTGTTCCATTAAAATACGCGCAGCTATATTGATTATAAGGGTCGAGAAATGACATAAACAACTCGTTGTCGAGGTCATAATGCTGTTCGGCAACGATGCGGGAGCGTATCTTCGATTGCATATTGAAAAACACGGCTGATAGGATCGGCACGATGAATTTAAAGCTATCTTTGATCTTCCTTTCCAGCCCCGCTGTCAGGATCTTGCAAACGAATTCATCCAGTTGTCGGCAGTCCCACCATCCCTCCATGTATGACTCACCGAGACCTAAACTTTTGTCCTGCAGAAGCCGTGGGAAAATACGTTCATCTCTTACGTGGATGTCCCATGGACTGTTGCCATTGATGGTAATGCCTGTCGTGGCAAACATTTCTTCAAGCACATATCTCTGTCTGAACATAGCACACCTCCCGCGCGATTCTTATGGTTTGCGCCTGCTCATCATTTATTCACCAGAAGACGATCGCCCCTGCCTCACTGTTCAACGAATTCTTTCAGGGCGACCGCGTTATTAAGCTCCGTCGCCTTGGCGGAAAAGAGGAGGGTGATCGCGCGTGTTTTAGATTCCTGACGGAGCCGATCGATGATCTCCATTCTGTCTTTGAGTTCTATCTTGTAGCGTTGCTTGAACTCGCCCCACTTTGCCGGATCATGGGAGTACCATTTTCTGAGCTCGGTGCTGGGCGCAATGTCTTTGAGCCACTCGTCGATAGCGGCGGCTTCCTTTTTGATTCCCCTGGGCCAGAGGCGATCTACGAGGATACGCTTGCCATCACCCGGTGACACTTGGTCGTAAACTCTTTTGATCTTTAGCATAGTCCATCCACTCTCAAAACGAACGTTCCCTCGGCCGTTTCTTCAAGGTCGTCGAGAGAAGATGCAAGACATAAGGCCAAAAGACGCGATTCACTGTGCAAACGTTTCGCCATTTTATTCCCCCTTCAAATCTTGTTCAATAATGTTTGGTGAAGATTTCAACATTATTGTATCCTATAAAAATCTATAGGACTATTGCCGTCAATTCAATCAGGCAATCCCTCATTTGCCGTTTCGAATTGCCTGAGCAATGGAAGACTATCTGAGGATTTTTGATGCAACAAATCAGTCCATGCCTGATTGCAAATTAATTCATGATGAAGCACTTTCTGAGTGATGGCAATTGCAGGCAGAAGAAATTGTTTACACCACGGAGTGCAACACCACCGCCTCAATGGCGAAAGCCCCTCTATATAGAACATTTGAAGTTTTTTAAGTCTCTGAACTCATAGTCGGGTGGGTCGACAGAATAAATCTGAGTTACTAAGGAGGAGAGTATGAAAAGAACAGCGATATGGATCATGGTAGTTGCAACTGCTCTTGCGGTGAATCTAATGTTCGCACAGCCGTCATTGGTTCAGGGTGAAAAATCGCAGGCGCCAGGGTCCACTTTCTCAGTAGGCGCATGGTCTTTCGGAGTTCCGGGGCCCATCCATACATCAATGACGGGAAATGAGGCTATGGTGGTCGAATCCGGCAAGGTGAAGAAAGTTGAAAATATGCCTGGTGTGAAAGATGCTCTGCAAATGAAATTTGTGACGGATCAGGGGAACAGTTATGTTGTTTATATGGGGCCCAAGTGGTTCATTAACAATCAGAAGCTGAGATTCATGGCTGGCGACGAGGTTGAAGTAAGGGGTAAGAAGGTTGGCACCTCTATTATTGCTACAGAAATAAGCAAGGGCGAGTGGACCATGAAACTTCGCAATGAAGAAGACGGTATGCCAAACTGGGAATGCTGCTTCCCCCGTGAAGTAAAGAAATTACAGTAAAGGACAGGCGACCCACGACGGCCAACCCAATTTTTGAGCCGCCTCGTGACTTGTAGGGATCGGACTTGCGTCCATTCCTCTCATTGGACAAGGTTCTTCAGTTCCTTTTCGTCCAGACGGAACTCCTTTGCCAGATGCTCGACTGTGGCGCCGGTCTGTTCTATTACTTCCAATATATATTCCTTCAGACTCGTCTGTTTTTCGCAGTCATTAAAGTAATTCTTGAGCACAATAGCGAGCCCTTGGGACGGTATCGTATATCCTTTTTTTGTCGCCTCCCTTTCGCCTATGCTTTCCGGGATGCCAATCACCACAATTCTCTCATCAACAACGCTATAACGAATGCTATGTACCATAAGACAACTGCTGAAGCGGACCTCGGCCCCCGCTTTCGTGTATTGAACGCCGATCTGCAGCCTGTCCGGGAACTTCGGCAACAGGTACTTGATGCTCACCCCTTTTCTGGTCATGTTCTCGATGGCATCCGCAATATGCCTGGTCATCTGCATATCGTCACCGGAAGGGGGCGTACCAGTGATGCATCCGATTATCTCCTGCTTCGCATCAAGCATTGCATTCATGATGGAGAAGAAGTATTCCTGACGCGTAAGGACCCTTGTCGCCCTCCCGACTTCCTTGAGCAAGGCGTCTCTCCGTTTTCCCTCGTGGATGCCGTAAACCAGAAGTATGACGGTAGCTACGAGCAATGCTGATTCGAGTAGCAGAAGTCCGAATTCCACGGTCATGATTAGGTCTCCTAAAATAGCGGCCGGTCTTTACCTGGAAATTGACCCGGCATGCACCGTGCCGACGTGATTAACGTTCGATTCTTTCGGCAGCATAATTTTTGCGGACTGCTTTTTAAAATCAAGGATGTGGCCAATCCCGCATGCAAATAACCTCTCACATCATTCTCTCAGAAAAAATCTTTCTTCATATCTACCGTTATCCCGTTGCTTGCCAGCAGGCTTTTGGCCAGACCTTCGATTTTGGGGAGCTCGTATTGGAAGAAATACCGGAAGGTATAAAGCTTTCCCTGATAGAAATCCATCTCCACTCCGGTGGTATTCATCATCAAGGCCTTGCGGGCGGCAATCGCCTGGAGGAGCCACTGCCAGCCTATAGTTATAATGCCGAAAAATTCCAGATAAAGTGTGGCGTCAGCCAGGAAGAGGTCTATTTTTCCCTGCATGGCAAGGCCGACCAGATGCGCCGTGACATTCTTTAGTTTGTCAGCGGCCTCTTCGAGCTCCCGCGCGTAAGACTGTAAGTGCGGCTCCTCTTTGGCTATGGCTATGGTATCTTCGATCTCTCGGACAAGCAGCATAGCCGCTTCCCCGTTCTTCATGGGCACCTTGCGGCCCAGGAGGTCGAGGGCTTGAATGCCTGTAGTTCCCTCGTGGATGGGATGGATACGCGCATCGCGATAGAGTTGTTCTATGGGAAACTCATCGCAGTATCCGTAGCCGCCGAGACATTGCAAAGCCTGGCTTGTGGAAAGGATTCCCATCTCCGCAGGATAGCTCTTGGCCACGGGCGTAAGAATCTCGAGGAGGAGGTTGTATTTCTCTTTTTCCTTCCCTTCAAGAACCTTCTCCAGATCGACATATTTGCCGCATTGCATGAGGAGTGAAAGGGAGCCTTCAACGACAGCGCGCTGGAAGAGAAGCATCCGCTTCACGTCAGGGTGCTCGATGATAGGAACTTGAGGTGACAGGGGATCCTTGGCTGTAGGCGACCGTCCCTGAGGCCGCTCCCGGGTATATTCCAGGGCCGCATGATAGGCGGCGGACGCAATGCCGGCGGCTGCGATCCCCACTGCGATACGTGCCTCGTTCATCAACTGGAACATGTGGGATAGTCCCCGGTTAGGCTGTCCAACAAGATAGCCCCTGCAGTCACCGTTCTCGCCGAAGCTCAATTGGGTGATGGGCGCCCCGCGGTAACCCATCTTGTGGTAGATACCCGCCACATGGACATCGTTAAAGACGAGTCCGCCATTGTCATCGGGTCGCATCCGGGGGACGACAAATAAAGAAATGCCTTTCACGCCGGCAGGCGCCCCGGCAATCCGCGCCAGAAGAAGATGTACAACGTTCTGCACGCCGTCATGATCCCCTGTGGAGATAAATATTTTCTGTCCACGTATCCGGTAGTACCCTTGGTCGCCGGGTTCAGCAAGGGTCGTGATGTCGGATAGGGAGCTTCCCGCCTGAGGTTCTGTGAGGGCCATGGTTCCCTGCCAATCGCCGGCGTACATCCTCGGGACATAGGTATTGATCAGTTCTTGAGTGCCAAAGGAATATATGAGATGGGCGGCGCCGTCGGTAAGGTAGGGATAGACGCTCCCTGCGTAATTCGCTGCGGAGAAGATGAACATGGGGACGAATCCCAAAATCACCGGGAGCTGCTGCCCGCCCAGTTCCTGAGGGGCCGTAGCGGATATCCAGCCGCCTGCGCCGCAAATCTGCATGATCTCTTTCACCTTCGGATGAACCTTCACCCGGCCATCGACGAATTCCGGCTGGTTCTTGTCCATTTCCCGCAAGGCGGGTTTGAAGAGATCCCTCCCCAGTTTCAGGGCTGTTTCCAGGATCATGTCGAAGGCCTCCCGGCTATGATCGGCATAGCGGGGATATTTGAGGAGGGAGGTTGCATCAAAGACCTCGTAGAGCAAGAATCTGATATTTCTTTCACTAACGAATTTATCAGCCAAGATTTCCTCCTTTTACGTTCCTGAGAGAGAAGACAAATTCTGATTTGCCACTCAAGTCCTGTTTCTTATTGTGGGTTCTTTTTTTCTATTCTGCCGTCGATGATCAGGTCGTCGCCAAGCCTTCGGACTCTTCTATATGCTATTTTGAGCGACTCATTTATGCTCTTGATTCCAAGATCGCCGATTGCCTCAAGCCCTTTCCCTACGATCTTAGGAGCAATAATTATGACTACTCTATCGGGCAGTTGTTCCGCCAACATAGATGTGATGATGGCCGCTCCTCCTTCAACGAGGACAGATGAGATATTCCTCTTTCCCAGTTCCATAAGAAGTCTCATCAGATCAACACGACGATCCTTATCGGTGTCAACTGCCAGCACCTCTATGCCGAGATCCGTAAGCCGGGCGCGTTTCTCGCGGTCCACATTATGGGTGGCTGCGACTATAGTCTTAGCCTTGTCCTGATCTTTCAGAATTCGTGCATCAGGAGATATACGCAAATGGGAGTCGACAACAACTCTGAGGGGGTTTCTTCCTCTGACGAGGCGGACAGTCAGTTCCGGATCATCCTTCGACAAGGTGCCCGAACCAACGAGCACGGCATCATGATGACTTCTCAATGCGTGAGCAAACTTGAGCGACTGCTCGGAGCTGATCCAGCGAGAATGTCCCGAGGCGGTGGCAATTCTTCCATCGATGCTCTGGGCGAACTTGAGGGTTACGAAGGGAATTCCCGTCCGCATGAATTTGAAAAACTTTTCATTGAGTTCCTTGCATGATTCTTCCAGGATGCCCACCGTTGTCTTTATGCCGTGGCGTTTCAAGGCTTCGATGCCTTTGCCAGTGACGACGGGATTGGCATCAGGAGTGCCGATGATTACTCTTGCGGGTTTAGCGGCAATGATACTTTCTATGCAGGGAGGTGTTTTACCGTAATGAGTACAAGGTTCGAGGTTAATATAGATGGTCGCGCCCTTGATGGGTTCGGTTACGTCATTAATCGCGTTGATTTCGGCGTGGTTGCCGCCGAACTTCTGATGATATCCCTCTCCGATAATCCGGCCCTTCTTTACAATAACGGCACCCACCATGGGATTGGGACTCACCCATGCCTCTCCTCTTCGGGCAAGCCTGAGGGCCCGTTTCATATAAAATTCATCAGTCACGATAAGTCTTCCTCCCTGTGTTTGCTGCATCTTATATCACCCTTGCCTGTGATGTAAAGGGTGAATACTAAAAGAATGTTTCTGTTGTTGAGGGGGCTTTAATGTGATATAGGGATGCGCAATTGTCGGCTTTGAGATTGACTTTTTGGTCAATCGGCTATTCTTGGACTTGCACTGAGGACAGGCGTGATGCCTGTCCCGGCGAAAAGGAGAAGATATTATGAAAGGTGTTGTCTTGGCGGGAGGTTTAGGCAGTCGCATGTATCCTCTTACAAAAGTTACTAATAAACATCTCCTTCCCGTTTACAATGAACCCATGATTTATTATCCCATAAAGATACTGGTGAATGCCGGTATTGATGACATCATGATTGTTACAGGCGGAAACAATGCCGGTGAATTTCTGAAACTCCTGGGAAACGGGGCGGACTTCGGTCTCAGACATCTCAATTATACATATCAGGAGGGAGAGGGGGGAATTGCAGCAGCCCTCAGCCTGGCAGAGTTCTTTGCCGATGAAGGGAAGATTGCTGTCGTCTTAGGCGATAATGTCATTGAGAAGAATGTCAGAAAGGCGGTTGAATCTTTTAAAAAGCAGAAAGACGGGGCCCGGATTATGCTGAAAGAAGTGGCTGACCCCAAAAGGTTCGGCGTCCCTGTTTTCGAGGGCAAGCGCATCGTCCGAGTTGAAGAAAAGCCGGCAGCGCCGAAATCGCAGTATGCCGTCATCGGTATTTATATGTATGACAGGAGAGTTTTTGATTTCATCAAGACTTTGAAGCCATCAGAGAGAGGGGAACTGGAGATTACAGACGTTAATAATTTCTATATTAATGAAGGAAAAATGGAGTGGGATATTCTTGATGGCTGGTGGAGCGATGCGGGGACATTTGAATCATTGCAATATGCCGGGAATATGGTGGCGAAGACAGGCGCAAACAAAGTGTGAGGACGTTGAATATGATCGAAGGTGTCATGATTAAAAAGCTGAAGGTCATACCGGATGAGCGGGGCAGATTGATGGAGATCCTACGCATAGATGATGAGATGTTTAAGAAGTTCGGCCAGGTGTATATGACGACCGCCTACCCGGGAGTTGTGAAAGGATGGCATTATCATAAAAAGCAGTTTGATAATATGGCCGTTGTTAAAGGCATGATGAAAATTGTTCTCTATGACGGCAGACTGGATTCTTCGACATACGGTGAGATAAACGAGTTCTTTGCGGGCGAACATGATCCTGTTTTGATTCATATCCCGCCTTTTGTTTATCACGGATTCAAATGCATTTCCCAGGAAGAGGCCGTGGTGGTCAATACGCCCACAGAGGTATACGATTACAGGGAGCCCGATGAATTCAGGGTGCATCCCCATGATAACGATATTCCTTATGAGTGGGACCGGAAAGACGGCAGATGCAGATAAACGGTAAACCGTTCAAAAAATCATTAGATGATTGTTATTGCAGGAATGGAAACAAGCGAACTGGTAGGGCACGTTCTTGCGAAAAATAGACGAAAGACATTGACAAGGTTTATATGGGCGCATTTCTGTCTATCTTTCTTACATGTGTGGGTGCCGCCGTGGGGAGCTTTCTCAATGTCTTGATCTTCCGGATTCCTGAGGGGCAATCAATCGTTCTTCCATCTTCCCACTGCCAGAAGTGCGGTCATGCCATAAGGGTTTACGATAACATTCCCATCATCAGTTACCTTATTCTACGGGGGAAATGCAGGGACTGCCATGAGAAGATCTCTTTACAATACCCCATTGTAGAAGCGATTACGGCAGTTATGTCGCTCCTGCTATTCCTGAAATTCGGTCTGAGTTTCAAATACCTCTCTTCTTTCATTTTCACCTGTGCGTTGATCGCCATCACATTTATTGACCTCCGTCACCAGATAATACCCGATGTCATCAGTCTGCCGGGGATACCTGTCTTTTTTCTGCTCGCTGTTTTTTTTATGGATGTCACGATTTGGGAGGCTCTCCTCGGCACTCTGATCGGCGGCGGGTGTCTTTTTGCCATTGCTTTCATATATGAAATCATCACGAAACGAGAGGGCATGGGGGGAGGGGATATCAAG
>Ga0187878_1004678_pt1 | contig 10520 bp, 6 predicted proteins | sample June2016WEW_17_1_FD_132979 | JGI IMG/M metagenome (GOLD analysis project Ga0187878, IMG submission 132979) | Peatland microbial communities from SPRUCE experiment site at the Marcell Experimental Forest, Minnesota, USA - June2016WEW_17_150 | ecosystem: Environmental > Terrestrial > Soil >...
GAGCGATTGGGCCACCATGGACCGGATTCTGGCGGATGACTATGTGCTCACCGACAGAGATGGTGAGGTCTCCACCAAAGCTCAGTGTGAGGCATTCATGAGGTCCGGCGAGGATAAGATATTAACCCTGGTGACAGACGACATGAAGGTCCGAGTCTATGGAGATGCGGCGGTAGTAATCCTACGCTCCACGATCAAAGAAACATATCGAGGGGAGGAGATCAGCGACGTCTGTCGGATCACCAATACCTGGATCAAAAAGGCCGGCCGCTGGCAGTGCGTGGCAACTCACGGCTCAAGAATAGCTGGAAAATAGCTCCCTAAGGTCTGACGGCCTCTTTAGCTCAACGAGCAATTAGGGGTGCTCGCTCGCAGTCCCAGTACTGCACAACCATTGCACAGTTGACAGAGGCGTCATCTTAAGCCCCTCTAATTTCTATCAATTAACAATGCCCATTCGGGGTGCCAAGAACTGGCAGTCCAGCTCTGGCATCCCACGTTTGACTTCCCGCCCATGCCTCTGTTAATCTTGGGCCAAGCTAGAAAAGGGGGCCATTGTGGCCATCAAGTGCCCGATATGTCACGCCGATAATCCCGAGACGGTGAAGTTCTGCGGGGAGTGCGGGACGCAGCTTCCTCCTTCCCAGGGCCATCCTCCAGTCGTGAAGGAAACCCTCCAGACGCCGGGCATTTGGCTGCCCAAAGGAACGATCGTCGCAGGAAAATACAGGATCATCGATGAGATCGGCCGGGGCGGGATGGGCATTGTCTATAGGGCTGAAGATACGAAACTCCAGCGCGCCGTCGCCCTGAAGTTTCTGCCCGAAGAGCTGGCCCATGACCACCAGGCCGTCGAGCGTTTCCAGCGCGAAGCCCGGGCCGCGTCCGCCCTGAACCACCCCCATATCTGCATCATTTACGATATCGATGAACATGAAGGAAAGTACTTTATCGCGCTCGAGTTCCTTGAGGGGAAGACGCTGCGGGAATATCTGCTGGGCAAGCGGCTGGATGTGGACCAAATTGTCGATATCGGGATTCAGGTTGCCGGCGGGCTTGAGGCCGCCCATGCCAAAGGAATAATCCACCGGGACATCAAGCCGGGCAATATTTTCGTGACGGATTCGGGACAGGCCAAAATCCTGGATTTCGGGCTGGCCAAGCTTCTGCCTGAATGGAGGCCGACAGCCGAGGAGAAGGTCGCTCCCGGGATGCCGACGATGACAGCGGGGGAACTCCTGACCAGTCCAGGTTCTACTGTCGGGACGGTGGCCTATATGTCGCCGGAACAGGCCCTGGGAAAAAACCTGGATGCGCGGACCGACCTGTTTTCCCTGGGAGTCGTCCTCTATGAGATGGCCACAGGAATTCTCCCATTCCGCGGAGATACGTCGGCCGCGCTCTTCGATGGAATTCTACACAAGGCCCCCGCCCCGCCAATTCGGCTTAACCCCGATCTCCCGGATGAGCTCGAACGCATCATCGACAAAACGCTCGAGAAAGACCGAGAGGTACGCTACCAGTCGGCCAAGGATGTCATAGTCGACTTGAAACGGCTGAAGCGCGAGCGCGAGTCCGGACGAGCGACCGTTCCCGGCGCCGCGGAATCCCCGCGCATCCCGTCGCTGGCGGTGCTGCCGTTCGCCAACTTGAGCGCGGACAAGGAGAACGAGTATTTCAGCGACGGGTTGGCCGAAGACATTATCGACGCCCTGACGCAAGCGTCCGGGCTGCGCGTGATGGCGCGGACTTCGTCCTTTGCCTTCCGCGGCAAGGAGGCGGATGTGCGCGAGATCGGGGCGCGCCTCAACGTCGACCACATCCTGGAAGGCAGCGTGCGGCGGTCGGGCAACCGTATCCGAGTGACGGCCCAGCTGGTCAAGGCGAGCGACGGGTATCACCTGTGGAGCCAGCGCTTCGACCGGGAGATGACGGATGTCTTCGCCATCCAGGACGAGATCTCGCAGGCCATTGTCGGGAAGCTGCAGGTACAGCTGACAGGGGGCCGTCCGCTCGTCAGGCGCTACACGGAGGACCTCGCCGCCTATGACCTCTGTCTAAAGGCCCGGTACCACCTCTTGAAGATGACGCCGGAAGGGCGCGAGGCGGGCCGGCGCTACTGTGAGCAGGCTATCGCGCTCGACCCAAACTACGCCCTGGCGCATGTTATGCTGGCCGAATCCTACTTTTGGAGTGCTTTCTGGGGAGCCGTGGATCCGCGGGATGCATTCTCCAGGGCGAAGTCGGCGGCGCTCGAGGCCCTCAGACTCGATGAGACCATCGCAGACGCCCACAGCGCATTAGGGACCGTGCTGGGCAGCGGCGAGTTCGATTGGCAGGGAGCTGAGCGGGAATTCCGCCGGGCCCAGGAGTTGAGGTTGTCCTCCGCGGCGTTCCGATACGACTACGTCTGGTGCTATGCCATGTGGTTTCTCCTGCCCCTGGGGCGAGCGGAACAGGCCTTGACCGAGATACGGCGGGCGCTGGAGCTGAATCCGCTCGACTCGTTCTACACTTCCCTGTTGGGGTGCCTCCTTTACATGACGCGACAATCCGAGCCAGCGATCGCGCAACTGCAGCACGCCATCACTCTGGACCCGACCTTCTTCTTCCCCTATTGGTTCCTCTCGCTCGCCCACCGGCTGAATGGGCAGCTCGACGAGTCCATCGCCGCGGCCGAGAAGGCGAACGAGCTCTCCGGGGGCAATGCGCTGACGCTGGGAGCGCTGGGCAGTGCCTACGGTCTGGCCAGCCGGACCGCCGAGGCGCGGCAATTGCTGGAGGAGTTGACGGCGCGACGGCGGTTGACCTATGTGCCCGCGTCCGCTTTCACATTTGTCCTTGGTGGTCTGGGAGAACGGGACGGGAGTCTGGAGTGGATCACAAGGGGTATCGAAGAGCGTGATCCGATCCTTGTGACATCATTCAAGATCTCGCCGAGCTTCGATCGCCTGCGATCTCACCAGGCCTTTAAGACTCTGCTGCGGAAGATGAACCTGGAACCCTGAGCAGGGATCTGCTGCCCGCTTCCATGGACTCCGGATCTAAACGTCGGAGGTTCGAATCCTCTCAGGCACGCTCCCTTATTTTCCGTATTTCAGCCATTCAGCCTATCCCGATCTTCAGTGTGACACGGCGGGGGAGGGCTGTCTCACGGGGCCTTTTAAGAGTTCTTGACTACGACCCGCGGCCGGGAATATCATCGTTTCGTGATAGGGGGTATTGGCTACAAGCTTAGTGGCGTTAAAGTTGCGTAGCTCAATTGAATAGTTACCTAAATTTTTATCAATCAGTGGACTACAATCAAAAGGGAGGGAGGATATGAAAAGAGCGTTGCTTATAATTTTGGGTTTTGGGATTGTGTGCTCGCAGCTATTATCACAAGAGTTGGTGGTCCGCTTCCACTTCAAGGACCATCCTGAGCAGACGGAGGCAGCGCCCGAGGGGACCGCATTTGGAAGCCTCACAGGCCCAAATCAGTTCAATATGAGACCAAACGAGCCAGGCTTGCCGAGGTGGCTCAGTGTCCAGTCCCGTGATGATCTCAGCATATTTGGGGATGTATTTCGAAAAGCCTTGATATCCGATTTTGGAACATCGGAGGAAAACGATCCTGAACGAAAACTTATAAGGACGCGCCGCCTAGTCTCCGGTTTAGGGTTGGCCATCAGCTGGATAGGGACGGTCGTCGTTGATCTTCTCTATGATGATTGGTATCGATCGACCACAGTGATCCCCGTGGCGGGACCTTGGATAACGCTAGCCAGATTGGCGAGCCATCACGATCCAGGTTGGCCTGGGGCAAAAGCACTCCTTATTCTCTCCGGTGTCGCTCAAACCAGCCTTGCGACATATTTCATCATTTCACTAACACGGCATCCCAAACCGAAAGAAACGAAAAGCGTGGCGATATCGGCGAGTTTCAATACAATCAACTTGAGGATTCAATTCTAGTTGAACGGTGCAGACGGACCTCGAGGGCGCGGTTCAGTAACAGATGCCGACGTATACGGCCGTGTCGGGCGAGAATTAGGGTCGAAGCCGGGGGGTCGGGACGTCCTCGGTCTGGCCGGCGATTCTGTCGGAGAGGCTCTCGACTCCGGATCCAAAGGTCGGAGGTTCGAATCCTCTCAGGCACCTTCTGGACAGCCGCTCAACCCTATCTTAGGTTGTCTGTAAGTTAATCAGAGCGACGGTCCCATCGTCGACCCCATCGTCGCAGTGCGTTGGGCGCCGGTCAATCGTCTTTCCTGGCTAATCGGGGGGGGATATTTCGGTTTCAGGCCTCACCCTCAGGGGGGGAGGGAAACCCTACGGTCACGCGGGGAGAGGTCTTCGTTTAGAGCAGCAGACTCTTAATCCGCGGGTTGTAGGTTCGAGTCCTACACGGGTCATTCCCGTCTTCCAGAAATCTCAACCACTTACCCTGATTCCCTTTTTAGGCTGAGTTAGCAGAACTGAGCCATTTTAGGCGGTTTTGTCCCCGCCGTGTCCGCACGGCGGCTTCGGGGGATAAGTCGGCTCTAGCCTATTGACTTCGTGTTCTCGCAATGCTATAAATTAAGGTACAGTAGATTAGGGCTAAACCGGGGTCAGTATAAGTCAGCTGATCCTTCACCTTGAAGGTGCCTTTTCTTCTCCCTAATCTATGAATTTTGTAAAAAGGAGGGGTTTTATGAAACGTATGGCTCTTGTGGTTGGCATGGTCGTCTTGGTTTTCGCAGTCTCCCTTTGGGCTCAGACAACGGCTCCGCAGCCCGATCCAGAGCTCAAGAAGTTCGACGTCTTTTTGGGCCATTGGACATACGTGGGAGAATACAAGGCCGGCCTGTTGGGGCCAGCTAGCAAGGTTACGGGGGATTGGTCCGGCAACCAGATTCTCGGAGGATTCTTTTTTCAGGACCAGTTTACAGAAAAAGGGGTTGCTGGAGAGACGAGGGGATTTGAGATCATCGGCTACGACCCGGCGAACAAGACCTTTTTCAGTAATGAATACCATAACGATGGAAACATGCTCTCAGGGGCGTATGCCTTCAGTGGAAGCACATTGACCTATACCGGCAAATTTACCGTCGGAGGAAAGCCGTATATGATCAAGGCCACAGGCATATTAGCGGCGGATTCGATGAGTTTCACGATAAAAGCCGAAATCTCTCCCGATGGCACGACGTGGACGCCTTTTTTTGAAAATACATATACCAAGACCACGCCCACACCGAAGTAATAACTGACTGCCGACGGGGCGAGACAAAGGCGCTAGGCAACGCTGAGTCCGGAACGAATCGTAACTCCGGATCCAAAGGTCGGAAATCCGAATCCTCTCAGCCCCCCCCGTTTGACTTCCCGCCCATGCCTCTGTTAATCTTAGGCCAAGCTAGAGAGGGGCCAGCGGTGGCCATCAAGTGCCCGACCTGCCATTCCGACAATCCTGAAACCGCGAGGTTCTGCGCCGATTGCGGCACCCAGCTCCCTCCGCCAAAAGGCCATCCTCCGGTCATGACGGAAACACTTCAGACGCCTGTCCGCGAGCTCACCACGGGCTCAACCTTCGCCGGCCGCTACCAGGTCATCGAGGAGCTCGGCCACGGCGGGATGGGTAGGGTCTATAAGGTCTTTGATACCAAAATCAAGGAAAGAATCGCCCTCAAGCTGATCATGCCTGAAGTCTCTTCGAATAAAGAGAACATCGAACGTTTCAACAATGAATTGAAGTTGGCCCGGAGAATTGCCCACAAGAACGTTTGCCGCATGTTCGATATCGGGGAGGATCAGGGGACGTATTTCATCACAATGGAGTATGTCCCAGGGCAGGATCTCAGAGGTCTAATCCGACAATCTAAGCAGCTCGCGATTGGGACGGCTATCGCGATCGCCAAACAAGTGTGCGAGGGGCTGGTGGAAGCTCATCGCCTGGGGATCGTTCACCGGGATCTTAAACCAGCCAACGTTTTCATCGATCACGAAGGCAACGCCCGAATCATGGATTTCGGGATCGCCCGATCGATTCACGCCAAGAGCATCACCGGGGAAGGAATGATGATAGGCACGCCCGAATATATGTCCCCGGAGCAGGTTGAGGGGAAGGATGCCGACCAAAGATCTGACATCTATTCCTTCGGCACGATCCTTTATGAAATGGTGACCGGGCGGGCTCCGTTCGAAGGAGATACACCTTTCACGATCGGCATGAAACAAAAGAGCGAAATCCCCAGGGACCCCAGTAATCTAAATACCCAGATTCCCGATGATCTCAGCCGGCTGATCTTGAAATGCTTGGAGAAAGACCGGGCCAAGAGGTATCAAACCGTAAGCGAAGTGCTATCGGAGCTGACGAAGATCGAGGACAGCATCACAACGGCCTCCAGGCCTGCGGCCGTCAAACAAACGAAAGCGAAAACTGTATCCCTGCCCATCCGGCGCGCTTCCTGGATCTTCGCTGGCGCCGTTCTCCTCATCGCCGCGGCAATCACGATTGTCTTTCTCCTGAGCGGCAAGGGAAAGGGAACGATTGATTCGATCGCGGTGCTTTACTTCGAGAACATCAATCCCGACCCCGATATCGAATATCTCAGCGACGGGATCACCGAAAGCCTGATCAATAAACTGCAGGAATTGCCCAGTCTGAAAAAAGTGATTGCGAGCTCTTCGGTCGCGCGGTATAAGGGACAACACGTCGATCCCAAGAAGGTAGGCGCCGAACTCGGCGTCAGCGCCGTCCTCACGGGGAAAATCCGCAGAGCGGGCGAGGGAGTGGCTGTCAACGTCGAGCTGGTGAAGGCCGAAGACGGTTCGCTGATCTGGAGCCAGCTGTTCGAACAGAAACTCGCGGATGTTTTTGTTTTCCAGGAGCAGGTCTCGAAGGGCATCTCCGAGAAGCTCCGGCTCAAGATATCCAGGAAAGAAAAAGAACGGTTGGCCAAGCGCTCGACGGATAACGCCGAGGCCTATCAGGCTTATTTGAAAGGCCGGTTCTACTGGGACAAAAGGACAAAAGAGGGGCTCTTGAAAGGCCTCGAGTACTTCCAGAAGGCCATCGATGCCGACCCCAGCTATGCCCTGGCGTATTCCGGCCTGGCGGACTCCTACATGCTGCTCGGCCGATACAGCTTTCTCCCACCCAGTGAGGTCATGCCGAAGGGAAAAGCGGCGGCTCTTAAAGCCCTAGCTATTGATGACGAACTTGGCGAGGCGCACAACTCGCTCGCCTTCGAAAAGCGCTATTATGAATGGGATTGGTCTGGGGCAGAGCGAGAGTATCAACGGGCGCTCAAGCTCAGCCCTAATTATGCCACGGCCCACCATTGGTATGCACTGTTTCTATCGATGCTGGGCCGGGATGATCAAGCTATCACGGAGATGCACCGGGCTGTGGAACTCGATCCCCTTTCGTTGATGATTAACACGAACGTCGCCTGGGTTTATTACTTCGCTCACCGGTATGATGAAGCCATTGAACAGTTCCGGAAAACGTTGGATATGGATCCCAACTATGCCGTCGCTCATGACCGGCTCGGAGATGCCTACATTCAGAAGGGCATGCCTCAGGAAGCCATTTCGGAGTTTAAGAGAGCGGTTAGCCTTTCTCCGGAAAGCACGGAGATTTTAGCCCATCTTGGATATGCTTATGCGGTTTCGAGAAATCGAGGACAGGCGGAAACAATTCTCAAAACGCTTCTGGAGGAGTCGAAAAAAATATACGTCTCCTCATATGACCTAGCAACCCTCTTCCTGGCGCTTGATCGGAAAGACAAGGCCTTGGATCAACTGGAGCGGGCATATGAGGAGCATTCCAGTTACCTGAGCATCTTGAAAGTCGACCCAAGGGTTGATCGCCTTCGCTCGGAAGCCAGATTCAAAGCACTGGCCGTCAAGCTGAAGCTTTAATAACTCGAACAGTATGGGACCCCATCCCTTAAAAATGACCCAGGCATGATGTGAGTTTTCTTGAAAATCTCACTTCAGAGGTGGTATCTTGACGCGGGGTAGGTCAATATTATTGATAGTGTTATTGGGTAGAGCAGAAAAGATCTTTGAAAATGATGTATTATCCCGTTAAGCAAGCTATGAACGGATAACGGTGATGCCTCCAGGATTTGACGTGAAGCGATTTAACCGTTGGGCCGCAACCTATGATCGATCGGTTATGCAAAAATGGTATTTTGGACCCGTTCACTCAAGAATGCTCAACCTCGTTGAGAAAGAAAAACGGGCGGAATCGCTACATGACATCATCGATGTTGGTTGCGGAACTGGGCGGCTATTGCGGGCCGCTTCTCGCCGATGGCCACAAGCACATTTATTTGGCGTTGATCCGGCGGAACGGATGATTTCTGAAGCGGAACGTCTCAGTCCTAACGTCACCTTTCGAGTTGGCGCCGCGGAACTGCTTCCTTTCCCTGATCAAGCCACCGATCTTATTGTTAGCAGCCTATCGTTCCATCACTGGCATGACCAACCAAAAGGTCTCCAAGAAATTTCACGGGTTCTGCGCCCAGGTGGACTGCTTTGTCTGGCAGATTTGACAATGCGACTGGCTAATATGTATCACGATCAGGTGAAAAGCCGCACTCGGGTGCAGGAGTTGATCCATAGCGTTGGTCTCAAGGTTATGCGACATCAAAGGTTGTGGTCACGATTCGTGCTTATAACGCTGGCGCAGAAATAACGGTTTGGACGAACTCCATTAACCTTCAGCCGGCCAGGCGCATTCTTGACCTCGATCTCCGCTGACCTTCCCTCCTTAAATCGAACTGAGAATATATATAAATAAAGCCCCGCCTAGCCAGCGGGGCTTTTCGTCCTACGGTCCCGGCTCAGTCCTCCTTCCGCCCCGGCCTGGGGTGGACGAAGCGCTTGTCGAGCGTCGCGGGGTGCTTGGCGGCGACGCGCTCGGCGTACTTGCTTTTGGGCAGGCGGCCGGCCCACTACTGGTGCATCCTCCAGCCTCCGCCGACGTACAGGAGTTGTCCCGTCAGCCAGTGAGCCTGATTCGAGGCCAGGAACACGATCACCTCCGCGACATCCTCAGGCATGCCGCAACGGCGAAGCGGAGTGCCCGCGGAGATCGACGCTTCCTGCTCCGGCGTTAGATAGCCGGTCTGTATCGGACCCGGCGCCACGATGTTGACTGTGATGCCGTATTTTCCGACCTCGAGCGCGGCTGAGCGGCTGTAGGATTCGATTGCGTGCTTGGTGGCGGCGTAGCTGATCGAACTCGGATGAGCGTGCGCTGCGTCGGTGCTGATGTTTATGATTCTGCCCCAACTGGCGCCGCGTCCCAGGTAGCGCCGGATGTACTCGGACATCATTAGGGCGTAAGAACGTGCGTTGACGGCGAAGTGCTCGTCAGCCACGGCAGCCGAAAAGAAGTCGACCGCGAAGCCTTCCGTCGTGACCGCCGCCGGATCAAACGTGTCTTTCGCGCAGTGTGTATGGTTATTAACCAGGATGTCGACCGGCGCGAACGCTGCCTCGCAACCGTCGAACACTGTGCGGATGTTCTCCGGATCGCCAAGATCGGCTTCCGCGGCGGCCGCCGCTCCGCCATTTTTCAAAATCTCCTGGACGAGGCGATCCGCCGATTGTTGCTGCCTTGCCCAGTAGAGCAGCGGGCCTCCGATTCCCGCCTCGCTCGCTTTCGAGATTTCCTCTTGGCCCGAGGGGCAAGACGGGCGAAAGTAGGCCGCGAACACTTGCGCGCCCTGGGCCGCCAAGGCCCGTGCCGTCGCCGCACCGATGCCGTGGTTTGCGCCGGTGATCAAGGCGACCTTTCCTTTGAGTCCTGGATCGATCATAATTTCACCTGCCTTCATCTAAAATGCAATATTCATCGATGAGAAGCCAGGTACGTATAAAATACCCCCCTCAATGTAATACCCCTGAAATTAGATTATCAAGCCTGGGACAATCAAAAAAGCGGACCTTCCGCCACAGGGACTAGGCTATGATATATTCCCAACTGATGATTTATTTCGGCAACCGTTTGGGCGAATGTGCTTGAATGCGAAAAAGGGATTTACACAGAATATCTGACACTCCCTTCTTTGAAGAGCGCGAGCGTGACCCGCGGATAGTCCAATTCCCCCCACGAGCTTGCGCGGGATGCGGAAAGGAACGCAAGCCCGCTGGAGGCCGCTACCTACCCGACGGCTGGATCGGGCTTTTCGACCCCGAGGCCGGGGAATATGTGGGAGCCGTGTGTGAGAAATGCGTGCGCCCCAGGCTGGAGGAAATTCCGATGAGAAGCAATCTCGTGAATTAGGGACCTCATCCCTTAAAAACGGTCCAGACATGATGTGAGTTTTCTGGCAAAATCTCAAGGAGGACGTTGGAGTCGGGACGGCCTAGCCCTCCTTATGCTCCGGCCTGGGGCGGACGAAGCGGCGGTCGAGAGTCACGGGTGCTTCGCGGCGACGCCATCTGGTGAGGTTAGGGCTTCCTGCCGGCCGTGTTGGTTTCAACCCATGCGGCGAAGGCGTGCATATATCTCGCGACGAATTCCCTTGTCGAGTCATTGACAA
>Ga0187878_1004685_pt1 | contig 10511 bp, 12 predicted proteins | sample June2016WEW_17_1_FD_132979 | JGI IMG/M metagenome (GOLD analysis project Ga0187878, IMG submission 132979) | Peatland microbial communities from SPRUCE experiment site at the Marcell Experimental Forest, Minnesota, USA - June2016WEW_17_150 | ecosystem: Environmental > Terrestrial > Soil >...
CCGTCAGCTACCATGATGCTGGCGAGCTGCTTCGGGAGATCGCCTTGGGCCAGGACCTTCTCAAGCCCCGGCGGTTGCCCGCCGACCAGCTTCTCGATCAGGCCGCCCGCGGCGAGCACCTTCGCGTAGTCCGGCGGCGTCTGGCTCTCGGGGATCGCGGTGATCCGCTGCATAAGCTCTTTGGAAATCTCCACGTCAGGGAAGAACTGCTTGGAGAGCTCCAGCACCATGTCGACGGGCAGCAGGTCGGGGGCCGACAGCTTCGATACGAAGTCGGCGAACTTCCCGCCGCTCTCGGCCTTCTCCTTCGCGCTCTGCACGCTCGGCGGGTTGAAGCTAAGCGCCAGCGTGGAGAGTTTCTGCCTGCCCTGCGCGCCCGAGAAGTACTCGGGGCCGAAACAGGACAGCGCGATCATCCGGCAGAGGTTCCTGAACTGCGGCCGGACCGTGATCGCTATCTTCTGGATGCTCTCGGCCTGCTTCAGCAGCACGTCCTCGCCGCGCGAGTCCGCGAGGCCCGTCGGCTGGCTCGGGAAGATCACGCTCTCGGGCATCTCGCTCCGCGCGCCCACGTCCTGCCGGAGCATCATCACGAGCTGGTCGAAGTTCTCGTAGTGCCGCTCGACCGCCCCGACCTTCCCGAATGAGCTGATGCTCACGGGGTGAGTCAGGCTCCAGGAACGCATCACCTGGTCGTTGTGCGCCAGGAGCCAGTCGATCGCCTCCTCGCCGTTCTGCGCCATGACCCCGTCGATCGGGATCTCGTGAAACAGCAGCGACATCTGCTGCGCCATGATCGGGATCGACGCGATGGTGATCTGGTAGGCGAGCACCGAGCTGATGTACCCCTCGAAGTCGCTGACGCCCCATCCGATCTGCGGCAGCATCCCCCAGTACGGGAGCATCTTCGGGCGCACGATCGCGCTGCGCTGCGTGGCGACCTTCACGCCCCCGATAGGGATGTAGTAGTGGCTCGGGGTCAGATAGTCCCGCGCGGTGACGTTCCAGTTCGGGACCAGCACGCAGTTCCACCGGTCGGTCGTGACGAAATGGTCGATGCAGTCCTTCGTGATCACGCCCTCGTCGAGCAACTCCTTCACGGTCATCTCCAGTGACCGGACCGTGTCCTGCTTGAACCGGGGGTACGCGATGGCCCCGCCGTAGATCAGGCCGTCGCGCAGCGAGTTGCTGATCGCCACACCGCCCTCGATCTGCTCGCAGTAGTCGTGCATCCTCTTAAACTCGTCCGGCGTCCAGCCGTCGCCCTCGAACGTGTACCCGTTCAGCAGAACTCCCTTCGCCTTCTTGTCGGTGATCACTGCGGGTATCCCGCCGCTGGCGTAGTACGCCGTGGCCTCCTGCGGACTCATCGAGACCGGGATGTACGCGTAGTTGTACACTCCTGGGTCGTCGCGGCTCCCGATACCGCTCATCGGGTTCCAGAAACCGTCCCGCACGTGCTGCTGGAAGTCCTCGAGGGTCTGGAACACCTGCCCGTCTTTCACGCGAGCACCCTTGACGTGCTCGTACATGATGTCCTTGATCTTCGCGATCTCGTCTACGGGATGCTCGAACTCCTTCGTGTTCTCGTCGACGACGAACTCACCCCGTCCCGGCATCCGCGAGTTGATGATCTTGTAGACCTCCCGTACCCACGGCTCCGTCGCTTCCTTCTGCAGCGTCAGAAAGCTTGATCCCATCTCCGTCCCCTCCCGTCAGCAGGGCCTTCAGCTTCTCCAGCTCCTCCTCTGTGGGCTGCGGCATCAGGTTCCCCAGGTCCTCCTGGAGCTTCAGCACGAGCTCATCATACTCGTCTTTCAGCCCGTGGCGCAAGATCACGGCCTCGGCTGCTTGGATCGAGAGCATCACGCTGGTGATCATCGACACCGTGGCGTCGGCCCGCTTCACGATCTGCTCGTCGGTCAGGTCGGTGATCCCCTTGCGGACCTTGAAGCCTCCCTGAGTCATCAGACACCGCAGGCCGAACCGGACGCCGACGATCACCGAGTTCGCCTTCCGCGCGTCCACGAACTGAGGTTTCGGAAGGCGCGCCTCGGTCAGCAGGCGCCGGAAGAACCCGACGCCCTTAGGTCGCTTCGGTCTCATCCTTTCCATGATCTGCGCCGCAGCGATGCGAACCTGCTCTGCGGCGTACGCCTTCATCTCTGGCGTGACGATCTTTTCGGCCTTCTTCTCTTCAATCTTCTGTCCGATCACCGCTTCCATATCCCCTCCTTCCTATCCGCATTTAGATCTTCGAAATACAGGATCGCCAAACCCACGATCGCCAGTATCCAGATACCGATCACGATCCACAACCAGATCATGATCGCACGCCCTGTGCGAGCGCGTTCTTTATCACCGCGAGCTTCCACGCCCCGTCGCGGCCCCACGCCGCGTGGTAGATCCGCGTCCAGGGGTGCGACACGCCGGCCTCGGCCCAATCGTTCCACTCACTCCCGAGCACGTGGTATCCCGCGTCGTACTCGGTCGTGCGGAGCTTCGCGATCGGCGGGTTGTGGTTGAACCCGAGGCAGGCGAACACGTTGCCCTGGTCGGTCCACTTCGCGCCTCGCCACTCCTCACGGTCCCATGCCTCACGCCAGAACTTCTTCGCGGCGTCGCATGACCTCACGACCACGACCCCGACGTTCGGACCCATTCCGTCGCCCGTCGTCGCCTCGGCCATTCCGAGCCATTTGTCCGCCGGCAACTCATCCGCGATGTCCCGGTCGTCCCGCAGGATCACGGCGTCGTTGTCGATGTACAGGACGAGGTCATACTTATCGAGCGCTTCCGCGATTGCAGGGATCTTTAGCCAGCAGGGGCTAGTCATTCCCTGGTTGAACGGCCAGACCGGAAGCCGTCCGCGGAACAGCCCAGGCCACCGCGCCATATCAGGGAAGCTGCTGTACCACACCTCTCGGAAGTCATAGCCCCACTTATCGGCGTAGTGAGCGAAGGTGATGCGCGAGATCTGCCAGAGCGCGAACCACTCTACCTCCCCCGGGTGCGCCTTGCACGTGATCAGTATCTTCTTCACGACCTGGTCTCCTCGACCACGCGCAAAACGGCCTCAGCCTCTGCCAAGCCAGGGACGGGCGTGTGATCCGCCCAGATGTCTCGAAGGAACGCCCTCATCTCCTGCTCCAGCGAATCGTCGGCCATCGGGTACTCCCACGTCGTCGTCTCGGGGGGTTCTCCCTCAATCGTCTTCTTATACAGCGTCAGCCGCTCGGTCCCGTAACTCCCGCCGAGTCCCGAGACCTCCAGCTTGCCCTCCCTGCCGAACACCTCGAAGGAGAACAGGTTCTTCCACTCCGTGCAGCTCGCGTGCAGGAAAGCCAGCTTCCCGTCGGCTGCCCTGAGCACCAGGAATGCGTTGTCGTCGGCCTGCGCGTCGTCCCAGTAGCAGTTCAGCAGCGACGCGTCGACCTCCTCGAACCTGCTTTCGAGGAACGCGCCCGCGAGGTCAATCAGGTGCGAGCCCTGATCCAGCAGTTCACCCGCGCCTTTCTGCATTCTCCATTCCTTGCCGTAGCCGGGACGCCCGCCGTGACCGTACCGGGCCCTGACGTACATGATCGACCCAATCTGGTCGACGATCTCAAACGCCTTGCGGAACGCGCGGTGGTAGCGGAGGTTGAATCCCACGCGGACGTGGTGACCCGATTCTTTCTCGACGTCTTTCATGGCTTGGAGTTCATCACGATCGTGCGCACCGGGCTTTTCGACCAGCACGTGCTTGCCGTGCTGCAACGCTTCGACTGTAAACCGAGCCAACGAATCGATCGGAGTACAGACGATCACGACGTCGATCAACGTGCTCTTGATGATCCTGTCGGCCTCTCCTACGTCAGCGACCCCCAGCAGCTCGCAGCCGCCCAAGGATTTAGCCCAGCGCTGTCCCATGACGCCGTTTCCGATGATCCCGACGTTCATGTCGTCCTCCGAAGAGTGTACTGGTCCGTGTCGCTCACGGCCCCTGCAAGGACCTCCCACGGGTCCCACAGAGCGCTGATCAACCTCCCCGTGACCCCATCGGAGCGACGCGATGCTAGGAAGGCGCAGAGGCGCACGGCGTCAAGGACGTCCGGACTCTCAGCACGGGTTTTCTCGGCGTTCCTGTATTCCTCGATCCCGGCGATCTCGGGCCCAGCCTCCAGGACCTTCTTGGTCAGGCCGCTGAAATGCGCTCCCGGGGCCACAGCGTTCACGTCGATGTGGAACAGCCTCACCTCCTCCGCCAGTGTCTCGGTGAACCGCACCAGCGCGGTCTTGGCTGCGGAGTACGCCGAGAAGTTCGGACGGGCCTCGCAGGCGCCACCGCCCGAGATGTTGATGATCTTCCCGTACCCCCGCTTGATCATCCCCGGCAGGACCATATGACAGAGTTTCGCGGGCAGGAGAAAATCGATGTCGAAAGTCTGTCGCCACGCCTCCCAATCGTTCGTGACGAACGGACCGATCGGGCCGTACACGGCCGCGTTGTTCACGAGCACATCGGCCTCTTCCTTGAGGATCCACAACCTGTCACGGCTCGGGCTGACGACTTCTAACCCCTGAGACTCCAGCTCCTCCGCGATCAGCAGCCCGAGGCCGCGCGACGCGCCCGTCACGATCGCCCTCATGCTTTTCCTTCCAGTAAGGCCTTAGCCTCGGCTCTCCTGTTGGATATTCTTGAAAATGCGATCCTCGTCCGCGCCGCCTCGAACATGATCCCCGCCAGCTCGTTCACGTAAACAGTCGGGAACCACCCGAGCGCTCGGATCTTTGAAGCGTCTCCGCGCAGATCGCAGACCTCGGCGGGCCGGACGTACTTGCTATCTATGATCACGTGCCGGTCGAAATCCAGGCCCGCCCTGTCGAGAACCGCCACCAGGAACTCCCACACGGAATGCGACCTCCCGAGGGCCACGACGTAGTCGCCCGGCTCTGGCTGCTGGAGCATCAGGTGCATGGCCTCCACGTAATCGGGGGCGTACCCCCAGTCGCGCTTCGCGTCGAGATTCCCCAGCTCGATGCGTTCGCGCTTCCCCGCCAGGATCTCGGCGGCCTGCGTGACGATCTTCTGCGTCACGAACTCTGGGCCGCGCCTCGGGCTCTCGTGGTTGAACAAGATGCCGCAGCAGTTGAACATCCCGTAGCTCTCGCGGTAGTTCACCGTGATCGAGTGCGCGTAAAGCTTCGCGCAACCGTACGGGCTGCGGGGATGGAACGGCGTCTCCTCGTTCTGCGGCGGCGGGGAGGAGCCGTACATCTCCGAGCTGCTCGCCTGGTAAAACCGCACAGGGCGCCCATTCTGCCGGATCGCTTCCAAGACTCGCAGGCATCCGAGGCCCGTGACGTCGCCCTGCGCCAGCGGCTGCGACCACGACGATCCGACGAAGCTGTCCGCCGCGAGGTTGTATACCTCGTCCGGCTCGCTGGCCCGCAGCGCCGCGAGGATCGAGCTGCCATCCAGAACGTCGCCCGTGACGTACGTCACGCCCGGGATCTGAGTCCACGCCCGCGTACTGTTCCGCCGGACCCCGTAGACCGAGTATTCGAGTGACAGCAGGTACTCGCAGAGGTACGATCCGTCCTGCCCCGTCGCGCCGATAACCAACGCTTTCTTCATCCTTCTCTCCTTCGCATCTCGATCGCGTTCTTCATCCACCCGAGCTTCGTCTGCGCGTCGCCGCTGCCCGACGCATGGTAGATCCGGCAACCTTTGATATACTCGCCCCCGCGCGCGGTGTACGCGTTCCACTCGACCCCGAGGTCGTGGAACCCCTCCATGTAGATCGATTCCCTGACCCGCTCCCACGGCGGGTGCAGGTTCCAGCCTAGGAGGTGCGCGACCTGCGCGTTGTCCGCCCACTGCGGATACAATTTGTACGCGTCAGTCTCCCACGCCTCTTTCCAGAACTGGAATGCCATCGGACATCGACGTGTCACCGAGACCGCGGTGCTCACGACCCGCCCTCCGAACCCTTCGACCTCGGCCATCGCCAAGTAGCTTTCTGGCGGGACCGCGAGCTCGATGTCCATGGCGTCATCAAGGATCAGGCAGTCGCTGTCGGCATACAGCACGACGTCGTACCGCTCCAAGGTCTCCATGATCGCGGGGATCTTCAGCCAGTACGGGTGCGAACGGTCGGAGTTGAAGTGCCACGTCGGGAACCGGCCAGCGATCAGGCCAGGCCACCGCGACCACTGTACGTCCTCGTACCACATCGGCAAGAAGTCGTACCCATGCTTCTCGGCGTACGGTCTGAACGTCGAATGCGAGAGCCGGCAGACCTCATTCCACGCGCCCTCTGCGGGGTCTCCCTTGAGAGCGACGAACGCCTTCCGAACGCCTGCTCCGTACACCGCTCCGCTCACAGGTGCGTCCTCCCGTGGCTCAGGATCCTAGTGGAGGCGTGGAGGTCAGGATTGAGATTGTCGGCCTTGGGAGGCTCTGGAGGCCCGAGAGACAAAAGCCCCCGGTCTCTGAGCGCTCTCTGCATCCACTCGACCTTGTCTTTGGTGTCGCGGCCGTGCGACGCGTGGTAGATGCGGCAGCCCGGCTCGGGCACGCCGGGGTTCCCGTTCCCTTCCCCGATCCAGTCGTCCGCGAGTCGGTGATAGAAGGGGGTGTACTCCGTGTCGCCCAACTTCCGCATCGGGTCGGTGCTCGTGTTGTACCCGAGGAGTTCCTGGATCCCCGCGTTGTCGTGCCACCGGCAGTTCCGCCACGCGTCGGAGTTCCACGCGTCGCGCCAGAACTTCTTCGTCATCTCGATGCTGCGCGTCAGCGACACGGAAGCGAACGGCCCGGTGTCGGAGCCCCCGTAGAAATGATGGTTGAAAGCCAAGAGCTTATCTAGCGGGAAGTCATCCGCGATGTCGCGGCTGTCGTCCAGGATCAGGCAGTCGGAGTCTAGGTAGAATACCAAGTCGTACCGCTCCAGCGCCTCGGCCACGGCCGGGATCTTCAGGTAATACGGTGCCGTCCGCGACAGGTCGTGCTTCCACGCCGGAGTGCGGCCGCTGATGATCCCCGGCCACCGCGCGGCGTCGATGCCGTCGTACCAGACCGCCTTGTAGTCGTATCCCCATTTCACTGCGTAGCGGATGAACGTCGGCTCGGAAAGCGCGAGCAGTTCACGGTATCCCGTCGTCTCGTTCGGGTCGGTACCTACCGTGATCAGAGTCTTAGTCATATCCCCCGCTCCGCTATCAGCTGTGCGATGGCTTGGGCCTTCCCTGCGGGATCTCCGCTCGTGTCGCTCACGTGGTAGAACCGTCCGCTTGCAGTGGGGTGCCGCCCCCACACGATCCAGTTATCGGGCAAGCGATGGAAGCAACTGTCATACTCGGTCTCTCGGATCTTGTGCACAGGCGGCATGATCGAGTACCCGAGCAGGTCCATGAAGTCCACCCCGTCGGTCCAGTTTGGATGCGTGAGCCATTTCCTCCCCGCCCACACCCGCTGCCAGAAGTCCTTCGCCACGTACCCCGCGCGCGTCAGATACAGTGGCCCCCCGGGACCCGCGTTGTCAGAGCTCGGGCCGCAGATGCACGTCGCCAGGAACTTGTCCTCGGGGAACCCCTCGGCCACGTCGTGCTCGAAGTCCGCGATCACCAGGTCGCCGTCCATGTACACGATCAGGTCGTACTCATCGATCAGCTGCAGGGTCATCGCGTACCGCAACCAGTTCGGGGCTAGCCAGCTGCGGTCCATCTTCCAGAGGATGAAGTCTTTCCGCACGTCATAGTTCGCCGCGCCCGCCGTAAACTGCACGGGGTTGCTGAACTCTCCCCATGACCCCGCTCGAAGATCTCCATACCACACGGCCTTGAAATCGTACCCATGTCGATGCGCGTAGCGCTGGAATCTAGGGACGGTGATCCTGAGCACCGCCTCCCAATCCTCCTTCGGGTCGCAATCGGTCGTGATCAGGATTTTCTTCATATCTTCGCAAGCCTCTTCTTGTGCAGATTGTTGCTTTCCTGGATGGATTCCAAGAGGGGCGTCTCGCATCCAAACGCTTTCAGGTACTCTATGTCCCGAGCGAGCGTGCGGCCCTCGTACGGCCCGCCCGGCCTGATGTACGCCTTCGCGCCAATCCGCTCCTCTGTTCGCATCCCGCGCTCGACCTCCTTCGGGTCCGCGTCCACTTTCTCGCAGATCGCGGCGATCTCATTCGCGAAGCAAATGGACATCGCCATCCACGCGTTGATAGCGTGCTTTGTCATTTCGGCGGACTCGATGGACATCCATTCGATGTGGTGAGTTATCGAGGAGAGTAGTTCCAGGAACTTCCCCCTATCCGCTTCTTGACGAACCCCAACCACGATTCGATCGGGGTGCAGGAAGTTCTCCAGGGCCGTATCGCGTCGAAGATTCTCAGGGACGCACGCAAAGGTCAGCAGAGGATATATCGTTTCCAACTTATGTATCGAGCCCACGGGGAGCTGCGAAGAAACCAAGACGAATTGATATTCCTCCACGTAGGGGAGAACTTCAAACATCTTCACTAAAACGAAATCGACCGTTGCCTGATCGTTCTCATCCACGGGAGTGTCGAACGTGATCCAGAGGAGATCCGCCTCCCCTAGACGGTCCACTCCCAGGACTTCGTGTCCTATAGATTCGAGCCCTTCCTTCGTGATGGTCCCGAGATGCCCGAGACCGTAAACACATACCTTCACGACTTGCTCACCACCCAGGACGTGTCCTGGAACAGCTTGATCCCGAACGCCTCGGGGTCGGGCTTGAAGAACTCCCGCGCGGCCTGCTCGACCCCAGGGAACACGTCGGCCGCGTGCAGGTGGTACAGTTGCCAGTCGTGCCCGCCGAGGAAACCGCCGCGTCTGACCTTCGGCCACCACGCCGTGATGTCGCGCAAGGTCGTCTCGCGAGAGTGCACCCCGGCGTCGAGGTACACGAAGTCCAGCGACTCGTCGGGCACCAGCGCGGCCGCCTCGACCGACCCCGCCACGTGCTCGACGATGTTCCCGGCGGCGTTCATGCGCTCGTGGAATGAGACTACTACTTCGGTGACCGACGGTGCCCCGCATGCATCATTCCAGATGTCGACGCAGTGCACCGTGCGGAAGTACCGCGCGAACACCTCGGCGCTCTCGCCCGCGAAGCTCCCTATCTCGTACATCACGGGGTCGGGGCCGAGGTTGGCCTTCAGGTACTTACACAGCTCCACCAAGCCCGTCCGGATCCCCGGGATCCCCCCGATCTTCGCGGGGTCACGCATCCAGTGCAGCATCACTTAACCTCAAAAAGATTTGTGACGAAAACCGAGCCTCCCCTTCTTCGGACGCTTTCTTCCCATTCTATCAACTGGACAGTGTGCCGCCCCTGGAAGGTCAAGATTGTTTCCATGGGCTTCCCGTCAAAAACAGCCACGAGAGGCATGACCTCTTCTGATTTACGAAGCATTTATTTTCTCCTTCCTCGCGCCCCAGATTGTACTCCACTTCTCGCAGATCTGCACGAACCTTTCTGCGCAGTCGCTCCATTTGAACCGCGCGTGCATCCGCTCGCTCGCCTTGCGCCCGAGCGCCAGTGCGCGGTCGTAGTCGTCGTACACCTGCGCCTCGCGCCGCACCAGCTCTCCGAAGTCCGCGACCGCTCCGTAGCTGTCGTGCTCGGCGAACACGGCGACCTTCCCGTCCTCGCCCTTCTTCGCGTTCATCATCCGAAGCGGGCCGAACCGCCACTTGGTCAGCGGGTACCCCACGGTCTCGTCCGCGAAGTCCCGCGGGCCGCCCCAGTGCGTCCAGATGCACGGCAGGCCCGTGGCCATCGCCTCGCACAGCGTCAGCCCCCAGCCCTCTCCGACTGACGGCAGGAGGAACGCGTGCGCCGAGTGATACAGCGCGGCGAGTTCAGCATCGGTCATGTTCCGTGAGTCCACGGTGATCCCCGGCAGGCTGGGAACGTCGGGAGGGACGAACTTGTCCTCGAAGAAGTCTACCAAAGCCGTGCCGGCCTTCTCGTCGCGCTTGATCGCGACCTTGAACCGCGCGACCTTATCCTCGACCGTTCCGGAGGTCTTCAGGTAGAGCTGAACGTTCTTCGGCATCTTCCCCGAGCGCAGCCAGTTCGTCCAGCTGACCAGCGCGAGCTGGAACCCCTTCCGCGGGTTCGGCGCGCCGATCCAGAGGTAGCGGAACGGCTCCTTCGGCCCCGGCTTCCTGCGCTCGACGAACGTGAACAGCGCGGGATCGATCCCGAGTCCGCAGACCTCCACGGGCCCGGGGAAGTAGTTTTTGAACAGGTCGCGGTTGTTCCTGCACGGCACCACGAGCATATCGGCTTGGCGAACCTTCGGGATCCACGACTCGGGGATACTGGTCGCCTCGTACATCGTGAAGAGTACGTTCCGCGCCCCCGGCACCGGCACGAACCGCTCGGGGGTGACGATGTGTACCGCGAGGTCGAACGGCTCGGCCAGGGACTCCACGATTGTCACGCCCAGAGTCACCAGCGCCTCGTACATCCGGTTCGCCTGCGTCGAGTA
>Ga0187878_1004687_pt1 | contig 10506 bp, 10 predicted proteins | sample June2016WEW_17_1_FD_132979 | JGI IMG/M metagenome (GOLD analysis project Ga0187878, IMG submission 132979) | Peatland microbial communities from SPRUCE experiment site at the Marcell Experimental Forest, Minnesota, USA - June2016WEW_17_150 | ecosystem: Environmental > Terrestrial > Soil >...
AGTCGCTGCCCATCCAAGCGCTGGCGACCGGGCTCTTCAGCATCTCCTGGCCGTCCGTGGGTGGGGCAGCTCCTCGGCCGGCGCGCCTGGGAACCATCAGGTTCTTGGTCGCGTCCATATCGGTCCCCTCATAGGTCTCCCGATAATACTTCATGACGTCTCTCACCGACAGCTGCTTGGCCGGCTTCACGCTGAAGGGAAGCTCCTCCGCGTCCTTTTTCAGGTTGAGGGACGGGGCCAGAGTGCTCAGAATGTAGAACTCACGATCCGAGAAAGGCTTTCTGCCGCTATAGGCCTTCCAGAATTTAAAGGTCTCTCCCTGCTTCCACCATCCCATCTTCTCGGCCAGTGAGAAGACGTTGTCCGATGCCATGGAATGGTCTGAATCTTTGAGGTTGACCTCGCTGATCCTGGGAATATTGGCGGAAACGCCGACCTGATCGTCCGGGATGCGCGCCGCGGCCCAAACCGAACCGGGCTCGCCGGGCCCGCCGCCGAAGATTTCGAGCTGCCAGACTTCCTTCTTGTCGGCGATGGTGATGCACTCGCCACTGTCGCCATAGCCATACTGCTTTACCAGCTCACCGATCAGGTGGAGCGCGTCTCTGGCGGTCGAGCACCTTTCGAGGGCGATGCGCTCCAGCTCCTCGATCAGGAACAGGCCGTCGTCATTCTCGAGTTCCCGCCTGCCCCCGATGGTGGTTTCGCCTATGGCAAGTTGCTTTTCATTCAGGCACGGATAGGCAACATTCATGAAAGCAAAGGTCTCATCGACTTCGGGGATATCTCCTTTGAGAATCTTGCCCCTCAAGTCATCCACGGTTTCAGTGTGCAAGGTGCCCCAATAGATCTTGTTTTTCTCACCCTTCGCATGGGTCTTGTGAGGCACGATGTTCAACCAGTTCCGGTAATTCCCGTCGCATGTGTGGCAGGTCAGGACGGAGCCGTCCGTGCTTGCCAGACGGCCCACCTGGATGCTGGTACAGGAGTCCGGGCCTTCGGCTTCCTGCGCCCACCCAATCGAGAAGAGCCCAGCAGCGACTACGATAATTACGAAAAACGCCAGGGTTCGCAGATCCTTGGCCTTCAGACTTTTCATGGAGCTACTCCATTTCGAATGCCGGATCGCTGTATCCACGGTCCAAGCGTGAGGGATGCCGATGTGTAGGTCTGATTACGCACGCTAGCCCACCGAGTGCATGCGCTATGCGCTCGACGGCTGACGAGTAGCAAGCTAAATTAATCGCGCTCTGGATTCAAGAAAAAAGAAATTCGGTGACTGGCTCCGAATTGCTGCCAATTGGATGCGGTCAACGATTGGCAAATCGGGCAATTCGGTGCCTGTCACCGAACTTCGTCGAATCTTGAATGACGCCGAAACCGAAATCGGGAATTCGTAGTTCATCATTCGTCATTCCGATTACGCGTTTCCCTGGGAGATCTGGCTGCCGGGGGGGACGCTGTGGGTGAGCCAGACGTTGCCGCCGATCACGGACCCCCGTCCTATGGTAACCCGGCCGAGAATGGTCGCACCTGAGTAGATGATGACATCGTCCTCGATGACCGGATGGCGCGGCACGCCTTTGATAGGGCGGCCTTCGGCGTCGAGCGGAAAGCTCTTCGCGCCCAGCGTCACACCCTGATAAATCCGAACCCGATTGCCGATGATGCAGGTCTCACCAATCACCACCCCTGTGCCGTGGTCGATGAAGAATCTCCTGCCGATCTGAGCTCCGGGGTGGATATCGATCCCGGTGGCGCCGTGCGCAATTTCGGTGATCATCCTCGGCAGCAGCGGCACTTCCAGCTCGGAGAGCGCATGAGCAATTCTGAAGAGTGCGAGGGCGTAAAGTCCGGGATATGCGAGGATCGCTTCGTCCGTGGTCTTGCACGCTGGATCCCCCTCGTAGGCTGCGGCCACATCCTCCAGGAGAGCCTGCTGAATCTCCGGCAGACTCCGGAGAAACTGCCGCGTGATCTCCGTGGCGCGCTCCTTGCAGCCGGGCAGTTCCTCTTGAGCAGTGCACGCGTAACACCACGCGCGCCGGACTTGCTCCTCTAAAACCGGAACCACGGAGTCTAGTGTCGCGCCGATGTGATAGTGAAGGTTATCCGCGCTGGCTTTGGGGTTACCGAAATATCCGGGGAATAAAACCGAACGCAGACTTTCTGCGATCTCGGCCATAGCCTCGCGTGAAGGGAGCGGGTAAACGCAGCGCGGGCGCTTGCCGAGCGCGGTAAACCGGCTCGACAATCTGCTCAACTCATCGACGATCAACACCATCTCATCACGGCTGGTTCCGATTTCAGGCACGGGTTCCCTCCGCATCCAAATCCTCGAACATCCATGTGCTGAGATAGCGCTCGGCATTCGAGGGTATGATGACCACGATCTGCCTGCCGCGGTTCTCCGGCCGCCTCCCCACCTGCAATGCAGCTACCAGGGCGGCTCCCGACGAGATGCCGACCGCGATCCCCTCTTCCCGGGCCGCGCGTCTGGCCATCTCGCCAGCCTCCAGGTGGCCGACCTGGATAACTTCATCGATCAGTTCCGTGCGCAACACCTTGGGGATGAAGCCCGCGCCGAGCCCTTGAATCTTGTGTGGCCCTGGCTTGCCGCCTGACAGCACCGGCGAATCCTTCGGTTCGACTGCGATCGCCTTGAAGCTCGATTTGCGCGGCTTGATCACCTCGGCCACTCCCGTGATGGTTCCTCCCGTGCCGACGCCGGATATCAGAATGTCCACCTTGCCATCCGTATCGGCCCAGATCTCCTCGGCGGTGGTCCGGCGATGGACAGCCGGGTTGGCCGGATTGTTGAATTGCTGAAGCATCAGATAATTGGGATGTTCCTCCACCAACTGCTCGGCCCTCCGGACCGCACCCTTGATCCCCTCCGCGCCCGGAGTCAGAATAAGCTTGGCGCCGAAAACCTTGAGCAACTTTCGGCGCTCCATACTCATGGTTTCGGGCATCGTGAGCAAGAGGGCGTAGTGTTTGGCCGCGCAAACGAGCGCCAAGCCGATGCCGGTGTTGCCGCTTGTCGGCTCCACCAGGACCGTGCCCTCCTTGATAAGACCCTGTTGCTCCGCGGCCTCGACCATGCTCAAGCCGATGCGGTCCTTGACGCTGCCGCCGGGGTTGGAAAACTCGAGCTTGACTAGAATCTCTGCGACACACCCCTTCGAGAGGGCATTGAGGCGCACAAGGGGGGTGCCGCCAATCAGGTCGACAATGCTGTTTGCGATCTTGGCCATCATTCTCTCCTAGATTTGATCCTACCGATCCAATTTCTCCAGGCTCCAAAGCAAAAGGCCCGACCTTCCTGCAGGAGCAGCGGTTTCGACAACAGCGCCTGCTCAAACCCGCGCAATGATCCGTGCTCAGTCCAACAATCATTATTCGAATGCTAACGTAAACGTAAGAATCATTCAAGACCGGATATAGAGGGCCATTCACGACTATGGCGGCGGCGTAGGATCTCCTGAAGGTAGGATCCGCAGGTCTCCGGGATTCCAGGAAGAACAGTGAGATAGCCCTCTTGTTGTCCTGGCGGTTAGTTCTTATTTGGGTTGCTTAGCAGCCTGACTGAGACGACCCAGGGTTCGAGGTTGCGGCCGTATTTGAGCGTGACCGCATAGCGAGGCTCTTGACCTGTCTGCGGCTTCAAAGGAGAAAGAAGCTTTCCCTGCGGCAACGGGACATGAATGAAGTCCGGGAGGATCTCGGAAACAAAGCCGCTGGGAGATATTCCGGCCCCGGATTGCGGATCCTTTACCTCTTCCAGCCGGGCCATCAGAACCGCCCGAACAACGAGGTACTTGCTTTGATCCGGATAGCGGCGACGCAACTCCGACATGCTCCTGGAGGCATCGACCAAGCAAAGGCGCGACTTAGAAATCCGGTCCCTCTCGGGGTTGGGCGCATTGACTGACCCTCGGGGGGCGGTTTGGCTTCTCTGTTTTTCATTTTCCGTCCACTGCAGATATTGCTCCCAGGCTTGGCCTCCATATTCAAGCGCCACATAGGCCACTCGAGGCAACAGGGCGAGATCCTTGCCCGATTTACCGGCGGGGACTTGAAAATTAAAGCCCACTTCTTCCAGCCTGGCGCGGTTCAGCGCCGCGTCAACAAATAACGAGCCCGGGCGGGTCCAATTGAGTTTCAGATCAATGCCGGAGTTATCCTGGCCCACATTCTGGAGAGGCAATTCGCGCTCGGTAAGTTCTATTGTTTGCACAGGTTCGCCCGCACGATTCTGCGAGACGCCGATCAAGGCAATGCCGTTGGAGACGAGGATGATTGCAATCGCGAGAATCAGGGTCATCCGCTTCATGTGGCCTCCGCAATCCCGCTCCCGGTCCGGAGCTTACGGAACACCGCCAGGAGCAGCAGCGCGATGAGCCCGATAATGAGGAAGAAGAGGTACTTGGGCATCCAGTCCCACCACCAGACAAACAGGCGGTTAAAGAGATATATGGCGAAGAAACCGGATCCGAGGTTCACAGATTCGGTCAAACGATTGCGGATACCAATCCAGATAGCCATGGTCGCGGCGCCGAACCCTGCAAACTGATAGAGTCCTTGCACCGCCTTTTTTGTGAACGGCAGATAGGTGAGCTGCCCTTCGTTGCCCAGCACCAGCAGCGTCAGGAAGAGGAAGAGCAGTCCGAACAGTCGATAGACTGTGGGAAAACCGGGCTGCTTCCCGTGACGGAGGAGCAGGGGAATGCCCAGCAATGCCAAAGCGGCGGGCAGGAAAGTTTCGGGGCGGTCCAAGACTGCGTCCCAGGATCCACCACTCAGGGCGAGAATGTCGGCCGCGATGTAGATCGCGAGCAAGACCAGCCCGGCGGCGAGCTCCAGCCGCAGCCGGTAGCCATAGGCCAGCACCAACGCGAACAGCCCCCAGGCGAGAAAGGCATTCTGTGACGGCGCCATGTTGAAAATGCTGCCGACGACGTTCAGGTTCAGGACAAAGGTGCCGAACACAACCAAAGCGAGCAGTGATGTGTAATACAGGGTTTTTTCTCTTCGGGAGACCAACTCGATGGCGATCAATCCGAGGATGGGAATTGCTACCAGAATGCCGACTTGCAGCGGCGTGCTCAGCAGTCCCCAGTAGCGGTAAAAGAACATGAACACGGCGGCGCAGATTGCGAGCCCGCCGAGTGCAGAGGCGATGCGCATGGCGAGCGAGATCCGTTTTTGGGAGTCGCTTACGTCGACGTCGAAACGTCTGGCCAACTCCGCCAGCGTCTTGTCGAGATGGGCGTCGAGCTGCTCGCGCTGCTCGTTGGACAGAATGAGGACTCCTTCGCCAGCCAGGTGCTCCAGCTCGCGACGAAAAGCGTGGATGCCGTCCACACGTTGTTGGGCATCTTTCTTTGCGGAGGTTTCGGCCATTTGCAGTGATCTTATGTGATCAGCCCCGTAAACACAAAACAAATTTCATTCGGTGCGACACTGCAGCCACCGTTCCGCGTTTCCGTTGTCTCCGCCTTCCATCATCAATATCTTGAAGCCCAAAACCGACGCTGCGCCTTTTTGTACCCTGATTCCCCGCCATAGCTCTTACTAATCAGTTCATAAATAGGTGGACATTTGATCCAGACATGAGGAGCCGGACGGAGGTCATGTTCGCACTGGGTGGCGATCATCGGTATCGGAATCGGGGTCGCAGTCGCAATCGTAGTCGCTATCGGCTTTTGCAGACCCACACAACCGATTGCGACTGCGACTGCGATTCCGATTCCGACAGATATAGTGTTCTCCTCTCTTTCCGATACCGCCAAATGTCAACCTACTTATGGACTGATTAGTAACAATCAAACAGCTTGCTCGTGTCCACCCCAATGCTGTTAACTTACTTCTGCAAGAGCCCGTTTCTTGAAAAGCTGACGAGTTCCCGATGATGAGTCCCCAAAAGCGCAAAACATCACCTCCTGCCGGCCGCCCGGTTAGGAAGCCGAAGCCGCCTGGCGCGCAACGCACGAGCACGACTCGCGACAGGCTTCTGTGGCTTCTGCTGCCGGCGTTGATCCTGGTCGCGCTGTTTGCCTATCATCCGGTGTGGCATGGCGGCATGCTTTGGGATGACAACGCTCATATCACTTCGCCGGGGTTACGGACGGCAGAGGGGTTGTGGCGCATCTGGTTCGACCTGGGCGCAACCCAGCAGTACTATCCTGCAGTCCATTCGGCTTTCTGGTTCCTGTACAGGCTATGGGGCGATCACACCCTGGGTTACCACCTGGTCAATATCTTCCTGCATGCACTGTCAGCCTTCCTGGTGGCCTTGATCCTGCGCCGGCTTTCAATTCCGGGGGCCTGCCTGGCGGCCATCATCTTCGCTTTGCATCCCGTATGCGTGGAATCGGTAGCCTGGATCTCGGAGCTGAAGAACACGCTTTCGGGCGTATTTTATTTGGGTGCCGCGCTCGCGTATCTTCACTTTGACGAAGGGCGGCAGAGACGATTCTACGAGCTGGCAGCGGTTCTTTTTATTCTGGCATTGCTGAGCAAGTCCGTGACCGCCACGCTGCCGGCGGCGTTGTTGGTAGTCTTCTGGTGGCGCCACGGAACGCTGAGGCTGCGTCGTGATGTTGTTCCCCTACTGCCTTTCTTTATATTAGGCGCAGTTGGAGGTGTATTTACCGCCTGGGTCGAGCGCACACTGATCGGCGCCCAGGGTGGGAAATTCGATTTCACTTTTATCGAGAGGTGTTTGATCGCCGGGCGCGCGATTTGGTTTTATCTCGCCAAGCTAGGCTGGCCGGCGAATCTGGTTTTTATCTACCCGCGATGGCAAGTGAGCGAAGATGTGTGGTGGCAGTACCTCTATCCGCTCGGCGTGCTTGCCCTTCTTGGAGGACTTTGGCGAATCCGGAAGCGCACCCGGGCGCCACTCGCGGCGATGTTGCTTTTTTGCGGGACACTCTTTCCAGCGCTTGGATTTTTCAACGTATATCCGTTTGTTTTTTCTTTCGTAGCGGATCACTTCCAATATCTGGCCACCATTGCCATCATCACCCTGTTCTCCGCCGGCTCGGCGACCTTCGTCAAGCGCTGGAAGATCCGGCCGCCGCCGGTTGCAGCGGCACTGGTTTTGGGAGGCGTGCTGGCATTTCTGACCTGGAATCAGAGCAGCGAGTACGCCGATGCCGAAACGTTGTATCGGGCAACCATCGCACGCAACCCGTCGTGCTGGCTGGCCCACAATAATCTCGGCTCCTTGAAACTGGGCGGCTCTGTGGCTGAGGTGCAGGACGGGATGACGCACTTTAAGGAAGCTCTGAAACTGAAACCCGACTATGCGGGAGCGTGGATGAATCTGGGTACGGCTCTGCGGACCTTGGGCCAGTACGCGGAAGCGATCGCGCCATATCATGAAGCCCTCAGGCTTAACCCAAACATCCCCGAGGCCCACGCCAACCTGGGCGTGGCTCTGCAGAGGGTTGGCCGGTTTGACGAGGCGATTGCCCAATTCAAAGAAGCCCTGCGGCTCAAACCGGATTTTCCCGAAGCTCATCTCTTCCTAGGCGAAGCTTTGCTGGTATCGGGTCATCTCACGGAAGCGCTTGCGCAAATCCAGGAGGCGCTGAGAATCAACCCTGAGTATCAGCAGGCCTACAACGCCCTGGGTAATGGTCTTCTGAGGACGGGCCGCTTGGAAGATGCCATAACACAATATAAACGCGCCTTATCCATAAACCCGGACTACGCCACAGCGCACACGAACCTGGGCGTTGCCCTGCAGGCAGCCGGGCGTATCCAGGATGCTGTGGTCCAACACAACGAGGCCTTGCGCCTTCGGCCCGATTTTTCGGAGGCGCATTTCAATTTGGGCAAAACCCTGCAGGCAATGGGTCGTGTTGATGAGGCACTCGCGCAATACCGGGAGGCAATCAGGATCGATCCAACCTACACGGCGGCGATGAATGCTTTGGGAGCTGCGCTGCAGCTACTCGGCCGGCCCGAGGAGGCACTCAAGCAATATGAGATGAGCCTTCGTCACCATCCGGAATCCGCCGAGGCGCACGACAATTTCGGCTTGGCACTGCTGCAGATGGGGCAAATTACCCAGGCCATGACTCACTTTAGGGAAGCTCTCCGGCTCGATCCCGAGTACGCCGCGGCACATTACGACCTTGGCGATGCGTTCCAGGCGACGGGGCATCTGGAGGAGGCGATCACGCATTACCGTGCAGCACTCAAGAACCAGCCGGAAATCGCGGAATTCCACAATACCCTGGGTATCGCCTTGGCCGCATCGGGCCGCCTCGATGAGGCAGTGGCGCAGTTTAAAGAAGCTCTGCGCCTCAAGTCCGACTACGCCGCGGCCCGCTCTAACTTGACCAAGGCCACGGCAGCCCTCGCCGGAGGCCGAAGTAGTCGCTGATCAGCCTGGCTTCCTCCTGCGGTAGCCGCAATGTGAAACCCGGCCCGGGCGCGATCCTGCTCGCAGAACTAATCTACGGCTCAACTTGTCCCCGGGCAATCGCGTTGCTTCAAATCACCTTTTCAGTTCGTCGCGGCGATGGGTTACACTGAAGGACATGTGACAACGCCGTTCCGCGGCCTGATGTTGAGAGGGGCGATGGATATTGAAAAAATTCTGGCGTTTTTGCAGGCATTGCGCGACGCAGGTGTGGATTATGTACTTGTGGGAGCGATCGGAATGACCGTGCACGGCATTGTTCGAGCCACGCAGGATGTGGATGTTTTTGTGCGCCCGGAAGAGGGCAATGTCGCGCGCCTGAGAAAGGCCTTGCAGTGCGTTTTCCCGGAAGACGGTTCGATCCAGGAGATAACCGCTGAAGACCTGGCAGGTGACTATCCGGCCATTCGTTACAACTCTCCGGACGGTTCCCTGCAGGTTGATATCCTCTCCCGGCTCGGGCAAGCGTTCGCGTTCGAGGATCTTCGATCCGAAGAAAAACTCTACGAGGGCGTCGCCGTTTGCGTCGCAACGCCGGAAACACTTTACAGGATGAAGAGAAACACGGTCCGACTGCAGGATCGTGCAGATGCGGAAAGATTGAAGGAGATATTTGAACTGAAGGAGTGACCATGCCGGTGCGCAAATTCCGCTCCCTCTTGGAGGTGGAGCCAACGAAGCGAATCTTGCCGGGATCCGTGGAATTCAGCCGGGCCCTGCGCTCCGTTTTCTGGCTTGCCGCCACCTTTGCTCCTGTCCAGAAAGCTCCACCGGGAGTGCATAAGTTCCGGTGCTTGGAGGAAGCACAAGCCCGGAAGAAAGCCTGGGCACGCGGCCGGGACGAGTGAGCGGGCCTGAGGAATGAGCTGGATCGAGACGCCTAACAGCTCCTCCAGAAAATAGTCGAAACTCCCGAACCAGCCCCATCTGTCCCTGTTTGCAAATTAGAAATATGTTTCTATTTTGAAATGATCGCACGAATCGTCGAAGCGCATTATTTCCGCACCCGGGACGGGTATGAGGTTGACTTGGTATTCAAGCTTGGCTCCCGCCTCCGGGCAGTGGAAATCAAGCTCTCTGCCAGCCCCTCGCCGGAGGATTACAGCCGATTCAACCTTGCTGCCGATTTCATAGGCGCCGATCGGCGTTACCTGGTGGCGCAAGTGGCGCAAGCTTCACTTAACAAGACGGGTGGTGTGCTTTCCTTGCCGCATCTTCTGGATATGCTGGCAAAGGAACTCCGATAGAGAGCCCCCAGGGCTCCGGCCGGCAGCTGTCTTACCCGAGTTTCGCGCCGGTCTACCCTGCGCAGGCGAGCTCATAGAAGGGTGACCGGTTCCCGATTCCGCCGATGTGATCAGGAAGGCGGATTGGAGGTAAAGTCGTGAAGTATCGCATCGAATACTCGCCCGACGCCGTGGATCACCTCCGGCTGCTGACTGTGCGCGAACAACGGCTCGTGTTGGACCGTGTTGACCGCATGCTCACCCGCGACCCGGAGGTGGAAACCCGAAACCGAAAGCCAATGCGCCCTAATCTCTTGGCGCCATGGGAACTTAGAATTGGCAGCATCCGAGTGTATTATGATATAGAAGAGAAACCCGAATGCATCGTCGTCATTCTTGCGGTGGGGATCAAAGAAAGGAACCGAGTTCGCATCGGAAAAGAGGTATTGGAACTATGAAAGTCATGGAAATCGATACGGCAACTTCCTCCCTGGAAGAGTACGCGCGCAAGGTGAAGAAGCAGCCCATCATAGTCACTAAGAATGGCAGACCGTTTGCGGCCCTGGTAGCACTCAAGAATGCCGACATGGAAACCATAGAACTGAGCACCAATCCCAGGTTCATGGATTTAATCGATCGCTCCAGGGAGAGGCACAAAACTCAAGGCGGCATGACTAGGAACGAGGTAAGCCGCTCTCTGGGGCTCAACCGGCCAAAAGGCCGCAAATGAAATGATCATCTGGAAAATCCAAGAACGGACGAGGAAACCGGGGACGCTCACCTATTTTACTTCCAGCCAGCAGCCTGCGTCGTTTCACTTCCGCGAAATAGGTGAGCGTC
>Ga0187878_1004695_pt1 | contig 10494 bp, 11 predicted proteins | sample June2016WEW_17_1_FD_132979 | JGI IMG/M metagenome (GOLD analysis project Ga0187878, IMG submission 132979) | Peatland microbial communities from SPRUCE experiment site at the Marcell Experimental Forest, Minnesota, USA - June2016WEW_17_150 | ecosystem: Environmental > Terrestrial > Soil >...
TTCGCCTGGACAAGCTTAAGAATCTGGACATTCAACTGCTCGGTGAATTCCACTTCGAGAGTCCGGAAATAGCCGCAGGTGAGTTCCACCCCGAGGATCTCCATCGCCCGCTTGCCCTCGGCGATCGCCACTTCGTTGGCCCTTACCACCTCATTTTCCTGGTTGGTGAAGCCCGATACCGTCGCAACGTAGGCAAAGACGGTGTCGCCGTTGGCCACATGTTTGGCCAGGGTCCCGCCGCAGCCCAGTTCGATGTCGTCAAAATGTGCGCCAATGGCCAGGATGTTCATAGACTTCTCCTTAAAAGTTGTCTGGATTTCTCGACTCCACAGTTGAAGAGAAGGTCGAGGCTGCTCAGGAATGGGATAAACTCTCCGTGGGTCTGCGGGTAAACCGGGTGTGAGAAGTTCTGCCAGGCGACCCGTATCCCGGCAGCCTCGAACGGTTCTTCCCTGTAATAACCTTTGGCCCCCACTCCCGAGAGATAATCGGTCGCGCTGATTTTCCCGAGGATATCCACCAGCATTTCGTTGCTTTTCCCCTGCGGTGAAAGGCAAGAGGAAAAGAAAATCTCCACCTCGATTGCAAAAGCCTCGAACAGCCAGTGTAAGACCTGCATGTTGAATGCCAGGAGGCTGTCGGTTTCACAGGCGTAGAGCCTTTGCATATCCGGAAAGACCTCCCCGAAGCCGGGTGAGGCCCCGTAGCAGCACTCCAGCTGTGCCAGGTGAGCCTGTTTCCAGTCGGTGTCATTGTTGATCGCTACCTGATTAATGGGAGAAAAGCTCTTCCCCTTGAGCCGGACGGGAATGGTGATCCATTTCTCACCTTTGGGGGTCTTGATCTTGTCCCGATTATGCCACCCTCCTTTGGAGAACTGGACATGATCAAGAACCACGAAAACGTCACATTGAAGGAGCCTGTGAAAATAACCCAGGTAGGGTGCGAAATCGGGTTGATGTATAACCGCAGTCCTTCTTTGGTTCATGATGACGTCCCCAGGAGAGAGATGATACGGCTGAGTCCCTTGTTGTCCACTAGCTCCGGTCCCCGCTCACCCATTTGTCTGAGTACATCGTTATCGGTAAGTAAACGTTCGAGGTTTCTCGAAAGTGCCACGGAAAAGTCGTCCTGGTGAAAGCCCGCGTTAACACTGAAACCATGCCGCGCAAACCATTCGACCACATGAACCTCGTGTGGTTCGTTAGCGACAGTCAACGCCGGAACGCCTAATGCTGCCGCCTCGAAAAGAGTTATGCCCCCGGCGCAAATTACAAGATCGGCTTCTGCCAGCATTTCGACCAGGTCGGCAACCTGGTTATGAATTATGAAGGGCCTGCTTGACTCACGGACAGCATCTGTCAACTCGTCATGATTCCTGAAGTTCGGGCCTGCTACAATATGGATTGCCACGTCCCGACTCACCGTTCCCAGAAACCTGACGACTCGGGGAGTTACTCCATATGTGTCGCTGCCTCCGAAAGAGACAATTATCATCTCAACACCGCTACGATATATTCTTCTTTTTCTGTAAGAATCAATCGCCGGATTCAGTATTATATAGTCAGGGCCGTATCTTCCGTTGGGATAGACTCTCGCCGGGCAGAGGTCCATTGCCAAAAAATTGTATGTTGCCAGCGAAGCGCCCTCGCCATGATCGTCAAAGGTAGCGAGAGCACATTCGGTTGAACTGATGGCCCGGGCATGGGCAAAACTTGTGTTGAGACGGTCGTTTATCCACCAGTCTGGCGCATGGTCCCTGATGACTCGTTTTTCCCATCCTTCTTCATTGTAGGAGTCTATTAATTCATATGGAAAGCCGTGTTTCTCCAGAATGGCCAGTGAGCAATCATCCCGGTTTACCGCAAAAAGGACCTGGTGCCCGGCACCTAGAAGTGCTTGGGCAAGATGGAGTCCCCTGAAGAGGTGTCCCATCCCTCGCTGGTGGGAGGCTTCTATGCAGATAAGGTAACGCATGCTCGAATTGCTTCCTCGGTTGTTATGAGATGGCCAGGGTGGTAGAGAGCCTGGTATATGGACCGGGCTCTTTCGAAATCCTCCGGAGTGTCCACCGTAAGCCTGAGCAAAGGTGAATATTTTGTTCCCGGTATACCTAAGCGCTCGATATGAAACTGGCCGGGACGTTCCTGGATATACTCATTCACGTGCTCACGGTGGTTTGGAGCTTTACCTTCATGCCATGAGCGGGTCAGCGCTTCAATGGTGAAACATTCCGTTCCTACGCCGATGGGGAGTTCACCGAAGGCATGTGTGTAATCGGCCCCGGACTTCATATGCAACGCAATGAGCCTCTCGATTTCTTTAATGTCCACAAACGGGTTGTCTGCAGTGGCACGGACAACGTGTTTTAGAGAGAACCGGGTGGCGGCTTGATAATAGCGGTCAAGAACATCCCGTTCATCGCCGCGGAAGCAGGCTGTTCCTTCCGCTTCGGCTGTTATGGAGACAATGTCGTCTCGCATGTCGGTGGATGTGGCCACAATAACTATTTCCGCATTACTCACACTCTTAAGTCGATCCAGGATGTGGGCAAGCATTGGGCGGCCACAGAGGTCCATCATCACCTTGCCGGGGAGCCTGGATGATCCCATTCTTGCCTGGAGGATTATTCCGATCACTTCAGATCTCCCCAGTCGATAACTTCGTCGGCCGCCATCTCACGTGCTACCGTGCGACCGGAAACCATTTCGAAGTACCTGGGTGCGATCCCGTTACCTGGCCTCTTTACCGAGATAACGTCAGGTGTGAGCTGGTCCCCCGGTTGCAGCACCCTGTTTGCCACGATACTCTTGCGGTTGTTCAGCCTGGTAATTCTCTCGGAATCGGATGGCATCTTGATGCCGCTCCCCATCATCCTCTCAACAAGACGCACCTGATCGACCAGGGATTTCATCTCGGCCGGGTCGGCCGACAGCATATGGTCAGGTCCATCGGCGTTTTTGTCCAAGGTGAAGTGTTTCTCCAAAACGGCTGCCCCCATTGAGGCTGCCGCAACGCAGGCGACTGTGCCGAATGTGTGATCAGAATAACCGATTGGAAGATCGAATTCTTTCATCATTCGTTTCATTGCGAGCAGATTTACATGTTCCGGATGGGTAGGGTAGCTCGTGACCGCATGCAGTAGAATGATGTTGCTGTTTCCCTCACCCTGAATGGTGGAAACCGACTCACGCACTTCCTCAAGAGTACACATTCCCGTGGCAAGAATGATGGGCTTCATCTTTTTCGCAAGGTACTTCAGAAATGGAATGTTGACTGCATCGTCCGAGCCGATCTTATAAGCTTCAACTCCGAGCCGCTCCAGCATCTCAACATCGGTCTCATGGGAGGGGGTGGAAAACCAGTCGAGCCCCAGAGACGCTATGTGCTCAAAGACTTTCCGGTGCAAATCCTCATCGATTTCATATTTCCTGAACAGTTCGTACTGAGAAGTGATACCGGTGTTTTCCATGTTGAACAGGGCATTTTTGCTGGCTACGGTCTCGGCGCGGAAGGTTTGCAGTTTCACGGCGTCCACACCGCAAGCATAGGCGGCGTCAACAAGCGCTTTTGCCTCGGTGAAGCTGGTAAAGTTGCCACCGATCTCTGCGATGATATAAATCGGAGTAGACTTTCGGAAAATGTGCTGCACAAGTTTCATGTCGCTGCCCCTGCTTGATGATTCGAAGCATGTGAGTGGTTCGTGGTACGGACAAGGGCCAGCAATCCCTCAGAGAAACTTCTATGAGGAGTCCATCCCATTGCATCCTTTATGGCCCTGATGTCTGCTATGGTTTCTAATATCTCGTTTCGTCTTGGAGTGCCAGTTGCGGTAACTGTGATTTTATCACCGGTGACTCTGCTCATGATCTGAACGATTTCGGCGACCGATAATGAATATCCGGAGCCTACATTAAACAGTGCGTAGTCGACTTCATGGGTAACGGCGCTGGCGCAGGCTTCAGCAAAATCGGCAACGTGGAGGAAGTCGCGCCTCGGTGTCGTGTCCAAAATATTTACCACTCCGTTGTTCCGGTACTGAGTCAGTATCGTTGGGATAAGAAAACGCTCATCCTGCCCCGGCCCGTAGAGATTGAACGGACGGAGGATGATGGTGCGTACCCCCATGAAACGGGAATAGAAACGGCAGAGCTCCTCCCCAAACCATTTTGAGTGTGCATATGGGTTGTTCGGCTCAACAGGGTGCTGCTCGTCGATAGGGAGATACTGCGGCTTACCGTAGATGTAGGCGCTGATGTATATCATGGTGGCGTCAACGGCACGGCAAAAATCCAAGGCGCTTTGAGTACCGAGACTGTTAACACGGTAATATTCATCAGGTGAGTTCCAGCTTTCGGGAACAAAGGTATGACCTGCCAGATGGATGACTGTGTTGATACTTGCGCCGAGAAATGGCCTGAATGAGCTTACATTGCTGATATCAAAGCCTGTAGACCTTGAAACCGGATAGACAGTATGCCCCAATCCATCTAACAGGGGTCCCAGGCAACTGCCTATGAACCCGGAACCGCCGGTGAGGAGTATCCTTTTTCCGCCAAATGAGGGTGCGCCGATCGGGCCTGGGTTAACTTCCAACGGACTGCTCCCTGTTGACATAGTTTTTAATGACTATTTCTCTTTCATTTACAATGGCGGTTTCAGTCTCATCGGTCAGTCGGGGGAGGTAGCATCTCTTACATATCGGCACCTGCATGAAACCGTTCGGCTGCCGATGAATGTCCCTCAACGAATTAAGAGGCCCGCCGTGCCAAATATCCCGAATCGTTTCCCGATTCGCGTCCCCGACCACCAATTTTCCGTCTTCGTCGTTTGAGCAGGCCAGAGCATGTCCATCCGAAACTATGACCAGCCGTTGATATAGCTGGCAACACGAGAAATCATCTTCGTAGAGGATTTCATTATCATTGCCAAGATAATCGATAAGAGGGTTGAATGCTACCAGGTCTGCCAGCGGGGCAAAGGTATTGTAAAATGCTTCGGGGTTCTCTTTGATGGAAGGCCAGACCGCCTGAACCTTTATTACAGGTTTGCGCAGGTTGCGCTGTAGCTTTATTGACTTGATATCACGCAGTTTTTGTAATGTATCTTCGAACCTAAGAGGTTTTCTTATTTTTTCGTAAGTTTCACCGAGGCCATCCACAGAAATTGTAATCCAGTCGAGACCCGCATCCATTGCTTGAGTAAAAAAGTCACGATTGAGGGTACTTCCGTTCGTCAGGGTAGAGACTTCCTTTATACCCTTTTCTTTTGCGTAGCGGATGCAGTCAAGAAAATGCGGGTGTAATGTCGCTTCTCCCCGGAGACTCAGCCTGACGGAGATGGACTTTCCGGCGATTTCGTCAATGATCTTCCGAAAGAGTCCGTACTCCATGAATCTTGCGCCGACATTCTTCTGGAACTCCTTCGTTGTGGTATAGCACATGGGGCACTTTAAATTGCACGCCGTCGAGAGTTCCAGGTCAATATGGATAGGGTAGTCCGAAATATACTGCCTTTTCGGATATTCGGCCCATGAACAACGATAGTCGGCATAACCCTTTTCCCAACTCTCGCCTCGATAAAATTCAAAGAGCTGATCACGCTCGGGGGGCTCCATCGTATAATTGCCCTTGTTTATCGGAATGTTCATTGTGTCTCGCATGAATGTTTTTTACCGTTCAATTATTGCTTCAGAAAAGTATGCTTCAGGCTCTCAAACTCATCAATTGCTTGTATGTAGTCGTCCGGTCGACCGATATCGAGCCAGTAGCCGTCAAATCTCTTGACCGATGCAGGATTTTTTGCCTTCAGAAGATCCATCATCAGCTTGTCGAAACCATATTCCTTTTCAGCCGGTATATAATCCAACACGCTTTTGTTGAGCATATAGATGCCCATGCTTACATCGTATTTAGTCACCGGCTTCTCTTTGAAATCAGTCAGGTAGTCATGATTATTTATTTCCAGAACACCGTATTCCGTCTTCTGCTCGCGCTGGTATGCAGATATCGTAAATATGTTATTTTTGTTTATATGATAATCATGGAATGCTCTGAAATTTATGTTGCTGAGGATATCCCCGTTCATGACCAGAAAATTATCCGGGAGGTTGTCGATCAGCTTCAGCGGCCCCATAGTGCCAAGGGGGGTCTTTTCTAGAGAATAATCAATTTTTATTCCCCACTTGGTCCCGCTGTTGAAGAATGATCGTATTATCTCCGCCTGGTGGTTTACGGCCATGGTGATATGTGTAAAACCGTAGAACACCAATTGCCGAACGATTACTTCAAGGATCGGATACTCACCTATTGGCATAAGTGGTTTCGGCAGCACCACCGTATAAGGGCGCAGTCTGGTGCCTTGTCCGCCTGCTAGTATAATTGCCCTCATGGTTTTTCCTTGTTAAAAATTGTACTGAAGGTGTTTGTATCGAATCAAGTTCTTCGAATCTTCGAACCAGGATATGGTTTCACCTAATCCTCTGCAAAGTCCTTCTTTGCCGGCGTATAGAGGTTTCCATCCAAGTAATCTGGTGGCTTTAGAGTTGTCTGCCCATAACCGATGTACTTCACTTTTGACGGGCCGAAGCCTCACTTCATCGGTTTCAATTTCGATATCTGCCCCCATGACTTCAGCAATGAGCTGAGCCGTTTCACCGATGGAAATCTCAAAGTTGCTACCAAGGTTGATCAATTCACCCGTTCCAGCGTCGGATTCCAGAGCAGCAATGAAACCATTAACTGTATCTGCAACATAACTGAAATCACGAGTGGGATGTTGGGACCCGAGTTTGATAAGTCTGGAACCGTTTGCAATCTGCGAGATTATGGTTGGGATAACTGCCCTTGCTGACTGTCGAGGACCATAGGTATTGAACGGGCGAACGATAGTGACTGGAGTTCCGAAGGAATAGTAGAACGACAGGGCAATCTGATCTGCTCCGATTTTGGAGGCGGAGTATGGAGACTGACCTTGCAGTGGGTGCTCTTCGTTGATAGGAACAAAGCGGGCAGTGCCATAGACCTCGCTGGTTGAGGTGTGGATGACCTTCTCTACATCCAGCTCGCGGGCGGCCTGCACGATGTTGAGTGTTCCCTTTACATTTGTTTCAACATAGGTGTCGGGGGAATGATATGAGTATGGAATGCCAATCAGGGCGGCTAGGTGCAATACCGCATCACAATCCTTCATCGCCGTTTTTACCCCGTGAGGGTCCCTAATATCTCCAGTAAAAATATTCAGACGCTCAATTTTTTCTTTCGGCAAAGTATCAAGCCAGCCCCAGCTGTTGAAGGAATTATAAAAAACGAATGCCCGTACATCGCATCCCATTTCCAGCAACCTTTCAACGAGGTGGCTTCCAATGAACCCGCATGCGCCGGTAACAAGTATTTTTTTACCTTTTAATTTCAATGATGCCTCACACTAAAATTACGACGTGTAAAAATGCGTAATGGGAATTCTGTTTAATACATGTGCAGCAAATTGACAAACTGTTGTACCTCGGCATTATATTTAGCAACACCCGTGCCATAATGGTTTTGCAGTATAACTAGCTGAAATAATATAATATTGTGCTTAGCTGTGGCGGGTAGGTCAAAAAAATGAAAGGCCCCTGTCATAAAAACAGCGATTTTCCCTAAAGTAATTATCCCTGCTGCCGATAAGAGCCTATAGAGAAGTATTATTTTCTAATGGAGATAAGATCATGGCTATCGAATCGATCAGTGGGGTTGTCCAGCCTGTAATGATTAGGGGTAACGAGATTCAGCATCAAAATGCTCAAGTGGCGGAAGACTCTTCTAAAGCTGCTACAGCGCGGAATCAGCTGCCTTTAAAAGCAGTGAAGAGCATTTCTCCGGCGGAGGAAGAAAAGCATTTAAAAGATGCAACCGACAAAGCCAACGAGTTCGTAAAGTCGATCAACCAGGAACTGCAGTTTTCAGTTGATAAGGATACCGGCCAAACTGTAGTCAAGGTCATGGACAAGCACACCGGCGACGTAATCAGGCAGATTCCTTCAAAAGAAATGCTGGAACTGGCGAAGGCTATGGATACGATTCAAGGACTGATCATCAGAAAACGGGCTTGACGTCGATGGCTGTCGGAAAAAGGAAGATTTCATTCGATTGTTTGTCTTGGCTAGATTACGCCTGAACGCATTATTCCATACGATGTAGATGTTGAGTACCGTCATATATCCAGAGTCATCTCAATCTCCTGATTATGTGCACCAATGCATTCTCTTCTTCCTATCGCTCCTTCCAAATCCATTTCTCTTCATTCCCGGAAAAAATAATTAAAGCGTATCCTTTGTTTGACGATAGATGCTGAAAGGCAGCGATATGTAATGAAATTCTCGACTGTTTTGTTCTGTGTTGCATACTATTTCCGCTCATGCGGAAGGTCGTAACTATCATTAATGTTTCCGGAAGTGGCACCTATTCTGCATTACAGTGGGAGATGGTCCGGCTTTCCCGGATGAGTAATGATGAAGATACGATATTAATTTCTGTAGAGGCGGGGAAATTCTATGCCGATGAATAGTACCAGGGAAACCGGGCGGAGCAGGACAGGGAAGGATTTCATGGGAATCAAGCCAAAGAACAGTGGTGGTGGTAGATTCGCTGATTCCTCGCCTCAGGCAGTGCATGGAAAAAGGATTGAATTGCTGGTAAATAACGTTTTTGATGTTGCCGGTCTGCGTCAAAGTCTTAAGGAAAGCATGATGATTGCCGATTTCTGCACGACTGTTACCGCCTCTTTGCTCCCTGAAAAGGTATTGCTCGCTGCGGCAAAAAAACTATACGAATATTTCGCATACAAATTCATGGTTGTTTCCTATGACGCAACTGCCGATTTTTACCAGGAGGCCTTTTATCCCGGGGATATTGAAAAGGCACCAGGCGAGTTGAAAACTTTACTGGGTGTTTTTCCAGAGCTGAAAAAGAAGGACATCAGGGGATATAAGAGCCTCGGACTTCCTTGCCCGGGTGAACATGAGGTTTCAGGGAATGAGAACTGTTGCAGCCGCCCTTTTGCGAAAGGGGCAGTTACTTTTGTCACCGATTCTGATCTGAACCAGGTCTTTTCTCCATCTTTCATAGACAAGATTCTGGAAAGTTTTGCAGTTGCTTTGCAGAATGCCCGTGAATTCGGGAGGGTAAAAGAACAGTCAATGCGGGACAGTCTGACGGGGCTTTTTAACCGGCGTGTTCTCGACGAGCTGCTGGAACTGGAGGAGCATAAGAGAAGGGCGGATCCGTTGTCGTTGCTGGTTATCGATCTGGATAACTTCAAAAAAATCAATGATACCTACGGTCATCCGGCCGGCGACCTGGTCCTGCAAACGGTAGGGAAAGTTCTCAGGGATAATTCAAGAGGATCGGACCTGGTTGTCCGTAATGGCGGAGAGGAGTTCGCGGTCCTGTTGCCGTCAACTTCTGCGACCATAGCCCTTGAAGTTGGTGAAAGAATGCGAAAAAGCCTGGGAAATACACTCGTAACCTATAATGGCTGTGAAATCCCGATAACGGCCAGTGTGGGAATTGCTCATCGCTCCGGGAAAGATGTTTTTCCGGTAAGAGATCTGGTTGTACAGGCAGATGAGGCGTTGTATCAAGCGAAGAAAAGCGGCAAGAACCGGGTCTGTTTTTACAGCGCAAGCCCGGTGTTGATCAATACGAACAAGACATCTGCGGGACTGGACATTCAGTGCCGTTAATGCTGCGGCAGCAACCGGCGTTTTAGAGGACAGCGACTTCTAACTTCTAACTTCTAACTTCTAACTCCTGACTCCTGACTCCTGACTCCTGAACTTTGCTCAAGTCACAAAAAAACTCTTATCTTTTTCATATGCTTCCTTGAAAGCTTCCAGCAAGGATTCCAACTGGACTTCCGGAATTTTGAGCGTTATCGCAGCCTTTGTAGAGGCCAGATCCAGGTCTTCATCAGGAGTTCTTAAGCCGATGCCGAGCTTATGGCAGAACATATCGGCAAGGCTAACAACAGCCGCAAGGTTTTTCATGTGGGTGTCAGCCGTATTTTCCATGTTCAGATCGTGGTGGTGCATTACCGCGGTCGCCAGCCCTTCCGGAAAATTCCATTTGCGGATGACGCATGCTCCGACTTCCTCATGGCCGTATGGATATACGTTTTTTTCGGCCTCCAGGAAAGGTATTCCTTCATTATAGCAGCGTTGCATTACGGTCTGGAATTTGTCCCTGTCAAGATGATTCATAATCGTCTTGCCGATATCGTGGAATAAACCAGCCAGAAAAGATTCCTCCTCGTTGGCAAGCCTTGTACTGGAGGCAATTATTTTTGATGCCAGTCCCGCGCCGAATGAATGTTCCCAGAGCATTTTTTCCACCAGGCCGTAAGGTTGGTAGACCTGCTTCAAAGACGCGGTTATTACAAGGCTTCTCAGGGTGTTAAAGCCGAGCATCATGATTGCCGTGGAAAGGCTCTGAATCGTTCTCTGGCATCCGTAAA
>Ga0187878_1004696_pt1 | contig 10494 bp, 9 predicted proteins | sample June2016WEW_17_1_FD_132979 | JGI IMG/M metagenome (GOLD analysis project Ga0187878, IMG submission 132979) | Peatland microbial communities from SPRUCE experiment site at the Marcell Experimental Forest, Minnesota, USA - June2016WEW_17_150 | ecosystem: Environmental > Terrestrial > Soil >...
TACGGCGATCTTACAACAAGGAGAAGAATCAGGGTGGAATCGAACAGGCAGGGTAGCAACGATCAAGGTCAAGACACCGACTCAGAAGCCAGTTCCACCTTCAATCCGTGCATAATTTGGGTGACAAGCAGGATGTGGATGGCGCAATCGCCGAATACCGGGAGGAAGTGCGCATCAATCCCGATGAGGCCAAGGCGCACCATGCCTTGGGACTTGCCTTGACCAAGAAAGGTGAGGCTGGCGCAGCCCTTGATGAACTTCGAAAGGCATATCTGCTTTCGCCTGCGGATTCGCAAATGCGAACTGACTACGAAAAGGTCCTCCATTCAGTCAGGCATTGAGAAAATCGCTCGGGATTGCCACGGCGGGGCAGCTACGGCAGCGTGCAAACGTACCGTGGGAGGGATAATTGGTCGATGTATAGGTTCAAGGGAGGGGAAAACGCGGGGAGAACTCTTACGCAGGTGCTGCTACGTGACGCCTCTATTTGGGTTTGGTTCGAGTCTTGGGCCGAAGACAAGCCGGCCCTCCGGAAGGCGCTCAAAGAGTTCAATCGGCTGCGGAGGAAACTCCGACGAGCACCCATTCGCGCGAAGTGCTACGGGAGGGACTGCAAGCGCAGGGCAAAATGGATGACGCTCCCCTTGTACTATAGGGGCGGCTATCTGCCTAGGCCCTACTTCTGGTGTGACAAACACGAGCCTTGGGAAGAGTCCGGCATAAGTGGAAAACTTCCGATTCACTTTGATGTAGTTAAGGTCCTCAAGGACAAGCTAGGCCAAAAGCAAATCCACCGCCGCATTCGGGAGGCCATGGGGATTCCGAAAGGAACCAAAATCACTGAGAAGTTTGCCAAAGAATTCTTTGCCAATTTGCCCCAGAGCCCGTCGAATTAGTCCTCGAATCTGTTGATGGGGCTTACCCCTCGAAGGCGCAGATTGTTTGCCTGTGATCATGGCCCTTGTCCCTACCCCACCTCTCTGAGGAATACCTGGATTTGCAAACAGCAACAAAGCAACCCTTTCCAGGAGTCCTCATCGTAAGCCAGGAAACGGCAGCCCTAGTGGACCCGAAGCCCCCGCCGTGTTTCTAGCGTCGCAGCCGCTCGAAGTTTTTTAGTGCCGTGATGAGGGCGGGCCGATTCAGAGCTCTCGTTTCATTCAGGGTCCTTGCGCCGCTGGTTCAATACTCAACTGTACAGGGGCGAAGCAGTCACTTCCGATGAACCGTCAATTGCGTCCCGTAAATCATTAGCAACATCTGTCTTCAGGTCCAAAGCTAACCGAGACTTCAACTCTTCAACTGCCAGACGTAGCGCCTCTGTATGCCCGCTCTGCTGTCTGTCAGTTGGCGTAAGGTGCAGCAAATCTTCATAGATCACTGCCCCAAATTTGTTTTTGAATTTGCGCTCCTGCCGCAGACTCAATCTGAAACCGCACAACTCGGCAATAGAACTCACCAACAAACCGTTCTGGAATGAGACCCCCCGAATGCACGATTCCCTTCCCACAACGAATATCGCTCGGCTGGAGGGTTTCATCACGCGGCGCAGTTCCAACAGCATCGCGTGCATGTCAAGGCAATACTGAACGACCGTAAGGAAGCGGTTTCCTCTGTGCTTTCGATTAGAACCAAATTCAGACTTGGCCACGTGCAACAGGTCCCACCCCAATAGCTCCATCGCTCGCCGGCTGTTTTGGTGGTAATTGAAAACGTTGATATAAGGCGGCGATGTCAGGACAAAATCTACTGAAGCATCAGCCACGGGCAATTGCCGCGCGTCTGAGTTCTCGACACGATACTCTTGAACCGCATGCGGGAGACTTTTAACAATGGTCGAATGCTGGCAAAAAGCACGGTACATGGTGTCTCTATCCAAATCGTCCTCGGCTTCCGACGCCCGTATCAAGACATTCGTCAGAACGTTACGCTCATACTCATCTAGACCCGGCTTCCGTACCAATTCCGCAAGGCGCTTCGTGACAGCCGGTTGTTGCTTTTCTGAGTGTTTTCTAAACAGGGGCAGATCATCTGGCTCAAACGCTTCGCTCAGAAGGGTATGCACTCGATGCAGCGCGTCTTCACGTTCTTCCCTGCGCAGGCGAATGAACATGACCGTTTCTGCCATTGCTACCGCCGCAGGATTTATCTCCGTTCCTATGCAAGAAAGCTGCTTCCGTGCGGCCTCGACAAGTGTAGTGCCAACCCCCGCAAAAGGGTCAAGAACGACGGCACTCGCCGATGCATACGTGGAGAGCAAAAGATCGGCTAACCCGGGAGAGAATTGGCCCCGCCAAGGAAAAAGGTTAGTACGCACCCTAGTTTCAAGGTCCAAGAAGTGTTGTGGTATCTCGGTCCTATCAATAGCAATCTGATCGAATGCGCGAACGGAAGCCAACATCACTTTAGAAGTACCCTCGCTGAAGAATGGTCTGTTCGTCGAGTTGGACGTTTTCAGGGTATACAACCCTCATGTGGTCAACAATTCGTCCGAAGCATTCGCGTTGTAGGGGGTGGCCGTCGTAGTACTCTACGAATGCATTCCGCGCGGCTTCCCTCCCTGCGGCTGTAGCAAGCCCCTCACGGAAGTTCGAGCCTAATCGTTTTGCTTTCCGAAGAATGATGACCTCTTCTATGTCCGTTGAAGATGTATCAATCGGTTCCATATCGAGCCACTCACAGAGCAGTAGATATCTTGAGCCAGCGACCGCTTGTTTAAGCGCTCGCGCCGTCTCCAAGCCTTCGTTGAACATCGTTTTATCGAGATTGGTTTTGCATTCGGCAGCAAGGTACGCAACGTTCAGCACCGTGTTAAGCGTGTCGTCTCCGGCAAAGGTGGGATCACTCGATGCCCTCAAATACACCTGCTTCGACAGGGCATAGTCCTGATCTTTCTCCTTGATGAAAATACCACCATCAGGCAGCGGCGTATGTACGCTGCCAGCAAAAATGAATGCAGCAAATGCCCCTTGAGGCCCGACGGTACAACTCTTCAGGCGAGACAAGCCCGGCACCAAACGGGTATCCGCCAGTCTCGGCAGAAATTCCTCAAGGACAGAGTTGTCCACCTTGTGTTGCCCTTTCTGTCGATAAAGGAAATCTGCCGGTGAATCGTAGATGAGATCCACTTCAATGAATCGCTTGTACTCATTGATCGAGTCAACTAGCGCCCGCAACAGGTCTTGGCCTTCAGCCTGGAGCCCATCCATTAAAGCCACCCATGCTATATACCGCTCAAGTGCTTGCGCCACCCTAGGTTTGTCAACCTCGGGAAGCTTGCGATTCTGGGAAAGTGCAACCAGCTTGCCATAGTGAGGTTTCGGAAGAGCACAGGGAATCATTTAATATCCGATCTGTTTTGAAAGCCATTATATGCGACACAATTTAGCGTTGTCATGGGTTATTCCGCCCCATCATCCAGGCGAGATGCAGCCGTTCGGCTTTCCGGCGCTTCGCTTTGTTTCACAAAGGGTAGAACCTGAAACACTCGGAGAAGGCCCGTAAACAGCGGGCTTGAATGTTTCAGGTTTGATGTTTCATAATCGCCGCGATGAAATCTTTGCTACTTTTCATCCCAACTTAACTTGGCGCTTGGGTAGTACATAGAGATCGGGTTGTCGCCAGATTCGGAATCTTGGAGTGCTCGCCTTACTTGGTTGGCAACTTCAGCCGTGTACGTTTGGATCTTGGGCATGAGGGTATAGGGGTCCCGCGTCTCGATCGGAATGGTGCGGTATTGGTTCAGGTCGAATGGGATTGTATCTACTGTGCGCTTGATCTGAACTGTGGGAAGTCGCGTGGCATGCCGCAGGCACAACTCATAGAACACATTCGGATTGTGGAACGATAGATCGGCGATCACCAGTCGCCCATTCAAAATGTGCTCGATCACCTGTTTGCCGATCATACCAGGCTTGCCCATCTGGTCGGCCCGCACAACAGTCAGACCGAATTCCGCCACGGCGGGCTTGATAATATACTCCATCAGGAAATCCGCGTGGCGGCGGTGTTCGGAATTCTCTTCTCCAATCGGTGTGATGTAGAAACAAATCTTGGCGAAATCTTCCGTTGCCGCCGCGCTTTCGCCTGTGCCCGCAATGGGTACTGCCAGCGTTGTTGTCTCGTCCTGAGTTGCGCGCGCTTCTGATACCTCTTCGACAGCCTGTTCAATCGGGATAATCCGTTCCGACCCGGAAATCGTTTTAAGCAGGCCGAGAAACTTCCCATTCAAGATGAACTTGTCAATGCACTCTCCCTTCTCGTTGTCTTCTACACTTGCCTCGGACAGGTAGTCTCCCAGTACTTCCTTCGCTGGCATCCTGATGCCCTTTAGCTTCTGGTATAAGAAAGCGAATGGCGCATGCTTCTGGATGGCCAGATTGAAGCGGGCCTGCAGCTTCTTCGCTGGAGCAACCCCGTCGCTCGTCGCCTCATTGCCTTCAGGCGTCAACTCCAAGAAGTCGGCTTGATACCCGCCCTTCGTCAAACCGTACTGGCCGGACGCCGTAACGAGCTGCCGCGCCTCAACGCTGTCAGGTTCCTTGTTGAGTTTCTCGAACAGAGTGAGTCTGCGGACCTTTTGACCAGAAGCATACTTCTGAATTCCTTCCGGAATTTCCAATGCCTCTTCAAAAGTAAGCGCGGGAAACTTTCGCTCCGTGCGCTGTTTGCGTGCGCGTTTCAAAGCAGTAGCGTCTTCGACCGCTCCCTTAGTGCGCCCTTTCTTATCAGCCATGGTATTTGACCTCAATTGTACTCAAATCCCGATCCTCTCCACTTCGCCCACGCTCACATCGTCGTTTCGCCGGTCGTAAAGTCTAGTGGTTTTGGCGTTTGAGTGTCCGGCCATCTCTTGCTCGACCTCGATGCGCCCGCCGTTACTGAGGTAACCGGTAAGATTCCCACAGGTTTGCTCAATGGCTAAGGAGCCCAGGGGCTCTCAATTGGGAAGGAAGTATACAACTTACCAATCGTCTGCGCTAGGCAATCGCGCTTCTCTGCGCCTTATGGAAAGAAAGACAGTCCCCGTTTTAAGTCACGCCGGGCTAACAACAGTAACAAGAAGTCCGGGCTGTACCACAGCAGCCATTTGGTTATAGCCGGTTGGGAGCTAATTCACGAATGGCTTCTTATAGTACAGAACGGGCGGGTGGCCGAAACCGCCCCCCATAACCGGGGGCCGATTAGGGGCTGGTAAGGGCAAAAAACCAGCAAAACTGAACACACTCCAACAAAGAGCAAGCTGGGTTAACTTATTGAAAATACTTGGTATTATGTTCAAAAGCCAGGTGCTGCCAAAATGAGGCCAAACGCCGTGTCAAGGTAGCGCTCTAACCGGGCTGAGCTACGGGCCTACGTGGCCGATGCGGGGGGCCGCAGGAAAGCGATTTTATCACACTTTCGCCGCGGCCGACGCGGGCTGCGCGGGCCTTATGCGGCGCGGAGACGGTCCCACTCAGACCTTCTCGGGAACCACGAAGGGCGCGCGGTAGCCGCGGTCGCCGTCGCGCAGCAGCAGGTTCGCCTCCTCGTCGTTGATGGCCTGCTCGGTCGCGGGATCGAAGTTGATGGTGCGTCCCAGGCGGTAAGAAGCGTTCACCAGGTGGACCAGCGCGCAGGCGTAATGCCCGGCTTCGATGGGCGCGTTCAGATTTTCTTTCTTGCGGCTCACGACACAATCAATGAAGTTGGCGTAGTGATCGCCGGCCGCCTGGGCGTGCGGTCCCGGTTCCTGATCCTCTCCCATCCAGGTGCGGTAGGCGCACACGTCCTCGTCGCCGGTCGCCAGATAACCCTTGGAACCGTAGAAAATGTTGCCGATGGTGTTCCGGTCGCCCGTGGCCGGCCCGCCGAGGCCGGTGGTAGGAATGGGTCCCTGGGGTTTGCCAAAACTGTCGGAGCCGATCTCCGCTTCGCGGTTGGTAATCCAGTGGCGGACTTCGAATTCGATCATGCGGCGCTTGCCGTCCGCGAGGTCGTACTGAAATGCGCAGTTGAGCGTATTGGGCGCCTGCTGGTCGTCGTCAAACATGAAATGGCCGCCCACGGCCGACGCCTTGTTGGGTAACTGCAGCCCCATCCCCCAGAGCGCCACATCCATCTGATGCGAGCCCTGGTTGCCGAGGTCGCCGTTGCCGGTGTCCCAGATCCAGTGCCAGTTGTAGTGGAAGCGGTTCTTGGTGAAAGGCTTCAAGGGCGCGGGGCCGGTCCAGAGATCATAATGGACGCCCGCCGGAACCTCTTCCACTGCCGCGTGGCCGATGCTCTTCCGCCACTTGAAACAGAGGCCGCGCGCAAGGTAGACCTCACCCAGCAACCCCTCGCGCATCTTCTGCACGGCTTCCCTGACGGCCGGAGCGGAGCGGATCTGCGTGCCGTGCTGGACGATGCGGCCGTACTTCTCCGCCGCGCGCACGAATTGCCGCCCTTCCCACAGATTGTGGGAGCAGGGTTTTTCCACGTAAACATCCTTGCCCGCCTGGCACGCCCAGATGCCGATCAGCGAGTGCCAGTGGTTGGGCGTGGCAATGGAGATGGCGTCGATTGATTTGTCTTCGAGCAGCTTGCGAACGTCGGTGTAGGTCTGGGGTTTGGCTTTGCCCGTCTTCTCGACTTCCGCCAAGCGCTTCCGGAGCACGTTCTCGTCCACGTCACAAAGAGCGGCGAGTTCAACGTTCTTCAGGCGCAGGTATCCATGGACGTGGTCCATCCCGCGTCCGTGCACACCGCACACGGCCACGCGCACGCGGTCGTTGGCTCCGAAGACCCTCTCCGGGTTGGTAATGAGGCTGACGCTTTGAAGCGCCGCCAGGCCGGCGGTGGTCTTGGCGCCGGTTTTCAGAAATTCACGTCGATTGAGATTCGAATCACTGGGCATAAGTTCCTCCTGGGATGATAGCGGGTGTCATTCTACTACTTCGGGAAAGCAAGCGGGGGGACTTCGTCAGTCGGCGAGCGCCCCGTTGGAGGCCTGGCAGACGTAGATCTCAGCCTTCAGCCCCAGGGCTTGCTGGTAACCTTGGGCGACCGCACGGGCAAAGGCTTCCGCCGCGCCCGCGCGCACCAGATTCACCGTGCAACCGCCGAAGCCCGCCCCGGTCATGCGCGCGCCGAGCGTGCCGGGCTGCTTCCAGGCGAGCTCGACGAGGGTGTCCAACTCCCGGCAACTGACTTCGTAATCATCACGCAGGCTTACGTGCGACGCATTCATCAGCTCGCCGAAGCGCTCGACGTCGCCCGCTTCGAGCACCTGGACGGCTTCGCGCGTTCGTTGATTTTCCGTCACCACGTGGCGGGCGCGGCGCAGCAGGGTCTCGGAAAGCACATCGCGTCCCGTCTCGAGGTCCACGGGCTCGACGTCGCGGAGTGAATTCACCGCCAAGCCCTTCGTGCGCAACTGTGCCACCGATTGCCGGCACTGCTTCAGGCGCACTTCGTATTCCGACTGGGCCAGCGCGCGCTTCACGCCGGAATTGCAAACTACGATCTTCACGTCCCCGCGTAGCGGCACGTGCCGGTAGTTCAGGTCGCGGCAATCGAGGAACAACGCGTGATCCTTGTGGCCAAGCGCGGAGATGAACTGGTCCATAATTCCGCAGGGCACACCGACAAATTCATTTTCCGCGCGGCGCGCGAGCTTGACCACGTAAACGGGATCGAGATGGAAGCTCATCAGCCGCTGCCAGAAGGTGGCGGCGCCCACTTCCACCGCCGCCGACGAACTCAGTCCCGACTCGCGCGGCACGTTGCCGCCGAAGACAATCTCCGCCCCGGCCAGGCGGTGGCCGTCCGCTTCCAGAAACTTCGAGACGCCGCGCAGGTAGTTGCTCCAGCGGTGTTCGGAATCCTTCTGGATGTCATCGAGCGAGAATTCCGCGGAATCCTGGAAGTCGGTCGAGTGCACGCGCACGGTGCGGTCGGCGCGGCGTCGCCCGGCGAATTCGATGAAGCGGTCGATGGCCGCGGGCAGTACGAAGCCATCGTTGTAGTCGGTGTGCTCGCCAATCAGGTTGACGCGCCCGGGCGCGCGAACGGTCACATCCGGCGACGCGCCGAACACCATCTTAAACGTGTCCTCTATCATCTGGATTGTCCGTTCCTGTAGCGCCGCCCGGTGAGCGGCTAAAGTTCCAATGCCCAAAGACGCCGGTCATAGACCGGCGCTACAGCGAGCCAGGCGCTACACCTTCGTGACCTCGCTCCGACGGCGCGGCCGGACGTTCCGAAGTTCTTCGGCCTTTTCTTCTGCCAGCGAATCGTTCAGGAAACTTCCTCCGCCTGTTTCGACGCTCGCCAGGTATTTTAGTTTCTCCTTGCTGCGGTGCGGCGGATAGAACTCGATGTGGAAATGGAAAAAGCCGTACTTGCCGCGCGCCGGCGTCTGGTGGAGCAGCATCATGTAAGGGAATGAGAACTGAAAGAGATTGTCGTATTTGAGCGTGACCCACTTGAGGATTTCCGCCAGCGCCCGTTCCTCGGCGGGACGAAACTCGTCGAGCGCGCCGAGATGCCGCCGCGAGAAGATGTGCACCTCATAAGGCCAGCGGGCATAGAAGGGGATGAAGGCAGTGAACGATTCGTTTTCCGCGACGATGCGCCGGCCGTCGCAGCGCTCCTTCTTCAGAATGTCGCAGAAGACGCAGCGCCGGCGCCGGCGGTAGTGCGCGCGCGCCGCCGCGATTTCCCTCTCCACCCGCGGTGGAATGAACGGAAACGCGTAGATCTGCCCGTGCGGGTGGGGCATGGTGACGCCAATCACCGCGCCCTTGTTTTCAAAGATCAACACGTAACGAATCCCCGGCATCGCCTTCAGCTCACTGAAGCGCGCGCGCCAGAGCCGGACCAGCTTCACGATGTGGTCCAGGGGGAGCTGCGGCAGTGAGGTTGTGTGGTCCGGGTGGTAGAGGACAACGTCGCACTTCCCCAGCGACCGCCCGACGCGATAGAAGTCATCGCCCCGGATGGCCGGTTCCGGCGGGGGAATCGAAAACGCCGCAAAATCGTTGGGATAGATGTAAACGTCGTAGTCGTCCGGGACGCGCCCCGACCCCGGGCAGAAGGGGCACCAGTCGGTGGGCATCTGCGGCCGGTGCTGTCGATGCGATGCGGTGGAGACCCATTCGCGAACGGTGGGATTCCAGCGGAGTTCCGTCATGCCTGGTTAGCGCGCGAGGCCCGCAAAGCCAGAGCCCCCATGAAGAGGCCAAAGACGAGCATGGCGCCCCCCCACCAAACGTCGATATTCACTCCCATCGAGCGCTCGGCAAAAATGCGCGGGTCGGTGAGGGCGCCGTAAACCATCATGATCACGCCGTAGATGGTGAAGATGATTCCAATCGGCAAGCGGATGTCGAGTCCCATAATGGCTACCAGAAGATGATATTCAAAACCACGCAGACCGCCAGGATGATGATGGCCAGGATGCCCGGCCTTTCATACCAGGGCAGATCCTGGTTGCGCGGCTTGGGCGTCAGCGAGTAGACCAATCCCACCAATTCTTCATCGGGCTTGGGCCTGGTCATGGCGCTCACGACCAGCGTGACGATGAAGCAAACCGAAAACGCCCAGATGGCCTGATAAAAGTTGTTCGCCATCTCCTTGGCGTTGGGATAGTGAAAGACGCCGAAGCGGAGCAAGGAGTAGTGCACCGCTGCGGTGAGGATTCCGGACAGCAGGCCGCAGAACCCGCCCGTGGGCGTGGCCTTGCGCGTAAACATGCCGAGCAGGAAGGTGGCGAAGAGCGGGGCGTTGAAGAACGCGAAGAGGAGCTGGAGGTAATCCATCAGGTTGTTGAACTTGAGAACGATGAAGGCCGTGCCGATGCCCACCGCCACCGCAAACACCGTCGCCACGCGCCCCATCATCAAGTAGTGCGCGTCGGGTTTGCCGGGATTGATGTGCGTCTGGTAGATGTCAAACGTCCAGACGGTGTTGAACGCCGTAACGTTGCCCGCCATGCCGGACATGAAACTCGCGAGCAGCGCCGTGAGCCCGATGCCCAGCAACCCGGAGGGATAAAACTTGCCGAGCATCGCGGGCAACGCGTTGTCGTAGCGGCCGCCCAGCAACTGGGTGGTGGTGGGGTCGAGTGAAATCGCCACCAGCCCCGGCAGAATCACCATGATCGGGAAGAACATCTTGGGCATCGCTGCGATGAGCGGGGTGCGCTGCGCCGAAGCCATGTCCTTGGCAGCAAGTCCGCGCTGTACCACCAGGAAGTCCGTGCACCAGTATCCGAACGAGAGCACGAAGCCCAGGCCGAAGATCGTTCCGATCCAGTTCACTCCCATGGGGTTCATGTCGGAGTGCCAGATGTTCGCCCAGGTGTGGCCGTAGCCCGGATAGGGCAGGGTGGCGAGTTTGGATTCGAGCCCCGCCCAGCCGCCCACGGCTTTCAGGCCCAGGATGGCGAGCGGCAGGAACCCAAAAACGATCAGGAAGAATTGCAGCACTTCGTTGTAAATCGAGGAGGTGAGCCCGCCGAGGTAGATGTAA
>Ga0187878_1004697_pt1 | contig 10491 bp, 9 predicted proteins | sample June2016WEW_17_1_FD_132979 | JGI IMG/M metagenome (GOLD analysis project Ga0187878, IMG submission 132979) | Peatland microbial communities from SPRUCE experiment site at the Marcell Experimental Forest, Minnesota, USA - June2016WEW_17_150 | ecosystem: Environmental > Terrestrial > Soil >...
CCAGTCCGGAGCAGGAGTTATCATATCAGGCCAGGGAGTTTTAGTTCAGTCAGGGACAGGAGTTATCATCCAATCTGGAGCTACAATAAGTGTCCTTTCTGGGACTGGAGTCATTATCCAGTCTGGAGCAGGAGTTATCATATCAGGCCAGGAGTTTTAGTTCAGTCAGGGACAGGAATTATCATCCAATCTGGAGCAGGAGTCATCGTCTCAGGTCAGGGAGTTTTAGTTCAGTCAGGTACAGGTGTCATAATTCAATCCGGTGTCCTAGTACAGATAAGTGGACAGTCTATCACAATTTCAGTATCTGGTAATATTGTACAGATAAGTGGTCAACTACTTAATGTAATAACAGGATCAGGAGATCATGTATCAGTAATAGACGGATTTATCGTTGATCCTAACAACTCGACTACCACAGCATTAGGTTCAGGAGCAATATTTTCAGGTACTTGGACAGATGTTACAGGATATGATCAAATAAGTGTAACAATAATTACAGATCAGCCAAGTGCAACAAACGGATTGATAACAATGTGGGGTAAAAGTACCACAAATATATCCGGAGATCATTATCATGTTAATACGATTCCTGCTAACAATACAGGCATAACCTTGGGAGATTCTATACATCTAGCTGTTGATGAACAATTCTTTAGATTATTATATACAAATGGAACAAATGCTAATACGTCAGGACAATTCAGACTATCAACTATTCTTAATCCAATTGCGAGTCAGGCTACAATAAAAGATTTAGATTTTGCTGTACAAGTTAATGATGATGCTCTTATTACACACGGAGTCATTACAGGAATTACAACTGGTGGCGGAGGGGGTTTTGTTGATGTAAAAGTATCTCCTTCGGGAGCAGTACAAGTGGGAGGAGATGTAACTGTAGATTCTGGAAGTATAATAACTGTTTTATCAGGAACAGGCGTTATAATTCAGTCCGGGGCAGGCGTGATAATTTCAGGCCAGGGCGTTCTTGTTCAGTCAGGAACAGGTGTTATAATTCAGTCCGGGGCAGGCGCGATAATTTCAGGCCAGGGCGTTCTTGTTCAGTCAGGAACAGGTGTTATAATTCAGTCTGGTGCCCCTGTAAATGTCCTGTCAGGAACTGGTGTCATCATACAATCTGGTATAGGTGTATTAGTTCAATCTGGAACTGGCATAATTATCCAATCTGGTGCCGGAGTAATTGTTCAATCTGGTCATGGTGTGATAATCTCAGGCCAGGGCGTTCTTGTTCAGTCAGGTACAGGTGTTATAATTCAGTCTGGTGCCCCTGTAAATGTCCTGTCAGGAACTGGTGTGATAGTTCAATCTGGTCATGGTGTGATAATCTCAGGCCAGGGCGTTCTTGTTCAGTCAGGTACAGGTGTCATAATTCAGTCTGGCGCATCTGTAAGCATTATTTCAGGAACAGGTGTCATAATTCAATCGGGCGCACCAGTTGCACTGACACCTCCTTCAAGTGTATTAACTATTAACTCAGGATTATTAAGAATAACATCAGCATCTGGTGGGCAAGTACTCAGCGCATCGGCAGCAATAAATGCCTGTATAATTAAAGCTTTTTCTCTCAATTCAGGAAATATATGGGTAGGAGGAAATTCAGGGGTAAATTTCCCATTTAGTGGGAATGGATTAATATTAGGATCTGGAGAATCCCTTGGATTGGATATTAGCAACTTCAATTTAATTTATCTCTGTGCGGAAGTCAGCGGAGATAAGGTTACATCAATAGGAATTTAATAAATGTTACAATATTATGGATTTACCTCATGCGGGTTTAATAATGGTCGAAAAGGTACTACAGAAAAATTTGATGATACTGCAAATACCCAAACTCCAAGAACAGATGCAACACCAAGAAATCGATTAGCAGGATATTCATTTAATAGTTATGGATTTACTACCTGTGGTACAACCGGTAGTGCTACAGGACTTACAGAAAGGTTTGATGATACTGCAAACACCCAAACCGGAAGATTAGCAGCAACAGCAAGGACCTATTTGGCAGGATATTCGTTTAATAATTATGGATTTAGTACATGTGTATATATTGGTGTAAGTGGTACTGGCACCACAGAAAGGTTTGATGATACTGCAAACACCCAAACCGGAAGATTAGCGGCAACAGCAAGGTACCAGCTAGCAGGATATGCATTTAATAATTATGGATTTAGTACATGTGGAACTACCAATGGAAGTAATGCATTTGGAACTACTGAGCGCTTTGATGATACTGCAAACACTCAGACCGGAAGAACGGTAGCAACGGCAAGGTATGGCCTGGCAGGATATGCATTTAATAATTATGGATTTAGTACATGCGGATATATACCTAATAATGTTACTGGCACTACAGAAAGGTTTGATGATACGGCAAATACCCAAACCGGAAGAACAGCGGCAACAGCAAGAGACTATCTAACAGGATATGCATTTACTAATTATGGATTTAGCTCCTGTGGGGAGACTCCCTTAACAACGGGCCTAACAGAACGATTTGATGATACTGCGAACTCACACACCACAAGGGCAGCAGCAACAGCAAGGTATGAATTAGCAGGATACTCAACAAATTTACCAAGTTCGGGGAGAGGCGGTCCTACAAAACTGAGTATATCTATAGTAAGAAGACATAGGGTATCTAAAAATACAAAGATGATGAATATATCTAAGAGGTTTATAACAGGGTGAATTCAAGGGATATAGAAAACCTCTACCATTTCAGGACGGATATAAAATGGAAGCATGGAATCAACAGAATCAGAAGCAAAATGTAGTAAATCAAGTACCGAAGATAGCAATCTGTATTCCGTATAATTCATCATGGAACCCAGAATGGGTTGACAGAACTTATGCGCCGTTAAGATATACACCGCTTGACTGGTGCGTTAAAATCACATTTTTATGTAAAGTCCCATCACTTCCTGTTGCCAGGGATACATTAATCAATCAATCGTTAGAACAGAATTGTGATTATACTTTTTTCATTGATACCGATGTAGTATTTGAGAGTGATGATCCGAATGTAGCTCTAAGAAAATTATATCAATGTATGAATAAGGTAAAGGAAATGAAAAACGCGAAAATCGTATCAGGACTTTACCGGGCAAAACAAAAAGTCGGATTTAATTATGCGATGTGGATGAAAGCTCCAGGCCAAAAAATAGGATTTGTACCTATTGAAAAATGGACTGGAAATTGGTTAGAGGTTAGTGTGTGCGGGTTGGGCTGTTGTTTAATAGATAATCATATATTCAGAGAAACCCCTAAGCCGTGGTTCAAATGGGATACGTCAGAGGGTCCGTCAGAAGATTTCTATTTCTTTGAACTGGCTAAAAAGCACGGATTTGAGACCCATGTTTTCACTGAGGTACGGCTTAGCCATCTCGGGAATTTAAAAGTGAAATGTGATGGCACAATGACAGTGCAGGACTTCTAGATATTTAGGGCTGGGTAGTTGATAGTCATGACAATAATTGAAACAACAAACAAGGATTATTTTGATAGCTTTTTCACTGGAATAAAAGAAAATCAGGTTTTTGTTGATGTTGGGGCATTCAACGGCGATACTATTGACATTGCATTGAAATATAATCCGAACATCAAAGTTTTAGCGATAGAACCGATAAAAAGATTGTATGATGTAATACAGACCAAATTCGCTGGGAGACATGGGATACAGGCAGTCAATAAAGCTGCATGGAATAGTAAATGCACCACATTGTTCAATGAATATGAGGGGTGGGCGGTAGGACTTTCAACTCTGAAACCCGAAATGTTAAAGCTTAGACCTGTACCGGATTTCACGGAGCACATATCAGAATATCAAGTAGAATGCGATACTCTCGATAACATCATGGCAAGTGCAGACTTTGAAACTGTAGATTATATCAAAATTGATACTGAATGTTCTGAGGATGAGGTGCTTTCAGGATTTACTAAATATCATGATGGTACAAGATTTCATATCGAATTTCATATTACTAATCTTGCAAATATATTACAAAGATTGCTGGAAATGAATGCCAACATTGAAACTCTGGCAATGCGTAGGGACACAAACATAAAGAGTCATGTGGTAGGTACTATCGTAGGTCATTTTACAGATTTTGGGTGCAGGGGAGAAATCAGCACAAAAACCACTATTGGTAGAGATAACCTGGAACAAGTACTGGACAGAAAGCAATGGATTCTTCAGCAAATCAAACTAGGTGAAAAGGTACTGGATATCGGCTGTGCAGACGGCTGGATATTTAAGGGAACGTCTTTCGTACCTGACGTGACAAGCATAGATCTGGATTTGTATGATATTCCGAATTTCATACGTATGGACGCATCGGACTTGAAATTTGATGATAATCGTTTTGATGTCGCTGTGCTCGGTGAGATATTGGAGCATGTTGATGATCCGGTTCGCGTACTGAAAGAGGCAAAAAGAGTAGCCAGAAGGATTATTATAACAGTTCCTGATGAAGCAAACTGGGCTAAGGAATACTACCCATACGAACTCCCTGAGCAAACCACGAGAAGGCGGGGTATGGCATTAGAGCAGATTGTTAAAGTCAGCAACCCCAACGCAAAGGAATTTTATCCGGATGGGTTTAAACACCTGTTTCATGGGCGCCATTATATTGAATCTACATTAAGGCAAGACTTGGAAAAAGCAGGAATAACGTACGAAATAAAACTGTTACAATATAGTGGATGGAGCTTTTTTGTAGTTAATGCAGAAAAGAAAGATAACCAAAAACCTGCAAACACTATCCAGATTACTACAGGACCAATGATAGCAAACCAAAGTGATTCTGATATTATACTTCGCGGCATACAGAAAGAGATTGAAGAAAGAAAACTACATCGCTCAGGAGGAAATATGCGCATAGGACTTATTAGTACACCTTTCTTTGCAGTTCCTCCAATAGGATATTCTGGACTTGAACAAATCGTATGGGACCTTGGAGAAGCGCTGGATGCATTAGGTCATGAAGTTACGATATTTGCGCCGGATGGTTCAAGAGCGACTGAACATGGGCATGTTGTGCATACAGGACCTTCAATCAATACTGTCAATGTGAACTGGTTTGAAGAAGAAAAAAGGATGTATAACATCTACAAAGATCTTATAACACCGGATAAATTCGATATTTGTCATGGGCACAACTGGTTTGCATTTGAATTTCTATTGAAAATGAATAATCCGAAACTGAATGTGGTCCATACGCATCATGGCGGCTACAATTGGGAAACCCTGCCACCACTGGAAAAAGTCAATCTTGCGGCCATATCCAAATTCATGAAAGCATATACTGATGATTATTTCAAGCAAAAAGGGTTTAATAATTTCAACTGTACTGCGGTGTACAATGGTGTCGATATGCGAAAATATCATATCGGCAATGGGATCAAAAGTGGAAGGTTACTGTTTGTAGGTCGTCTGGACACATTCAAAAAACCAGACCTTGCAATAGAAGTGGCGAAGAAGCTCAACATGGGGTTGGACATCGTCGGCGGCACGTTTATTCAGAACGAAGCATTTTTGAATAAGATAAGGAGTATGTGCGACGGAGTTCAGATAAAACTTCATGAGAACGCAACACATGAGAAGAAAATAGAACTTATGCAATCAGCAAAGTGTCTGCTGTTTACATCGTGTATGGGGGAACCCTTTGGCCTGGTCAATATAGAGGCTATGGCCTGCGGCCTACCCGTAGTTGCAGTAAATGATGGCGCCACTGAAGAAATAGTGCAGGAAGGCGGGATACTATGTGAGGTATTTGAAAAGAAACTCACTGCTCGGGGATGGGAAATAGCACTGAAGCTAAACCCTGTTGATGCTTTGGCTGAAGCTGTTGGATGGATTGACAAAGTAACGCCACAGCAGGCGAGGCATAATGCAGAAAAGTTCGATAGGAAAATAATGGCAGAAAACTATTTGAATCTATATAAAAATATATTGGGTGATAAACATTGAGCAATGAGTTGGCAGTTTTATTTACAGCGGATGAAGACAGGCAAAAACTAAAAGAAATATTGAGTATTACGACAAAGGATTTCTATACCGGGATGTCTGAGTTTCAGATAAAACATTTCGTCATAAACAGCAGGGAATTTCCGAACGATGTTCATAAATTACAACAGGTTAAATTTGAATTAGTGCATCGAGGAAATACATTTTATGATCTATACTATCAATATAAAAAATACAATGCAGAAAATGTTTTGAATAAAGCTAAGATCGAAGAGCAGGATGAAATTATAAACGATAAGAAATCCTCATTAGCAATTAAAAATAAAGCAAAAGCTAGAATTACACTCTTTGAGATAGAAATAGAAAAAAATGAGAGATTAATTGCGTCAGTACAGCGGGAAGCGGCTAAAATTCTAGTAGAATGCAGGTATTTCCACGATATATATAAGGAATTAAAACATCTTGAATTACTATCACTCGAGGAATTAAAGAAACAGTGGGATGAAGGGTGGCACATAAAATCAGCATATTATCCTGAATTACAGGAACGGTATGGGCTAATGCCCAGTGGATTTCAGAAATTACCGCATGAAGATGGTGGGATTGAAGCATTACAGAAACTTCAATGCAAAATGGAGAAGAAACAGATAAGAAGTTGAAATAAGTGGCCAAACATTAAAGTAACAATAGATTATACAACTTAAAAGCGATGGTAGATGTTACGACGTAGGAGAGCCAAATGTGGCAAGTAATATTTCAAAAACAAAAGAATGGTGATGTAAGTATAATGTATACTGGAGAAGTAAATCTATACGAATTTATAGGACTTCTTGATATAGAAAAAGAAAAACTTAAACAAAATTTGATTGAGAAGGTAAAGAGCAACTAAATGGCAAATCTACACTTATTTTGGGATGGAGTATCTGCACCAACAGGATGGACAATAGTCTCCGATACAGGTGATGCTTTCTATCAGAATACGATAAGAGGAAATTCTACGTATGGAGGAACTGGTGGGGCGACCACACACACTCATACAACATCAGAATTTTCTATGACTGGGGCAAGTTCATCTGAAAATGTTGCTTCTGGTTCTACTAATTTCGTCGTAAATTATCTCCATACACATACAATAGGTACTATTGTTGCAGATTCAAAATCAAACCTTCCAAATTATAGAACCTTAAAAGTAATAAAGTACAATACAGCAGACACACCATCTACTATTCCATCTGGCGCAATAGCTATATTTAACTCATCTACTATGACAGGATATACACGATATTCAGCGCAAGATAACTTACATATTTATTGTGATGGGACAGCAGGAAATAATGGAGGTTCTAATACACACACCCATACGGTAAGTGGAACTACAAATGCGGCGGTTGTACTTCTGGCACTTCAAATGATGCAGATTCTGCCCATGCGCATACATATTCCAAAATCACAGATACTCAAAACCTCGAACCGCCATATGTAACAGCATATTTAGGAAAGCAGAATGCTGACGCATCTCCAATCTTTTATATGATAGGAATGTGGGATGGTACACCAACATCAGAATGGATAGTGTTATCAGGAGTTGGCGGAGTATTTTATCAGAAATGGATTAAGCCTGCAAATAGCTACGATTCAACTGGTGGGGCATCAACACATTCTCATGCTAATGTATCTAATGCAACTGGTGTCAGTAATCTTAATACAACTACTGATAACACAATACATGATACCAGTGCTTCTCTTTCAACCCATATGCACACTTTAGTTGTATCTTTACAGGCAAATGTTAGTAATATAGCACCATATATTGATGTAATTTTTGCGCAGTTGACACCGCCACCACCGTCACAAATGATGTTTATGACATGATAATCGAATTTATTGGAACAGGAAGTGGAAATGGGAAAGATATTGACATTACAGGAGTTGAAATTTATGGATGATAAAACTGATAAATTTTTAGGAATTTTGTTTGGAATAGCTATAGGAGCTATAATAGTTTACGCCATTTTGAAGAAACCTCAGCAACAAATACAAAGTAATAATAATATGTTGTCAACTAATGTCTGTTCGACTACTGCGGTTGATCAACATGTGCCAACAAGCTGGTCTCAACATGTGCATGATAATTATAGTTTGATTGATTTAGAAAACAGACTAAATGTTAGATTAAGCAATTTAGAACAAAGACTGGATCAAAAATTAAACCAAAACATACCTCAAACAACCAATATAGATAGTAAACAATCATCACAAACAATACAACATACGATGCAACCATATCAGTCACAGTCACAAAAATCAAATATGGTACAGATTATGGAGAATGAAGAGGATTGGGAATTGAAAAAAGACGACAAAGGAAAAATTATTGGTGTAGGTGTACACCGAAAACTCTATTCGACAGACAAATGAAGGATTGATGAAATTTGGTAGAAGATAAACTACAACAAAGGTCAGATAGGCTGACATCTCTAATTCTAATTGAGATCCATAATATCCTTATAGAAGTCAAGGAAGCTTTCGAAGAAACAAAGAGAATACAAACAGAAAATCAGCTATCATTTAATGCCCTCTTAAATATCGAAATTGAAAATAGACACATTCTAAGAGATCTACTAAAAATACAATCTGAAGATCAACTTTCACTTAACACTCTCTTAAATGTCGAAATTGAAAATAGACACATTCTAAGAGATCTACTAAAAATACAATCTGAAGATCAAGAACATCTAAGAATAATATCAAAACTACAACCAGAAATTTTGAAAGAATTGAAAGATGCCGCCGATGAAGGAGATTATCGACAAATAACAGATGTCGTGACATCGACAGCGCTTTATATCATAAATACCGAGACAGCTCCTTCTCACCCTATCAGAAGTTTTGTATTATATAATAATGGTCCCAATACAATGTATATTGGGTGGAATCTGGGTATCGTAGGACCTTCAATAGAAGATGTTGTACAAGGAAAAGATTCCAGATTTATTCCTTTAGCTAATGGCGAACATTTTAAAACTTCTGGGAATAACAGAGAAGTTATTAAGAATATACATTTAGCGGCTTCAGACGTAAATACAAAAAAGAGTAATTTCAGATTGATAATGACATGGTAGCATATCGATGGAAATCAGTCCCAATATGGATACAATGATACAGGAAGCTTCTGCCTTTAGTAAGCTCGCATTGCTCGCAAGCTCTCGCGCGAGCGCGATCGCTGGCAGAAGTAGTTCACAGATAGACAAATAGAATTCGGTGATCAGTCAATGAGTAGTGCTCCAGATTTAGAAGGTACAGATATAAGTGGCCAAACTGTAATAACAAGCATATCAGGTGACATTGTACAGATCTCTGGTCAATCAGTATCTACGAGTGTATCTGGGAATATAGTCCAGATAACAAATATGAGTGGACAACTGTTAGGTGTCTATATATCAGGAATCACGATCAGCATATCTGGGGCAACCTTGATAACCACTGTAAGTGGCAATCCTGTAACAGTAAGCGGAGATACAGTTCAGATCTCAGGACAATCAGTCACTACATCAGTCTCTGGTGATATAGTACAGATAAGTGGACAACAAGTAGAAATATCTGGACAATCTGTAGTAACGTCAGTATCTGGAGATATTGTACAGATAAGTGGACAATCAGTCACTACATCAATCTCTGGAGATATTGTACAGATAAGTGGACAATCAGTTACCACATCAATCTCTGGTGATATAGTACAGATAAGTGGTCAAATTGTCGATATATCTGGACAAACAGTTACCACATCAATCTCTGGTGATATAGTACAGATAAGTGGTCAAATTGTCGATATATCTGGACAAACAGTTACCACATCAGTATCTGGTAATATTGTACAGATAAGTGGACAATCAGTGGTTGCGACAGTTGTTACAAATATAAGTGGTCAAATCGTAGAGATATCTGGACAAGCAGTTACCACATCAGTATCTGGCAATATTGTACAGATAAGTGGACAAACAGTTACCACATCAGTATCTGGCAATATTGTACAGATAAGTGGACAAACAGTTACCGCATCAGTATCTGGTAATATTGTACAGATAAGTGGACAAGTAGTTATCATATCAGGCCAGGGAGTTTTAGTTCAATCAGGAACAGGAGTTATCATCTCAGGCCAAGGAGTTTTAGTTCAATCAGGAACAGGAGTTATCATCCAGTCAGGAGCTACAGTCAGCGTCCTTTCTGGAACAGGAGTAATCGTTCAATCTGGCCATGGTGTCATTATCTCTGGTCAGGGAGTTTTAGTTCAATCAGGAACAGGAGTTATCATCCAATCAGGAGCTACAGTCAGTATCCTTTCCGGAACAGGAGTTATCGTCCAGTCAGGAGCTACAGTCAGCGTCCTTTCTGGAACAGGAGTAGTCGTTCAATCTGGTCATGGTGTCATTATCTCTGGTCAGGGAGTTTTAGTTCAATCAGGAACAGGAGTTATCATCCAGTCTGGAACAGGAGTTATCATCTCA
>Ga0187878_1004705_pt1 | contig 10484 bp, 19 predicted proteins | sample June2016WEW_17_1_FD_132979 | JGI IMG/M metagenome (GOLD analysis project Ga0187878, IMG submission 132979) | Peatland microbial communities from SPRUCE experiment site at the Marcell Experimental Forest, Minnesota, USA - June2016WEW_17_150 | ecosystem: Environmental > Terrestrial > Soil >...
AGAAATAATCAAGCGCTATGTGCCTCAAGCGCAAATCATGATTTTGAAGACCGAGACCAAAGGTCCAGCCCACACCATCTATGAGACAGTTAAGACCTTTGGGTTGAAGGACCCGTTTCTGAGCCATGACAATGACTGTTCATGGATTCCAGTTGACTTGAACTGGAACAAAACTCAAAATGCGATGGTGGTTGCATGGCGTGAGACTGCAGTTGGTGACCGTGGCAGTAAGAGTTGGGTGGCCTTTAAGAAAGATTCCAAGGAGATTTGCTGGATTGAGGAAAAGAAGACACCCACTGACTGGTACAGCCATGGTGCTTATCAGTTCTCAGACCCACGGCTGTTCTGTGAGGTTTACGACGAGCTGGCCGGCAAGTCGCATGAAGAAGCTTTCTGTTCGTTGCTGATTCAAGAGCTTTTGAAACGTGGTGAGAAGTTTTATGCCATTGAATGTACCCAGCCAGATGACTGGGGTACGTGGGAAAAGTACGTGGAGTGGCGTGGTCGTTACAAACTTTACCTCTTTGACTTGGATGGGGTGATTACGGAAGCTGGCAGTCCATACGGCAAGTTGACATGGAGTCAAGTGGAGCCGTTGAAGGGAGTCAAAGAGAAGATTGTCAAGCTCTATGAAGCTGGCAACACCATCTACATTTTGACGGCGCGGCCATTTGGCATGTCAGCGCATACCGAAGCCATGTTGAAGAAACGTGGGATTCCATTTCACCGTATCATCTACGATTTGCCAGTCAATGCTCGAGTCTTGGTGAATGACTACGCGGCTTCGAATCCATATCCAGCCGCAGTTGCCATCAATACTCAACGAAATAGCGCGAACTGGGTTGACATGCTGTGATAACATACGAACAGATTCGACGGATGGCAAACAACATCCGGGTGCTGGTGATTGCCATGACTGAACAGGCCAAGTCAGGCCATGCGGGTGGGCCATTGGGTGGTGCTGACTTCATCGCGATGCTGTATGCCAAGCATCTGAAGTTCGACGTTAAAAATCCGCGTTGGAACCAGCGCGACCGTTTCTTTCTCGACGCGGGCCACTTATCGGCAATGCTTTATGCTACTCATTATCTGTTCGGAATGTACACCGAGGATGACCTGAGAAACTTCAGACAACTGCGTAGCCATACACCAGGTCATCCAGAGCTGGACCTGGACCGTGGAATTGAGAATACGTCAGGTCCATTGGGGTTGGGCCACGCAATGGGAGCTGGGACGGCAATTGCGGAGCGGGTGGCGTATCTGAAATATCGGCGACCATGCGGTCGAGTCTTTTCGTACATTACTGACGGTGGGATACAGGAAGAAATTTCACAGGGTGTAGGTCGAGTTGCTGGTCGCTTGGGACTTAGCAACTTCATTCTCTTCTATGACTCCAATGGTGTGCAGTTGTCGACTCGAGTCAATGAGGTCAGTAATGAGGCGACGATGGCCAAGTATCGGGCATGGGATTGGTTTGCTTTGAAGGTCAATGGCCATAATCTGGAAGAGTTAGATGAAGCATTGACAAAAGCTCGGCAAGAGAGTCGACGGCCGACGCTCATTGTGGGTAAGACTACCATTGCCAAGTTCAGTACTGACGCTTCTGGTGAGGGGTCGTTCGAGGATTTGGTCATTACACATGGCCAACCACTCTCCAAAGCCGGAGCTTCACCTGCCAGAACCATCGAGGTGTTGGGTGGTAATCCAGAAAATCCATTTGCCATCTTTGACGACGTGAAGGAAACTATCCAGCAAATTGTCAAAGAACAAAGCAGCGAGTCATTGAAATACTATCATGAGTCAGTACCAGTTCCAGTACTGACATACGGCAAGCCAGTTTCAACTCGAGCGGCTTCAGGAGATATCTTGGCTTATTTTGCTCAACACAGTGACCGGTTTATTTGCATGTCAGCGGACATGTGTACAACTGACTATTCGTACAAATTTTTGGAACGATGTAGTGTTATTACGTGTAATAATTGGTTAGGCCGGTTTTTGCAGGTGGGTGTGTCAGAGTTAACAATGGCAGCATTGGCCAACGGTATCGCGTTGCAAGGTGATTTCATTCCCATTTGTAACACATATCTGGTGTTCAGCGACTATATGAAGCCCGCGATTCGACTGGCGGCAATGATGGGGTTGCCAGTTAAGTATGTCTTCACACATGACGATTTCCGGGTGGGTGAAGATGGTCCTACTCATCAGCCAGTTGAGCATGAACTGCAATTGCGGTTGTTGGAAAAAATCAACAAGAATGGTTTTCCGTCAATGCTGGTGTTTTGACCGGCGAATGAAGCTGAAACTTGTCAAGCTTGGTCAACAGCGTTAGAGTATGATGTTACGCCTATCGCTTTTATTTTGTCGCGTCAACCTGTTCCATTAGCTCCGCCATTCATTTCCAATATCAAGTATTATGGAGCTTACGTTATCATGGATACGTCAGATTCAGAGATTTATCTGGTGGCCAATGGAGCTGATGTTCACTTAGCGGTTGAAGTGGCGCGTTGGTTAAATTCACACGAAATCAAGTGTTCAGTAGTTTCAGTACCTTCAACTGGATTGTTCATGCAGCAAAGTCAAGGATTTCGAGATTTGGTTTTACCACCTAATAAGATAAAGTTTGGAATTACCTCTGGATTGGCGCTCAACTTGTTGGAGCTAGTTGGAGATTCCAGTCGTATCTTCAGTATGAAGACTTTTGGAGCTTCAGCACCCATTCAGCAATTGGAAAATGAGTTTGGATTTATTCCTCAACTGATTGCTGATTGGATTTCTAGCAATCTTTCGGCCAACGGTTCAGATAAAAGTAAATTGGCTCCTTGATGCAAAATTCGCAGTGAAGTAGTGGTAACAGACGGGCCGAATAGTCGCGGTCCTCAGCGTGGCTTTTCTCAGGGAATTTGACTCTTAAGGCTAAGTCACGCCGTACTGGGTTGAGGTGATTGGGATTGCGAAAATACTTTTTGCGGCCAGTTTCTGAATCTGGGCAATCCCACCAAGTGCGATAGGCAATGGAGTGAAAGCTCTTTTCAGGGTCGGTATCATTGGTCGTCATAATGAGCGAGATACCAACGACGTCCATTTGCGGATGTTCATTGATTAGTTTCAAAATTTGGTAGACGTAATCTCCGCTCACCAAGTCATCATCGTCTACGAAGGCAATAAATTTGCCTTGAGCTTTTTCCAAGAGCCGATTACGCTTGGCGCCAATGGCAACTTCGCCGTTATCTTGATCAACAAGGACTTCAACCGTGCCATCAGTTGGAATTTGTGGCGCCAAGCAATCCTGCAATCTTTTCAGAAAATGTTGACGACGATGCAGTGAACAAATCAAGATTGAAAATAAGCAGCTCATGCGATTTAGAACGATACGCCAGTCTTGTGAATGACCAGTCGCACTGCAACTGAGGCTGTGGCATAATAAAAGGTGGTTGGTCCAGTGTATGGGACGTCGTAGTTGGTGCCAACTATGGTGGTCACGTACATCCAGTTGGTTCTCGGTATCGTTAGATTGGTGGACGAGTAGAGTTGGATGGCGGGTGCTCCAATCCAACTAATTGTCATGTATGACGGCCGGCTATCATGGCCGGCCGGCTCAAAAAAATTTGTTCAAACACCACCACTGATAGCCATCACTTTGAACCGCAACTGCGTTGTATTGTGTGGAAATGAGGTAGCTTAATGCGCCGTCAATCTTTTGGCCGCCAGTAGAATTGGTAATGGTGGCTGTGGTTGATGGAGAAATCAACTTGAGAATGAAGGTGGCACCAACAACTATTGCAGCGTCAGGTAGTTTGACTGTTAAATTGTTGCCATTAAGCAATACGGTGCCGTCACTGGGCGTCAGTGTATAAATGTTGCTGATGGTTTGGACAGGTGTAAACATGCAGTGCACATTGGTGGCCATGAGACTGCAAACATGCTGGTCCACGACCAGCGTTTCATTGGTGTCGTAAGCATTACGGGTGTATGGCGCCGGTGCTGCCACTTTTAAGAAAAGTCTGTTGATGTTTGGGTTCACCGGTTTGGTGGAACACGAACAGATGGCCAGTATGACGCACAATAAACTAAAGTGAAAACGGAAACCATTCATTGTTACTTGTTCCTTTCGTTGATTTCAACCAGATGGTGCCAATTGATGCCCCTGACCCCACAACAATTGCCGCTCCTGTGGCGGTAATAATTCCATTTGGGTCTCCATCATACGGAATAACTTTTTCATTGCCATTGAGCGAAACAACAGGTTGGCCGTCTGCTTTGTCTGGGTTCGGCACAAGGGCAAACGGCATAATAATCTTGCTTAATTGTTCATCACTTTACGAAATAGGATAGGTACGTACAGTGCACTATGAACGTGAAGCAGAACGCTTTTGTGGCCGACGGAATCAGAATAACCGCCGGTGCTGCTTCCGTGCAAACGACTTCAATCGCCAAGGAAGGTGGGGAAAATGTTCTGACGCTTAGTCAGACAGTTCGTCTTTCGTGTCAGCCCAAAAGTTCGGTTGCCCTATGGTGTAATGGTAGCACAGTGCCTTGTGTCGGTAACGGTCCGGGTTCGAGCCCCGGTGGGACAGCCAACTTTGACGATTTGACTGAAGCCGCGCAGCATGAAACGCTGATGCGCCACTTGAATGGGGGTGCTCCAGTATGAAACTCACTGTCTCCAGAAATGTTCATCATTCATTAGAAGGTGTCAAATTTGCTTATCGGTTTGTGCAAGCCAACGCTCGTCAACACGGCAAAAAGCTTTCTAAAGTCCGGTTTGATATTACATCAATGACCTGTGGTGGTCAAGGTTATTGTGGCCGTGCTTATCCATGGCGTAACAGAGTTTTACTGCGCTTTGCGCCCCAGTTACCTCGTCATGTACATCAATATCCGTACTATCAAGACATGCCCGCCTTTGAACTTGAAGGTGGCATTGAAAGTATCATCTATTTGACAGCACATGAACTTGGCCACCTCATTGGTTTTCCAGGTGGCAAGCATGGAGAAAAATTAGCCTGTAATTTAGGCTACAAAGCTGTGGAAGCTTGGCGTGACCGCCAGTATGCTGACCCAGCAATTTTAATATGAAGACCATTGCCATTTTTAGGTATGACGACGCTGACCCAAACTGGGCCAGAGAGTTGTTGCATGCGTTTAATCGATTGACTGCTTTTGCGGAAGAGCTTCGGTCAACCGAAAAAGACAAATCGCCGCAGTTGATTTCATACAATCGAATTTTGGGTGGTGAATGGGATAGTGACGATGTAGCCAATTTGGTGGAATACGCCAGTTTGGTCGTGTTACGAGCGCGTAAGAAGTATGAAAATTTTGAAGCTCCGTGGAAAACTGCTATTTTAGAGTCAACCGAAAATCTTGAGCGTGTTATCCATGACTTTGATGAATGGTTTCTGAAAGCAAAAAGATTATGAGCACCAATGATTACAATATCGTTGTTCGAAATATCTTAACCCAGTTGGACTATTACTGTAAGAAGGGCTTGCCGATTCCGGACCAAATGTGGACCATCGTTGAGCAGTGGTCTCGCGTGCCGTTTGAAACACCATCAGTCGGTGGTTGGAGTATTTTGGCTATTGGCAAGTTGTACGTTAAGTCCATCATCGATTTTCCACCTGAAATTCGCAAATACTATATTGCTCACTCATTTACAGGTACTCATGTTGTTTTAGCTGATTCTGGAGTGTGTATGAGTATTTGTAATTCTGAGGAAGAAGCAGAAGAGATGAAGAAGAAACTGGAAGAACTGTTAACTTTGCCCGTAACTGTATGATTCCAATTCATTTTCAAGCCAATTACAATCCAGCTCTTAAACAGTTTCAGGTTGAGGTTGCCGTTGGCGCGGGTGATGGTAGCTACAAGAGCGTAAAGCGCCAAAACCAGCCATCAGTTTCTCAACCAGTTTTTGTTGCTGGTCAACGCTGGGTTGAGATGATGACGCCTGAAAGATTCTTGAAGTTTGCTGATGATGATGGCGGTCCAATGATAATTAGTGGCGTGACACTTAATTTCTTAGATGGGTCGGACCATACGGCTGTCCAGCAAATCCGAGATTATTTTAAGAAAGTAGCTACGTCGTATCGGGCGTGGCTCAAAGAACAGGAGTAAATTATGCAAAGAAAATTATCCATCGTTGATACCATCGTGGTGCTGTTGCTGTTGGGTGTACTGGCAGCCTATCACTTTGTCGTTGTTCACAATCTCAAGAAGGAATATCAAGCCCAGCAAGTGGTCATGTTCCAGTCAGTGGTTCATGGCGCTCAAGGCAAAGCATTTTTTATGGGCATGATGGCGACAATACGCAGTCTTCAGACAGACACCAACAATGGTCGGTATTATTTGGATGTGACCAATGTTCTGAATTCTATGCGAGAATTTCGCAATCCGGAACTGACAAATCATTTACATTCACCATGACTTTGGAACAAATCAAAATTCTTCGCGAGAATCTCGCCAAGTGTGCCGCACAACATCGCAAGATGATTGTGCGGGCGGAGTGGTTGGAGATGGCAGGTTACGTTTTGCTTGGACTTGGGCAAGGTTACATCCTCAGTTTTGTAGTAGACCATTACTACATGCACCGGCCATTTTACTGGTTCTATTGGGTTTTTATCATATCAGGGTTGGTTACGGGTTGGTTTATTCCAATAGTCATTTTGGTCTATCTGCACAAACGTAAAAAGTTCCATAAAACAGTAGCTGATGCCATGGAAGGTGTTTTGAACAGTCCGTCCAAGTCAAATTTACGGTACCATTACATGGAACAAGGGAGCAAAGCGTTGAACGACATAATTGAACTGGATAAGCAATTCAATCATGTTCGTTGGTTGGTCAGCTGGATACGAAAAAAGAAAGTGGAGCCGAAAAATGAGCAATCATCCAATAAGGCGTAACGCTGATGCTGAGGCTTACCGGATGATTTGCGAGTCAGGTGAAGATGGACTATCATACAACGAATTAAAGTCCCTCAGGGTGAACCGTGCGATTCAACGATTGATGCTCTTGGGGATGATTCACCGAAAGAAAGTTGGACCGAAAAAGTACGTCTACGTAGCCAACAAAGCTGCGGTGGACTTTAAGGTCAGACGTTAGCCAAATTTCAGTAGTTAATTCAGCAAACAATGAAAGACAATGTTACAAATCAAGCCAAGAAATTGGTTGAGTTTGCGAAAGAACGAGCTCGGCAACCTGCTCCGTTTGTGCCAAAAACTCGCGAAGAAATTATGGCACTAGTTCAACAGCATTTGGACCGTATCAAGAAAATCATCGGGTCCAACATTCCAGATCGAAGCGGGAATGGTGAGCTGCAGTTCGACCAAGCTGATTACAATCCAACTGATGGTACATTGCATGTGCCGACTACGACTGGTTCTGAAATTGGCATCATGGTGGTGCCAGTGGGAGTAACAGCGCCAGATGGCCAGGATTATAGCGACAGAACCTGGAGAGACATGGAATTTTACATGGACATGAACCAAGTGTTTGACGTCAGTCCAACTGAAGTGATGGTTGTCAACCAAAATTGACGTATGGCTAATTCGCATCGTCCACTAGTAAATCGTTCTGGTTTTATCGCTCAACCTGGTAACGATTTTGAAGCCGTCAAAGCGGCAATGCAAAAGATTGGGTACAGATACGTGCCCAACGGTTTGCCAGATGTCGCTGGCGTACCACAAGGCGCTTTTTACAAGCTCTTTCCAGGTGAGAGTGAGGAGTCCGATGAGGCTGATGTTTTCTATTTGGGTGGCGGTGACGGTAAAGAAGGCGAGTTCGCGCCAACGCAAATGGATGAACCGGTCAGTTTCAGTGCGCAGAATTTTGCCAAGCAAGATTTCACGGAACAAACCAATTATCCAACTCTTACTGCTTTCATTGCTGATTACGAAAACGCCGAACGAAAACACGGTAGAGAGATGCGGAGCGCGTTTTATGACAAGCTGACTATCACGAGAATTCAACCGCCGGAAAATCCACCAGCTCAAGAATCTGATGGAACATTTGTAACTCCAATGCATCCAGGTTTTATTAAATTGGCTTCATTTGAAACCCCACCAGATGGTGATGCTCTTGGAGCTGCATTGATAGCAGAGTATCATCCTTCACTTGAAGTTTTGAATGCTGCGGTTAAATTGTCTCTTGGCGAGTTGACTCATCTGTTTATTGATACAGTTGGTTCGTTTGAAGTGACTCATTCGAAGTATCAGCCACCATCGGCAAGAGTTCAAAAGATTGGGGCACCTTTGGTAGCGTTCTTTAACGAGATTGTTCACGCTTTTGATAATCCAGACGAAGGTAAAGTTTCGTGTCGAAAATGCGGTTGGGTTGGTGAATTACCTGAAATAATGGCTCCAGCAGGTACTTCTGAATTTGAACGTGGTAAAATTTGTCCAAAATGCGGTCACAATAAGTTTAATCCAGTTGAATTGGCCGATACCGTTGAAAGTCAAGCGAAGAAGGTGGTTGAAAACGCACTTGGGCAAGCTCGTGGTCAAGGTGGTCTCTCATCTTATGCTCAAGAAATCATGCGAGCCAGTTCGGCGGCGACGGTTTACAACATCATCCAGAATTTTCGCCATGAAGACCAGTTAAATTACGCTAAAGTAGCGCAGGCTTTAGACACACTGGAAAAGAAGTTGGAGAATCATCAAATTGGAACTCATGCTTTTATTGACCAAGTCAAAGTAGCCATTCAAAAGAGCGGTTTATTGCCTCATGCATAGTACAAGACAAATTTTGAGTGAAATTGCATTTTCACGGCCATATTTGCCACCACGTGATAGTGACGATTTTATTCGTTTGATTTGGGAATTATCGGCGCCAGTAATGAACGCTTATAATCAAGCGTCAGAAGGTGGTGATGACTCGATAGTTGCCGCGATGACAAAGGTCGAGGAATTGTTTCGTGAACGCGGCTTTTTAGCATTACCGGAAAATGACCGGGTAGAGTTAGCTGAATTTATTGCTTCTGAAGTTGGATTTGATATTGATTGGTCTTCTTACCAGTGGCCAAGTGAATAACGAAAATGAAAACAACGCGCGAAAATTTAGTTGAAATTGTTGGTGACGAGCCGACCGGAGAACATTCACTTCAAATTCAAATTCAAATTACAAGAAGTGACGACAAGCAAGCAGTAACAGTAAGATTTCATCGTGGAAGATTTACTGCTACGTTTGCTGATGCGCTTCAATTTGAAAGAGAGTTGACCCGGATGTTACATGGCAGTGCCGGACAACTGGCCACTTTGACAGTTAACGCACAGCCACCGGAACCACTTCAACCACCAAGTCGTGCTGGTCTTGCAACCACGCCACCTGACCCACGACAATTTCGTAGATAATTTTATGAATTTGACGCGAACAATGTTGCAGACATTGACAGAAGTTCCGCTGGGCGGTGACCCAGCGTTTCCAAATAGATTCGACCCTCGATGGGGTCAGAAAAATGCAGCAGCTAAAAATCAGGTACGTGATAGTTCTTTGGAAATCGTCAAAGAGTTTTTTCGGGATGCGCATCCAACCGGTCAGTTTAGTATTGCTTTTACGCACCGAGGTCATCCATACGCGATTCGCACGACTTCCAATGCAGTGCGGCTTATTGACCAAGCTGGTCTTAATGGCTTTGATGTTACTGGATGTGCGAGAGAATTGGGTGTTCGAGTTGTTTGTGGGGCGATTCTCCATCTTTTACGATGAACCCAGTTTCTCAATTTACGGCACAGTTGCATGCGGCTACGGTAAAAGTTCCGCAGACCGTTCATGTGTGTCGTGTTGAAGCTGAAGAATCAGAGCAGGCTGCGGTGCCAATTTCGCGAGTAATTCGCTTGGAAAGACCGTCTTTTGACTGTGCAGTTTTAGTGCAGAAAGGACGGCAGAGGCACTTGACTCAAATTCAGTTCAAGGAAGTCGAATTGTTCTCAGTTCTGTTTTCTTAAAAAGTTCTATTGATAGTGGCAATAGAACTGGTTAACATTTTATCAAAGCCTGGAGTTTATCGAATTGTCAATGTAATTACTGGAATGTTTTACGTTGGTAGTTCACGCCGTGTTCGTTGCCGACTTCTTAGACATTTACGATTTCTTAGAGAAAATCGTCATGGGAATTCATATCTACAAAATAGTTGGAATTTTCACGGTGAACAGTCTTTTCGTTTTGAAATTATTCAATACTGTGATAATTTTCTTGAAATTGAACAGGTTCAACTTAACAAATTTTTTCCTCAAAAAGTATTGTTTAATGTTGAAACTAAAGCTGGAGTTTGGTCTGAGGAAAGGTTGAAAAGTTTGAGTTCAAAAGCTGGTGGTAAAATGTTGACGGTTGAACATAAAAGAAAAATTGGCCAAAGTCAACGTGGTAGAAAACATACGGAACAATCTCGTAAAAATATGAGCGCCGCACGAATGGGGCATGTTGTTTCAATTGAAACGCGTCTTAAACTAGGTCGAGTTCGTGGTTTTCTTGGCCATAAGCATACTGAGGCTTCG
>Ga0187878_1004708_pt1 | contig 10477 bp, 9 predicted proteins | sample June2016WEW_17_1_FD_132979 | JGI IMG/M metagenome (GOLD analysis project Ga0187878, IMG submission 132979) | Peatland microbial communities from SPRUCE experiment site at the Marcell Experimental Forest, Minnesota, USA - June2016WEW_17_150 | ecosystem: Environmental > Terrestrial > Soil >...
CCCAACCTTTTCGAATTCTCGCCCGACGGCCACTGGCTGCTCCTTGCGCAGATTGAAGCCAGCGGCACCGATCCCGTGGTAGTAAACGCGCGCGAGCACAAAATCGCGGATTCGCTGCGCGGCCATCAGGGCACCGTCCTGAGCATGGCATTCTCGCGCGACGACCAGCGCGTGGTGACGGCGTGCGAAGACGGCAAGCTGCGCGTCTTTTCGGTGGGCGACTGGAAGCTGTTGAAGACCCTGACCGGTCACGAGGGCACAGTGCACTGGGCGGAGTTTTCCCCCGACGGCCAGTGGATCGTTTCCGGAGGTGAGGACAAGACCGTGCGTGTCTGGTCGGCGGCCGAGGGCGCGCTCGTGCAAACTCTCTCCGAATGCCCCGCGCCGGTTCGTACCGTGGCCTTCTCCCCCAACGGAGAATACATTGTCGCCAGCGCCGAGGACCTGGTGCTGGTTTGGAAACGGACCAGGCTTTAGCGCCGGCCTGCGAACCGTGTCATGGCGCCGATCATTGAGCGACGCGCCAGCGGACACGCCAGAGCTTCTCCCTGTCCCGCGCCGCTACACTCCGCGAATCCGTGCTAATATTCGTAGTGGCCCGCTGCGGCGCGGGAACCCACACTTTATGCCCAAAGTTGGAATGATCAGCCTGGGCTGTCCCAAGAACCTTGTGGACAGCGAAGTGATGCTGGGGATCGTCGCCCGGCAAGGCTACGAGCTGACGCCACACGCCGCGGACGCCGACATCCTCATCGTCAACACGTGCAGTTTTATTGAACCCGCCAAGCGCGAATCGATTGAAACCATCCTGGAGATGGCCGAGCACAAGAAGACTGGCTCGGTGCGGAAGCTCGTCGTGGCGGGATGCCTTGTCGAACGCTACCGCAATGAAATCTTGAAGGAAATTCCGGAAGTCGATTTCGTCATCGGCACCAACGAGCTGGAAAAGGTTCTGGAAGCCTGCGGCGGCGATGACGCCACGCGCTCCTCCGCGACGGCCTCCGCCCCCTACCTCTATCACGAGTTCACGCCGCGCGTGCTGGCCACGCCTTCGTATTCGGCCTATATCAAGATCGCCGAAGGCTGCGACCACCCCTGTTCCTTCTGTGTGATTCCGCAGATGCGCGGGAACTTCCGTTCGCGACGCTTTGAGTCGGTGATTCGCGAAGCGGAGAATCTCGTGCGCCAGGGCGTGCGTGAAATCACCTTGATTGGCCAGGACACTACGAGTTACGGCGAGGACCTGGGCCTCAGAGACGGCCTCCCCACCCTGCTGCGCGAACTGGGGAAAATTCCCGATCTCGTCTGGCTGCGCGCACTCTACTACTATCCCAATCGCCTCACTGAGGCCTTGATCGAAGCCGTCGCCGAGACGCCCAAGGCGTGCAAGTATTTTGACATTCCTCTTCAGCACGCCAGCGCGCGGGTTCTGAAGGCCATGCGGCGCGGCTCGCACGGCGATCAATTCCTCAAGATGCTCGCGAAGATCCGCGCCACGATTCCCGATGCCACGCTCCGCACCTCCATGATCGTGGGCTTCCCCGGTGAAACCGACGACGATTTCAAGGCGTTGCTCGATTTTGTTTCCGCCGCGGAGTTTGATCATTTGGGCGTCTTTCTCTACTCCAACGAGGAAACCAGCGGCTCCTATGCGCTGGCGGATCAGGTGGCAGCCCGCGTCGCGCGGCAGCGGCAGAAGAAGCTGATGGCGCGGCAGCAGAAGATTTCGCGCCGCAGGCTGGGCAGGCTGGTCGGCCAGTCGCTCCCGGTTCTCGTCGAGGGACGCTCGCCGGAGACCGAACTGCTCTTCCAGGGGCGGCTGGAATCTCAGGCGCCGGAAATTGACGGCCAGATTCTGATCAACGATTACGAGGGCGCGGAACCGCGCGCGGGTGAATTCCGCTTTGCCACCCTCACCGACTCGCACGATTACGATCTGGTGGCGCGACTCGAGAACCGGTACTTTGCCGAGCCCGTCGCAACGACGAATGGGACCGCGGCACCCCGGCTCGTGCAAATTCAACCTGTGAGCGCGCTGCCGCAGGAAGATGCCTATGCGCTGCCCCGTTTGTAGGAAACCCACAATGTGGCAAGGCAATCCGTTCCGGCCATTTTGCAGCGAGCGGTGCAGATTGATCGACCTCGATAACTGGCTCTCGGAGCGATATCGCATTGCGGGCGCCGCCGAAGAGGATGGCGAGAAGCACCCGGAGCCCGTCCGGCCGGAAATCACCGACGCCGGGGGACGGCGTGGCTGAGGCGCGGCGCGGGGCTGGCGTCTGGATCGCGACCTGCTTGGGTGTGGGTTATTGCCCCGTCGCCCCCGGAACCGCCGGTTCGGCAGTGGCGGTAGTCCTCATGGCAGCGCTCGGCCTGCTTCCTCTCAGCCGCACCTGGTATTGGGGCTTGCTGGCGGGCGCGCTGCTGAGTATCTTGGTAGTTGGAGTGTGGGCGGCTACCGAGGCGGAACGGTTCTTCGGCCGCACCGATCCCGGGCACGTCGTGATTGATGAGGTGGCGGGCCAGATGCTGACGTTGCTCGCCCGGCCCGGCGCAAACTGGAAGTGGCTGCTGGCGGGATTCTTGCTTTTCCGGTTTTTCGACATTGTGAAACCCTTCCCGGCGCGCCGTGCGGAGCGACTGCCGGGCGGCTGGGGCATCATGACGGATGATGTCATCGCCGGCCTGTACGGCTTGGTGGCGCTCACCATCATCGGTCATTGGGTGCGGTGAATCTAAGGTGGCGGCGAGGCCCCCATCGCGGAAGATAATTGAACGAACCGGTCGCGGGGACGCCGCAGAGTCCGGTCCATCCAGGGAGAAGGCGAAATTGGGCGGAAGTAAGCCACGCATCGAAGCCGTTGAGCCGCGCGCCGCCATCGCGGGCGGGGAACTCGCGGTTCACGGCCGGGGCTTCGTGGACAACGGAAATCGTCGTGCCATCGTTCGTTTTGGCGAGACGCCCGGGACCGTTGTGGTCAGTTCCCCCACCCGCCTGGTGGTCCGTGTGCCAGCCAACGCCGCCAGCGGCGACCTTACCGTGGACAGCGGAGCCGCCGTCAGCGAGCCAAAGCCCGTCGCGCTGGGCAGAACCATCGCCGGAAATCTCCACCCCGTGGCCAACCCCGCCCTCGACGCTGCCGGCAACGTCTTCAGCACCTTCAGCGGCAGCCGCGGCCAGAAGGTTGCTGTTTCTGTCTTTAAGGTTTCCCCAGACCGTGCTGTGCAACCCATCGCAAACGACCTGCTCAATCCCACCGGCCTGGCGTTTGACCGCGCGGGACTGCTTTATGTGTCGAGCCGCGCCGAAGGGACGATCTACCAGATTACTCCCGACGGCCATCGCAGCCTGTATGCCGAGGGAATGGGCGTCGCCACCGGCCTGGCGTTTGATCACGCCGGAAACCTCTACGTGGGCGACCGCACCGGGACGATTTTCAAAATCAGTCCCGACCGCCAAATCTTTGTCTTCGCCACCGTAGAGCCGAGCGTGGCTGCATATCATCTCGCGTTCGGCCCGGATCAACATCTCTACGCCACCGGACCGACAACCTCAAGCTTCGACCATGTTTACCGCGTCTCACCGGCCGGCGAGGTAAAGTCCTTCTACCGCGGCCTGGGGCGACCGCAGGGATTGGCTTTCGACGCGGAGGGCAATCTTTACGTGGCGGCATCTCTGGGCGGGCGCCGCGGCGTGGTGCGGCTGACGCCGGATGCACGGCCCGAACTGACAGTCTCCGGTAACGGCATCGTGGGCCTGGCCTTCACCAGACATCGCTCTGTGATACTCGCCACCAACGACTCTTTGATCGAATTGCTCCTCGATGTCGAGGGAATGCCGTTAGTCTAGTGTCGAGTCTCAAAGGAAGAAGTCGACAGTTCACAGTCGACAGCCAAAGGCCTAGCGGCTTTTTCTACTTTTAACTGTTGACTGTCGACTCGATCCCCCTCGTCACTCGTCACTGTTCTTCCATGGACGCCGAGATCATCGCCGTTGGCTCCGAACTCCTCACACCCTTCCGGCAGGACACCAACTCGCTCTATCTCACCGGGAAGCTGAATGACCTCGGCATCGAGGTCCGCTTCAAGACCATCGTGGGGGACGATGCGGCGCGGCTGGCGGAAGTCTTTCGCTGCGCACTCGGGCGCTCGCAGTTGATCATACTGATCGGCGGGCTTGGGCCCACCGAAGACGACGTGAACCGCGAAGTGGTCGCCGAAGTCCTAGGGCGGCCGCTCCACGAAGAGCCGGAGATCCGGCGGCGCATCGAAGCGCGCTTTGCCCGCTTCGGTCGCGCCATGTCGCCCAACAATCTCCGCCAGGCGGTGGTCCCCGAGGGCGCGGAATGGCTGGAGAACCACAACGGGACGGCGCCCGGCCTCTGGATCGAGCACGAGGGCGCGGCGATCGTTCTCCTGCCTGGCCCGCCTCGCGAGATGGAGGCGATGTTTGACGCCGCCTGCCTCCCACGCCTGGAGCGCGTGGCGCCGCCGGCCGTGGTTCGCACCCTGGTCCTCAAAGTCATCGGGCTCGCCGAATCGGAAGTAGACCAGCGCATCGCTCCCATCTACAAAGCGTACGCGAATCCCCAGACGACCATTCTCGCCACACCCGGTGGCATCGAAGTCCACCTGCGCGCCCGGACCGAAAGCGGAGCGAAGGCACACGCTTTGCTCGACGAACTTGCGGGCAAGATTGAGACGGCACTCGGCGATTACGTCTTTTCAACTTCGGGGGAAACGCTCGAGGAGATCGTCGGCCGCTATCTCGCCCTTCGACACAAGACGCTGGCGGTGGCGGAGAGTTGCACGGGCGGCCTGCTCAGCGAGCGTCTGACGCGCGTTCCGGGAAGTTCAAATTACTTTCTCGGCGGGGTCGTCTGTTACAGCAATGAGCTCAAAACGCGGCTCGCGGGCGTACCCGCTAACCTGATCGAAGAGAACGGCGCGGTATCAAAACCCATCGCCATTGCCCTCGCCGAGGGAGTTCGGCGGAATACGGGCGCGTCCATCGGATTGGGCATCACCGGCATCGCCGGCCCGGGCGGAGGAGCGGCGGAGAAGCCCGTCGGACTGGTATTCATCGCCCTCGCCGACGAGCGCGGCGCGCAAGTGCGAGAATTCCGTTTTCCGGGAGACCGCGAGCGCGTGCGGAATCTTTCCACGACGGCAGCGCTCGAAATGATCCGGCGGCGAATCCGGGATTGAGGGGACTGGCCATTGAAGAATGAAGATTGGCGAATGTTGAATGGGAGGTCCACCAAGCTTTCGTTTGAAGGCCTCGCTTTTCACTTTTGATTCTTCAATCATCAATCAGCAATCCGATCATGCGCGCCTTCATTGCCATCGCACTGCCTGACGAAATCCACCGCGAACTCGCCCGCCAGCAGGCGGCGTTCCGCGCCGCCTGCCCCGACGCCCGCTGGACCCGCGCGGAAGGGATTCACCTCACTTTGAAGTTTCTCGGCGAGATCAACGAACCGCAGGTGAAGCAGGTGACCGTGGCGTTGGCGCCTCTTGGGAACTTCAGCCGGTTCAAGGTTGAGGTCAAGGGGTTCGGATGCTTCCCGGATGCGCGGCGACCTCGCGTGTTCTGGGCCGGTGTCGCCGCCCCGCCCGACCTCGCCCGGCTCGCCACGGGCGTTGAAGATGCCATGGCACCCCTGGGATTCGAGCGCGAGCAGCGAACCTACAATCCGCACCTGACCCTTGCGCGCTTCAACAATCCGCGGCCGCAGCCGCGGCTGCAGGAAGCAATCGCGATGCAGGCCGGCGTGAGCCTGGGGCAATTCGAAGCCTCGGAATTCTTTCTTTTCGAAAGCCGCCTGTCGCCCGGCGGCGCAGAATACCGCAAGGTCGCTCGCTTCTCCGAGAAGCCGTCAGTTTCCGATTTTGAGTTTCCAGTTTCCAATTTATAACTACCAGTTTCCATTTTCCGCTTTTGCCGACGTGTATGATAAATTCTAGCCCCATCATGGTCGGCCCATTTACCGCGTTAATTGCTTATCTTTTCGGCTCCATCCCGTTCGGCTACTTGATTGTCCACTGGCAGCAAGGAATTGATGTGCGGACGACCGGCAGCGGTTCCATCGGCGCCACCAACGTCATGCGCAATCTCGGCGTCATGGGGTTTGCTGCGACCTTTCTGCTCGATTTCGGCAAAGGGATAGCCGCCGTTCTCCTCGCTTCGCGGCTGACGGCAGCCAACCCCGTCTGGATCGCAGCGGCGGCGGTGGGTGCAATCCTCGGGCACTGTTTTCCGGTCTGGCTCAAGTTCCGCGGGGGCAAAGGGGTCGCGACCGCCGTGGGCGTCTTCCTCGCGCTGGCGCCGCTCGAAGTGGGAATCTCGTTGGCGATTTTCGCGGTCGTCGTCGCGATCTCACGAACCATCTCTCTCGGGTCGATCGTCAGCGTGGGCGCATTCCCTTTGCTCCTCTACTTCCTCCACCACCCGCCCTTTCCGGTTGTGGTCGGCGCAGTGGCCAGCGCGGCGATTATCATCATCCAGCACCGCTCCAACATCCGGCGGCTGCTGGCTGGGACTGAGAACAAGCTGGGGAGAAAGCAGGAAGTTGGAAGTAGGAACTAGGAAAATCGAAGGGGAGTCGAAAGCGGTCCTCTGGCAACTGGACACTGGACGCAGTCGGCTGAAAGCTGATGGCTAAGAACTCCGAACTCGTCGCTCGACGGATTTCCATCGTCGGGGCAGGTAGCTGGGGAACGGTGCTTGCCCTGACGCTCGCCCAGGCGAGCCACGCCATTACTCTCTGGGCCTTTGAGAAGGAAGTTGTCGAGGAAATCCAATCGCGCCGCGAGAACAGCCTTTTCCTGCCGGGCTTCAGGCTGCCCGAAGATGTCCGCGCGACGAACAGCTTAACGGAGGCGCTCGGCGCCGCCGAAATCGTCGTCCTTGCCATGCCCTCGCACGTCGGCGGGCGCATCTACGAGGAAATGCTTCCCGCGCTCCGCGCGGACATGGTTTTTGTCAGCGCAACAAAGGGCCTCGACACCGCGAGGCTGATGCGCATGAGTGAAGTTTTCCGGAATGTCGTTGGAGATCGTTTCGCGGTGCGCTTTGCGGCCCTTTCGGGCCCGAGTTTTGCGCGAGAAGTAGCCGCGGGCAGTCCCACGGCGCTGGTTGTGGCTTCAGAGGATCGAGCGGTCGCGCAGCACATCCAGCAGGAATTCTCCGGACCCACGCTGCGCCTTTACACCTCGACGGACGTGGCGGGCGTCGAGCTTGGAGGCGCGGTGAAGAACGTCATTGCCATTGCCGCCGGCGTCGTGGAGGGTTTGGGACTGGGACACAATCCAGCGGCAGCCCTGATTACGCGCGGCTTGGCGGAAATGACGCGCCTCGCCTGCGCCTGCGGAGCCCGACGCGAGACCCTCGCAGGGCTGGCGGGTCTCGGTGACCTGGTCCTCACCTGCACCGGTGAACTGAGCCGCAATCGCGCAGTCGGCATCGAACTGGCCAAGGGCCGCGCGCTCGCGAACATTGTGAGCTCGATGAGGATGGTCGCCGAAGGCGTGAAAACCACCGCCGCAGTGGTGGCACTGGCCGAACGCTACGCGGTCGAGATGCCCATCACGCAGCAGGTTCATCGCCTGCTCCAGGGACAGGTTTCACCCCGCGAGGCGATTCGCGAGTTAATGGAGCGCGCCTTGAAAGAGGAGTAGCGCAGCCCTGCTGGCCCCAAGCCCGGCAGGCCCCGGGCGCGCGTTGCCCCCGTCAGCCCGACCGCGTTTCCCCCGCCACCTCTTCAATGATTGATTTCATCTCCCTCCATACCTTAAGATGGACACGGCAGGGCATATGAAACGTCTGGGAACCAGGCGCATCGGGATTTTGTATCTGTTTCTGGTCATCCTCATCGGGGCCAGTGTGCCCTCGCTCTGGTTTTACGGATCGAAAATGATCTCGAAAAACCGGGAGTACCTGGAGATCCAGGAAAAGGATCTGCAGACCACCACCTCCCGGGGCCTGGCGCGCGAGATCTCACTCTACGCGGACAACCTGCAGCAACGGCTCAAGGAATTCTTCGGCAGCGTGCTTCCGCTGGCTACCGAAATCGAGGGTGCCAAGTACGGCTCGGACCCGCGTCTCCGCAAAACGCTCGAGCAATTCATCACCGAATCCCCGGCGGTTGTCTATGCCACGGTTCTGAACAGCGAGGCGCGAGGTGTGCAGGCCGGCGAGTACAACGCCGCCGGCGACGCCTTCCTCCGCAAGGCCCTGGAAGCGGCCTTCATCGCCTCCCGGCAAAGCACGCTGTACCAGAGCAACCCCATCGCTATCGTCCGCAATAACCGTAGCGAGCCGGTAATGATTTACGCCCGTCCCATCATCGTCAAGAATGAGTTTCGAGGCATGGTCGCAGCGGTGGTTACTTTCGCCGCGCTTCTCGATCCTCTGGAGGATATTCACCGCGCCGGACGCGAAGCGTTCATCGTCGATAACGCCGGGCGCCTGGTCGCCTACAACATCCCGGACAAGAACGTGCCGGGCAAGGAAATGTTCGGCAGCCCGATCGTGCAGAAGTTTCTGGCCTGGCGCGGGGCAGCCCAGGCAACCGAAACGACCTCCTTCCAGCTGATGGAAGGCAATGAAACGATCCAAATGCTGGGCACCTATTCCCCCGTGCCCAGCGTCAACTGGGGCGTCATGGTCCAGAGAAAGACTCGCGATGCCTACCTCACCGTCGACGAAATGCGCAGCGATACGATGCGCTGGGGAATCGTCGTCATAATCCTCAGCCTTGTGATTGCGGTGGTCGCCGCCAAGTCCATCACGCGTCCCCTCGATGTCCTCACCCGGACGGCGCACGCCATGGCCCAGGGCGACTTTACCCAGGAGACGCGCGTGGACAGCGTGATCCGGGAAGTCTCCGAAGTCGCCGAAGCGCTCAACCTCGCCAACGAACAGGTCCAGCGCTACGTCAGCGATTTGAAGCTGGCCTCCGAGGAGAAGCGGAACCTCTTCCTGGAATCCATCGACGCGTTGGCTGCCGCCGTGGACGCCCGCGACCCTTACACGCGCGGCCATGCGCGGCGCGTCTCCCAGTATTCGGTGGTCATCGCCCGCCAGATTGGGCTGCCGGATGACGAAGTGGAGAAAATTCAGATTTCCGCCACCCTTCACGACATCGGCAAGATCGGAATCCGCGACAGTGTGCTCCTGAAGCCCGGTGTGCTGACCAACGATGAATTCGAGATCATGAAGCGCCACACTGTCATGGGATTCGAGATTGTCCGCCAAATCCGCCGCCTTCAGGACATGCTGCCCGGCATCCGCTGGCACCATGAGGCGCTGAATGGCAAGGGCTATCCCGACGCCATTTCGGGCGATGAACTGCCCCTCATGGTGCGCATTATCGCCGTGGCCGACACCTTTGACGCCGTGACGACCGACCGCCCCTATCAGGCGGGCCGCGATTTTCCCCAGACGCTCGAGATCCTCCGCAAGCACGCCGGGACCAAGTACGACCCGATCGTCGTGGACGCGATGCATTCTGCCTACGCCAAGGGTGAGCTCAAAGAGTTCGAGGTCCGCCGCCAGACCATCGCGCCCGTGACCCAGCCGGTGGCCTGATCGTCCGGCTGCCTCCCGCCGGGTATTTCTCCCCGCAACAACAGGCTTCGCGCTACAATCGAATCTGATGAGTCCGCAACCCGTCGACGCCGGCGAAAAGAAGAAGACTGGATTTTTCGACCGGCTCAAACAAGCCGTCAGCTCCACCAAGGCGCAGCTCGTCGAACGGATTGAGGAAGTCGTCGAAGGAAAGACCACAATCGACCCCTCGGTTCTCGACGGCCTCGAAGCCACGTTGCTCGCCGCCGACCTGGGCGTCAAGACCACACAGGAAATCCTGGCCCGGCTGCGCGAGCAGGTCACGCGCCGCCGGCTCAGCGAGACGCGCCAGCTCCGCTCCGCGCTCGAGCAGGAAATCCTTGCCGTGCTGGAAAACTCCCCCGGCGCCCGCAGCGGCACGGCTCAGCCCGCGGTCGCGAAGAAACCGCCCGCCGGCCAGCCCGAAGTCATCTTCGTCGTGGGCGTGAACGGCGTCGGCAAGACGACGACCATCGCCAAGCTTGCCCACTACTACCAGCAGGAGGGCCGCCGCCCGATACTCTGCGCTGCCGACACGTTTCGCGCCGCCGCCAACGAACAACTGGAGATCTGGGCGGGACGGCTGGGCATCGGGATCGTCATGCAGAAACCGGGCGCCGACCCATCCGCCGTGCTCTTCGACGCGCTCGCGGCGGCCAAGAAACAGCACGACGATCTCGTCATCGTGGACACCGCCGGACGCCTCCACACCAAGCACAACCTGATGGCGGAACTCCAGAAGATGTGCCGCATCGCCGGCCGCGAAGTCGCGGGCGCGCCCCACCAAGTGCTGCTGATCCTCGACGCCACCACCGGCCAGAACGGCTTGCAGCAGGCGCGCCTGTTCACCGACCACGCCGGAACCAC
>Ga0187878_1004712_pt1 | contig 10471 bp, 7 predicted proteins | sample June2016WEW_17_1_FD_132979 | JGI IMG/M metagenome (GOLD analysis project Ga0187878, IMG submission 132979) | Peatland microbial communities from SPRUCE experiment site at the Marcell Experimental Forest, Minnesota, USA - June2016WEW_17_150 | ecosystem: Environmental > Terrestrial > Soil >...
ACTAAGACGCGGTAGTCCGGGGCAGTTGGCGCGCACTCCTGTGGCGCCGGGCACAAGCTGGGCAGGTATTTTGAGAAATCGTGCCATACAAATTGCCAACACGCTCGCCGGGGATCCGAAAAGGGCGAGCCGGATCATAGAAGACATGTTCGGTCCGGAAAACATAGACAGTAAAACCAAAGCCGCATGGGCGAGCAGGCTGGAAGTTGAGGATTCGATCGTCGAAAACGCGCGCATGCTAGAGCAGAGCCGGGTAAAGATAGACCGGTTCACCGGTGGAGTCTCCGAATCCGCACTATTCAATGAGCAGCCCTTGTTCGGCGGCGAAGCGACGAGGTTGCGTCTCTTTCTGAGGCTACGATCCAGGGATGCCGAAGCGGATTCTTCTAACAGGCAGAATGCTGAGGTCGGCTTGATCTTACTCCTGTTGAAAGATTTATGGACCGGGGATCTTCCTTTAGGGGGAGAAACCAGCGTTGGGCGCGGGCGGCTGCGGGGATTGCATGCAAGTTTCTCTTGGGAGGGCGGGAAGTGGAGCATACGGGAGTCCGAAACAGGCGGATTGGAAATCCAGGGTGACAAACAAGCTTTGAACAGTTTTGTCGCTGATTTTAGGAGGGGGCTCAGCAATGACAGACCCAAATCAGCAGATGCAGACCATTGATCCACCTAAACAAGGTGAAGACTTGACAAAGTGGATCGAGAGGCTAATGAGCCCTGAAAGACCGTGGTTGCTTGCCCATGCCGATGATGGGATTGTCTGGGGCAAGCTGTGCCCGGAAAGACGGCTGATTACCTCTCATGACCTTCTTTCTTCAATATCACCGCGACTGCAACTCCTCACGCTCCAGCAAGCCTACATATTCGGGGAAGACGGGGGCGAAATTCGATTGTGGCGCGTGGCTGGCGGTTGGGAGGCTCGCCAGATATTGGATTCTGAGGATGTGATCGAGGAGGACTTGGTGCTTTGGGGAACCCAAGTGGTCGAGAGATTTCCGCAGGGATTTACACACATACGTGAAAAGCGACAGCAGGGTATGGACCATGCTGTTCCAATCGAGGTCACTGACGGCGATCTGGCGCAGCGACGGCTGAGGCTCCTCGTGCGGCATTATGTTGGCTATGACCCCGCCACAGGTGAAGCCCAAATCACGCTGAGCCGGCTGGTGAAGATTCACAAGTTGCCAGGAGAGGATGATGAAACTTCCTAAGCAGCCCACCATAGTCGAGCGGGAGCGCCAAGCTTTAGCCCCGTACAATTTCGTAGAGTTACCCGATGCTGTGGTGACAATAAGAGCGAGCCAACTGCCGGATCAAAGTGTTTTTCACGCGTCATCGCACTCGGGCTGGATCGATTGCAGACTTGTCACCGAGTCGCCTACCTTTGTCCGGGCGGGCCTGACACTCAGCCAGGTCGAGGGCGGAATGCAGAGCCGAGACGTCCCGGAATTCTTCTATGTCTGGGAACGGGATGATCCGGTCATACCCGGCAGCACGCTTCGCGGGCTGCTTCGGGCGATGGTGGAAATAGCTGGCTTTGGAAAAATATCCGAAGTGTCCAAAGAACAGCTCATATATCGGGCTCTCGGTGACACAACTTCCCACGGGCAACGGTACCGAGACCGCTTGATGCGGGACGAGGGGGGAAGATCATACACTCCTCTGATGGCTGCCGGCTATATGCGTAAGAGGGGTTCCGACTGGTACATTCAGCCCGCGGAGATGATCGACGGAACTAGCTTTGCGCGAATCAAGATCGACGACAAGCTTTTTCGTTCGCTAGCGCCTGTTACAGGATGTAACAGCGCATTCAAGATCCACGTCCGTGTCGGACCCTATGAGTTTTTGCCCATCCGCGGCGGCTTTCTGAATGTCCGGACTGCGCGTGTGCTGGAGGCCTCAGCAAGATCTGCTCCTGGACTTTTCGAAGCAACTCTGGCTCGCAGCGGCCCCATGTTCAGCAAGCGCACCGAGGCGGTTGTATACCCTCCTGACGAGAAAGCGGACTTGATGCTGCTTTCGGACACTCAGATCGACAACTATAGAAATCAGATTACCAAGGAACAAGAAAATCTTCTTGGCAGGGGAGGAGTGCTGAAGGAGGGTCATCCTATATTCTTCACAATGATACCGGCGGGGAGTCCGGGTCATCCCGCTATTGACTTTTTCGGACACTGCAGGATGCTGCGCCTTCCATATGAGAAAAGTCCCTTGGATCACGTGCCGGAGCATTTGCGCCGGGAGGCTGACATAGATCTGGCGGAAGCCATTTTTGGATATACCAAGACCTTGAGTGCCCATAGCTACAGTAGCCGCGAAAGGCGGTACGCGGGAAGAGTGGCAGTGGGCGATGCGACGCTCTGTAAAGGCCAGCAGGACATATGGCTCACACGGCGTCCTTTGATACCCAGAATTCTCGCCAGTCCCAAGCCGACTACATTTCAACACTATTTAGTGCAGACCCGACCCGACCTGACCAAGGCAGGAAGCACACGAGACGGAAAGGCCAAGTATGACACTCGCCTGGCCGACTATTCCGCACCTTCCGGCGAGACAACTATTCGCGGCCACAAGCTTTATTGGCACAAAGGGACCGTGGAATTAGATGACATTAAATCTCCGCAAGGCGTCAAGGAGACACAGGCAACCCAGATCCAGCCGTTGCGGACCGGAGTGGAGTTTGACTTCAGGGTTCGTTTCGAAAACCTCGCTGCCCACGAATTGGGGGCCATTTTGTGGGTTCTCCGACTCGGGGCTGATGATCGCTACAGGCTAAAACTAGGAATGGGGAAGCCGCTGGGGATGGGGGCGATTAGGATTGTCCCGAAGTTGCGGTTAATCGATCGAGAGGCTCGATATGCACTTCTGCTCCACCAGGACCACTGGGCCACTGGCCAGAGGCCAGACGAAGCGGCGGAAAAGCTGCAACATGAAGTTTTATCATCCTTCGAACGGTTTGTGCTGGAACAGGTGGGGGAGCCAGGTGCGCGGCGGCTCGAGGAGGTGGAACGGATCAGACAACTACTAGCCCTGCTGAGCTGGCCCGGCCCTGATACAGCCCAGACGCGGTATCTGGAGATAGAGCACCCTGACCCGACAGCGAAACGTGGCAAGCGCAATGAGTATGATGGGCGCCCCGTCTTGCCCGGCCCACTGGCCATCCTTAGAAAGACACCGACCGCCTCCGATGAATCCGTGGCGGCCAAGGTTATCGAAAACGCGGTGAAATCGGATCAATTCCCTGAGCATGAGCATGGCACAGTCGTGGCTTTTGGTCTCGGGCCGAAGAAATCCTATGGATTCATTCGCCCTGACAAAGGCCAGGCAAATCTGTTTGTTCATGTAATGCAACTCTCCGGTGGTTTGAAGACCCTGCGTCCAGGTCAACGCGTGATCTACAAGCCCTCACAGGGACAGCGGGGTCCGGAGGCAGTAGAGGTAAGGAATGAGAGCTGATGAGGTGCCTGAGTCTGTCATCGCGCTGCGTTTGATGAACTTCATGGGTTTTGAAGATACCGGCTGGATGGAATTGCGGCCCGTGACTCTCCTTTTCGGTCGCAATTCCGCCGGTAAGAGCGCGCTCATCCGCGCGATTCTGCTTCTCCGGCAGAGCCTGAAAAGGAGAGATGCCGACGAGCCTCTCTTATTCTCAGCGGAAAACGGAGTTGACCTCGGCTCTTTTGTGAGGATGATCCGCGGGCGTGAAGTATGCGACCTCAATCCCGAAGATATATCGAAACCTGGCGAATTAAGGCAGCTGCTTTTCGCATTGCGATGCAGCGTGCAACGGCATGTTGTCGCAGACCTTTTGGATCGAGGCAGCCGCTGGGACGCGTTTATGCGCGAACCTGGTGATACATGGGTGGATCTATCATTGAGTTTCCAATGGAATACGGAGCTCAGGAGATGTGAGCTGTCCGCTGTGACGCTAGAAGCTCCATTCTCCGCGGACACATTTGAAGCAACTCGAAATGTGATTTTTCAGGCAGAGTTGATTGAGAAAAGATGGTACCTATCGAGCCACTTTGAAGAAGTGCCGTTATTGCCTGCGGCAAAAGAGAAAGCCTATACCACCTTATGGTCAATCAAAACCGGTGATGGACTCTTGCCGAGCATTATTTCGCCCAGTACTGTTCCAGACAAATTCTTTCGGAAGATCGACGCGATATATTCCTCTTGCACAGAATCGGTTACGGATTTTCTGGAAGGGGTGCACTATCTTGGACCGTTTCGTTATGAAGCGCGGCGAATCTATCCAGCATGCGAATTATCGCAAGATGGGCTGCAAACGCGAGGGCAAGCGGCGATCAAAGATTACCTGCTGAGTCCGCATTCCAACGACGCAAAGGACCGCCTCGATTCGTGGATGGAGAAGCTCGGATTCGGAGATCAGCTTCAGAGCGAAGGACTGTTTGTGGATAAGACAAAAGCTGCGGAAGCCTATCAGATCAGCTTTTACGAGGGCGGAACGATTCCATCCATTAACCTCAAAGACGTGGGCTATGGGGCGTCTCAGGTACTTCCGGTCATCCTTCAATCGTTCTTTGCCCCGAAAGATTCGACGGTGATCATCGAACAACCCGAACTCCATCTCCACCCGGCGGCCCAGGCTGAGCTTGCCGACCTTTTTGTTGAGCTGGCAGGAAACGCGATGGGGGCCAGTGGCATGGGGCGGTCACCGCGCTTTCTGATCGAAACGCACAGTGAAATGTTCCTGCTTCCAACCAGGGTCAGGCTCGCCAGGACTTCACAGGGGTGTGAACAAAAGTATTTGTTAAGTGAAGGGGATTTTGTCTGCTATTTCGTTCACCGGGATCGACGCACCGGCATAAGCAAAGTCGAGCAGATCACCTTTGACACTAAAGGCCGTTATGTCACTCTCCCTGTCGGCTTCGAAGAGTTCTTCGGCCAGGATTTCGATGAATTGCGGGCGCTTGACAAGGCTCGCCTGCCTGCTAATGCGGAGCTTGCAGATGATGACAGTGGCAGTTGACACCAATATCCTTCTCAGCCGCGATGACGAGGGCTGCCTCGAGTTTTTCCAATATCTTAAGATGGACTCGCCCAGTCCGAGTTTTTATGTGGCCTTGGACAAAAACGGTGAGATTTTACGAGAATACGAGAAGTACGGCTACGGCAGAGAATCCTGGATCAGGCAGGTACTGAAGCGCATTTGGGACAAGCCGGATCATTACGCAATGCGCATTGATTACGATTTCCAGCCTGACCAGGAAAAAATCCTCTCTCAGGTGGGTTGTGAAAAGCCGATTGAACCGCAATTGATCGGGCTTGCATCTATTAGGCCAGAGATAATGGCGATCTACCCCCGTGATATTCAGCGGAAAATACCAAGAGAGTATCCAAGGCAGCTTAGACGATTACAGGCGTTAGGGCTGGCGAGAAACATGCTCCCCCTGGGAGAGGCGCTAAAGCGCATCCGCATTCCTCATGTGGACTTCAAGACGCGAGAGGATCTTGAGAGCTTTCTGGACTATCATTGCTCGGTTGAGGGGGTCCGGACGGAAAGCGAAATCCACGAATTTAAGGGGCCGGGGAAAATCCTTACCTATGAAATGCTCGTCGATATAGCTGAAGCAGTCTGCTGCCTCATCAACAAGCGAGGAGGGTGGATATTCGTCGGCGTGAACAAAGATGGCCGGATTGCAGGGTTCTTGCCTATTTATAAACGTGGCGGCAAACCAGCTGTCAATGGAACCGATGAGATTCAAAACATCCTTCTTCAGGAGATAGGAAATATCCGTCCCAGCCCCGCACAGCTTGTTTCTATGTCGGCGGTTGGCGTCGGTAGAGGAAGAATTGTAATATCGATCTTTGTCAGGCCTGGAAGTCGAAAGAGGGGGGAGCTGCTCCGATGCTATCGAGGCAAGGCATATCAAAGAAGCGGCACCACATGCCCTGAGGTGGATGCCCAATTGGAGTAGCGGTTACGTTGTGACTCAGATCCGTAACTTCGCGGGCATCCCAGAGCGTAAGATTAGTAAGCCAATCGCCGCTTGCAATTTATTTGATCTTTGAGACCTAGAGAGGCGGTGACACCAAACCCCTCCTTTGCACCTCCTGCCCACCAAACGGCCCGGCGGAGGTGCGGCTAGAAACGCATCCTCACACTTGTTCTCTCCCCCTGGCACCCCGGCCGGACTCAAAAAGGATATTCCACTCGCGAGGTTTCACAGCCTCTCGATGCAGTTGAGACTCCATTCTTCGTGTTGCTCCGATTTCAGGGTCTGCGTTCTGGTGACAGAATTTGAAGCGAAAAAAATCCTATAGCGAAAAAAATCCTACTTGACAGCCTCCTCGATTTCTGCTACCCATTTGCTCGACAGGCCACAGTCTCGTATGGCTCTGTCCTCTAATTAATTGGCTCCCTCCGGCGTTGGAGAGAGCGGATAGTCAGACAAAAACCGATTATCTAAGAGGACAGAGCGTATGTGTGACTTCTCCAAGTATCCCGCAAACCTCTCGCAAAAAGCACAAGATCTTGAGGTCAAGTTGTACCTCGAGGAGCATGCGCGGATCAGCCGCTACCTGAGCGGTCGGCACGGGCTGGACTTCGATCAGGCAGATATCGTGGCAGGAGCCGCGCGCTGTCGCTATGTGCATCTAGCCGTCGATAAAGCCCAGACCGGGAGTGCGGATTTCCTGGAGAAGTCAGAGGAACACCGAAGCTGCCTGTACGGTACTCTCACCTCCCAGTCAGTTGTGGACGAGGTTCGCCAATTGAAGACCAAATCGTGGCGGAACGAGTCCATCAATGATGAAAACGCTGCCAACAGAATCGAACGGTTCGACCATGAGCGGCAGAACGATCCCTACCGCATGATGCTGGCAGAATGGTGCCAAGCACGCCTGCCTCGTTTCTTCGGGCTTCTCCGGGAAGGAGTATTAGCGCCGATCTTCGACCGGCTCCGCTTGCTGGCGCACGACCTTGGATGCATCAGCCTGACTGAGGAATTCGTTTTTCTCACACGCTACCTCTTCAATAGCACATCGGAGGAGGGAGATCCAGTGCGTGCGGAATTGACGCGCCGGCTGAACATGTATCCGGAACGGACCGGCAACTCCCGGGAGGTTGCGATCTGCAAATTGCGTTCACGGCTCCAGGCCCGGTGGAGCGAGGTTGAGAGCGAAGTCTTCCATAAACCTCATGTTGATGGACAGCATGCCTGCACGAAGCAGCAATCCAGACGCATGCGATCTCCCTGGATGGAAACCGCCGGACCGCAAGAGGAGGCCACCTAAGCCATGAAGCCTGAGCGCTCCAAGCCGGCACCACCAGGGGAAATTCCAACCGTAGTGTTCGACGGAGAACTGCGGATTCCAGGTCTTGTGGAGCATATGGAGCGACTGCGCCGTCAGTTTCCTGAGCTGACCAATGCTTCGCTCGCCAGGATTTTCCGTCTGCCAACCCGTAGCGAGGAGAAGGAAAGGTAAGGAGCATCAAAATGCAATTCCCCTATGTACAGATCCGACCATATCGCAATCATGTGCATGCATCCGTCGGCTTAGCCCTTTCGGTCATTAATCCCACGCGATCCATAGTGAACCGTTCCGCGGCACTTGACTTTCTGGGCGGCGCGCACAGCAAGCATGTGCAGCTAGCACAACTATTATCGCATGCGGAGTCGCGGTGCACGCTAGAACTGCATCTGATGAGTTCCCCGTCGCTCGACGTTGCGTTGCCCGGACGAATCAGGATCGCTGTGCGACTGCATGCCCTCCAGTCCGATCGAGCAAGCGCCATTGAATCCTGTCTGGCTCAGTTCCTCCTGTTTGAAGGCATCATGAGTACCTTTTGGGAGCATGCAGAGTTTCGGCCCGTTCTTTCAGAAAAAGAATTTGAGAGCAGATTCGCGCCTTTCGCGCCTGAGGCCTGTCTCTTTATCCATCGAAGATCGTGTGAGATTTCGCTGACCCATCCCTTTGAACTTAATAGGCCAATGCTGGGGTTCTCCCCTGAGGTTGGATTCTCAAAGGGGACTGACAAGCCCCGCACTGTCCAGCACGTTTTTCCGTGGGTCCCTGCACACAACGATTGGTCAGTGCTCCTGGATGCGCTCCTGCGCTTTCCAGTGTCGCAATGGATCGTGGTGCGGCTGTCAAGCGGCACCAATGCCGATAACGTTCGGGTTTCAATGGCTCGCATCGAAACAACAATCAGGGAGTGCGAACGCTTTCTTGGCACAGCGCCGGCGGATCAGCTTACTCTGACGGGCCAGACACTTGCGTTACGCGATGTCTGTCTCGCACGCATTTCACAACTGCGTGAGAACGCGTTGCGCGGCGCTGTTCTTCTCTTGTCACCGGGTCCGGCAGAAGAAGCGATTGCCAACATAGTTGGCCAGTCGCTCTCGGGCGATTTCACACGCGGCGGCGCCAGTAATCCGTATCAGGGCGGATTTGATGTATCCAAACTCGACGTTGATTCGGCGATGGATGCGATTGGCTTCTACGAAGGCGAGCCATTCACGGCCGATGAGGCTGCGTGCGCATTCCGGCTTCCCATCGTCTTGGATGACGAGAACCACGGCCTGCCCGTGCGCAAGAGCCGGACCATCGCCGCGGAGCTTCCCTCACTGCTGCCGGAGTCCCAGGCCACGAAACTCGGAGTTAATTGCCACCGTGGCACCGAAAAGCACATTGCTGTCAGCCTTGATCATCGGCTCAAGCATGTTTTCCTGATCGGGATGACGGGCACCGGGAAATCCACCTTGATGCTTTCCATGCTGCTGCAGGATCTTCGCGAAGGACATGGTCTTTGCCTGCTCGATCCGCATGGGGACCTTGCGGATGATCTTCTGGCGAGATTTCCAAAATGCCGCCAAAAGGACCTGCTCTTGATCGATCTTGCGGATCGCCAATACCCGGTGCCGTTGAATCTGCTTCATTGGCAGACCCAGGATGAGCGCGACCTGATCATCGACGAGTTTCTGGCCGCCCTCCTGCGCGTTTATCGAGAGCCGCAGATGTTTGGCCCGATTTTCGAGATGAACTTCCGCGGCATGATGAAGCTTTTGATGGGGGACCGCCGGTTCGATGATTTCACACCTACCTTGCTCGAATTTCCAAAGGTATATTTGAGCAAGGAGTTCCGGGAGTTTTTGTTGGAGAGAAGCCAGGATGATCAAGTCCGCGATTTCATCGCCGAGCTTCAAAGGGTTCGCGGGGAAAACGAACTGGCAAACCTTGCCCCCTACATCACCAATAAGCTGGCTCGCTTCCTGCAGGATCGCCATCTGCGTCGCATCGTCGGTCACGGCGCGATGGCACTCGACTTCACCGGGATCATGGATAGCGGCAAAGTCCTTATAGTCAAACTGGCGCGCGGGCAGTATGGCGCGATGGTCGCCGATCTATTGACCTCGCAGTTGACCGCGCGGCTTCGGTTGGCGGCGATGGGCCGGGCCGCGCGGCCCAAGACGGAAAGAAAGCCCTTCTTCCTGTACATCGACGAGTTTGGCTCGCTGCCGCGCGATGAGAATTTTTCGCACCTGCTTTCCGAAGCCCGCAAGTACGGGCTCGGCCTGGTGATGGCCACTCAATATGCATCGCAGCTGAGAAGTGCGCACGGAACGGCCGACAACCTTTCCGCCGTCATGGGAAATGTCGGCACGGTGATCGCATTTCGTGTCGGCGCGGAAGATGCTCCAATGCTTGCGTCCATCTTTTCTCCGACTGTTTCCGCCCAGGACCTCATGGAGTGTCCAAACTTTCAGGGTTATATGCGCCTGCACCTTAGTGGAACAGCAGTTCGCCCATTCAGTTTTCGCAACGAGCTTGACGCCACTCCACCAGACGAAAAAAGGGCTCACACCATCGTCGTAGCCAACCGGAACCGCTGGGGTGTCCCGGCTGAGGAATGTGACCAGCGCGCGGACGAGCGCCGGCGCATGATCGCAGCGCTCCAATATTAAGATTTAACGTGCTCGCAGGACGGCGAATCGGTGCCAAAATGCTAAAAAAATTTCACACAATTTTTGATAAGGTTTGAGTGCGGGTACCGTTTATTGGATGGAGGTCATTAATAGGATAGCAGGTCTCCGATAACACAAGTGATTCGTGTTAGTTTTCATTTCAGGAGGTGGTTTCCGTTCCATCGCTTCATCAGCTCGCGGAAGCGTACTGGTGAGGCGCCTCGAAGGTGGCCGTGGGCAGCGATCGATAGCCTGCGGCGAATAACGCGTCTCGGCTGCTCGGGATTGTCTCGAGAGGCCGGTCGTCATTGCGCAACCCGAGGGCAGACCCGGCGATGTACTTCCCGGCCTGGCGGGTTGCCGTCTGAGAGGAGCGGAAACAATGAGCTGCCGATGCCTTGCTACAGGCTATGATGTAATCCCACCCGAAATTCCCCGAATAACGCTGACTGAGCTATAGCGCTCAGATAAATTGACCCGCCTCTGCTCAGATAAAGCGAGCCACCGGTTTGTAGCCCTCAAGCGTTTTTTCTTTCCAA
>Ga0187878_1004714_pt1 | contig 10466 bp, 10 predicted proteins | sample June2016WEW_17_1_FD_132979 | JGI IMG/M metagenome (GOLD analysis project Ga0187878, IMG submission 132979) | Peatland microbial communities from SPRUCE experiment site at the Marcell Experimental Forest, Minnesota, USA - June2016WEW_17_150 | ecosystem: Environmental > Terrestrial > Soil >...
AAATCGACGACCATGGCGGCAATGATTGATTTTCGTGCTTCTAAATTAGATGGTCATATCGTGACAGTAGAAGATCCGATTGAATATGTATTTCAACATAGAAAAAGCTTGGTGACCCAACGGGAGGTGGGTATGGATACATTCTCTTTTAAAGAGGCCCTCAAAAATAGTCTGCGACAGGCACCCAATGTCATTTATATTGGGGAGCTGCGGGATTCAGAAACAGTAGAGTTTTCCCTTCACTCTGCTGAAACCGGTCACTGGTGCTTTCCACTCTCCATTCAACCAATGCCACCCAAGCGATTGAACGGGTTCTCAATTTCTTTTCCCGTGAATATCACCATCAGGTCCTGGCACAGCTCTCATATAATCTTAAAGCCATCATCAGCCAAAGACTCATTCCCAGTGAATCCGGAAACCGTATCCCAATACTGGAAATTCTCATTAACACTGCTTTTGTTCAGGAACTCATACATAAAGGTGAATTCGGGCAACTGAAAAAAGTGATGGAATCAGGACGACAGGAAGGGATGCAAACCTTTGACCTCCACCTTAAAGAACTTGTGGAAAAAAGGGTTATATCGGAAGAAAAAGCTCTGATTTATGCCGATAGTCCAAGTGACCTGCGTCTAAAACTCTGCGGCTTTGTATAATCAGGATATTCATGCTCTAAGAATTTGGCATAATCAATAGGGTCATTCTGAGATTTTCCTCCTCTACATCGCTCGCCAACTGGTAGGCTTCTCTTCTCCCAAAAATGGAAAGGGGTTCGTCAGGACCTCAGCCGAACGGACAGAATGAGAGACTCTGTTGACTGTTTATCAATTTCTTATAAAATAAATATATTGTTCGGGGGCCGATGGAATGATAGAAAGGGGGCATCCGTGGAAGACCGAATTTTGATTGTAGATGATGAAGAAGTCATCTGTAGTATCTTGGCACGAAGGCTGACTAGAGAAGGATATTCGTGTGTGACGGCCCATAATGGGAAGGAGGGCCTCAATCATTTTTACAAAGATAGTTTTTCCCTCATCATTTCCGACATCAAAATGCCGGAGATGGACGGGATTGAACTTCTAAAGAAAGTGAGGGCCGTGCATCGTGCATCCCAACATGCTCGTGATCATCGTGACTGCCTATCCTGAGATTGATCTGGCCGTGGAGGCCATACGTCTTGGGGCTTGTGATTTCATTATCAAACCTGCGGACCTGGAATTGGTCGTCCTCAGTGTTAAAAAGGCTCTGGAGAAAAAAAGGTTGGAGGAGGAGCTCGAGGTCTATCATAAAAATCTGGAGAAATTGGTGGAAGAGAGGACCGCAAGACTTTAACTTGCTTATCGCACTTTGAAAAAGGCCTATTTAGATTCGGTCAAAGTTCTGGCAGAGGCGATCGATGCCAAAGACCCCTACACCCGAGGTCACTCCGATCGAGTGAGGCGAATGAGTTTGCAGATCGCCACTTCATTGGGGTTTACAGAGGAGAGGATGGAGATCCTGGAATATGGAGCGCTCCTCCATGATATCGGTAAGATTGGGATTAAAGACGAGATTCTCCGGAAACCTGGGGCCCTCAGTCCCGAAGAGTATCAGACGATTCAGGAGCATCCATTGATCGGTGTAAAGATTGTGGAGGGAATCGAATTTTTTAAGGATAAGATTCCCATGATTCGTCATCATCATGAGCATTTTGATGGGAAAGGATATCCAGATGGCTTGGTGGGAGAAGGCATCCCCCTTGAGGCGAGGATCATCGCTGTTCCAGATGCTTTCGATGCGATGGCCAGCCTGAGACCCCATCGGAAGGCCATGCCCCTTGAGGACATCCTTTTGGAAATGGAAAAATACAAGGGAAAACAATTCGACCCAAAAATTTTGGAAATTTTTCTGCGAGAAAAAATTTATAAATTATAACCAGAAAAATGCCAGCGAATCTCACCCCCCAATATTTAGAGGCGGAGCTTAAGTTCAAGCAGGCCAAAACCACGCCAGAGAAGATCAAAGCTCTCGAAGTGATGATGGCCGTCATCCCAAAACATAAAGGGACTGAGAAACTTCGGGGGCAGCTTAAGAGCCGAATGGCTAAATTAAAAGAGGAACTCCAGAAGAGGCCTACCGTTGGGAGGGCGGAGCAGGCCTATAATATTAAAAGAGAGGGAGCCGCTCAAGTCGTTCTTTTGGGGCTTCCCAATTCAGGTAAATCATGCCTCCTCTCCCAGATCACCAACGCCTCTTCCGAGGTGGGTGACTACCCCTTCACCACCCAGAAGCCCATTCCCGGAATGATGAAGTTTGAAAATCTACAGATTCAATTGGTGGATACTCCCCCCGTTCAGATGGATCATATCGAACCTGGATTCCCAAACCTAATTCGAAATGGGGATGCCCTTCTTCTCTTGGTTGACCTGACGGAAGACCCCATCTTCCAAATGGAGATTCTCTCGGAAGAGTTGAGTGTCATGAGGATAAAGGCGGTCGGGAAAGGACCGATTCCCTCATTGGAGGTGGGATGGGCTTCTCTACGGACCCTACTCGTCGGGAATAAATGCGATGTCAAAGATGCCATGGCAGCCTATCAGAAATTTGAGGACCGTTTCAGAGACACTTTCCCCATCCTGCCTATCTCTGCCAAAGAAAGAATGAACTTTGGTGAATTGAAAAAAGAGATTTATCAAATCCTTGACATCATCCGGGTCTATACGAAGATTCCTGGAAAGGAACCAGATCTGACTGAGCCTGTGATTCTTAAGAAGGGAAGCACTGTGGGAGAGGTTGCCCTCTCCATCCATAAAGACTTTGTTGCCAAACTTCGATATGCAAAGATCTGGGGCCCTGGGAAATTCGATGGACAAATGGTCAAGCGGGATTATCCCGTCAACGAGGGGGATGTGATCGAACTGCATATCTGATGCTTCGCGGAATATTGGAATAATGGAACATTGGAATAGTGGGTCTAAAAGAAGTTAAAATCTGTTACCCATCATTCCAGTATTCCAACATTCCATCATTCCAGGGTTAATAAACAGATGGCATTGCTTACACGAAGACTTTTTCTAAAATATCTTTTGGGACTACCTCTCCTTTCCTCCTTTCCCCTTCCTCTTCAGGAGACCTGGGCAGATCCTCCTGTCCTCCTAAGAAGAGGGGGAAACTCCATTGGCGAATTTTTCAAAGGGGAGGAACTTCACTACGAAATTGGGGTCGGGCTATTTAAGAGAGTGGCTTTGGGGAAAATAAGCTTCAAGGAAATGGGAGAAAAAGGCCGTTATCTGGCCACCCTTCAAGGAGAGACCTTAGGCGTCCTGGGGTGGGTGGCCCGTTATCGAGTGGACACCTATCGCTCCATTATGGAAGAAGTAGAAGGAGGGAGACGCCTTCGATCCATATCATTCGAAGAAGATGTGAAGATCGGAAACAATTTGAGGAGGCGTACTCACTTCTTCGATTATCAAAAGCGAAAATGGATTAAGGTGAGACAAAGAAAGGATGGTGTTAGGGTGAGGCAAGAGGTAGAAATTCCTCCAGGAATGGTCTATGACGATTTCATCACGGCCTCTTATAACTTTCGTTATGGTGTTTATGGGGAGATCGAAAGAGGTAAAAAATATACAGTGGCCACTTTTCCCAAGAAGGGCCCTTCCAGTTACGAAGTGAGGGTGGCTTCAAAAGAAGAGGAGGAGAAGAGGAAAAAATCTGAGCAATTTAAAGATGGAAAAGAGTATTATGTTAAACTTTTTCTGGATCCGGAGGTCACTCATTCCAAAGAAGGTCTCATTGAAGGATGGTTATCGAAAGAACTCTACCCTATAGAGGGGAGGATCAAAAATGTCATGCTCGTCGGGGACGTGAAGGGAACCCTCATTAAGAATTCAAGAGGATGATTCAAATTCGGAATTCGGATTGCGGAATGCGGAATAAAAAATCAGAAAAGATAGCGAAGGGCAGATTCATAATTCCGAAATCCCCATTCCGAAATCCGCAATAAAGAAACATGGATACTCAATCCAGATATTTTAGACTGCGCCGAGAGAATATCGCCTATTTTAAATTCATTATCGAATCCTATGAAGGGATGGCTGTTGTGAGGACTAAAGATCCTCATGAGGCGATCGTGGAGTTGATGGTGGCTCCGGGATGGGAAAAAGATTTAGAGGAGGTGTTAGAAGGCCTCCAGAAGGAGATGACCATTGAACCCTTACCACAGGAATATTATCTTCATAAAAATGGGCGGTCTTAAATTTGAAGCACGAAATTCGGGCGAAGCATCCCACAGGGATCAATTCGAAACAAGCACGAATGTTCAAAATCCAAATGACAGAAACAAATAAGAATTGTTTTGAAATTTGAATTTTGGATTTGTTTCCTGGATTTCGATATTCGGATTTCGGATTTTTATGGTTACGCTGATTAGGGGAATAAGATGATCGAAGATATTCCGTATCAGAAGATCTTGAAAGAGGTCCTGAGAGAAGGAGGGGAGTTTGCAGATCTCTTTTTTGAACAGACCCATTCGGTGGTGATCATCTGTGAAGAAGATCGGATCGAGAAAGTCATTTCAGGTTTGGACATGGGGGTGGGGCTTCGAGTCCTCTTTGGGAGAAAGACATTTTATGGTTTTACCACAGAGATCTCAAAGGATTCCCTTTTCGATTTAGCCAGAAGGATAAGTCGGGCTGCAAAAGAAGGCGGAGGGGAAAAGGGAATTGGTCTCCCGCGGTCACATCGACCCGCGCTTTCGTCTCTTCCGATTTCCAAATCTCTTTTTCCGGTTCAGAAGCCTCCTGAGAGATTTTCAATGGAAGAGAAGGTTTCAGTGTTGAAGCGGGCTAATGAGGTGGCCCGGAGGATCGATCCACATGTTCAGCAGGTGAAGGTTCTCTATCGGGATTTCAATCAGAAGCTTTCCATTTCGAATTCAGAGGGGCTCTTCATAGAAGGGGAGAGGGTGGGGACAATTCTCTCTGTCCAGGTCGTTTCTGCCAAAGGGGATGTCCTTCAGACTGGATATGAGCCAATAGGAGGAACGATGGGCTTTGAACTCTTTGATCTTCATCCTCCAGAGAAAGTGGCCGAAGTGGCTGCAAGGAGATCTCTTCTCATGCTTTCAGCCAAAAAAGCACCAATGGGAAGGATGGCAGTGGTCTTATCGAGCGAAGCAGGAGGTACCATGATCCATGAAGCCATTGGCCATGGATTGGAGGCAGATCTCGCTCAGCAGGGGCTCTCCGTTTATTCCAAGAAAATTGGGGAAAAAGTTGCATCCTCTCTTATCACCGTGGTAGATGATCCTACCCTTCCTCAAAAAAGAGGGTCCTATGCCTTCGATGACGAAGGGGTCGCTTCTCGAAGGACAATCCTGGTGGAGGAAGGAATCTTGAAAGGATATCTTTACGATCGGCTATCCGCTTTTGAAGACGGGGTGGAGTCGAGTGGAAATGGAAGGAGAGAATCTTACCAAGATAAGCCCATCCCCAGGATGAGCAACACGATGATCCTTCCTGGAAAGATGGGGCTTGAAGAGATTGTTCATTCTGTAGAGAAGGGATTGTTTGTGAGGAAGATGGGCGGTGGGCAGGTCAATACAGTCAATGGGGATTTTATCTTTGAAGTCAATGAGGGATATTTGATTGAAAAAGGGAGTGTCGGAGAAGCGGTCCGGGGAGCAATTCTCATTGGCAATGGACCACAGGTACTGAAAGAGATTGATATGGTCGGCAATGATCTCGGGTTTGGGATTGGAACCTGTGGGAAAGATGGCCAAGGAGTTCCAGTATCCGATGCCCAACCCACTCTAAGAATTCCCGAACTGGTAGTAGGAGGTCAACAGGATCTTTCTTGAGGAGAGATAGGGTACGGATTTGTCAAATCCAATTTTTTCAGGCCTTCTGAGGGATTATTTGAAGATTAACGATTTATCTTGACATTCAGTAGAGAATAGTATATAAGGAAGTCAAACTTAGTTGCAAAGAGTCCTTTTTAGGACGAAAGAGAAACCCGCAAAGAACTCCAAACAGCTTCTTTGCGGGTTTTTTTATGAAGTCTCGAAGAGTCTCTTACCAGAATCTACCAAAAGCTGGCAAAAAATGGGGAAGGAGGTGCTGGATCTAAAAAGAGGTGCGGGATCTAAGGGTCTGATATTTCTACTAACCACTAACCAAAGAAAGGGGAACATTGTATGCATTTCATAAAGATCTTCATATTCATAGCTTTAAGTCTGTCCATTGGAATTTTTGGTTGTACTAAGGAGGAGAAGAAGATGGAGGGTCCCAAACAGGAGCAAGTCACAAAGAACTTGGCTCCCCAGAAGTCTGAGCTTAAGGGTCAGAATTTTTTTGTGGAACTTAGCGACCTTAAAGTCCTCACGGTCGTAGACACAGCTTCTAAAGAGATCGTCGAGACGCCGAACCTCAGAGGTAACATCAAGATCACCAATAAATCGAAAGATATCCTGGATATCCAGGCGGTCACCCTCGAGTACCTGGATGAAGCCGGGAAGCCAATCCCTTTTAAAACTGGAGAGAAAATTGATAAGGTTTATCCGTTTTGGAAGGCTCTTCCCCCTGAAGGTATTGCCGAGGGGACTTTGGACGTCACGATCCCAAAGATGGCTATCAAGGGAAAGGCTCTGGGAAAAATAGAAATCAACCTGGTCTACGTCCCGTCTCCTCTTAAACGAGAGACTTTGACTTTGTCTGAAAAGGTTGAATAGTCCCTGATATCAATTCATGGGGCTAAGCAGAAGGGCGTTATTTTGATCACGACATAGGGGAATAGATACCCCCTGTTCCCCTATGTTGCCAATCTGCCTGTCGTAGAGAGGCGGTTTGGGGTATTACACTCTACTTGTTATATCGAAGGAGGCTATGGGAGCATGGGGTAGCCGATCAAATCGGCTGGAGGTTACGATGATAACATCATTGTAAAAGAGTCAACTAAAGCGGAGCAATATTCTGAAAAAAATCAAAGTTGAGGGCGAAGTGGATAAGGGACAGGAAGTAATCGTTCGCTGCGAAACTGCCACTCTAAGATGGAAAGGGCTCGAATCTCGCATAGCGATATGGACTAAAGTTTATAAACCGATTTGATGAGCAAGGGGAGATTGTCATGAAGGTTTTCCATAAAAAGGTGAGAGATCGCTCAACCATTCCCTGCGAGGGCAACTGCTCATACTTGGTTGTTACGGACACTTTGAATTGCCGACAAGATTCAGAAGGTGTAGTAGACATGGAAGAAGTTCGAGGAACAGGCAAATGTCCGTTTTGGCCACAGCAAGAAAGGGAAATCAAATGAACAGGGGTGGGATAGAACCCGTAATCAATAAGGCAGATTGAGGCATAGGCCTTGGGAAGATTGAAATGTTCCTATTGGGCCGATAATCCAAGAAGTTTCATCAAGGACCAAAAAGAATTCAAGATAAGGAGAATGATCATGAATATTTATGTTGGAAACTTATCCCACAATGTAACAGAGGAAAATATTCGTCAGGAATTTGAGGCTTTCGGTCAGGTAAGCTCTGCAAGAATCGTTAAGGATAAATATAGTGGCCAGCCGCGAGGATTTGGTTTTGTAGAAATGCTTGAGCAGACTCAGGCTCAAGCGGCGATTAAGAGCCTTAACGGGAAGGAACTCCTGGGCAAACAGATGAGTGTGAATGAAGCACGCCCTCGCACCGACCAGGGAAGGTTCGGTGGGCAAGGTGGTCATCGAGAGGGGACGGGTTATGGTGGTAGAAGCCGTTATTGATCCAGTTGTTTCCCAATCTCTGAACCGGACAGTGGAAAGAGGTTAAAATGGTACAGCGGAGAAGGCATGGGAGAAAGCATGGTCCAAAGCCCAGCCGTCCAAGCCGCCCTAAATCCTATAAATTGTTTGTGCGGGTTGCGGAAAGGAAGTAGTCGTCCAGGTTCCTCCACCAGGTGACAAAAAACTATTCTGTATCGAGTGCTTCAAAAAATAGAGATCTCCTCGATAAGAGAGAATAACTTCATTTTTAACCCTCAGCAATTTAAAAATAGGGATGTGCTCCTTCTCACTACTGTGGCCGATAGGGGCGAGCTTACATTGGCAATGGTTACATATATATCGTTATCCCCACGATCGGGGTCATAAGTGGTATGGCAATCAATATCGGATAAGTATTTTGCTTCAATGAAGGTAAGTATGTTTGGAGTCTCGATCACAAGATCCACAGCATGCCTGGGAAGCTCTGCAATAAATCTCTTTATCTCATCGTCACTGCCGACCGTTCGCCTTTGGGCAACTACATCCGACGGAGCCAGATGTCTGCGGCGAAGTGCACGACCATGCCAAGAGGGGCTAGAAGACACACAAGAGCAATTGGGACGTCGGTTCTCGCGATCGATCCGAAGTAGACGGCGATCGATGCGACAGCCAGCATCAGGACGATGAAGCTGTTCCTGGCTGCCTTGTCGGCAATTGCCTGTGTCCGTTCGCACCGCGCCGCTGCCGGCCTCGGAGTCTGGTAGCTTTCCTGCCCCTGCTTGGGGTGCGTTGTAGGTCAGAGCTGTGATTCACGGATAGGATTGTGTGTGCTGGTGATGGCCGCCTGGAGGACGGCACAGGGTCGCGCGAGGAAGGGGATTCGCCTCTTAGGCCAGCGACGCCACAAGACGATATACTGGTGGCGGCTGTGTCCCAGATTCCCACCCAGTGAAATTCGTCGCGATGCCTAGTGTCCTGAATCATTAATTCGTATACATATTTTTTAGGGTGTCATTACCACGAAAGTGGGAATCCAGAAAGGAAATACTGGATTCCTGCTTCCGCAGGAATGACTTTTTAAGGAAACGAACTTCTGACTCACCACACTAGCAGTTTGCGGAAAAAGTCAATTTTTTAAGGCTGATCAAAAATGCCCAGACGCAAGTTGAGCTTTGCGAAATCCCGTTTGCGGGGGCGCCTCCTTCGACAAGCTCAGGATAAACTCATCTGAGAAATGAGGCGTACTTGGACGTACGCCGCAATGACGAAGGATAAGGGCAACGCCGCAGATGGGCGTTTTTCAGCAGCCTGATAGGAACTTAGACCCAGGGGTGATACAAGGACGAAAATATGGAAGCAGGCACTCTCATAGGCTACTTCGCAGAACGAGATGAAGCTCGTAGATCTCTACGGGAGCTGCAGAGAAGGGGCTTCCGCCGTGCCGCATTGGTGCACAAGACCGCGGACGGAGATGTACACATATCGGACCCCTTCCTTTGGCGCCGTGCTCTCGGGGTGACCTTGACTGCCATTCTTTTCGGGGGCCTAGCCGGCGTTGCGTCCCTGGTCCTCCACTGGCCGGTGCCGATTCTGAGCGGAAGCCTCGTTACCCTGGTTTCGATCTTTGCAGGTGGATTGATCGGAGCCCTCTTGGGTGGAGTATGGATACGACGATCGAAGTACGGTGTCGAACGAAGGCTGCTTGAGGATTACGCACGTTGGTTGGTGTCCGAGGAGACCGTCCTGATCCTCCAGGGGCCGATTGAAACACTGCGGTTCCCAGTGGCGGTGCTTCGAGAAAGCGGCGACATCCCGCCCGCAGTTTTCGTCCTGCATCCGAAGCGCGAGAATCCAATTGGAGATGTGCGAAGCCCTGGGGTGCCGCTCTCTCCGGCGCAGATCCAGGAGCATGCCCAGCGCCTGGCCATGGACCACGAAGTGGACCCAAGGCCGCGACGAAACGCTGAGCTGCTGAGGCGGGTCGAAAACGCCCATCAATGGATTCATCAGGTATGCTTGGATCTCTCCGAAGCGAGTCGACTGGAACAGGGTGCGCCTCCGACCGCCGAGTGGATCCTCGATAATGAGTTCGTCATCGAGAGCAACGCCCGCGACGTTCGGCTGAACCTTCCTCGGCGTTTTTACCAGGAGCTGCCGGCACTCGCCAACGAGCCCTACCGGGGCCTGCCGCGCATCTACGGTCTGGCGAAAGCACTCGTCTCCTCTGCGGAATTGCGCGTAGACCGGGAGAACATCCTTGCATTTATTGAGGCCTATCAATCCGTGCGCACGCTGACGATCGGCGAACTCTGGGCTGTCCCCCAGATGCTGCGCATCGCTTTGATTGAGAGCATCCAGGATCTCGCCGCCAGCGCTCTGACCGAGCTACGGGAACATGAGATCGCCGACTTCTGGGCGAACAGGCTCATTACGGCCAACCGGCGAGATCCCAAACAGCTCTTCTCTATCCTGGCAGAACTTGCTGCAACCCAACCCGGCCCGAGCCCCTATTTCGCTACTCAACTGGTCGATCATCTCTACGACGAAGACGCCGCGTTAGTGCCGGTCCAGAGCTGGCTGGAGCGCATTTACCGCAAGTCCCTGAGCGAGCTCAACCTGCGTGAGCAAAACCGCCAGACGAAGGATCAGATATCGATCGGGAATGCGTTTACCAGCTTGCGACAGCTCGCCCTGTTGGATTGGAGACGGATCTTCGAGCAACTCAGCCGCGTGGAGGGGTTGCTTCG
>Ga0187878_1004717_pt1 | contig 10458 bp, 8 predicted proteins | sample June2016WEW_17_1_FD_132979 | JGI IMG/M metagenome (GOLD analysis project Ga0187878, IMG submission 132979) | Peatland microbial communities from SPRUCE experiment site at the Marcell Experimental Forest, Minnesota, USA - June2016WEW_17_150 | ecosystem: Environmental > Terrestrial > Soil >...
CGATTGTGTTCTTGCTGGATAGTACTTCGAGAATGGTTTCGGCTGTTTTCATGCCTCTCTTAGTTATACTAATCGAGGCCGCTTGTCCACTATTTTTTTACCGGGGCACGCGCAGGGCTAGGCCCGGTTTCAGGGGCCCCAAACACAGCCAAGAACACGGATGAATTTCTAGGTTATCGCGTCTGTCCGCGAAATGCGTCATTCAGACCGCAATGCGACCAGTGGATCCACTCTCATTGCTCGGCGCGCAGGGATGTAGCTGGCCAAAAGCGCAACGACGATAAGCAGACACGCTATGCCCAGGAATGTTGTTGTATCCGTTGCGCTCACTCCATAGAGCATGGCAGACAAGACATGCGTCACAGAAATCGCACCTGCCAGTCCGAGCAATGCGCCCGCTAACGCCAGAGTCAATCCCTCGCCTAGAATGAGGGCTGCGATATCGCGCGCTTGTGCGCCGAGCGCAATGCGGATGCCGACCTCGTGAGTGCGGCGAGCGACGGAGTAGGAAATCACCCCGTAGACGCCCACGGCAACCAATATGATCGCGATTCCGGCCAGCACGCCGAGCAAAAGCACGATGGCACGCCGTTCGGCGAGCGATCCTGCGTAGACTCCCTCCATGGTTTCATGCATGGGAATCGGCAGTTCTCGATCAAGCTCGTGTATCCGTTCGAATACCGCGGTGACGAGACTGTTCGGATCCCCCGTCGTGCGCATAACGAGGTGCATATGGGGCAAAGGGTTGTATGGCAATAAGTTCTGTTGTAGGTAGGGAACGTAGATTTCGCTGCTGGGCCGCCGGTCCAACCCGAAGTCCCGAATGTCACCAACGATGCCGACAATGGTTACCCACGGTAAGAATGAACGTTGGGTTCCGAACGTCAGGCGTTTGCCGATCGGGTTTTCTTTTCCAAAAATGCGATTTGCGAAGGTCCGATTTATCAGAGCGACCGGTGGCGCGGAACCTGCATCCGCTTCAGTAAAGGTGCGGCCCGCGATCAGCGGTATGCCCATCACCCTGAAGTACTCTGGAGTCGCCAACCGGTCTTGAACGGCGAGATCATGACTCGATGTATTGATCGGACCGTGTCCTTCCACGGAAATACTGTCCGAGTCTTGACCGCCCGTGAGCGGAAGATCGTTGGTTGCCCCGACCGCTATGATTCCCGGCAGGCTGCCCACTTTTTCCATGAGCTGTTGATAGAACGCCGCCTGTTTGAATGCCTGCGAAAAGGAATACTTCGGCAGATTGAAGTGCAGGGTGAGAATGTTCTTCGTGTCGAAGCCCGGGTTTTCGTCGACCAGACGGACAAGACTTCTCAACAGGAGTCCAGCTCCGATCAGCAGGATCATCGATAGAGCGACCTCGGTTATGATCAGTACACTGCGCAGCTTAGCCCCGCCGTGAGCGGTAGCGAAAGTTCTCACGCCCTCCTTAAGAGGCGCATACATACTCAGCGAGGAGGAACTGAGAGCGGGAGCCAGGCCGAATACGATCCCTGCGAGCAACGAGATCGCCATGGAATAGAGCAGCACCCAGGAATCCATGGTGACCTTCATTCCCCCGGGAATAGTGACCAATTGGAGCCGGAGCAGCAGGTCGATTCCCATGGATGCAAGCAGAACGCCGAGCACCCACCCGATCCCCGCGAGTAACACACTTTCGGTGAGCATCTGCCGCAAAACACGCGCACGGCTGGCGCCCAGCGCCGTGCGCAGCGCGATTTCCTTTTGGCGCACCGCGGCGCGCGCCAGTTGCAGGTTGGCCACGTTGGCACAGGCAATCAACAGCAAGAAGCCGGCCGCACCGAAAAGAATAAGGACCACGGGGCGTATATCTCCAACAATCTGGTCATGGAGATTCACAACCAAGGTGCGGTCCCCCGCTGAAATGTCCTTCGGATATGCCTTTCCTAGCCGCGCCATGATTGCATCAGCATCTACCTGCGCGCGCTGCAAGGTCACCCCGGGTTTGAGATGTGCAATCACGCCGAGGTAATCGTGGCCGCGCCCGGCATTGTCTCGTGGGAGCAGGGCAGGAAGCCACAAGTCCCTCTGCTGATAGTAACCGGGTATGGAGAACTCAAAGTCAGGCATGACGCCAATCACAATATAGGGAATAGCATCAAGTTTGATTATCCGGCCGGCGATGTTCGGATCCGAGCCATAGCGTCCTCGCCAGAGCGAGTAGTTCAGCAGGGCTACATGATCGCGTCCGGCCTGCTCATCTTCCGGGAGCAGCGCGCGGCCCAGAACCGGTTGAACGTCAAGCACCTTGAAAAAGTCCGAGGTCACGATACCGGCATCAATGAACTGCGGATCATCCTCCCCGGTGAGTGCGAATCGCGCGCTGTTAAAGGTTGCCATGTGCTCAAATACCTGGTTCTGTTCTCTGAAGTCCAGGAAGTTGGGTGCGGAAAACCCCGTCTTGCCCCGCCAGCCGAAGCCGCCCGCATTGGTCCCCCAAAGCAGGACAATCTGCGCGGATTTCCTGAAGGGCAGCGGACGAAGCAACGTCGTGTTCATGATGCTGAACACCGCGGTGTTGGCACCGATGCAGATAGCGAGGGTCAAGACGGCGATGGCGGTGAATCCGGGATTCCTCCGGAGCATGCGCGCACCGAACCGCAGATCACGCCATACGGTTTCCAGGAGAGACTCCCGTACAGCATTACGCACTTCTTCTTTGATTGCCTCTAGCCCACCGGTTTCCAGTCGCACGTTTCGCCGCGCCTGCTCGGAGCTCATGCCTCCGTTGGTCTTGTCATCTATCGCCATCTTCAAATATTCGCGGAGTTCCTCGTCGTCGTCACGCTCCAGCCGCTCTTTCCGGAATAGAGCATGCAACCCGCTCGCTATGATTCGGAGCAGTGACATCACCTCACCTCCTAGGATGCTTCCAGAATTCTCGCAATAGCGGTCGTCTGCCGGCCCCATTCCCGAGTTTCGGCCTTGAGTCGGGTTCGGCCTGAAGCCGTGAGGATGTAATATTTCGCGCGCCGGTTGTTTTCCGTCGCTCTCCACTCTGCTCGCAGCCAACCCGAACGCTCCAGCCGTCGCAGCGAAGGAAAGAGAGAACCGGGATTGACCTGAAACACTCCCTTGCTGATCTGCTGGATGCGGATCGTGATTCCCCACCCGTGCATGGGCTCGAGATTCAAGGTCTTCAAGATGAGCATGTCCAAGGTGCCCTGAACAAGATCGCATGGTTCTTCGGTCATAAGAGTGCTCCTCTAGCTAGTCAAGGGTAGGATATGCCTGTTCCCTAGATTGTCAAGAGCAATGTCGCGAGAGAAAGTGCGCAGACGCATCCCAGTTTAGTCTCTTGCCACGAGTCCGCCGGTTGAGCCATTTCATCCAGATTCTACGGACCAATCGAAGGATCTTCCATAAACCTCGGTAGTTCGTCGGCCGCCCGTAGTACTGGTAATGGCCCCGGACCTTCCCATTGAGGGCTTCCTGCTGTTGCTCAACAGGATCATGCCGAGGTTCTTGGCACCAGGCGGTCAGCTTCCTAAGACTGCGCTTGAGCCGCTTGCGCATCGCCCGGACGTGGATCGTGAAGTTCCCCCGCCGGCTTCGCTTGCAGATATACGTGAAACAGAGAAACCCGAGGGCTGCGGGCTTCTGCCCGTCAGACTCCAAGGCGAAGAGGTAAACCTGGGAGAGATGTAAACCCCTGCCCTATAGTTCGGGATGCGGCAGATTGGATTGCAGCTTGCCGACAGAAGTATTATAAATGCGCATTCATGGCTTGCAGGGATGAATTGGGATGTCACAGTATCGCGCTGCCATCATTGGAACCGGCCGCATAGCCTCTCTCCTGGAGAGAGATCCGCTCAGGTCCAAGCCACACTCACATGCCGGTTGGTACAGACAGCATCCGGCTGTCACCCTGGTGGCAGGGGCCGATATCGACAAGCAGCGGTTGACCGATTTCGGCAGGGATTGGGAAATTCCTGATTCCCATCTCTTCTCAGATTACCGGGTCATGCTGGAACGAGTTCGGCCCGATCTGGTGTACGATTTGATTCATGCGCTGGAGACCGGCGATGAACCGCTGATGTCGGGCGCAAATGCCATCGATGTTTTCACGATGGGGTTGGCGCTATTTCAGTTTGACCTCGAGGGCCACCGCCTCGTCACCCTGGAAGAGCTGGATCCCTCGCTTCGTGTCGAAAGCATCTGAAGGAGGTTCTGAGTATGGCAATGGAAATCCTCACTGTTCAGAATTACCTCAACGGCCGGTTTGTCTCGCTCGAGAACGCTGAATACCTGCCGGTTGTCGATCCAGGGATCGGGAAGCAGATCGCACGCGTACCTCTTTCAACCTCAGCGCAGGTTGATGCCGCCGCAGTCTCCGCGCGCGCTGCTTTTCCGTCCTGGTCGGGCATGCCCATCAAGGAACGGGCTCAAATCCTCTTTCGCTACCGCGCCCTCCTTGAGAAGAACGCCCAGGGCCTGGCGCAATTGGTGCACGAGGAAAACGGCAAGACCTTAAGCGAGGCAATGGCGGAGATCGAAAAGTCGATCGAAGTGACCGAGTTTGCTTGTTCCATGCCCCAGCTCGCGACGGGAGAGATTTTGGAAGTCAGCCGAGGGGTTGAGTGTCGCATTGACCGGTACCCGGTCGGCGTTATCGCCTCCATCACGCCGTTCAACTTCCCGAATATGGTCCCGAACTGGACCATTCCCAACTCTCTGGTGCTGGGAAACACCGTGATTCTCAAGCCTTCCGAACAGGTGCCGCTCAGCTCTCTCCGCATCGCCGATCTGCTGAAGGAGGCGGGGCTGCCGGATGGTGCGTTCAACATCGTGCACGGCGGGCAGGCGGCAGTCGAAGCCTTGTGCGACCATCCTGGCATCGATGCGCTCACTTTCGTCGGTTCGACTCGAGTTGCACGGGTCGTCTACATGAGAGCGACCGCACACCTCAAGCGCGCGCTCTGTCTCGGCGGCGCCAAAAATCACCTCATTGTTCTGCCCGACGCCCACGAGGAAATGACCGCCACGAACGTCGCCGCGTCCATGACCGGCTGCGCCGGCCAGCGCTGCATGGCCGCCGCAGTCATGGTGGCAGTCGGTCCGATTGATCCCATCATCGAGAAGCTGTGTGACGAGGCAAGAAAAATCGTCCCCGGGAAAAACCTGGGCGCCGTGATTTCCAAAAAGGCCAAGGAACGAATCGAGGGATACATCACCGAAGCCGAGCAGCAGGGGGCAAAGGTGCTCTTGGACGGTCGAAACTGTGTCGTGGCGGGCAAGGAAAATGGATTCTATGTCGGACCGACGGTGATCGACTTCGTCAGGCCGGAGATGCGCATCGCCCGGGAAGAGGTGTTCGGGCCCGTCCTCGCCATCCTGCGCGCCTCCTCCGTGGCCGAAGCCTTGAAGATAGAGAACAGTTCTCCGTACGGCAATGCCGCCTCGGTGTTCACGCAAAGCGGCGGCATGGCGCGCCATGTGATCGAACGCGCAAGCGCCGGAATGATCGGCGTCAACATCGGCGTGCCGGTACCGAGAGAACCTTTCTCGTTCGGAGGCTGGAATGAGTCGAAATTCGGGTCCGGAGACATCACCGGCAAGAGTTCGATCGAGTTTCTTACGCGGCTCAAGAAGACAACGATCAAGTGGAACCCTGAGTCCCGAGTCAATTGGATGAGCTGACATCGAAGCAGCAACCAAATCAACCGCCAAGACTCCAAGGCGCCAAGTGTTTTAATACTTGATTTCTTGGCGTCTTGGAGTCTTGGCGGTTAAGAGCCCTTTCCGGCGCAGACTGAGGGTCATCTTACTTCCAAGCGCCGGCATAGGCGTCGCGGCGCACAAAGCGGCCCTGGCCATCGCGGCCCAGCCAGCGCCCCTTGTCCACGACCACGGCGCCGCGCGACAACACCTTCTCGGCGTTGCCCTTTAGCCGGAAGCCCTCGAACATGGAATAGTCGACGCGCATGTGGTGTGTTTGCGCCGAGATAGTAATCTCCTGCTCGGGATCCCAGACCACGATATCTGCGTCGCTGCCCACGGCAATAGTGCCCTTGCGCGGGTATAGGCCGAACATCTTTGCCGGGGCGGTCGACACGATCTCGACCCAGCGATTGAGGCTGATGCGTTTGCCATTGACGCCATGGTGGTGCAGCAACTGAAGCCGGTTCTCCACGCCTGGCCCACCGTTGGGAATTTTGGCAAAGCTTTCGCGTCCGAGTTCCTTCTGCTCCTTGAAACAGAACGGGCAATGGTCGGTGGAAACTACCTGCAGCGTGTTTTTGCGCAGGCCTTCCCAAAGCTTGTCCTGATGCCACTTTTCGCGCAGCGGCGGCGTGAACACGTATTTGGCTCCCTCGAAGTCCGGGCGCGCGAGATCCTCGATCGAGAGGAGAAGATACTGCGGACAGGTCTCCGCGAATGCGGGCAGGCCCCGGTCGCGCGCTTCAGCCACCTTCTCCAACGCTTCGGCGCAGGATAAATGAACGATGTAGACGGGCGCTTCGGCCATCTGTGACAACGCAATGGCCCGATTCACCGCCTCCGCTTCGGCTGTCGTCGGCCGTGTCAACGCATGGTAAATCGGAGCCGTCTTGCCCTCAGCAATCGCCTTTTGTACCAGCAGGTCAATTACGCCCCCGTTCTCGGCATGCATGCAGACCAGCCCGCCGTTTTGTGCCGTTTGACGCATGGCACGAAAAATGGTGGCGTCGTCGACCATGAGCACATTCGGGTAGGCCATGAAGAGCTTGAAACTGGTCACACCCTCGCGGACCATCTCGTTCATGTCTTCAAGGTGGGCTTCGGGCAGGTCCGTGATGATCATGTGCAGGCCGTAATCGACTGTTGCCTTCGCGCCCTTCTTCCACCAGGTGTCGAGAGCTTCACGGATTCGGGTTCCCTTGGCTTGAATCGCGAAGTCGATCAGGCAGGTAGTGCCGCCGAATGCCGCCGCTCGCGTGCCGGTTGCGAAATCGTCGCTCGAAACCGTGCCGCCGAAGGGCATATCCATGTGGGTGTGGACATCAACGCCGCCGGGAATCACATATTTCCCCGCGGCATCGATAACGGTCGCGGCTTCGGCCTTCAATCCCGCGCCGATGGTCGTGATCTTCTCATTCTCGACGTATATGTCCGCGACGTAATCCTGCTCCGCGGTGATGATGCGCCCATTCCGAATGAGTGTGGACATGGTTACCTCCGCACTAATGAAGGTGAATTCCGTGTTTGGCCTGGAATTGTCGCAGCGCCTCCCATGTGAGCGGCTGCGGCAGTTGCTTCATAAGCTCATTCCAGCTGATGGCTTCGCTTCCGTCATCGAGGCGCACCATGGAGATGCATCCGTCCACGGGGCACACCAGGAAGCAAAGGCGGCAGCCGACGCAATCCGCCTCTCGTATCCTGGGACGCTTCTTCCCATCGGTCTCAATCAAGTCGATGCACTGATGCGCCCCGTCCTCGCAGGCGATATAGCACAGGTTGCACTGAATGCACTTCGATTCGTCGATACGCGCCGCGGCCTTGTATAGCAGGTTCAGGTTGCCAAAATCGGCGATACGGCGGAGAGACTGGCCGCGGATCGCCTCGAGGTTTTGTACTCCCTTTTCCTCCATCCAGTTCGTCAGCCCTTCCAGCAGATCGTCGATGATGCGGAAGCCGTAATGCATTACCGCGGTGCAGACCTGCACGGTGGTCGCCCCCAACAGGAGGAACTCCGCGGCATCGCGCCAGGTCGAAATGCCGCCGATCGCGGAGATAGGCAGGCCGATTTCGGGATCGCCGGCAATCACGGAGACCGTGTGGAGCGCGATGGGCTTGACGGCAGGCCCGGCGTAACCGCCATGCCCGCCCTTGCCGTCGATCGAGGGCATGAGCTCGAAGGTGTCCAGGTCGATGCCCATGATCGCGTTGAAGGTGTTGATCAGCGAAATGCCGTTCGCCCCGGCATCCTTGGCCGCTCGGCCGGGAAACCGTATGTCGGCAACATTGGGCGTGAGCTTGACCAGTACGGGGATGGTCGAAACCTCCATGACCCATTCCGTGATCATCCGGCAATACTCGGGTACCTGCCCGACGACCGAGCCCATGCCGCGCTCGCTCATGCCGTGCGGGCACCCATAATTCAATTCGATACCGTCGCACCCGGTGTCGACAGTGCAGCGAACCATATCATGCCAGGCTTCGCGTTTCGATTCGACCATCAGGGAAACAATCACGGCACGATCGGGCCAAAGCTTCTTGGTCTCAGCAATTTCCTTCAGGTTGACCTCGATGTGACGATCGCTGATGAGCTCGATGTTGTTCAGGCCGAGAATCTTCTGTCCGTTGTAGTCGATGCCGCCATACCGGTTGACGACATTCATTACCGGTTCACCGATCGTCTTCCACACCGCTCCTCCCCACCCTTTCTCGAAGGCCTTGCACACCTGGTAGGACGAGTTTGTGGGTGGGCCAGATGCGAGCCAAAAGGGATTCGGCGACCTTATGCCGCCGCAGTCTACCAACAAGTCGACCATTTCTCACTCCCATAGAAGCAAAACCACTACAGAAGCCATACCCACGTGAAGCATGTTTTCCTTGGAGGCTTCAACTTTAGACCGCGGACAATCGCTGAGACTCCAAGACTCAAAGACTTCACGGATCATTCGGGGAACGGAGGCTGAGGAGGTTTCACCCTGTGCTTCTCCGGGAAAAGCCACCGGTCGATGGAGTGCGCTGCGCGCTTGCCATCGGCCGCGGCGTTCACGACCTCTTTGCCGCCATTGATAATGTCCCCGCCCGCGAAGTACTTTGGATTACTGGTCTGAAGGGTCCCGGGATCCACCCACAACCGGTCGCGATCTATCCTCAAATCTGGAATGCCGGTGAGGAAAGTCTCTTCGAGACGTTGGCCCACAGATTCAATCACCATATCCACTGCGATCTGGAATTCCGAGCCGCGGAGCGGCTCCGGCCGGCGTCTCCCCTTTTCATCGGATTCACCGAGCTGCATACGAATGCACTCAATTGCCTCCACATGATCGGTTCCCAGGATCCGCACCGGTGCGACCAGGAAATGGAATTCGACCTCATCACGCATCGCGAGTTCATATTCGAAATCATAGGCCGGCATTTCCTTCCGGCTGCGCCGGTACAGGATCATGACCCGTTCGGCTCCAAGGCGCCTTGCCTCGGTCACGGCATCGATGGCCGTATTGCCGCCGCCGATCACGGCCACTCTGCGGCCCACATCGACCGTCGTCCAGTCGCGCCTCGTGACTCGCCGGATGAACTCCAGAGCGTCGTGAACCCCGGACAAGTCCTCACCCGGAATGTTGAGAGGCGACGGTGTCCCCAGTCCGACCCCGATAAATATGGCATCGTGAGCGTGTTCCAGTTGTTCCAGCGTCACGTCTCTGCCGACACGAATGCCCGAGCGGATCTTTACCCCGAAGCTCTGGACGAGGCGCGCCTCATTGAGCGCATCTTCCTGCGTCATCTTGTAGGGTGCTATGCCCCAGGTGTTGAGCCCGCCCGGCTTTTCATTGGCGTCGTAAACCGTCACATCATAGCCGAGCAGCGCGGCTTCCGCCGCGCAGGAAAGCCCGGCCGGTCCTCCGCCGATGACGCCGACCGTTTTCCCGTTCGCGGGTTTTTTGGAAAAAAGCGCGGGCATGTCCCGGCCGAAGTACCAGTCGATCGCATGGCGCTGCAACCGGCCAATCTGGATGGGCGGTTCGCCGCGCCCATGGTAAACGCATGCTCCTTCGCACAGTACTTCCACGGGACAGGCCTTGGCGCAAGTGAGAGCAATCCAGTTCGACTGCAGAATCCGGCGGGCGGAACCTCTCAAGTTGCCGGTGGAGATCTTCTTGATGAAGCCGGGGATGTCGATGTGCGTCGGGCATGCCTGCGTGCACGGAGAGTCATAGCAGAATAGACAGCGATTGGCTTCGACGGCCGCGGCGTCGGAGCTTAGCGGAGGATGGATCTCCGCGAAGTTCTTCTCGTACTCTTCGGGCTTGAGCTTGGGAGCGACATTCTTCATGAATGGCCCCCCTGAATCTCGGCGTCGGCAATATCCAAGGCGCGGTCAAACACGTTCACCGCCGCGGCGATCTCTGCTTCCGTGATGATGAGCGGCGGGGCAATGACGAAGTGGCTGATCCAGGCCTGTACAAATACGCCCTGTTTCATCATCTCGGCGCCGACTCTGTCCACCAGAAGCGGCTTGCCGGTGACCTTGTCGATCTTGGTGTTGAACGGCTGCTTCGTTTCCCGGTTCTTCACGAGTTCCACCCCCCAGAACATCCCGATGCCGCGCACATCGCCGACGGAAGTGTGCTTCTCCTTCAATGCGGACAGCCTTTCGCCGAGATAGGCGCCGGATTCTCGAGCTCGGCGGATCAGATCCAGCCGCTGCATTTCACGGATCGCTGCGATCGCCGGGGCAAGCGTCAGCGGATGAGCCTCGTAGGTGTGCCCGTGCGA
>Ga0187878_1004720_pt1 | contig 10450 bp, 5 predicted proteins | sample June2016WEW_17_1_FD_132979 | JGI IMG/M metagenome (GOLD analysis project Ga0187878, IMG submission 132979) | Peatland microbial communities from SPRUCE experiment site at the Marcell Experimental Forest, Minnesota, USA - June2016WEW_17_150 | ecosystem: Environmental > Terrestrial > Soil >...
CTCGAACTTCGCCTGGAATACGTCCGGGACATCGAGGGTGTCCCGCAGTGCCTTGGGAGTCTCGCGCAGATCGAAGCGGACGAATCCGTTCTCCGAAATGATTCCCTTGCAGGCCTGGAGGGCTTCTTTGGTGAATGCGGCGACGTCGACATGGGTTCCGATCGCGTCCTGCGCTGCCCGCAGTTCCTGCGCCACTTCCTCGACCTTGATCGATTCCTGGGCGAACATCGTGCGCGAGCGCCGGTCCCGGTTCGTGGCCGCGTCCCAATCCCGATGCAGTTTCTCGCGCTGGGGTTTGAAGAAGTCCTCGAAGAGCATGAGCTGCTCGTCGCGCTGGCCGGGCTTGCCCCGCAACAGCAGCCCTTCGAATATGGCCTCCACGACCTGTTCCGTGTCCACCGGAACGGGGACGGAGATCCCGAGCGAACCGCGGATGGTTCGGTGCTTTCTCAAGAGGACATCCAGGACGATGCCGTCGATCTGGTTGTCGGTTTCGTAGTACGTCAGCGCGCGGACCTTGGGGCTGGGCTGGCCGTAACGGTCCGCCCGCCCTTCGCGCTGCTCGTGCCGAGTCGGATTCCAGCTCAGGTCATAATGAAAAACCGCATCGAAATGATCCTGGAGATTGACGCCTTCCGAGAGGCAATCGGTGCAGACCAGCACTCGCTTGGGCGCAGTGGCGAGCTGGCTCACGCGCAGTTCGCGATCCGCCGGCGGCAGCGTGCCGGTCACGGCGACGACTTCCACTCCTGAAGAGAGCCGCCGCCTCAGCTCTTCGGAAAGATATTCGGCCGTCGGAATAAAGCGGCAGAAGAGGATGGGATCGAATCCCTCGCGGAGCAGTTCTTTGACCAGCTTGACGGCCTTGATGAGCTTGCCGTCGCCGTCACCTTTCAGGCCGTCGGCGGTGCGCGCCATTTCGAGAAGACGACGCCGGTTGACCGCGCCTTCGTTCAGTGGATCCTCGGCATCGCTGCCGGGAATCACGTCCATGCCTTCGGAGGATTCGTCTTCGATAAGATCGAGAACGGTGCGACGGCCGATGGCATCCGCTTCCTCGGGGGATTCGGCATCGGCCGTGGAGGCACGGCTTCGCAGGGTAGCCGCCGCGGCAGCGGGGCGGCTGGCAAGCGACCGTAACAAAGCCAGGGCCGACCACCAGCGGACGCGCTGATGGAACTTGTTGGCCCCCTCGACCATGACGGTTTCCCGGGCGTAGTTCAGAACATGTTGGAAGAACTTCTTGTATTCGGGGGAAAGCTGGTAGTTTTCTTCCCGGTCTTCCCGCTCGGGGAAAGGCGTGTCGGCATCGAGATAGCGCCGGAGGTCGCCTCTCCTGCGTTGGACGAAGTGAGCGGCCAGACGGCGCCGGTGCCGCTCGTTTCCGGCACCGGTCAGATCCTCGGGAAGGGCGGCGAAGGCCTGGTCCAGGAATGCAAGGAGCGACCGGAACGCCTCCTCGCTGCCGCTGTGGGGAGTCGCGGTCACCAGGATCATGTGCCGGTCGGAATTCGAGGCGAGACCCTTGACCAGGTCATGGCGCTGATGGCGGCCACGCCCGCCGACGCCACTGTAGGCGCAGCTATGGGCTTCATCGACAATCACCATTTCGGGGCAGGCACGCAGGAAGTCGTCGCGGCGGCGGTCGGATTTGATGAAGTCGGTCGAAACGATCAGGAAAGGGAACACCTCGAAGATTGACTGGCCGACACGACAATGGCGATCGAGCTTCGTGGCTGTACTCGGGAGGACAAGTTCCGCGTCGATGTGGAACTTGGCGCTCAGCTCGCCCTGCCACTGTTCGGCGAGCTGCGGCGGGCAGAGGACGACCATGCGCCGCACTTCTCCGCGATCGATCATCTCGCGGGCAATGAGGCAAGCCTCGATGGTTTTCCCGATGCCGACGTCATCGGCGATGAGCAGGCGCACGGGATCGAGCTTAAGGGCCATCAGCAGCGGCACTACCTGGTAGGGGCGCGGTTCCACGCCGATCCGGGCAAAACAGCGGAACGGGCCCGCGCTGGACCGGAATCCCAGGCGCACGGCATCCCGCAGCAGTTTGCAGGAGCGATAATCGCCGGGCATCGAGGGTTCCGGAAGCCCAAAGGAGGCAGGTTCGACGGTTTCGAGCGGCAGATAAATCCCGGTGACCTCTTCATCCGCCCCACCGAGCGGTCGGAGGACTAAGAGGTTCTCCGCGGACTCGGGAAGGACCACCCACTCCCGGCCTCGCGCTCGAACCAGCGAACCAACCGCGTATGTCATGTGGCCACTATATATTATGATCGTTCATTTGTTGCATCTTTGAGTCTTCGCAACTTGGCGGTTAGCTTTTAAAAGCAACCGCCAAACGCGAAGAAATGATGGGGCTTCCCTTATTTCCTTTGTGTCTCACCGATAACCCACAAACTCTCGTGTGTCTCATTTCAAGAAAGTTATGTGCGCGCATATAGAGAATGTTACATTCGGCGTTTCCAAGTCCGCGTCACGCCAATCTCGTCTCCCTGAACTTCCCTGTAACTCATTCATTGTCATCCACATAAACCCGCAGCATAGGAGCGATCGTCGAATCAGCAGTCGAAAGTTCATGAAATGTGCGCGAACATTTAAAATGTATCGCGAACATTTTCAGAATTTCCCCCAGGTTTTCTCGCAAATATCTGGCGGAAGGCACACCATGCCTTGTTGTCTTATCTGCCCTCCACATCCAAGGACCATCTACTGGCACGCCCCCGCCGGTCGAGACGCACAAGACGCACCGATTGTAGTGCGCTCATCAGACGGGCTACTTGAAGGCGCCCCAGTTGTGTTATCTCTCGAATCTCAGCATTTGCCAGGGGACCATCAACAAGTGCCGCGAGCACACGGGCTTTTGCGCTTTCAATGGACAGGCGCCGATCTACGCGGTATTCAAGAGTGCGGATGAGCAGGTCGTAAGCGCCCCTCGACAGCCGATAATACCTCCCGCGGCCAGTTCCTCCGCACGCCTCAGCAAGCCTCCAATGGGCGACCAGGCGACCGAGGATTTCTCTCGCTTCCTCCATCGAGCGCTGGCAGATCTCAGCGACTGTGTGTGTCGGAACCTCCCGGTGCCGAGTGAGATAATGGATCACCATGAGATCATCGACATCAAGTTCAGAGAATCGATGCATGAGCTCCAGGAACTCGGCGCGTGCCTTTTGACCCTTGATTGAAACCCGGATTGCCTGATTGGAGCTCCAATAAGCCGGCGGTTCCTTGCCTTCGGTCAGCAGGTCCCGGAAGACCCGGGGCACACTCAGGTTCGAGGCGTTGGCCAGGCGCATGCGGGCGAGTGCCTGGAACATGGCCGGGTAGCGTGGCGAAGAAGGGTGATGGAGTATGTTTTGCGCGGTTACGCCACCGACGAAACCGCCGGGATTGCTCAGTTCCAACCGGTCCGGATACAGCTTTAGCGTCACGGCGCCGGGAACTTCGTAGTCGCGGTGGGCGAGGGCATTGACGATCAGTTCACGCAACGCCAGAGCCGGATAGCGGGGGAACTCCGGATGAACGAGCACACCGGGAATTGTCACGATGGGATTATTAGCGCCGACGAGTTCTCGCAATCGCTTAAGGGCAATGGGGAGGCAGTCCGTGCCGTCTTCGGCCTGATCATAGTCCGTATCGGATTTCATGCGACGGAATTGCCAGCGGGCGTGCGGCAGATGCTCCCGGATGGCCTCTGGCTTGCCGGCCAACAAGAGCCCGGCTAAGAGCAGGCTGCCGTCGGCGGCGAGCACGCCGAGGGAGCGCAGTAGATCCGTATCCGAAAGCCGGATGAGATCGGCTGCGGCGCCGGCCTCGGTCATTAAACGCCGCAACTCTTCCATTCCGGAGGCGCTCAGCATGCCTATCGGCGAGTCCAGTATTGGAGAGGCGGTCAGTTCGATTCCGGCTTCCCGCCTTATGGCGTCGATCTCTGAAAGTGTCATGCCCCGCAGACCCTCTCCCAGCCGGATTAGATACTTCCCGGTCTGAGTGTGAAAGGGAACACCGCGCGGGCGCGCGGGTATGTGGATGGCCAGCACCGCCCCATCCAAGGTGGTTACGGTTTCGAATTCGATGCGAATCTGGGTCGCGTCAGCTACGCTCTCCCGGATGCGTGCCCGATCCTCCTCCTGTGGGAGAGTGAGCGGGAGAATTTGCCGAGGCATCCGGTCGCTTACACCTAGGATAAGCCAGCCACCGCCCGCGTTTCCGATGCCGACGGCATATTCGGCGATGTCGTTGCGGCTTGGAATTCCAGGCTTGAACTCAACTGATTCGCTCTCGGAGGCGGCCATCCACTCGCGCAGCTCTTGCTCGTTCACTTCACTGGCTCCGCCGGAATGCGCAATGCTTCTTGCTCTTCGTGGTTCGCTTTCATAATTCCCTCTCGAGAATTACTTCCACGGCTAAACCCTTTCGCTGCCTTGCGGTGGCGACTCTTTTTGGAGCATCCTCAAGAAAACATGTGACGTATTTTCCCTTGGCCTACGATTCCGGAAAGAATGCGGTAATCATCCCGCTCACGGCGGAGCCGGCCGGCTACGATGGCAGGGTGAATTCTCAGCCTCCTGGCAACATCATGGACTTTGGGTGCTAATGCGCCGCGGTGCGCTTGCACGTCCCGCCATTCGGGCTCAGGAATCAGGGCTTCCCGAGCCAAATGGTCGGCAGCCGTTTCCACGGGATCACTGCTCTCGGATTCGAAATCATCCACACAGGCACACAGTTCTTCCTTCCTCAAATGGAGCGCAACATGGGCCAATTCGTGGCTGAGGGTGAACCAGAAACTGTCCAGCCGGTCATAACGGAGTGTCAGGCCGACAATCGGCGTTCCGTCGGAACGTAGCATAGCGGCGCCGTCCAGATGAGTTCTCGGAAGATGGCGCTCCACAACCAAAATGATTCCCATTTTTTCGAGGAATGCGCGGGCAACGAGCGGCGCGTCATCAAGAACACTGAGATGAGCCAGTTCCGAGATAAGTTCCGATGTAACGCTCCCCTGTTGATAGCGCGGGGTCTTCCGCTCCCTGGCCCGCTGGAGAACACGCGCCTTCCAGGACCAGAGAGCGTATTCATTCATTTCTGATCCGCTGCGCACATGCTGGCGGAGAAGCGCGGGCCGGAGGCAGGCCGAGTCATCCGATAGGAGCAACGGGGCAAGCCAATGTTCGGCGCCTGCGAGCAGGTCGCGGGCCGAGCCGGCAAAACCCGGAAACCAATGCCGTTTGAGCATCTCTGCCAGAGGGAAACGCCGCCAATCGATATCCTCGCAATCCCGCGCCGGAGCGGGGGCTGATTCCCGCACCAAAACTTCGAGCGGGATCCCCAGTCCAACATGCAATTTGCGGATCATCGCCATGCTCAACGGCCGCCTCCCGGATAGAACTTCCGAGACTTTGCTCCGGCTGCCCAAATAGGGAATCAGATCCGTCTGGTTCAGATCCTGTTGCTCCATCCGGAATCGAATCGCAGCGATCGGATCGGGCATTTCCATAGGATAATGCCGGTCTTCGTAGTCGCTGATTAGCAATGACCAAAGCTCCAGCTCGTCGCCGCGGGGGGTTCCAGGATCGGCGTCCATAAGACCCGCAATCCGCTTCAATGCGGCCTCATATTGAGATTCGATCTTAATAACTTTGGGCGCCATCAGATATTCTCCACGTCGATTCGGTCGTATTCCTCGTGAGTTCCAATAAACCGAATGTAGACGATCCGCACCGGATAATTAATGTCGGCCACAAGCCTGAACTTGTTGCCGCAGATATTGAACACCACGCGACGCTTGTTGATGATGCTCGCGCTTCGGTACCGGGCCTTGATATCCGCACTCGATTCCCAGGCAGCCGCCCTCGCCTCGTGATACCACGCATCCAGTCCCGCCTTCGCATCCGGGTGTGCGATTGAGAACTGCAAGAGCGGCTTTCTCGCGATGACTCTCATGCTACCATATTCCCTTTCAGGGATCAATATGATCGTTCCCAATAAGGGAACAATCATTCGGAAATTCCGGAGGCCGAACTCCCGGAGATATGGGGAAATTCCCGCGCTCAGCCCCATGCAACATCAACGCCATGGTCCTCCCGGCAGCCATTTCTCAATTCTCCTGGCACCGCGTCGGAGGTCTCCAGGATAGGCAGGAGGAATGGCCTGAGAAGCGCCAAAATCTCCTTGTGGCTCATGCGATTGCGTCCAGGTATGGCTGCATCACCCTCGTCACTCGGCAGATCCGAGCAAATCGCACCAATTCATCGGCGCCGCCACGGTGCATGCGACTGTAATCTTTGAGCGCTTCGACTGCAACGTCGATTCCCACCTTGTTGCGGTAATTGAAGCAATCCGCTACGGTTTTGGCGGCGGAGTAGATGCGCACAGCAACTCCTTCGATTGGGTGGGTCTCGAGTCCTTCTGTCAGAGCAACGCCCGAGAAGCGGGCGACGCGGAGCCGCGGGTACTCAAGCCGCGGGCGGCGCGCCTTTTCCGGTAGGGCGATCCAAACTTCGCGCGGCATCTGGGTCGTGAGCCCATGAAACCGAAGCGCGGTCAGCAGACAGATAACCCCGTTTGGGATCCGCTTTGCAACCTGTGCAAGCGCATGTTCGGCAGTGAGGACATGATCGATAGCGACATAGAGACCACGGGCCTGGCGCTTAACGAGCCCCTCTTGCAGCAGCCCGTAGAGAGCTCCGCGGGGAAACCCGCGATCCTGCAAATCCATGGGGCGGACTACGCCCAGCTTTTTGATAAGACTGAGAATCTGCTTTTCATCACGTTGAGACATGGCGATATCAATAATACATAATGTCGGGATATGTTCACAAGCCCCGACATTATGTGTCTGCATCATTTCGCTAGTTCAAAGCCTTCCGATATCGCGAATCTCGGGAACAGTCACGAATGGCACTTAGTTAAGCCTCCGCGAACGAATTCAGACAGCAAAATGACCCTGAAAGGGTCAAACAGCGAAAGCCCAGGGCGCAAGCCCTGGGGAAATGGTGCAACCGAGAGAAGCCCTGTAAGGGCGAAACAGCCTGTGTCGCCCTTACAGGGCTCGTTCCAGATCTTCCTGTTGACCCAGGGCTTGCGCCCTGGGCTGTCGCTGTTGAACCCCTTCGGGGTTCCTTAACTAAATGCCATTCGTGACTGTCACCGAAATTGCTTCATTCCCTACCAAAGATGTGGGGGTACTGAGCGATTTTGGCGTCCCAGTCCTCCTTAGCGGCGAAGCGGATTACGGTATAGCCTAAATCTTCAAGCGCATCGGTTTGAGCCTGGTCCCGGGAGTGGCGTTCTGGGTATTCGTGGTGAGGGCCGTCAATATAAACCACGATCTGGAATTGCCCGTATACGAAATCGGGGCGCGTCCTGCAGGCTTCGATATACACCTGGCCGTCCGATGGGAGACGGAGCTGGTTGCGCTCCAGGTGATCGAGCCAGTCCCGCTCCAGGCCAGAGTCCGCCTTCCTCTCTAGTTGTTCCAGATGCGCCGCGCGCGGCGCTTCCGCTGGACTGGCTTCGACACTCGCGGTAGACAGCGCCATTAACAGCTCTTTCGCTGCGTGGCGATCGAGCAACGCATGGTCGAGCTGGTTCACATAGCTCATCAGGCAGTCGTAGCAGGCGGCCTCACAGTCTTCCTTGGCCATTGGGGCCCTTCTCAGATCCTCTCCGCTTCGAGGATCAAAATGCATCAGGCTCAGGGCTTCGCGGGCGACACCGGCGAGGGCGTGCGGGTCGTCGAGAAGGTTGCGCAGCACGCCCGCTCCGCCTTCGGCGGATTCATAGAAAAGGATCAGCTTTCTGTTGCCGCGGTCCGGGAGCGACTCCACGGCCAGCTCGCTGTCTTCGAGCTGATAATGCACCTGAATGGCGCTCTTGAATGCGGCTTCGAGCGAGGCCATCGTTTCGAGGTCGAGCACGCCGGTCGGCTCAAAGAGCAGGCAATTTCTGCGATCCTCGACATACGGGATCACGCGCATCGTGCGCGCGGCGTTGGGGTCCTGCTCGTCATCCTCGGGGTCCTGCGGGTTCTTGGACCAATAGCCGCGGTCGACATCGAGAACAAACCCGAACTGCGACTGCTCCTTCCGGCGCACCCAGCCGAGATTTATTCTCCAGATGGTTGCGGCATGGCCATAAGTCAAAGTCGCGAGAATCGTACCGTCCTTGATTACCTGTGCGGTCCGATAGGATGGCTGGGTGCCCGGCTCGGCGAACCGAATCGTGGAGATGATCTCGTAGCCCTGCCGCAGCCGCTCTTCCTCATCCGAGTTGATCTTGTCGCGCCTTCGGGTTGAGACATTCTGCAGGCGAAGCAGTTGCCGCAGCGGCGGCCCGAGCAGCTTCCCGCAGCGCTCACAAAGATCAAGGCCTTCGCTCTCCTTGGCAGGGTGAAAGTAGCCGCAGTGCTCGCAGCGCTTCACCCAGCGCGTCGCCAGCTCCCGCTCTTCCTCGCCCACCGGCAGAATCACCTTGTTGATGATGTAGCGCGAACCTTCGTGATAGATGATGGCCCGGGGACCGAACTCGGAGATCGCCAGAAAGCGCGGGCGCGAGAGGAATTCATCGCGATCGCTCCTGGTCCTGCGGCCCGGGATGTAGGCCGAAAGGGGGAGCCTCGGGAAGTTGTAGCCGGGAAGGAAGCCCTCGCTGGCAAAATAGCGGTAGCTATAAAAGTCCGATTGGATCACATTCTCGGCCTGGGTCAGCAGGTCGAGCTGCGCCTCGGCTTCGCGCCGCAGCCGTTTGGCCTGTTCCTTCTCGTGGGACGGCCGCGTTGCATCCCCGATAATCCGGTTCTGAAGCGCGCGCTGCGACATCGCCGCCTTGTAGAGGCCGCGCCAGCGATCGCACGCATGGTCGAAGGTCAGGGTGATCTGGTTCAGCACCTCATCGGTCCAGTGATCGCCGTACCAATTCGAGTGCGCCAGTTCCTCCTTCATGGTCGAGAGAACTCGGTCCACGCGGGTGCGGGCGCGGTGGCGTGGGGTTTCGGCATCGATGCTCAGCCGGACCACGTCGAGGAGCTTGAGCGAAGGGCTGTCTCCCGCAAGATCCAGGATGTCCTTCAACGAGCTGCCCAGGTCCTGGGTCGTTTCCGCGAGCCAGATGGCCTGGACGTGGGCGCGCACGAGGTCCTCGTTGGCAAGGTCGAGACGCGGCGGCGTCACGCTTCCCATGACCATGCGCTCCGGGCGCTTGAAAAAGTAGCGATCGTGCGGGCTGCCGGTCGAGCAATAGGAGAAGACCAGGGCGGGCTGGCCGCTGCGCCCGGCACGGCCGCTCCGCTGGGCATAATTGGCGGAGGTCGGCGGGATGTTGCGCATGTTTACCGCATTGAGTTCCGCGATGTCGACGCCGAGTTCCATCGTCGGCGAGCAATAGAGGATGGGAAGCGCGGCCCGGCGGAACCGGTCCTCGCGATCGATGCGCAGCTCATAGGGGACCTGGGCCGTGTGTTCGCGCGCTTCCAGGCCCTTCGTCTCCCCAGCGATGGTTTGGTAGAAATCGACGAAAAAGCGGTTGGTGCGGCTCCCTTCCGCCGCTTCCCTCGGAACTCGGATCGGATCGTGGAAGGCGCGCGTGCCGTTGCCGGCGAGCCAGATCATGGCATCGGCCTGAAGCTGGTACCCCGGCACTTGCGTGTCATCCTCGGGCTCCTTGACCCTTGCGACCAGTCCCGCCTTCCTCAGGATCTCCAGCAGTTGCCTGCAGATCAGTTCCGTATCCTGCAGATTAAGACGCGGCGCCGCGTTGTCGAACGTGGAAGGCCGGCGCAGGTACTGGCCGAATCCGCCACGGGGGGATAAAAAGACGAAGCCTCCGAAGTCGGACGGACGCGAGGAGCGCGGGAAGAGGATCGCCGCATGTTCCAGGGTTTCGTTGTCATCAACGGCCCAGGGTTCCTTGAGGCGCTGGCTGCTGCGCTGCTGCAGGCGCTCGTGAAACGGGGCGTCCAGGTAATCCACCTTGATTGCCAAAGAGCGGCGCATGAAGTCCAGCAGGACCTTGCTGATCCCGGCGCGAACCGCGGGAGTGGCGCCGGCGAGCGCCTCATGACAGCCGCTCCACAGCTCGGGGTCCCGGCACAGCTCGTCCAGGGATTCATAATGGATTTCGAGCAAACCGCATTGTTCGAGGTTGGGAGACGTGATGCGCCAGCCGCGGCGTTGGTCGAGGTAGATCCGATAGCCGATCAGGTCGCGCAGGGCGCGGTCGGCCTCGATGCGGGCAGCATATTTCACCTCGGGATCGCGCGAGTAGAGATCCAGCGGCAGCGCGAGCGCGTCGAAGACTTTCTGGGTGAGCGCGTCGTGCCGCAGTCCCTCCTGGCCGGCACCGCAGGCGGCGCGATAGAGGGCCGAACGCAGCAGGCCGATTTCGATGAAATCGTTGAAGTGGCCGGCCTGGAGAGAGGCATCCTGGCGGTTGTCGGTGAAGCTCA
>Ga0187878_1004721_pt1 | contig 10449 bp, 10 predicted proteins | sample June2016WEW_17_1_FD_132979 | JGI IMG/M metagenome (GOLD analysis project Ga0187878, IMG submission 132979) | Peatland microbial communities from SPRUCE experiment site at the Marcell Experimental Forest, Minnesota, USA - June2016WEW_17_150 | ecosystem: Environmental > Terrestrial > Soil >...
CATCCTTGCCAATGATGGCGTGGAGCTTCACCGTGCCACTGATGCGCGTCTGGCGCGCCAGGGGCGGGTAAAGCGGTTGTACCTTGTTGACGAGCCGCGCTGCCTGCACGTTGCCGCCAACCAGCACGCGCTTCGGAGTCACCTTGGGTGGTGGCGGAGCTTTCGTTCCGCCAATCACGCCGCCAAGCACGCCGCCCATCGAACCACCCGCGATGCCGCCCGGCACGCCGCCGGCGATACCCTGCATGCCGGCGTCCGGTGGCAACTCCTCTTCCTTGATGATGTTTACTTGCGTCGGGATGGCTTTCGGGGCCACGAGCTTGCCGGCATCCATCAGGCGGACGGTCGGCCTGATCTTCACCTGCACGACTGCGGGCGGTGGAGGAGGTGGCGGGGGCGGAGGTGGCGCCAAAAGGATGGAAGACATCATAGCCCTCGGCAACGCCTCGGTGTAAATCAACGGAATGAGAATCAAAATCACAAGGAAGAAGACTTGCAGAATCATGGACACAACCACGGTCCACGGCTTGTTCGTCTTCTCTTTTGCACCTGATATAACCATTTCTTCAAACATGGTAACTACTACCTCCTCCCGGCGGGCGCCAGGCGCGGTTGCCCGCTCCCGTTTCCCTTGGGTCTGTTGCCGGCTGCGGTTCCGGTGCCCGCTGCCACTCCCTGTCCGCGCCACCTATTCCAGGCGACGACAAGGGGAGCAGCGATACCAAAACTGGAGTACGTTCCTACTACAATTCCCACCACCAGGGCAAAGGAAAACGCCCGAAGCACCTGGCCGCCCATCAGGAACAGGACGAGCACGGTGAGAAAGGTCAATCCGCTGGTCAGGATCGTTCGCGACAACGTCTGGTTAATCGATTTATTGACGACGTCGGCGAACGGCTCCTTGCGCAACAGGCGGCTGTTTTCCCGGATACGATCGAAGATCACGATCGTGTCATTCATCGAGTAGCCTACCAGGGTTAACAGCGCCGCGATTACCGTCAGCGAAATTTCAAATCCGAAAACTTTGAACAGGCCCAGGGTGATGAGCACGTCGTGAAAAACCGCAATCACCGCCGCCGCTCCGTACACCCACTCGAACCGGAATGCAATATATAACAGCATGCCTGCCAAAGCATAGAGGGTTACTCGAATGGCCTGATTGCGTAACTCGCCACCTACCTTGGGTCCGACGATTTCGACGTTGCGGATGGTGAAGGGCGCGAGCGAATAAGTGTCTTTAATCGCGGAGAGGACCGCGGGGGTGGCGCCTTCCACCTTGGAAAGCTCGTCAAGACTGCTGAGCACGCCATTCTTGTCCGTGTCGCGGAAGGTCAGGAGGTTTTTTGCAATTTGCTGGTACTTGTCCCCGGCATTGACGGACAGCCCGAGCGGATCCTTCTGGGAGAGTGCATTGGCGAGCGCCGAGGGAGTCACGGCATTGAAGTCCGCCTTCCCGGTACCCTCCACGCCATACGTGGCGTCCAGGGCCGTTAGGACCTTGGCCTTGCTCTCATCGAGCGCCTGATCCCCCTGGCCGACCTGTTCGACGAAGATCAACACTTCGTTGGAGTTAGGGTTGGCGATGTCGCTGACGCCCTGAATTTCGCTGTTGCCCAAGCCCTGGCGCTGCAGGCTGGCGCGCAACTGGTCCACGTTTGGAGGATGGGCGAAGCGGACATCCACGTTCGTGCCTCCCCGGAAGTCGATGCCATACTTAATGCCGCCCTTCAAGAAGATGGCGGACCATCCGATGAGCAAGAGAAGACCGCTTAATGTGAAGAAAAACTTGGCCTTGCCCATCCAGTCAAGGTTTGGCTGTTTGAAGATCTCGATCATTCCGCTTTGCGCTTCCCTTCTTTAGACTCCATCGGGTTGCTGTTTGTTCCCGCGCCGCGGCGAGGGAGTACTACTAGAACTGCAAACGCCCCTTAAATACTGATTTCCGCCTGGCGGTCCATTTTCGTCAGGTGATACTGGAAAATCGTCTTCGATACGAAGATGGCCGTGAACACGTTGGCGATCAAACCGATGGTCAACGTCACGGCAAAACCCCGAATCGGGCCGGTGCCAAAGATGAACAGGAAAAAGGCCGAAACCACGGTCGTGACGTGGGTGTCGATAATCGTTAGAAAGGCCTTGCTGAACCCCGCCTCCACCGCCGCCGAGGACGACTTGCCGTTGCGCGATTCCTCGCGGATGCGCTCAAACACGAGCACGTTGGAGTCTACGCCCATACCAATGGTCAGGATGACACCAGCGATACCGGGCAGCGTCAGCACCGCACCAAACATGGCCAGCGCCGCCAGAAGAATAACCAGGTTCAGGATCAAAGCCAGCACGGCGTTGACGCCGGAGAGCCGATAGTAAAAGACCATGAAGACCATGACCACAAGCAAGCTCAGGATGGAAGCGCGCACACCGTGGCGAATGGAGTCCGCCCCAAGCGAAGGGCCAACCGTCCGCTCTTCCAGATACTTGATCGAAGCTGGAAGCGCGCCGGCGCGAAGCACCAGGGCGAGGTCGTGCGCGGATTCCTGGCTGAAGTTTCCGTCAATGCGCCCCGAATCCTCGATGCGGCTTTGGATCACCGGCGCTGAATACACCTTCTTCTCAAGCACGATGGCCATCTGACGGCCGCGATTCTGTTCGGTGAATGGGCCAAAGCGCCGCGCCGCTTCACCGGAGAGAACGAAATTGATCTGCCACTGTCCGGGCATTTCGGTATTGCGGCTCTCCGTGGCGCTGCGCAGGTCGCGGCCGGTCACAACCGGGGTGCGGCTGAGCACGTACCAATTCTCTGCGCTGTTCTGTGAATCTTGCGTCCGCGTGTCATTGCGGCCACGCACGATTTCCGTGCCCGGGGGAAGAATCCCACCGTGGGCGGCAAGAGCCGCGGCCTCCGAGGGATAGGGATTGGGATCTTCCACCAGCTTCAATTCCAATTGCCCGCCGGCCTGAATCACTTGTTTGGCACGCGCCGGATCGCCTTCACCCGGAAGCTGCACGAGAATTTCGTTTTCCTTGCGTCCATGGGGCTGAATGGTGGGTTCGGTAAGGCCCAGGGCGTTGATGCGGCGCTCGATCGTCTCGAGCGACTGGGACATGGTGGTTTCCTGGATTCGCGAAATGGCGCTCGGCCGCAGTGTCAGGAGGCTGGCGTTGACCTCGCCGGGAGCGGAACTCAACTCCCAATTCAACTCAAACTGATCGTGCACCAGATCGCGGAATTGCGAGACCTGGTCCGAAGGCACATTGCGCACCACGATGTGCGTATCGTCAACGCGGCGCACCTCATCGTAGCGGATGCCCTTGGTGCGCATCTGCGTCGTAAGGCGGTCGACGGTCTGGTCGGTTTCCTGGGCGATGGCTTCCTGCACCTGCACCTGGAGAATCAAGTGCGTGCCGCCTTGCAGGTCCAGCCCCAACTTAATCTGGCGTGTGAAATTATCCTTGATCTGTGCGAGTGAGGTCGGGAACGTCGGTAACCCAAAAATGAAAAAGATGCAGATCAGAATGACACCGAGGATGAAAGAAGCTTTCCACTTCAGATTAGGATTCATGGTTAACAGATCAAGCGCGAATCGCGACCCGCGGTGGAGTTACTTGGCCGCATCTTCCGATGCCTCCACCTGCGCAATCGCCGCACGCGCGACGCGAATTTTTACATTGTCGGCGATCTTCAGAATAATCGTATCGCCGTCCATGCCATTGATGGTGCCGTAGATGCCGGAGGTGGTGACCACCTTGTCTCCGTTCTTGATCGCGGAGAGCATCTCCTGCACCTTCTTGCGCTGCCGCGACTGCGGCAGAATCACCAGGAAATACATGATGCCAAACATGAGCGCCAGGGGAACCAGAAAAGTACCCAGGCCTCCCAAGCCGCCAGCTTGCCAAATCCAGAATGCCGCCAGATTCATTTTCTTCTCTGCCGCCCGTACCCTTTCCAAACCTACCGCAATCTAACTGTCCCGGAGCGATGCACTCGTGGCGCCTCCGAAGAGAAAAACCGCCACTGGAGCGGTGAGTTTCTCCGCTTACCCTGCCCGCCCGATTCTCGTCCTGAGACTCGACCCATTGCGGGTTGCCACAGCCACGTAGCGGCCTAAAGCCGCCCGAGGCAGGCCGCTTCAGGCTGGACCCGCACTGTAGCGGGCACACAGCTCTGACGCGAATTTTTCAAGGTGTCCAAAAGTGATAGCTTCTCGGATTTGACGCATGGTGTCAAGGTAAAAGTGGACGTTGTGGTGGGTCGCCAGGATCGCCGCGGTGATCTCTCCGGCGGCAAACAAATGCCGAAGATAGGCGCGCGAGTAGCGCCGGCACACACTGCAAGAACAATTTGCATCCACCGGCCGCTGGTCCTCAGCATAGCGCGCGTTCTTGATCAGCACGCGCCCTTCGCTGGTATACAGGCAGGCGTGGCGCGCCGCTCGCGTCGGCAACACACAATCCATCATGTCAATGCCTCGGGCGACGTAATCGGCCAACTGCTCCGGGCGTCCCGCGCCCATCAGATAGCGCGGGCGTTTTTTGGGGAGGAGTGCCGTGACCTGTTCGCTCATTTCACAGGTGAGTTCGTGCGGCTCGCCGACGGCCAGGCCGCCGACGGCGTAGCCCGGAAAATCTAACTCGAGCAATTGCCGCGCGCTCTCGCGACGTAGATCGGGGAATGTCGCGCCCTGTACAATGCCGAACTGCCACTGGGGCTGTTCCCCGTTGCGCTGCGCGGCGTCCAGAAAATACTTTCTTGCACGGCGCGCCCATGCGGTGGTGCGTTTCAGCGCCGCTTCGGCCACTTCGCGGGGCGCGGGCGTCTCGATGCATTCGTCCAGCACCATGGCGATGTCCGGACCAAGAGCGAGTTGGATCTCCGCCGCTTTTTCCGGCGTGAGCAAGTGCTCCGAACCATCCAGATGCGAGCGGAAGCGCACGCCGTCGTCGCTGATTTTCCGCAAGTCGGCCAGACTGAATACCTGGTAGCCGCCGGAATCCGTGAGGATCGCCCCGCGCCAGGACATGAAGGCGTGCAGCCCGCCGAGTTTGCGAATCAGTTCGTGCCCGGGCCTTAGATAGAGATGATAGGTATTGGCGAGGATGATGCCCGCGCCGAGTTGCTCGAGCGCTTCCTGAGTGAGGCCCTTGACGGTTGCGGCAGTCCCCACGGGCATGAATACCGGCGTCTCGATGACGCCGTGCGGCGTGCTCAAACGGCCGCGCCGCGCTCCGGTGGGATCGGTTTGCACAACTTCAAACGAAAAGTTCACGCCCCCAGTGTATCAGGAGAAAATGAACGCGATCCCCATCCGCAAGACGACGTAAACCGCCATCACGGTGACGGCAATCGTGAGCGACTTGCCACCTTTTAGCTTTTTGGGATTGGTCGCGGCGAATCCGATGGCGATCAAAACCAAAACCCATATCACAAAAATGTCCACGTTTTTGCAGAGCGCATCGAGCCACTTCGGCACGTCATCCGGCAGAAACGCCGCCACATTGGTGGCCACGGGATTTTGCAGGTCCACCGTGCCCACAGGTTTAAGGAAAAGCACCAGCAGAAGCAGCAGGCTACCGATATAACTGGGCACAAAGGCGTGCGACACAATCCCCAGTGACGTCTTGAAGTCCGTGTTTGCCCCGCCAAGCAGGTTGTACGAACCCCACATCACCAACGCCACGACTAAAAGAATCACGATGGGCGCCGGTGCGCCGAAAATGTAGCTGCTGATCGGGGCAAACTTCGCTCCGGCCTCGATCTGCTGCTGCTTCTGCTCGGGGGTGAGTTGTGACGCGCGCGAACTCTTCTCGATTTGCTGGCTCACGTAGTCCCGCCAGTTCATCCTCTGATTCAGACTAACCGCCGCGAGCAGCCCCAGCACGGCCATAATGACCAAGGGCAATAACCAACTGGGTTTACGGACGATGTCTTCAAATGTGGCTTTCGGCGAGAATAAAACGCCCACGATGCGGCCAAGGGGCGAAATGGCCGCGCGTGGCTGTGCGCCGGCTACAGGTATAGTTGCCATCGAGGACTCCTCCCCACAGGTTTGCACGTACTTCTGCTGTGGGTTCTACTATTGAGCAGGGGGAAAATATCACACTACGGGATTGCGGGGTAGCTCCGGGACGGCGGCGAGCAACTCCATGGTGTAGTCCGCCTCCGGCGCCGTCAGAATCATCTCCGCCGGCCCGAATTCCACGAATTGCCCGGCGCGCATCACCGCGATGTGCGTGGCCAGTTGCGCCACCACGGGTAGGCTGTGCGAGATGAACACATAGGTCAGTCCCAGTTCGGCCTGCAATTCCCGCAGGAGCAACAGCACCTGCGCCCCGACGGAAACATCCAGCGCGGAGACTGGTTCGTCCGCCACCACCAGTTTGGGTTTCAGGATCAGCGCCCGGGCAATCCCGATGCGCTGCCGCTGGCCGCCGGAAAATTCGTGCGGGTAGCGCGGGAGCGCGTCCTCGCCAAGGCCCACGCGCTGCAGAATCTCCCCCGCCTTCGCCAGGCTCTCCGTGCGCGGCAATTGCGGCTCATGGATCGCCAGGGGTTCCGCGACGATTTCGCCCACCTTCATCCGCGGATTCAGCGACGCGAACGGGTCCTGAAAAATCATCTGCATCTGGCGCCGGTAGGTGCGCATGTCTTTTGGCGAAAGTCCCAACAAGTCCGTACCTTCGAAAAGGACCTTGCCTTCGTCGGGCTCGATCAGGCGCAAAAGTATGCGGGCCAGCGTCGTCTTGCCGCAGCCGCTTTCGCCCACAATCGCAAACGTCTCGCCGGCCGCGACAAAAAAGCTGATGTCATCCACGGCCGCGAAACGCTCGCCTTTCCCGCTGGCAGTGAGAATGCCTCCGCCTCTCTGGTAATGCTTGCGGAGGTTGCACACTTCGAGCAGGTGGCTCATAGCAGCACGCACCTGGCGGCGTGGCCGCTCTGCGCGGGACGAAAATCCGGCACACCGCACTCGCATTCCGCGCGGCGATACGCACAGCGCGGCGCGAACGCACAGCCCGGCGAAAGTTCCGTCAATTGCGGCACTGTTCCGGGAATTGGTGTGAGCTTCCCGCGCTCGAGCGTGGGGGAAGCCGCCAGCAGCCCTTGCGTATAGGGATGCAGCGGCTGCATCAGCACACTAGCCGCAGGTCCTTCTTCGACCACGCGCCCCGCGTACATCACCGCCACGCGTTCCGCCACTTTGGCCACCACGGCCAAATCGTGGGTGATGAAGAGCAGCCCCAGCTCCATTTCACGGCGCAAACGGTCCAGCAACTCCAGGATCTGCTTTTGCACGGTGACGTCGAGCGCCGTCGTGGGTTCATCGGCAATCAGCAACTTGGGCCGCGCGGCCAGCGCCATGGCGATCATGGCGCGCTGCCGCAGGCCCCCGGAAAGTTGATGCGGGAATTGCTTTGCGCGCACTTCGGGTTCCGGCACGGCGGCTTGCTCGAGCGCGGCAATCACGCGGCGATCCACGACGCTGCGCGGCAGACCCGGCTCGTGCGCCCAGATGGCTTCTTCAATTTGCGTGCCGATGCGCAGCACGGGATTCAGCGAAGTCATGGGTTCCTGAAAAATCATGGCGATTTCACGCCCACGCACTTCGCGCCACTCCGGCTCGCTTAAGTTCGCCAGGACTTTGCGTTGCCCGTCTGCGGCGCTCAGGAAGGCTTCACCGCTCACGCGCGCTCCCGGCGGAAGTAATCCCATCAGCGCGAGTGACAACATCGTTTTGCCGCTGCCGGATTCGCCGACAAGCCCCAAGGCTTCGCCGCGGGCGATGCGCAGCGTAACCTCATTCACCGGCCGCACCCAGCCCGCGGCTGTGGGGAGTTCCACGGTCAGTAAATGAATGCGCAGCAACTCGTCCATCGCCCTATCATACGGTTTCGCCGGTGTCCCGGGGCAAGAAAGCCGGGGTTGTTGCGCGGCCGCAAAGCAGTTCCGGATAGCACAAACTCGCCGACTCTCTCACCCAATAAGCAAGAGCGGCGGCTAGAATGGAGTTCATGAGCAACATCACCTGTCCTCTTTGCGGCTCGCCCATCAAACAGCGGGGGTTTTTCGGTCAGGGAAAACCGTTTTGCATCCAGTGTGGCTGGAATCTGGAGCGGGCGGAGAATTCACTGAAGGAAAAATCGCGCGTTTCGCAGTTCATACTTGTGGCCTTTGCTGTTTTGGCGATTGGCTTATTCTGGGTTACCTCGAGCATAGACCGAGGTAAACACCCGGTTACTGCCCTTCCGATTCTCGCCATCTTTGTACTCGCGGGCGGATTACCTCTTTGGAGCTACCTTTCTACGAAGCGCGCCATCGCTCTCGCCAGAGCTACTCCATCCGTGCAGGGGGTGCAGGTACAGCCTGTCCCGGATGCATTTCTGCAGAGGATTCAATCTCTGCCCCGGCCACGCCGCGTCCGTTTTCGTTTTCCGGGAGCCCGTGCCGGGATTGTCGTGTTCGCCTTTGCCATCCTCTTCGGAATAATGTTCTTTGCCACAGCCCGTAGTGGAGCACCGGTGGGCCCGAGGAATGCCACGCCGTTGCCGTACGTCTTCTTTGTGGGCCCGATTGTCTTTGTGGGCCTGGTTGTAGGGATCGTGATCATTCCCGCGCTGCTGAAGGAGAAGCGCAACCGTCCTCTCTTCCAGGATGGAGAAGTGGCAGCGGCCCGCGTTCTTGCGCAACGCACCGTAGCTCAGGGGAAGAGCAGCTACAGCCAAATTGATTATGAGTTCCGCGCTTCCGACGGCCAGACGATCCGCAACTCCGAGCGGGATCTGAGCCAAAAGGTGTTCGAGGACATGTTGATTCCGGTTTTCTATGATCCCCGCGAACCTTCCCGGTGCGCGGCGCTTTGCGCCAGTTACTCCAAGTTGCCTGACGCCGAGGGCTGATTCATCGCTTGGCGAGCGGAAGCACAAATTTCCACGCGGTGTGCGTCTCGGAGAACCCGACGACCTTTACGTACTTCCATTTCGCCTTCCTTCCCGCAGCCAGCACATCCCCGTCGGACATACGATCCACGGCGCATCATCTGCCCGTTAATTAACGACGCTCCGATAATAAACTATCAGGCTCTATGGCTAGACCGGATTCCTCACCAGGGCGTGGCAGGAGACAAACCGCAGGGCTCCCACCAGAAAGCGGCGGGCGGGTAAACCGCGCGGATTCGCCCTGCGTTACACAATAGAGCGCGCCTATCTAGGGATCGGCCACTACAAAACGAAGGCGCTTCGGAAAAGCAGATTCCTCGCTGCGCTCGGAATAACCAATGTGTTTACGAGTTGCCGAGATGGTGCCGAGCAAGGCGCGACCCCTGTCTGAACGGCCCGGCAAAGGCTGTTCGGTTCGCCATTACGAACAAAACGCCGGCCCGAGAATTACAACAATGACAATCGCGGCAATCTGCTGTGTTCTTTATCATCAGAAAACGCTGCTCCGCGAGCCGGATTTCTTGTGTACGGGGATGTTCTCCACTTTCCAAGATTGCTCCGTGGGAAGCAAGAACTTGCTGGACACACCCGCCAGCAAATTCTTTGCGGGTCGCGTTGCCCGGCCCTAATCTGGAGCCGGAGCTATTCCATGGACGATGCGCGCTTCCCCAAGATCATTTATTTCCTGATGCTCGTGGCGGGCCTTTTGCAGTGGGTGCGATTCTATCCGCTGCTGCCAGAAAGAATGGCATCGCATTTCGGCTACGACGGCACGCCGAACGGCTGGCAACCCAAGGACGGATTTTTTCTCCTTATGCTGCTGGCGGTGGGCTTAACGTTTGGCGTCTCTTTCCTTGTGCCGCGCCTCATTGCCGCTCGCCCTGACAACCGCGTCAATCTTCCGCACAAGGACTACTGGCTGGCACCCGCGCGCCGCGAGGAAACTTTTCGTTTCATCGCCGCGCAGATGGCCTGGTTCGGCTGCGCCATCCTGTTCATTATCCTTTTTGCCACTTTTCTGGCCATTCGGGCCAATTTTTCGCCGGACAGCCATTTCGACAATGACACCATGATCAAAGTGCTGGCCGCATTCCTCTTCGTGACGGTTCTCTGGATCGTTCATTTCCTCCGCCACTTCTATCGCCTGCCGGCGGATGCTTCTTCCCGCCCCTGAGGAAAAAGCGAAAAATCTCAATTGTTAATTTTTCTTCGGGCGTTTTGTTTCTCAGGGTGTTTCCTCACTCGCACATCGCGCGAATCTTCATTGACTCCCACACTACAAGGGACTAGCGTAACGAAGTAGAAGTCGTCGGTGTCATTCGCCCGTTGCGAAGCGACTACAGGTTCCCGCACAACGCGGGAGTCGCCCTCGCAAGGTTCAACGCCCGTTAACGTCCGGTCCTTCACTTTGCCCCGGCAAAGCGGCAGACGAGTTGGCACATAGAACGCTTCTTTGCTTTCTCCAGTTCTCAGGACGGAGGCCATGAAAAAATATCTCATCGTGATCGAAGAAACGGG
>Ga0187878_1004728_pt1 | contig 10431 bp, 5 predicted proteins | sample June2016WEW_17_1_FD_132979 | JGI IMG/M metagenome (GOLD analysis project Ga0187878, IMG submission 132979) | Peatland microbial communities from SPRUCE experiment site at the Marcell Experimental Forest, Minnesota, USA - June2016WEW_17_150 | ecosystem: Environmental > Terrestrial > Soil >...
CCCGTATTCAGTTTCTTCAATAGGACTCGGTTTCTCCTTCGACATCTCTGCAAGTTCAGGAACTTCGTAAATCTTCTCTCTTAACTCCTGTTCTTCTCCCTTAGTTAATTCACCTGCATCAAAAGCATCCTGAACATCACCGATGGATTTATATATCTTGCCTTTAAACTCTATTCCTTTTGGCTTTTCGTATTGTTCGGCAATAGGTTTTTCTTCACCTTTTGCCTCAACTGGTTTAGTATCTGCTGCTGTGCCTGCTGGAACGTTATCTTCTTTTCCTTTGCCAGTTGTAGTGCCTGGTTCGTTAATTTGTTTTTCATTTACGGGTTTTATTTCTGGTTTTTCGCCTGTTTCTCTGAATTTTTGTTCTGCTTTATTTGCTTTTTCGTGTGCCTCTTTATAGGTTGTGCCATTATTGAGCATATCGTTTCTTTCAACATTCTCATGTAATATAGTGGCTTCCCTGTCTTTTTCACCAAGAACATCATCAATCCACATTTCTCCCTTTGGCACATAAGACGGATAAGCACCTTCATTACCCCCCTGTGTGAACTCCTGATGAATGTTATCTCTTATGTACAGCCCATTTACGGCATATATCTTCGTCCCATCATCGAGAGTCTGTATTAGTTTCTTAGGCAATTTTTTCAATGCTTCTTCCGCTCCATCTTTTAATTTAACAGAAGCAAATTGCTCTTTCATTCCTTTTGGAGCATCCTCTTTATTCCAATATTCTGGTTTTACTTCTTCAGGCTTTGCTTGGCCTTTTTCTGTGCCACCTTTATTATCGCCATAATTGTCAGCAAGGAAGTTTTCTTCAGCAACTCCGGCTTCTTCTGATGCTCTGGCTGATTCGGTAACGTAGTCTTTGATTCCATCGTATTCGTCTTTAGTGATTAAACCATTCTCCAATGCTTTGTCAATATCCTCATAAGAATATTTATCAAGTTCTGCTTTATTTTTGTCTGCAAGAATCTCTGCTTTTGCATCTGCAATCTCACTCGGAGACACAGTTACTTTTGTTTTTGACACATTATCCCAGATATCAATGCCACCATGCTCTTTCCACATACGTTCTAACTCTCTTAGGGTAGAAAGTGATGCTGCACTCTTCTTATTGGCTTTGATGTCGTTAAACGCTTGCGCACGTTGATCATTGCTCAATCCTCCAATAAGCACACCAAATAGATCAGGATTAGTATCAAGCACATCATTAACGTGTTCCTGAAATGCTTCGGGATATTCGTTTAATAATTTCTGCCCTTCAATCTTTTCTTTGCTTGGTTTCTCAGGGGTTTTGCGTACTTGCTTACCCGATTCATCAATAGGCTTTGGTATGTTACTATCAAGATCAACCTTAATACCTAATTTCTGAGCATTAACCATAAGATTGTTTTTCATCTCAGCATTCTTTCCCTGTTGTGCAGGAGTCATGTCTGTGAACCTTTGAAATTCGGTCATCCATCTATTCTTGTCCCATTCTGCCTGAACTTTTTGTAATCCAGATGGTTCTTCTTTTGCTTCAGAAGTTATTATTGCCTTTATTTGTTTTTCCTTATCAGCTATCTGTTCATTTAAAGCCTCAATCTTAGCATTACGAATCGTCTCCGGCACATCTGTCTTGCCTTCCCATTTCTTAACTAACTTCTTTAAAGATTCAGTGTCATTATTTAACTTATTGACTTCAGGAGTAGATACTCCTTCTGCTTCAGTTGCATCAATTTTATCCTTTAATAATTTCTGCTTGTCAGGGGGGAGTTCACTTTTTTCTATTGCTTCCGTAAATGGAGCGGGGTTTTTCTTAACTTCTCCTGAGACAACTTTTATGTCAGCAAGTCCATCAATGGTATTAGCAGTCATTTCTTGTGCTGCTTTCTTTTGCAAATCAGTTTCATTTCGTGCTTTGTCTCTTATATCGAAAGCCTTATCTCTCATTTCAGAAGCAGACAATGATATTCCATTTGCAGTTTCTTCTGCTTTTGGTGATGACATAAGATAATTACCCATCGACCTGCCCATTGCAAACCGAGCAAATGCTGGTACTGTCATAGCCACGCCAAGTTCGCCTGCACTCCTTAATTCATCTGTATTTATTGGTTGTCCTTTTGCAATTTGTTCTGCAAGAGTATATCCCATAAATCCAGTAGAGTTAGCAACTGCATTTGCCAGCCCTCCTGCAACTCCACTACCTGTTGCTTTAGCTACTGCTTCTCCTAACTTATTTGAACCGTATCCTAATTTAGTAAATACCGTTGCTGTTAATGCGCCTTCCCCTGCGCCTTTCAACCCCTCAACCAATGCTTTGTCAGGAGCATTTTTGTCTAATTGCTCAGCATAACTATTAACAAATCCTTCGCCAGCCTGTTGCATAAAAAAACGAGAAGCAACTATTGATTTTCCAAAAGCCATACCAAATTTCAATTCGGGAGCTCCGCCCATTTCTATAAACATAGGTTCTAATCCGATAGCCCCATTTAATAATCTTCCAAACTCGTCATTTGGCATATCTGGAAGTCCTTCAACTCTTTTGTCAGCCCAATCAGCTAGATCAGCAAATATACCTCCACGTTTCAATCCGGTAATATTAGATAATGTTTTACTGGCATTATCTAACTCTTTGAATACTTTTGACACTCCCTTGCTTACATCTTTACTAGCTCCCCAGAAATAAGATGTTTTAGGCGGTTGTGCTAATCCTTTGGCTTTTAATAATGAATCAAATCCCTCTTTCTCCCCTTCCCTTAAATTTCTGTCAAGATTAACATCACCATCATCAGGCAATCCAATCTGATTTAAAGTAACACCCTTCTCATTAAGATAACTCTTTAATGTTTGTGGTTGAGGTAGAGATTTTGATGGACTAATACTAACAGAAGTAACGTCTGCTGGTTGTAAAAATGGATTCTTTGCTTGCTTTGAATTAGTAAGAAGGTCTTTTATTTTTGTTTCAACATCAACTTTTGGCTCATCCTGTTTTTTATCTTTCGGATTAGTGCCAAGCATTTGAGAAAAAACGTCTGAAGTAGGCAAACCATAGTCCGAAGCATCTTTTTTTTTTAAGCCAAGAGTACTGGAAAAACTCTCGTAAGTATCAGGAACATCAAATTTATTGGCTTTAAGATAGCCATAGTATTGTTTTGCACTTGCCTCATTAGATAGTGTTTTCTGAAATGATTCAAATGTATCTGGCACATCGGCTTTTGCACCTTTCAGATAGGTGTAATACTTCTGAAGATTATCGTTATTTACTTCCATTGTATGCCACTGTTTTTAGTTACAAAATTCTGTACTTCAGTAAATACATCTTTTAATGTGCCCTGTTTTCCATCATCCTTTGTTATGGGAAAGTCCATTGCTTCAGGTACATTTTCAACTGGAACGGCAAACATGGAATTTTTTCTCATATATGGCATATCCTCTGTTTCATCTGCTTTAAAAATAAGTTGTTTGCTTTTAACATCATAAAATTGTAATTGTGCCTTCACCCTGCCACTATAATCTATTGGTGCCCATCCAGTTGTCCCTTCTTTTTCGTCTGGCATTGATTCTGCTTTTTCTCCCTTAACAGTACTTACCTGGAATGATTTATTTGTGGTGAAATCATACCTGTCATTAAATTGCCTCCCTCCAATGGGACTTTCATTCTTATTATGCTCTCCCCGAGACATTTTTATTTGTGCATTACCAACTTTAAAATCTATGTTAAGCCCACTTCCTGCCTTACTTGTGATCTTATCAATCATCTGCTGTTTGAACTTCGGATTGTACATTGCCACAAAATAATCCTGATCTGACATCACAGAATCATTAGTTGGGTCTTCTTTTCTTGCCTGTTTAATACCGTTTTTTATCTTGGAAGGTGCGGTGTTATAAAGATTCCGTAAGTCCGCAACCTGTTTCTTCTGTATCTGTGGAGTAACAACCTCATTCATTATTGAACCCTGTTGTCCGGTATTTGGATCGGTATATGGCATCTGTACCTTATTTGGCTTAGTTATCATATCCAGATTGTCTTTTACATACTTATGGACATCACCAACAGTAGGTTTTGATACAAGCAAATCCTGTAATTTTCCCGCACGTCCTTCTATGGTATTATTTGCCAATGCTTCCTGAATGTTTTTTTCCGATGCAGCATGGTCAATCTTTTGTTCGTCAGGAGATAGTTTAGAATCTTCCTCAAGTGCTTTGTGATACAGATCACAAATACCTTTTTGCTGTGTCCATGTATCAGCTAGTTGTTTTGTCTTCACATGGTAATCGGTGAGTGCCTTATATGCCATGACCTCCTCTGTGCTCTTAGGATTAACCAGGTTCATCCCTTTTCTGCTGAGTGACATAAAACCATCAATAGCTTTTTGCTGTCTCTCCAATAATTCCTGAAAGCCTGATTTGTCCTCCCATCCCTTTAGATTGAGCATAAGGTCTTTTAATCCTTCAGCAGTCTGCTTTTCATGCTCCTCATACTTAGCTTTCTGCAACTGGAACTTCTCCTGATGTGCCTGTTGAGCAAACTCTACGGGATTATATGTGTCTTGTAGTACTGGTGCTGCCTGAAATGCCGGATCAATCTTAGCCATTTTATTTGCTATTTAAAGAAGCTATAAATTTCATTACATCAGCCATACTGCCCTGTCCTCCCTGACCTCCATATCCCCTTCCGCTATTTATTGCAGAATTAAAATCAGGTAATGCCCATTCTGCTCCTGCCCCGGCTGCATTTGATACCCCTCCGAAGATGTTCTGCATACCTGCACCTCTCATCTGTGCTGCCATTTGTGCTGCCTGTAAATACGGTTGTGCCTTATTCCAATCCCATACACGATTTTGTTCCTGACCAAGTGTTTGAAGACTATTGGCATAATTCTGTTGATTACCCGCCACATATTGTGATGTCTGTTGTGCAAGGTTCCCCATAGCATTATTTTGCTGACCCATCATCTTACCTAGCATTCCGTATGCCTCCGAACCTGATCCAAGTTGTGATGCTGCGTTCATCCCCGATGCTGTTGCACCTTTTATCTCATTACGGTACATCTCCCCTCCGGGAATATCCTGTGCTTGTGCAAGTCCCTGATTATAATTGACCATCTGGCTTATTGCAGGTGCCACTTCAGCATTCGGACGTGGATTCTGTCTTTCAATCTGATTGGCTTTGTTCATCTCGGTCATGCCATAGATACCTTTAAATATTGAAGGTATCATGTTGAGTAATCCCGAAAGAGCACCTAATCCTGCACCTGCAGGACCTCCTGTTAATGCCCCTTCACCTGTACTTAGTCCGAGTTGTCCCAATAGTTTTCCTATATCTAATCCAGAGATACCTGCGTTTGGTGCTCCTGCTAATTGATTTGGCATGGCTTTATATTTTTATACATTTCTTTCTGATGGTATTGAAAAAATAACTACTGAGTCAATTCGTACTTTTTCAGTATGTTCTTCTGTACGGAATCGTGTGAAGCAGAAACGTCCCCTCATTGATCTGCCATTAAGTTTCGCATCAAAGATGCTTGAAAAGTTGCCTTTAGAGTTCTGATCTCGCATTATCTGACCAAACCAGACTCCCTCCCTTCTGTTCATTATAGGCACATTACTTTCCATAAGATCGTTGCTTCCCGATGCTTCTGCGGGAATATAAATATATTTTGCAAGGGATTGTAACAGGTGATCAGCAAATAGTGCAATAGCTGTGAATATCTTATTTTTCAAAGGTTCGATGTTAGATACCACCTCTACTTCGGCATATTTTAAACTGCCCGACCATGATAGAAAATCCTGTCCTTCATCAATATTCATAATCCATAATCTTTGCTGATACAAATGTGCGAAGAAATTTCCTAAGTGAATGTAACTTTCCGTTATTTGATCTATGCGTGATATGTACCTGTCCTGTTTTTCGCTAAAGATAAGCCCCCTGACATCATCATACATCCTGAAGGTTATCCATACTTCTCTGTGTTCATTATTTGCCCCTATGCGCACCTGTAAGACTTCTGAACCACCTGATAACTGAATCCATTTGACAATATCCTTAAAATATCGTGACATCTTATATTCGGGTCCCGAGATGACCTGTTGTCCATTTGGCGCTGACCTGATCAATGCTCCCTGTGAGTTATCCCAATAATAAAGGTTTCTGCCATCAACCATAATAGCGTCTGGATGCTGACAGCCCCAGTCATCATCCATAGGACGCATAGTACCCAAAAATGTGTCCGTAAGCGTAAATTGCTCCGTTCCGTCCGGATTGAAGGTCTGTACCCTATTTATATAAATACTCGTTTCTTTATATTTCTGAATGACTTTTAAAGTATATCCTACCTCTCTCAATCCTTCTATATCTCCATCTTTCTCCGGTAAATCACGGAAATCATCATAAGTGAAATGTGCAATGTTATTTGTGCGTGTTCCTGTTATCAGGAATCCTCCATTTCGTATTCTCTCATTAAGCACTGTCTGTCTCTGGCTTAGATCATCAAGGAACGGGAATCCTGCTGATGTGAGTATATTTTCAATAATCTGATTTCCCCACCAATCACTCGGAAAGAGACTCTCTGCCCAGAAAGGCCAAACATTACCCGTATTATGGACATAATTAATACGCAAAAACTTCCAACTATCATTTGCAGTATTATTCACACTTGCCGGTGTTAAGCAAGTGTCATATATATCAAAGACCTGATCAACATCACCCTTATGATACCTATTGCCAAAACTATCAATGCCAATATCAAATACCATCCCCGTGCCATAAGCTACCGTTAATCCTAATCCCTTGCGTGGCCTATAAGTCTCTATAAGGATGTTTCGTTGTCCTAAGAATGGTGCGGGTTTTTCCACAGCCTGACAGATGAGCCAATCGCCTCCGATAGCTAATCCATATTCCGTGGCTGTCTCCTCAATCTCATAATCGTATGTAGCACCAGGAGTGTTATACTTTGTAACGACACCAGTATTATCATCAACAGTACCAATAAGCCTTAACCTGTCTCCCTGTTGCCACGCATAAGGTGGCACTTTCCATCTCATATTCTCATTGAAAGCCCAATCAAATGTATCTTGTATGTTTATTGCATAACGATGATTACCACTCGGAACAGTCTCAATAGCATCGGCACGTATCTGCATGAAATAATCCATAGAAATGTTTCCAAAATAGACTATCTCGTATGTCTCTGCCCAATCAGGAGGTTTATTATATATCTTAAAAAGAAGTTTAGCTATTGACTCAATAAGGTTCTCTGCTTTCTCGGAATAGAACGGTATATAGACATCCATTGCATCAGTCTTTACCACAGAGCAAGTTCTTTCTGATCTATCCTTATACACAATTCCGAATGAATGAACGGCACCACATTTTAGTATTGGAAATTTTGTTGCAAAGCCTGCAGTTAATATTGTTGCAGTAAAAGTAAAATCTTTAAAAATCGTATTAACATCTCCTGCTTCATAAGGTATCTGCATAAAATCATGTCCTCTTAAATACATTGATATCCTGTAATGCAATGGATCGGTAATGACTTCTGCACCCTTGAAGATCAAATCTGCCTCCAATCCTGCTTTTACGTTCACCACAGCATCTCCCGGCTGTACTGTATAAATGCCTGTTATGTTTATTTTCTCAACAGGATTTTCTATTGATATATAATAGATGGTGTTTTGATTGACAATAAATGGCAAGAGTATCTGTGCCACTCCAGTTATCTGCCTGAAATTTCTGACATACACTAATGTTGCCTGATAGATAATAACAGTAAGTGTAATGCCTGCTACTATACTGCTTATTGTCTCAAAAGTAACTTCTGTCACAATAGATGGTTCAATAACATCATAACCCTCGGTTATCTTGCCAAAGACAATAGCATTACCCCCTACAAGCTCCATGTGTCCTGCTTTTATAGGCACATAGGTAAAAGGTTCTGCAATAAGATCCGCAGCAATGATCTCCTTTACCCTATCGTTGTAAAAGGCTAATCCAATATCCGTGTTATGAGAACCAATCATTTTAACTTAAATAAATTATCCCGAGTACGTTCCACTGTATTGTGCTTGTGCCATTGGTCACTATCTGGTCGTTTATAAAATCAACCTGTGCCCTTATCTTAGATGTAGCCTGATAACCTGTATCCTGAAAAAGAATACCATAGCGATAATTCAATGTCGCTCCCGATCCTATAGCCACATCTGCCGCATCGAGATAGTAATTATTACCATCCGCTACCGATGCTTTTCCTGGTACTGCAACACCTCCTGCAATATATTTTGGAGAAAGACCACCATCAACTATCTCATTTGCCACTACATCAGAAACATATTGCTGTGTCCCTGGGTTGGGAATATGCGTTTTATCAAGTAACATGAGTTTCCATGTCTCCGCTACAAATATATCAGCAAGTTCTTTTTTTACAAACTTTGGAATACAACTTAAATTTGCCATTGTCTTTTAATTATTAAATATAAAAACTACATAATTCTATCACGATCACATCCGCAGTATCAAGATTAGATGTTAAGGTTATTGCTATCTGGTTGTTAGTTTGATAAACGGCCGTGAAATGACCATTCCCTGCCCAAAGTCCATTCTTTGTTGCCTTCCAGTATATCGTGAGTGTATCTCCATAATTATGAGAAGGATCATAAGGAACAAGGGTGAGATTAACTATTGCAGATCCAGCAGTACAGAAACCATAAGGATAATAAATAATTAATCCAGATACATCATCAGGATTCAAATAAATTCTCGACACATCAAATATTACTGGAGGTGGAGATGGGTTAATTGATGATTTATATTGAGTCACCCTTATAGACACTGAATCATTATAAGCATTTTTTAATACTATAAATCCGGACCTGTCATTGACAGTATCCGTATATGCATCAGTAGGACAAATCTTTATTTCCGCATCAGTTAAAATAGTTGCCCCAACAGATAAGGAATTTCCCATACTATCTTCAACGGTGATCCATGATGGAAAGCTATTTAATTGGCATTCTACAGGAGGACAGGTTATGAATGAAGATTGCCATGAATTAGTTAGGATACATTCTATTGCTAACCACGTCATTATTGGCAAAGAAACAGCAACCCATGAATTTATAGTATTTGGAGCAAGAACTGACAACCCTATTGTATTTGGAGATCCTGAATTTGCTATAGACAATCCAATTACAGAAGGAGCTAGGATCGAAATGCCCAAAGAGATATAGGCTGCTCCACTCGTTTTCGATATCTCACTTCCTCTTTCTTGTTCTGCAAACTTATAAATAGTGTCAATAAGAAACCATTTAGAAGGATCTTGACTACTTCTCCCAATGATCTCTATTGCCCTTACTTCTTCTCCACCTGAATTAAAAACTATCTGTAACTTGTTATTAAGAGAAATCTGTTCATTAGCGAGCCCTGTGGCTGTTTCTTCTTCTGCCTGTGGCACGGGTACTATGCTGGCAGGAGAAAACGTGCTTCTTCTCCAATCCATATAGACATACCGATAGGCACATTGGAATAGTGTCTGCCTGAGATTATTCACTTTCCGTGAGTCATCGGATTGATATGTTACTTCTGGTGGATGTTTTGGTGGCATGGCTTCAAAATAGAAGTTCTCAATGTTCATGGAATAATAAGCATCCTCAATAAGACAAAGTTTCTTCCATGTTGTTCCACTATCAAGTCTTGGCTCAATACCACTGTTATAAGACAATGCCTCATAGAAATTATTGCCATTAGAGACTATCTTTCCCGATGCGTAGTTTGTTATTGCACTCCATTCTGCCATAATCTCATTCTGTCCATAACCAATACCTAATTTGAAGGATTGCTTTGCACGATTGACATCCATCTGGTAGATAGGATTCTTATTATCCGTCCATATTATCCTCCCATAAACAACACGCGGATTATAAATCTTGTGCAAGGGATCAAAATCTATTTTGTTGTATTTATCATAATACACGACTGTCTGTACTCTGCTGTCGATGTTTATCTCAATGATCCATGCAGCATTGAAGAACATATCTATATAAAAGACATATAGGTTTCTTGTTGATGGATCGACGCAGTTTCCGCAAAGAAGGATATTAGTATATTTTGAGTCCTGAGTAGGATTGATAGTACCCGAGTTTTTAATAAGCCTTACCGACCTATAATAAGTCTTTAGCGCAGATGTTATCGTAGCACTTGCACTGTCATAAGAAAGAGATACTATCTTCGCCAGATCACTCATTGAGTTGCGGCTATTTTTCCGTTAATCGTCACTATTTTCCCATACATCTTAAATACTTTTATCCCCACCGTAGGAGGAATTATCTGATTTGAGATAGTTATCAATTTAAAGTCATAAGCACCACTCCCATCATGTGCATAACCCCAAACTGTCACTGTACCGTTTGTTACTGCCGTCAAAAGACCTCCTGAACTTATTGTCCCTGATC